>Ga0247835_1001305_pt1 | contig 31408 bp, 15 predicted proteins | sample LaCtaG_3_FD_189912 | JGI IMG/M metagenome (GOLD analysis project Ga0247835, IMG submission 189912) | Freshwater microbial communities from meromictic Lake La Cruz, Castile-La Mancha, Spain - LaCruzMarch2015_13.5m | ecosystem: Environmental > Aquatic > Freshwater > Lake | place: Spain: Castile-La... | reverse complement strand
AAAAGCCGCCGTAAACAGTTAGGTTTAACACAACATGACGCCGCAGATAAGGCTGGCGTAGGTTTGCGCTTTTTGCGTGAGTTGGAACAAGGAAAACAAACCCTTCGAATGGATAAGGTGAACCAACTATTGGCTTTGTTTGGTCATCAATTGGCACCTGTACCCGAAATAGAGATCCAAAAAGACAAATCTGATGCGTAAAGCCCTTGTGTATCTTTTTGATCAGCCCGCAGGTGAAGTGTGGGAAGATGAAACGGGATTTCATTTTCGATACTTGCCGGAACACCTTGCGCGCGCGGATGCACAAGCCGTTAGTCTGACACTGCCCCTTGCCGCCGATATGTATAGTTCAGACATGATCCTGCCTTTTTTTGATGGTTTGATTCCGGAAGGCTGGTTGCTGGACATTGCGGGGACCTATTGGAAGATCAATCCACGGGACCGTGTGGGCTTGCTGTTTGCTTGTTGTAGAGATTGCATTGGAGCGGTGAGCATTTATCCGTTAGCAGAAGAAAACATCCAATAACATGAAGACATGTCTGTTGTGTATGGAACCGCTTGAAGCTGCCGGGGGTGATTATCATCCTAAATGCAGCCGCTCATTTTTCGGCCATGCGGAAACGCCTGTATTTCCATATCGAAGCGATGAACTACATGAATTGGGGCGGCATATTATCAGCCAGCGGATAACAGTAACGGGGGTGCAACCCAAGCTGTCTCTTGCATTTGAAAAAGACGTACTGGAGGGCGCCTATCGCCTGACACTCGTTGGGTTATGGGGGCAGTTTATCCTAAAACCACCCAATTTGGTTTATCCCGAGATGGTGGAGAACGAATACGCCACCATGCGTATGGCGCAAACATTGGGCATTCCAACGGTACCCTTCGCCTACATACGTTTGCAGTCAGGGGAGCTGGCCTACATTACTCGGCGCATAGATCGGACAAATAAGGGGAAATTGGCTATGGAAGACTTATGCCAGCTCTCCCAAAAATTGACCGAGTACAAATATCGAGGTTCGTTGGAACAGGCGGCCAAGGTGATCCGAACGTACTCTTCCAATCCCGGATTAGACTTGGTGCGGTTTGCCGAGCTCAATTTATTTTGTTGGCTTACGGGAAATGCGGACATGCACCTGAAAAATTTCTCCTTGTTAACCAACGCCCAAGGCAGTACCAACCTCGCTCCGGCCTACGACCTGGTTTTTACCAAATTGCTGATGCCAAAAGATAAGGAAGAAACGGCGCTGATGTTGAACGGAAAAAAGAACCGGATCGGCGCAGTCGATTTTATGGCCTTCGCAAAAAACATAGGATTGCCAGAGAAGGCATGGTTAAACGTGCTGACTCGAATTGAAAAAAAATTGCCCAAAGCGCTTCTATCCCTCAGCCAGTCGCTTTTGTCTGACGAAACCAAACAAACCTATCGCGATTTCATACTGAAACAAGCTGAGCGGATTTTTCTGAAGAGCGAATAGGGGAGCTGTTCGATCTCATGTAGGCAAATAAAAATGTACTACCATATCCGCGATAAATTGCATAATTTTGCCCGGTCTAGTGTCCTTTCACATTGATCGCCTAACTAATCCTCACCCTCCCATGAATTTTAGCAAATACACATTATTGGCAAGCTTCCTGCTCGCCTTTTCCTTTTCCGCAACCGGCCAGCAGGTGGGTTTATCCATGCCGGTGCTCAACAACCTGACCGAGGGCCAGATCGTGTCTGTGCCCGTCACGGTGACCAATTTCAACGGTATAGTTTCGGTGCAGTTTGTACTCCTGTGGGATCCTGCCGTATTGTCGTTTGAAAGTGTAGGCGGATTCAACGTGCCAGACCTGGATATCCTCGATTTTGGGTTGGATCAGGCGCAGGAAGGTATCCTGCGGTTTGCCTGGGTAGGCCCTAACGGGGGCACCAACAGGCCAGACGGTACCGCTATTTTTTCCCTGACGATGGAAGTCGTAGGGCCGCTCAACTCGGGTTCGGCCATCACGTTTACGGAGCTGCCGCCGACCACTTTTTTTGAAATTTCCAAAATAAACGGCGTGCTGCTGGGTATGAACGATGTGGTGCTCGACCAAGGTTTTGCAGCAGTGGGATACATGGTCTCAACAGGCAATTTGGCCATCGAAAACTGGCCGGTAGAGGTGTGGCCAAATCCTGTAAATATACACAGCAAAGCCTGGTTTTCCATGCCTGAGGCAGGCGCTATTAGCGTTCAATATATTGATTTAAAAGGAAGTATACTATATTCGGAAAAATACTTTCTATCCTCTGGAAAACATGGCATAGAAATTGCAAATAACAAAATGCACCCGGTAGGACTCCCATGCTATCTGGTGCTTCAGTCCGGTCGGCGGCGCGCAGTTGTTCCGTTGATGGGTTTCTGAATAACCAATTTTAATTTTTCATCCCTTACCAACAGTTAAAGAATGAAGCCGATTGCGTACCTCCTTTGCGTAGGCTGGCTGTGCCTTTGTGCACCGCTATTTAGTCAGGTGACCACTACCATTACACCTGCAAGCCCAATTGCCCCCGTGGGCAGCAACGTGACCTTACAACTCAAGGTCACCGGATTTACCGACATCATCTCGGTACAATTTCCCATCACCTACAACAATGCTGTGTTGCAGTTTGTGTCGCTCGACAACTTCACGTTGCCGGGCTTTACCGCTGCCAATTACAACGCGCAACCAGCACAAGGCAAGGTGACCGTTTCGTGGTTTGCCGACCTGGGCCTGTATCCGTCCGGGTACACCCTGGCGAGCAACACAACGGTGTTTAACATCAATTTCACGGTACTCACCAACGGCACTTCGCCGGTCAACTTGTCCAATGTTGCTCCGGGAATCGAAATGACCAACGCCAACGGCCAAAACCAGACGGTCAACTTCCAGGCAGGTGGTGCCACGGTGACTGCCGGTTCGGGTGGCCCCGGCCCGTTGCAAGGGTTCAAAATTGTGGCCAACACCATTTACATCCCCGCTGGCGAAACCAAATGCATGCCTGTGACGGTCAATGATTTTGACTCGATTGTGGCCATGCAGTACGCCATGCACTGGGATAAAACCGTGTTGGAATTTGCAGGTACGCAGTCGTACAACCTGCCCAATTTGAGTTCCAACAACTTTGCCCCCAATCAGTCTACAGGCACTGTGGTGGCCGGTTGGGACGATCCCACCACCCTCGGGGTTTCCCGCTCCGATGGAGCCAAAATTTATGACGTTTGTTTCAAAGCCATCGGCGCTGCGGGTACGCAGTCGTTGATCACCATTGACGGTGTCGGCATACCACCCAGTTCAGGTACAGCAGAAGCCTACAATGCCAAAAGCGTGAACGTCTGGAAAGCGGACTCCGGTGTGAGAGACACCATATTCGTTATTGCCCCGGCACCACCGGCCAATGCCGTTACGTTTACTTTAGATAAAGATACGGCGTCTGTTGCGCAGCAAACCTGCCTTGACGTCACTGTTGCCAATTTTGACAGTGTGATATCGCTGCAGATGGGTTTTGGGCACGACCCCACCCGCTTGCAGTTTCAGTCCATCCAATTGGGCGCCAACCCGCTGGGACTGACTTTGGCCAACAATTTCAATACCACCATTTCGGGTCAGATACGCCTGCAATGGTTCGATCCGCTTGTCAAGGGCGTTTCTTTGCCCGACAACACAGTGCTGTTTTCCATTTGTTTCACGGTGCTGGGCCCACAAAACGTGACTACGCCAGTCACCATTGGCAGCTTCCCCAACTTCCCCCTGGAAGTGGCCAAGGAACCCGCCGGTCCGGTTGTACCTGCCCTGAACAACGGATCGGTATTTATGGCACCGCCGGTTACCTGCGCCATTGACATCACCAGCGTCACCAATGTCACTTGTTTTGGCGGCAACAACGGTAGCATCAACACAACGCCTAAAGGCGGTACCGGGTACACGTTCAAGTGGTCTGACCCCAACGGCCAAACCGTGGAAGATGCCATCAACTTGTCTGCGGGTGTATACACCGTCACGCTTACGGCTGCTGGCGGATGCACCGCTACCAATACCGCTACGGTGACCGGGCCGACAGCCATTACAGCCACGTTTAGCGTAACCAATGTAAATTGTTTTGGTGGCTCCGACGGTGCCATCAACATTACGCCCAACGGTGGCACACCAAACCCAACCGCACCTGCTTATTTCTACAACTGGTCGGGGCCAAGCATAACACCGGCAACCCAAACCAACGAAGACCAGACCAACCTGAAAGCGGGCAATTACAGATTTACCATCACCGACTCCAGGGGGTGCGTGTATGCTTCGCCTAACATTCAACTGACGCAACCAACGGGCATTGCCCTCAACCCGCAACAGCCTGCCATCACGCCTGTTTCGTGTTTTGGCGGTAGCGATGGTGCCATCAGCATCACCGTAACGGGTGGTACCGGCGCACTGACATACATGTGGACTGGCCCAAGCGGACAAAACTATGCTACAGAAGACATTTCCGGTCTCGTTTCCGGTATTTACCAATTGCAAGTAACCGACAGCAAGGGCTGTACCTCGGGAGTTATCCCCGTTAACGTTCCCGGCCCAACTTCAGCAGTGGCGGCCTCCAATGCGGTAGCCACCAATGTGACTTGTTTTGGCAAAAATGACGGCACAATCGGCATTACCCTTGCGGGTGGCAGCACACCATATACGTATGTATGGAAAAATACCACCACGGGAGCAACGGTATCTGCACTACAAAATCCGATCAACCTTGAACCCGGTACGTATAATGTAACGGTGAGCGATGCAAAGTCGTGCACAGCAACCCTGGCTCAGCCGGTGACCGTTCAAGGTCCGAGCGCTGCATTGGCGGCCACAGAAACGCACGACAACGTGTTGTGCCCGGGCGGCAATACCGGCAGCATCAACCTGACCATCACTGGCGGGTGGGGCGGCACCAACGTGGCGTGGATACCGGCTATACCGGGTGGCGGCACCAGCCCAGGCGGTCTTCCTGCGGGCGTGTACACCCCGATTTTGTCGGACAACGGTGGCTGTATCGATACCTTGGATCCCATCACCATCAGCGCTCCACCGACTATTGCTTACAGCGGCCAACCAGTGGTAACCGGCGTAACCCCTTGTCGTGGCGACGCCAACGGTGCCATCAGCATTGCGCTGACAGGTGGAAACGGCGGGCCATACAGCGTTTCATGGCCGGGCGGCCAAAGCGGCACACAGTTGACTAACCTCTCCGGAGGCAGTTATGCCCCCCTCGTAACGGACGCTCAAGGATGCACGGCTGTACTCAATGCAGTCAATGTGTTTGAGCCAACGGCCATAGATACGTCTGACGTAGTGGTCATTGACCAAAGCGGCACACAAGACAACGGCTCCATATCCCTGACTTTCAGTGGCGGTATTTTGCCTTATAATTATCTCTGGGACGGCCCCGGCACCTTTTCTGCGGTGACGGAAGACATCAGCAACCTGGCTGCCGGCGATTACACGCTGACGCTCACAGACGGCCTGGGTTGTACGTATGTTTTTGAAGCAACGATCAAGTCAGACGTAGGTGTAGTGGTGACCAGCATCACGCCATCTTGTGGCGATGATGGCTGCATCAACATGCAATTGACGCCGGCTTCTGTTCCACCGTTTACCGTGACCTACACTGGCGGCCTTGGCCCACGCATTTTTACAGAACGCGATATTGCGTTGTGCGGACTGGCTGGCGGTATTTCTTACAACATCACCATTTCAGACGGCGCAGGCAATGTACTTCAATTGACTAACCAACAGGTTAATGCTTTACAGCCCGCTATTACATCTTCTCAGGAAACCAATCCGAATGACGACTTCAAGAATGGTTCGATTGTACTTACCGGCGTACCGACCAATACACCTTACAGTTTTGTGTGGAATGATGCAGTTAACGGCAATGCACGGGTCAACCTCGACTCGGGTACCTACTGCGTAACCGTGACCAACCTGATTTCAAATTGTACGAGCGAGATGTGCTTCAACCTGACGCGGACTTACCCGCCGTTTGTACTCATTCCTGGAGTGAAAAAACCGGATTGCAGCAACACCCCCAACGGGGCCCTCAACCTGAATGTCATGGGTGGCGACGGCCCAACTTACACGTTCCTCTGGGAAGGCCCCAATGGATACACATCTACCGAAAAGAATATTGACAGCCTGTTGCCGGGGTTATACTCGGTATCCATCACGGATGAGAGTCAGACTGTGCGCACATGGGATACTTTGCTGGTATCCAATTCCTTACTGGCTGTGACCAACGTCAACGAAACATCTAACTACAACGGTTTTCAGGTAAGCGGTGCCGACGAATGCGACGGGACAGCGCTTGCCGTGATCGGCGGTGCAGTAGGTGTTACAACCGTACAGTGGAGCAACGGCGTAGTGGGGGTGAACAACGACGCCCTGTGCGCGGGTGCTTTTTCAGTTACTGTGACCGACGCTTTGGGATGCCAGGCCATTTGGCAAGACAGCCTGACGGCACCAGCACCACTGGCACCTTCGGTACAAGCGGTGTCTGATTTTGGCGGCTTCAACGTCAGCTGCAACGGCGAGTGCAACGGCATCATGCGCGTGCGGGTAGCTGGCGGTGTTGCACCTTATGAAGTGGAATGGCCCAACGGCGAGTTTGACGAATTGGCCAATGCAAACCAGTTTTCAGAAGCTCGGAACTTGTGCGGCGGCGAGTATGTGGTGACCGTAACGGATGCAAATAACGTAGAAACCAATTACCTGGTTACGGTAACTGAGCCGGCCCCTTTGACGGCCGATTTCTCTGCTATTGAACCCACGCGTTTCACTACCTGCGACGGCGAATTACTGCTGTCTTCTCCAGGTGCGGTAGGTGCGCTGAACGGTGTGTGGTCTACCAACAACGGTCAGACAGGCGAGGGCGTACGCGCCGACGGCCTTTGTGCTGGTGAGGTAGTGCAGTTTGTGGTGCAAGACGAGAACGGATGCGCCCTTACCGCTTACGATACTGTGCCTTACCCGGAAGACGGCTGTCTGATTGTTCGCCCGGTAATTACACCGGGTGAAATGGATGGCAACAACGACTATATGTTGATTACCTGCATCGAAGCAGTAGAAAATACGGTCGAAATTTACAACCGCTGGGGGCAGTTGGTGCTTCCGGTCATCGAGAACTACCACAACACCAATCGGAACTGGCAGGGCCGTTCCGGATTGAATGAAGACGGTGCGGCACTGCCCGAAGGCGTGTACTTCTATGTGCTGAAGTACACCGACGACGAGGGCAATGCACGCCAACAAAAAGGCTATGTAAACCTGCTTCGATAATATCCGTCGCGGCGACTTTAGTCGCCGACCAGCGACGCAAGTCGCTGAGCATCGACTAAAGTCGCTGAGCATCGACTTTAGTTGATGTTTGGCGACTAAAGTCACCAAACATCAACTTACCGTTGCTTCATGGCGGCTTACGCCGCTGCTCGGCGACTAAAGTCGCCGCAACTAACTTTTCAACCTTCGATCACAAACACCATGAAAAATATTTTCTTTATCCTCGTTTTTGCATGCATGGCCTACGCTGGCCTTGCTCAGGAGGCCGCAGTGTACTCCCAATACCAAGTGTATCCCATTTTGACCAACCCTGGTTACACGGGCTTCAACAACCAGCACGAGTTTGTCGGCAACGCCCGCAGCAGCTGGACCGGTTTTTCCGGCAATCCGAACACGTTTACCGCCATGTACAGCGGTCCTGTAGGCGATAAACTCGCTTTGGGAGGCGGTATTTTTTCGGAAAAAATTGGAGACATGAACACGTTCAAAATTCAGTTGAACTACGCCTTCCGTTTCCGCATCCAGCGCGCCCAAATCGGCATCGGCTTGTCTACAGAATTCCTGAACCGCAACATCAACAGTGCTTTGTTGAACAGCCCGATTGTGAACCCGAACGACGTGATTCTGGAAAACATGACCGAAGGCCAAAAGTATTTTGACGCTGCGGTAGGTACACACGTGCTGTACGACGAGAAATTTTTCGTCAATTTCTCTTTACCCAACACCGTCAGCGCCCGTTTGGATGAGGTACCTACTTCTGAACCCACGGAGGACGACGGCGGCCTGTTTTCGCACTACATTTTTCATTTAGGCTACATCGTTAATGTAAAAGGTCAAAATTTCAAAGTGATTCCCTCGCTGGCGCTGCGCAACGTTCGCGATGTGCCGTACCAGATTGATCTGAACGTACAAGGCTGGTTTTTAGACGACAAGCTGATCGCCGGACTCACTTTTCGCCCCAGCTCTGGCGGTTCTATGGTGTTCATGCTCGGTTCACGCATCAAACAATTCCAGGTGCTGTACTCTTATGACGTTGGTTTCTCCGACTTTCAGCAGTACAACGGCGGTTCCCACGAACTGGGCCTTTCGTTCAGCCTGAAGCGCAAGAGCAAAGTTCAGGTAGAGGAAATTCCAGGAAATTAAAGACAGGTGTGAGGGATGGGGTATGAGGTGTAGTACTTTTCTACCCCATCCCCCACACCCCAAAATAAAGAAATCTTTAACAATTGGTTTTTGGGATGGCCTCTCTGCGAAAAGTCGTCAGAGGGGCTTTTTTGTGTAAAATTGTTAAAATTTGCGTTTTTTTGTTGATTTCTCATGATATTAGTTGCAAGCAATATTATTTGTACGTACATTTGCACAACGATTTGTGATTGTCCTCTTGGAGGGCATCGTATAGATTACAAATTGTTTAATCTCATGAAAATGGTAAAACGTCATACTCCCCATTTTGGGGTACATTTGATTGCATACTGCACTTCAGCAATGAGCTCATAGCCGTTGTTGAAGTGCTTTTTTTTTTACCATTTTCAACCATCTTATTATTCAAGCATATCATAAATAAACATTTTACACTCATGAAAAGAACATTCACCAGCTACGGTGTACAATCTGTTGCAGCCCTGTTTTTCCTGGTGTGCGGCATGTTGTTGTCCAACCGTGCAACGGCGCAATCACCGGTACAAAACACCACCATTGCCGCCAATCAATCTGCCGTACTGCAGGGCCACTCTGTAGCCAAGGAGCAGCACAACTGGGTAACGGAAAACGACGCATTGGCCATTCTGGAAAATGCTATTGCTACCAGCGCCGACCAGTTAAACCAATTGTTGCCTGTTTCGCCGCAGTACAAAAACCTGATGTTTCACATCACGTACTACAAGTTGATTCTGGGCTTGCTGGAAGAAGGCAATACCACTCAACAAGCCGTACAGTTGGCGCTGGATCAGATGAATGCGGCAGGTTATGCCATTGATGCAGGCGGCAATTACACCAAAAATGATCTGCTGAATCTGTATGCAGAGGCAGTAGACATGTTGTCGTTCTAATTTTTTAGCGACGCATCATTTTCCACGAGCACAAACATCATCTTTTTTATTTTTTACCTCATCTCATGAAAAAGAAAAACTTTACCCTTTGGAGCCTGTTGAGCTTCCTGTTGGTAGCCACGATGGCCACTGCACAGACGTTCAACGGCAGCACCGTGAATACGGCTGGTAACTCCCTGATTCCATCTACAGGAACAGGCGGTTGTACCATACTTCCGCAAACCACAGGTGGTACCCTGTTCACTGCGACGGTTGCCGGTGTTCCAGCTACCAGTACGCTGCAAACGGTGCGTGTTAATTTTACACACACCTTTACTGCGGACATTGACATGTACCTCCAGTCGCCCAGCGGCCAAATCATCGAACTGTCTACCGACAACGGTGGCGCTGGCGACAACTTTACCAACACGGTGTTCTGCGACTTTGCGGCTGCCAGTATTGTTGGCCAGGTTGCTCCTTTTTCCGGCACGTTTCGCCCGGAAGGCTCGCTGGTAAACGGTATTTGCGGCACCACCATTACGCCTACGGTGACTACCCTGGGCGCTTTCAACACCGCTTTGCACGACGGTACCTGGACCCTGATCTTCAAAGACGATTTGGGTGGTGATATCGGCACCATGTTGAGCTGGTCGCTTGGTTTTGGCGCCAACTGCGACTTTGTGGGCCTTCCATTGGCTCCCATTACCCTCAACAGCGCACCAAATGCCACTATTTGTGGTGTTGAAAATGCAAATGTAACTGCACCTTCACTTACATGTGGTGCGCTTGGTGCAGTTGAAGTGCGTCTGGATGGCATCCTCATCGCAACAGTTGCCGGTGGTGCTGTTTTCCAGGTGACGACCACCGCTGGTACACACACGCTGAACTATACCCTTCAGGGTTCCTGCAAGTCTGCCTCGCAGACCCTTCAGGTGAATGACCTTACCCCGCCTACGATCACATGCCCGTCCAACACAACCTTGAATCTTGCTCCAGGCGAGTGTTCAACGTTCTTTAGCTACAATGTAGGCTTGACCGATAACTGTCCGTTTGCAGGCCCTTCTGGCCAGGTAAACACCATTACAACTGGCGGCAACGGCAACGCTGTTGGCGGTATGGTACACTTTGATGTAAACAACCTGACTGGTGTCGACATGACCGTGACCGAGCTGGGCATGAACATCTCGGGCGCTACCATCGTAAACGTATACCGCAAGGCTGGTACTTCGGTTGGTTTCCAAACCAACCCGGCTGCCTGGACCTTGGTAGCCAGCCCCAACGCAAACGTAGGTCCTTATTCCGGCCCTTTCCCCGGAAACGGCACCATCACCCCGGTACCTACCAGCTTCATCATTCCTCCCGGTGTGCATGGTATCGCACTGCACACGGTTACTGCTTCATCTAACTATACCAACGGTAACGGTGCCAACCAGACTTTTACGGATGGCAACCTTACCCTGAACCTTGGCACTACCTCCAACACACTTTGGGGTGCCGTCTTCAACCCGCGCGTCTTTAATGGTTATGTAAAATATGAAACCTTCAGCGGTGGAGATGTTGTACAGACTTCTGGTCTCCCCTCCGGTTCTGAGTTTCCGATTGGCACAACTAAAAACTGTTTTATCGTAGAAGATGCCGCTGGTAACACCTCTACTTGTTGCTTTGATGTAACCGTTACGGAGTTCCCGAACCCGATTACCTCTTTGGTATGCAACGATTTTGTGAACATTTCGCTGGACTCTACTTGCCAGCACGTGGTACAAGCCGACCAGGTTTTGGAAGGCGGTCCTTACGGCTGCTACGACGACTATATCGTACAGGTAGACAAAGTATTGCCTTTGGGCAACGCTGCCGGTCCATGGGTACCTGCTGTATTGGGTCCAAGTGACGTGGGTAAAACATACGGCGTACGCGTAGTGGATCCGGTAACCGGCAACACCTGCTGGGGCCTGTTGAAAGTAGAAGACAAGCTGCCGCCAGTATTGGTATGCCGCGACATCACGATCCCTTGCGATTCTATTCCGCAGGTTGATCCGGCCCCAGCGCTGACGGGCTACCAGATCATTACTAAAAGTGGTCTGACCGATCCTATTGGTGCCCCAAGCGGCCCTGCCACACAGTCTTACGACTTTGATTACAACTATATCCCAGTTGGTACAGACGTACTTGATGTAAATGTGCGTATTAAACTTACTGGCCACACCTGGCTTCCGGACTTGAACATGGTTGTTAGGAGCCCGGATGGCACAGTGGCTGACGTATTTACCCTTACTGGCTGCTTTGGTGCTGAATTCCCCATCGATCTTAAGTTTGATGACGAGGGTGCCGGTAACCTCACGCTTTGTGCCCAATTGAATGCAAATGGTGCTCCCTTTCAATGTATAGTGGCACCAGGTGTTTCCAGCCCAACGGTACTCGGCATTTTTGATGGCAAAGAAGCCAGTGGTACCTGGAACGTAACATTTACTGACAATATCCCACCCGATGACGGTGTAATCGAAATCGTAGGCCTGGAAGTACTGGTAAACATCCCCGGCATTGCGGTTACAGACGGCTGCGGCCCGGTTGACTTGTCGTTTACAGATACAGAAATCCCAGGCGATTGCGCATCGGGCTTTACCAAGACGATCCGCCGCAAGTTCACAGCTGTAGACGGTTCTGGCAACTCGATTACTTGTGTACAAAACATCAACTTTGCCCGCCCGAATCTGGCTGACGTGGTTGTACCGCCAAACTACGATGACCTTCAGGAGCCAGCGTTTGCCTGCACAGGCGTATACCCAACGCCAGATTACATTGAGAGCATTGGTCTTCAGGGCTTCCCGACAATTGATGGGTTCCCTATCGACTGTGGCCTGAGCATTGAATACGAAGACAACATCATTGATGTATGTGACGGTACGTACAAAATCAGCCGTGACTGGTTGATTCTGGACTGGTGCACTGGCGAACGTGTTGAATACTCCCAACTTGTCAAAGTAGTAGACGACGTAGCACCAAACCTGACTTGCCCTGCGAACCTGACGGTGACCACCGATCCGTTCACTTGCTGTGCATCGGTTAACCTGCCAGACGTTATTGTAAGCGATGTATGCTCGCGCATCAACAACGTATCTGCGATGATCGTGGGCATCGACCCAACGACGTTTGACACCATCGGCATGTTCACCGTAGGCGGCTTCCTGTCTTCTTTCCCGGGCAACAACCTGTGGACTCCAGACACTTTGGCCAACTTCGGCACTACGCCATGCCTGCCCCTGGGCACGCACACCGTAATCTACACCGTAACAGACGATTGCAATAACCAGGCAACCTGCACTTTCCGCTTAACGGTACGCGACTTCACGCCACCGGTAGCTGCTTGTGACGAATTTACAGTAGTGGGCATCGGCGTAGACGATCCGTATGACTGCTATTTGCCAAGCGCCGACGGCTGCGAATTTGCCGGTGTAACCTGGGTAAAAGCCACTACATTCGACGACGGTTCGTACGATAACTGCGGCAACGTGATCTTCAAAGTACAGCGCATGGCGCCATACAGCGACTGCATCCAGAACCTGAACCCGATCAACGGCCAGCCAGAGTGCGACATCACGCTTGATCCGTTCCCGGACATCCCGAACGAATTTGAGCGCGCCATCAGCGAAAGCGATTCGATCAAATTCTACTGCTGCGAAGTAGGTACCACCCAGATGATCATCCTGCGTGTGTACCAGGTAGACCTGAACGGCAACATCACGGTAGGCCCCGACGGCTCGCCCGTGGTAAATGAGTGTATGGTTGAAGTATCGGTACAAGACAAACTCAAGCCCGTATGCCAGGCTCCGGCCAACGTAACGGTATCGTGCGAGAACTTTGACCCAAGCCTGTGGGCTTACGGCAACGCTACGGTGTTTGACAACTGCTGCTTAGACACTGCAAGTGTATACCTTGGCCAAAAAGGCCTGACGCACACCACAACGTTGTCGGCATTCGACACCTTGTGCAACAAAGGCACGATCATCCGCCGCTGGACGGCGCGTGACTGCAACGGCCAGTCGAGCCAGTGCTCACAGCGCATCATTGTAAACTACGAGCAGGACTACTGGGTACGTTTCCCGAACGACGTGATCGTAACATTCTGCGACTCTTCCGGCGTATACGGCGAACCAACATTCTCTGGCGAAGACTGCGAATTGCTGGGCGTATCGTTCCAGGATGAAGTGTACACGGTAGTACCGGACGCATGCTTCAAAATCGAGCGTACGTGGAAAGTGATCAACTGGTGCACGTACGATGCGAACTCCCCTTGCATCAACGTACCAAACCCGACGCCGAACGCTACGGAGAACTCTCCGGCCAACCTGCCCGGCCCGATCGTATCGCCACTCGGCACACCCAACCCATGGGCACCGACGGTAGTTCGCATCAAGTCTACCGACCCGACCGCAACGAACTACTCGACGTTCTGGAATGCCAACGCGAACTGCTATGTGTACAAGCAGATCATCAAGATCATTGACACACAGGATCCGATCATCGACAACTGCCCTGCCAGCCCGGTAGTGGTAAACGACCTGACGCCAAACGATCCACAGTTCTACAACGCGAACTACTTCTGGGATCCAATCGTAGAAACACATGACCTGTGCGAAGCACCGGGCGAATTGACGATCACGGCATCTGACGCCTGCTCTGGCACAGACGTGAACTTCAGCTACCTGTTGTTTATCGACATCGACCAGAACGGCACGATGGAGACGGTAATCTCGAGCAACAACCTGCCTGGTTTCAACAACATCAACGTAGGCAACGCCGGCAATCCGAACTTCACGGGCGGTACGCCAAGCGCATTCGACTTCCGTCCGGTACCATCCAACCAGAAGTACGGCTTTGCCCTGCAAACAACCGTAAGCGGTGGCAAGAAGACGGCTCGCGTGGCCTGGAACACTTTGCAGTCGCAGAACAGCTACGTTACGCCACAGTTCCCACACGGTCGCCACAAAATCAAGTGGTTCGTGAACGACAACTGCGGCAACGAGTCGGTATGCGAATACATCATCGAAGTACGCGACGGCAAAGCACCTACAGTAGTGTGCATCAACGGCCTGAGCGTGAACATCATGCCAACGGGTATGATCACGTTGTGGGACACAGACTTCCTGCAGTACAAGGAAGACAACTGCACAGCACCAGCGTCTAAAATCGTTACCGGTATCCGCCGCGCAGGCGCAGGTACAGGCTTCCCACGCGACGCCCAGGGCAACCCGATCACCAACGTAAACTTCACGTGCGCCGACATCGGCACGCAGGAAGTGGAACTGTGGGGTGAGGATTTGGCCGGCAACGCCGACTTCTGCCTGACGTATGTCATCGTACAGGATCCGAACGGCATCTGTACTCCTGGCAGCGCGGCTACAGTAGCCGGTACGCTGAAGACAGAAGACAACAAAGGTGTTGAAGACAGCGACGTGAAACTGGACGGTCAGAACCCTGCTGGTCCTCCGTTCAGCATGTTCCAACAGTCTGGCACCAACGGTTCTTACGCGTTCTCGAACGCTGTACCGATGTTCTCGAACTATACGGTAACACCGACAAACGACAAGAACCCGCTCAACGGTGTATCTACGTATGACCTGGTGTTGATCTCCAAGCACATCCTGGGCCTGGAGCCGCTGAACACGCCATACAAAATGATTGCAGCTGACGTAAACAAGTCGGGTTCGATCACGACGTTCGACATCGTAGAAGCGCGCAAGTTGATCCTGGGTATCTACACCGATCTGCCAAGCAACACCAGCTGGCGCTTTGTAGACAAGTCGTTCAAGTTCCCGAACATGGACAATCCATTCCAGACGAGCTTCCCTGAAGTAATCACGGTAGCCCAGATGCTGGCATCGGATATGGACGAGAACTTTGTAGGTGTGAAAGTGGGTGACGTGAATGGCTCGGCCATCGCCAACACCCTGAGCAGCGCTGACGACCGTTCGGTAGGCACGTTGTTGTTCGACGCAGAAGACCGCGCGGTGAAAGCCGGCGAGGTATTCACGGTGAACTTCAATGCATCGGAGAAAGTACAAGGCTACCAGTTCACGATGAACCTCAAAGGTTTGGAAGTGGTTGAAGTAGTGCCAGGCGCAAACATGACGAGCAGCAACTTCGGCGTATTCAGCGACGCGGTTACGGCTTCTGTTGACGGCGATGCCGGTGCGTTTGGTGTAACCTTCCGCGCGAAGAACGACGGCCGTTTGAGCCAGATGTTGGGTGCCTCTAGCCGCATCACGCGTGCAGAAGCGTACAACAATGGTGCTGAGCGCCTGGACGTAGCGTTCCGTTTCGACGGCAACACGATCGCCGGTGTAGGCTTCGAATTGTACCAGAACCAACCCAACCCATTCATCGGCAAGACGATGATCGGCTTCCACCTGCCAGAAGCAGCAGAAGCTACATTGTCGATCTTTGACGAGTCGGGTCGTGTGATCTACCAGCAGACGGCAGATTACGGCAAAGGCTACAATGCAGTGATGATCGATCGTTCGTTGTTGAACACCGTGGGCATGTTGTACTACCGTCTGGAAACAGCGAAAGACAGCGCCACGAAGTCGATGATTCAGACAAAATAGCGTCGTCGCGGCGACTTTAGTCGCCGAAAAAGCGACTTCAGTCGCCGACAAAAGCGACTTCAGTCGCCGACAAAAGCGACTAAAGTCGCTGGACAAAAAGCCATGCAGCGGCGACTAAAGTCGCCGCTGCATGAATTACGACGGCGACTAAAGTCGCCGCTGCATGAATTACGACGGCGACTAAAGTCGCCGATACGGACTGAAAAGCGATTTTGTACTTTAAAATCGGTTTTTGGGATGGCCTCTCTCCGCATGCTGGAGGGGGGCTTTTTTTTGTTGAGGAGTTTAGAGTTTAGAGTTTAGAGTTTAGAGTTTAGAGTTTAGAGTTTAGAGATTAGAGTTTAGAGATTAGAGTTTAGAGTTTAGAGTTTAGAGTTTAGGGGGCAATCCTAACTTTTTGAAACCTGTCGATATTATTTTACCACAGAAGCTTATTGGCAGGTGAGCGCATAAGAGTTGAAAAAATTGTTAATTTTGCCAAAATTTTCAAAAATCATATTCATGTCCCTCACGCGATTTAACGCTTTGCAGACGATAGAGAACCGTCTGGATTCGATGGCTATAGGCATATCCGCACCGGTGGTAGCCAATATTGCGGCTTATTTTGGCGAAAATGTGTTTAATGATGCTGCTATGCAAAAGCATTTGCCGGAAAATGCTTATCTGAGTGTAAAAGAGGCGATTCAAAGTGGGGAAAAGCTGAATCGGGAGGTAGCAGAGGTTGTTGCCCAAGGGATGAAAGAGTGGGCACAAGAGCAAGGTTGCACCCACTTTGCACACTGGTTTCAGCCATTGACAGGGAAAACAGCGGAGAAGCACGACTCGTTTTTTACCATGACATACGATGGGCGCGTGATTGAAGAATTTGCCGCCGGGGCATTGGTTCAGCAGGAGCCCGACGGCTCCTCGTTTCCGAGCGGGGGTTTGCGCAGCACATTTGAGGCGCGCGGATACACCATTTGGGATCCGAGCAGTCCGGCGTTTATTATGGAAGTTGGCGACGGGAAAACCCTTTGCATCCCCACCATCTTTGTTACATACGGCGGCCAGGCGCAGGATTATAAGCTTCCCCTGTTGCGTTCGCAGGCCCTTTTGGATAAAGCCGCAGTGCCCGTTTGTCAACTGTTTGACCCTAAAGTAACAAAGGTGGTGGCTACACTGGGCTGGGAACAGGAATATTTTGTGGTAGATGATGCCCTGTTTAATGCCCGGCCCGACTTGGTGATGACCGGGCGTACATTGCTCGGCCGACAGGCCGCTAAACACCAGCAATTAGAAGACCATTATTTCGGATCAATCCCGGAGCGGGTATATGCTTTTATGCGAGACCTCGAGACCGAAAGCCACAAATTAGGCATACCGGTGCGCACGCGGCACAACGAAGTAGCACCGTGTCAATATGAAGTAGCACCGGTGTTCGAAGAAATCAATGTGGCGGTAGACCATAACCAATTGTTGATGGATGTGATGGACAGGGTGTCGCGCCGCCACAAACTACGGGTGCTGCTGCACGAAAAACCATTTGCAGGCATCAACGGATCGGGCAAACACAACAACTGGAGCATGGGTGCCAATACCGGCGTGAACTTATTGTCGCCTGGAGACAACCCGAGCCGAAACCTTCGTTTTCTTACCTTTTTTGTAAACACCATTCACGCGGTGTATCAATATGCCGACGTGTTGCGTGCCTCCATAGCGCATGCCGGCAACGACCATCGCCTTGGGGCGAACGAAGCACCGCCCGCCATCATCTCGGTGTTCATTGGAGAGGCCATGACCAACCTGCTGGAGCAAATTGCCAACGGACAATATACGACCGACGACGAGGTGAAGCGCGCTATTGACCTGATTGCAAAGTTGCCCAACCTGGAAATGGACAACACGGACAGGAACCGCACTTCGCCATTCGCCTTTACCGGAAACAAATTTGAAATCCGCGCCGTAGGCTCCAGTCAAAACTGTGCAGGCCCCATGGCAGTGATGAACACCATGATGGGTTTGCAATTGATGGATTTCAAGAAGACGGTGGATGAACGCATGGAATCGGGTATGGCCAAGGAAGAAGCTGTACTCAGCGTGCTGAAATCGTACATCATGGCGGCCAAACCAATCTTGTTCGAAGGAAACAACTATTCGAACGAATGGCGCGAAGAGGCCGCCCGCCGTGGGTTAAATAACTTTGCAAATACGCCGGAGGCATTGGATGTGCTGGGTACTGACCTGGGCAAATCATTTTACAGCAAGGCGGGCATTATGGGCACCGACGAACTGGAGGCTTACTTTGCCGTACAACTGCATATATATTGCACCAAGCTGAACATCGAAGCAAAGTCGCTTGAAGAAATGATACACTCCATGGTCATGCCTGCGGTACTGCGGTATCAAACAGAATTGGCCGATAACATCGGTGCCATGGGCGCCATTGGGATGGATGAGTCTATTGGTTACCAAAAAGAAAAAATCAAGCGAATCAATAAAAACATAGAAACCATTCGGGAAGGTTTGGAGAAGCTGCAAAAGGCGATGGATAAAGCGCACCATGCCGAAAATATCCGGGATGAAGCGGAGATCCTTTGTCAAAAAGTGAAGCCGCAGATGGAAAACATACGAGAAGCGGTAGATGAACTGGAAGGTATTGTAGACGATCAATATTGGCCATTGATAAAATACCGGGAGTTGCTGTTGATTCGTTAATAAATAAAGCAAACGATTTTATGCTGATGCGGAAATCCCCTCCTGATTTTTGGGAAAAAATGGAGAATGAGGCCAATGATGACCTTAGCCTATTGGTTGAGGTGGGGCCTTCCCATTTTTCCGCAGAACATCTTTTGGAATTGCGCCAGGAATTGCGCGAGCAAATCGGCACTTTTGGACGGCGACAACGTTTGGCCATGCTGCTCGGCGCAACAGGTGCTGCGTGGTTTTTGGTAGCAGTACTGGCCATGCTGCTGCAATGGGTGTGGCTGCTTATATCAGCCTTCGTGGCCATGTTGTTTTGTATGGGAGGGTTCACTTTTATAATGCTCTGGAAAAAAGGCAGGCCCAAGGCGCGGCTGGGCGAGCTGGAATATACGCTGGGCACGTTAGAAGAAGAATTGCGCAAACGTTCGTTAGCCTATCCTAAACGTTCGAGAGACGCGTTTTGAACATGCATTTGAACGACGATATCGCACGGTTTCTCCGGGTATTCAGCGAAGCAGTACAGAAAAATACGTTTGTCCGACTCACCCTGAGCAAGCCCCAGCCCGCTGCTCCGGCAGGCTTGCGCAATGTGTATATCCGGCCGGTTCAGCTTAAAGCGGGTCCACACCTTGCTTTCAACCATCGGTATGACACCAAAGATGAAGTGAAAAACTGGACTGCTTCCGAAGCCGATGTGCGCCTGTTGGCCTGGCTGACTGAGGCGTTTGCACATGCCCAACTGATGACCACACAAGGGGATCTCCAGTTGCTAACAGGCTCGAGCGGCAAAACCAAACTCCGCCATTTACCGGCATCGCACACAGAGGTCGCCTCGGCAGCGCACGACCGCACCAAAAAACGCCTGCTGGATCCGGCATCCCCCTGGCTGCACCACTTAGGCATTGCAGACCGAAAGGGCGTCATCCTCCCGTCGGCTCAAGACAAGTGGAAGCAAATCAATAAATACCTGGAAATCATGGATGCCCTGCTGCGCACGCATACGGTGCCTGAGGATGTTCGGGTAGCCGATATGGGTTCGGGTAAAGGGTACCTGACTTTTGCCTTGTACGACTATTTGCGCAATAGCCTGAATTGTACACCGCAAGTGGTGGGCATCGAACTGCGGCCGCATTTGGTGTCTTTTTGCAATGACCTCGCACAAAGCGTAGCATTTGACGGCCTCTCCTTTGTCGCAGCAGATATACGTGATTACGCCGCCGAACGGATTGATGTGCTCATTGCCTTGCATGCTTGTGACACCGCCACCGATCTTGCTTTGGCCAAGGCCATTCACGCCCGATCGGCAGTAGTGGTGGTGGCACCGTGTTGTCATAAACAGATCCGAAAGGCCATGCACACCCAAAACGAACTGACACCCCTGATGGGTTATGGCATATTAGAAGAGCGGCAGGCTGAACTGTTGACCGATGGCATCCGCGCCCTGTTGTTGGAAGCGGAAGGATACACCACCAAAGTATTTGAATTTGTATCCACCGAACATACCGCCAAAAATGTGATGATCACGGCTGTTCGTCAAGGCACAACAGATGAGCGGCGCACAGCGGCGTTGGCTAAGGTGGATGCGCTCAAAAGGGGATTCGGCATTGAAGCGCATTATTTAGAGGGCCTGCTGTAAGGGGGACGAAAGGCCCGGGGATCACAACGTCTCTACATGCGCTTTCACCCATGCCGCATGTTCCAATATTTGTGTTTGTTCGGCGTCCCCCATTTTGTCCCACATAGGGTACACCATGCCGATGCGCGGGTTGCGCCCCAACTGGTCGCGGTGGCGGTGGTAAAAATCCCAATACAAACTGTTGAAGGGACAGGCGCGTTCTCCGTATTTGCGGCTTTTGTCGTAAGGGCATTGGGCGCAATAGTCGCTCATTTTGTGGATATAGTTGGCACTGGCGGCGTAGGGTTTGGTACCCACGATCCCGCCATCGGCATACTGACTCATGCCGCGGGTATTGGTGATTTCCACCCACTGAACAGCATCGATGTAAATGCCGAGGTACCAATTATCTACAGCATCCGGATGAACACCGAGTAGCAAGGCGAAGTTGCCGGTGATCATGAGGCGTTGTATGTGGTGGGCATAGGCATGCGTTAGGCTTTGGCCAATGGCATGAGAGAGGCATCGCATGCGCGTGCGGCCTGTCCAGAACCACTCGGGCAGTGGAGCCTGGTGGTTAAAAAAGTTGAGTTCGGCATACTCCGGCATGTGTGCCCAGTATATCCCGCGCATGTATTCGCGCCAACCGACGATCTGGCGAACAAAGCCTTCTACTGCAGCGAAGGGAATCTCGTCGGGGCGTGCATGCCAGGCATCGACAGCCGCTTCCGCAACCTCCAAGGGGTGAAGCATTTTCGTATTTAATGCAAAGGAAATACCGGAGTGGAACAACAGCCAGTCTCGGGTGCTCATGGCATCCTGGTATGCACCGAAGTGGGATAAACGGTAGTCGATAAAATGGTGCAGTACCGCTAAACCATCCTCTCGGCTAAGCGGCCAGTGAAAGAGTGCGGGGTCTATATGGCCGATGGTGGGTACGCCAAATTGGTGTATCATGTCGATCAGTTCCGACAAGTTATGGGTGGTCTGTGGCCAGTTTAGCGGTGGGATCGATGTGGACGCGGGCAGCTTTTTGCGGTTTTCGGCATCGTAATTCCAGCGACCGGTGAGCGGTGTAGATCTGTCAGGTTCCATGAGGATGTTGTATGCTGTGCGCATTTTCCGGTAAAACGTTTCCATTAGGTAGGATTTTTTACCGGAAAAAAGGTTGGCAAGCGTGTCGCGCTGGCTAAGAAAGTGCTTTGTATCGGCTACTTCGACCGCCACCCCCTCTGCTTTCAGCTCCCGCGCAAAGGCTGCCAATTGCTGATCGAGCCGCCACTCGTCGGGGAGCTGGTAAGCAAAAGCGTTACTCCCGAGGCGCTGCATGAGCATGCGGCAATTGGCAGCAAAGTCATGGAGGTTGTCGGGGTCGTCCAGGGGGATATATATAACAAGGTGTCCTTGTTGCTCCAGTGCAGCTGCAAACGCCCGCATGGCGGCGAAAAAGGCCACTACTTTTTGGATATGGTGGTGAACGTAGGTAGCCTCCGGGCGAATTTCCATGAGGGTATACACCACCTCGGGGCACACCGAATTAAACCACGGGTGGCGAAGGTTGAGTTGGTCGCCCAGAAGCAGGCGGATGGTATTGGGTTTCAAAACGGGAGTAGAAAGTAAAGGGACTTGCATTGGGACAAGGTCGGATTTTGTTGGAGTTAAACCCTATTGATACAAGCTTGTTTTACCCTTTGCATACTACATGTGAAAAAATTATATCCAGCACCTTAAAACGCTTTTCCATGAAAATTGGCATCGTTTGTTACCCCACATACGGCGGTTCTGGCGTGGTGGCTACCGAGCTCGGCCTTGGCCTGGCACGCCACGGCCACGAAGTGCACTTCATCACATATCGACGCCCCGTACGGCTTGCACATTTTCAGGAAAATGTTTTTTATCACGAAGTAGATAACGAGGATTACCCACTGTTTGAATATGCACCTTATGATACAGCATTGGCTTCCAAGATTGTGGATGTGGTGAAATACTCCAACCTTGATCTGTTGCACGTACATTACGCCATTCCACATGCTGCAGTGGCATATTTAGCCAAAAAAATACTCATCACACAGGGGCATTATGTACCGGTGATTACGACCTTGCACGGCACCGACATCACGCTGGTAGGCAACAACCGGGCGTTCAAACCGGTGGTAGAGTTTGGCATCAACAAAAGCGACGGGGTAACGGCCGTGTCGCACAACCTGAAAGCGGAAACCCTCAGCCTGTTCAACATTGCAAGGGACATCCGGGTGATCCACAATTTTATTGACTTTGAGCGCTTCCGGCGGTTGGATAAAAGCCATTTCAAAAAAATACTGGCACCAGAAGGCGAGCGCATCCTCGTACATACTTCCAATTTTAGAAAGGTGAAAAGAGTGGAAGATGTGATCCATATTTTTAAACACGTGCACAACCGTCTACCCTGTAAACTCCTCATGATTGGCGACGGCCCCGAACGCCAAAACGCCGAGCGCTTGTGTCGGGAGCTGGGGCTTTGTGACGAGATCCGCTTCCTCGGCAAACAGGATGCGATTGAAGAGTTGCTGGCCATTTGTGACCTGTTTTTGATGCCCTCAGAGTCCGAAAGTTTTGGGTTGGCAGCCCTTGAAGCCATGGCCTGCGAAGTGCCCGTGGTGTCGTCTAATGGTGGCGGGTTGCCAGAAGTAAACATCCACGGCGTAACAGGTTTTTTGAGTGACCCGGGTAACGTGGAAGAAATGGCCGACTTTGCCGTTCAACTGCTGTCCAACGAGGAAATGCTCCAGCGTTTTCGCATCAACGCATTGGAACAGGCGCGGCGTTTTGACATCGGCAACATCCTGCCGCATTATGAGGCATACTATCAGGAAGTGCTGGCCAACAGCGCGGTTAAGGTCGAATGATGGCATCTCTGCGACATTTCCTTCAATTTATGTTTAAAAAATTTGAAATCAGGGTTGTCCGTGAAAAATAATGTTATATTTGCAGTTGTAATCATGTAATCGACGTTTTCTCACCATTACGACGTCAAGATATTTGCCCTAATATTTTCCGTTATATGTGCAGTTTGTTTCGGTGGCAACACCGGAACACTATTTGTTGTGTCCTTATTACTGCAACCATAATTTCCTGTTTATCCGCTCATGCAAGATCTCAAAGAGTTGGTGTATATCCTGCACCAGCATCATCTACAGCCACTTAATCCGAACGGACAACCCATGGAGCGCGATTCGCTGCTGGGTCAGTTCTATGAAGGGATTGAGAAAGGACGGTTTCATTCCGACGAAGAAGCTGAAAATACTTTATATCCGGACGATCAGGGCGGCTCTAAATTCCGAAAACTCAAATCAATCCTGCGCGATCGATTGCTGAACAGCATTGCCTTGTTTAATGCCACTGGAACGGACTTTACGGACTACCAAAAAGCATATTACGACTGCCATAAACAGTGGCTGATTGTCAAAATTCTGACCGGTCAAAATGCCAACACAGCGGCTATGGGCCTGGCCACGAAACTGATGAAGCAGGCTGAAAAGTTTGAGTTTACGATGCTTGCCATGGACATTGCGTCGTATTTGCGCATACAATATGGCTTGCGTGAAAGCAACGACAAGAAGTTCAAGGAGGTGAACCTTCAGTTTAACCTGAACCGAAAAATATACGATGCAGAGTGTTTGGCCGAAGAGTTGTATACTTTATTGGTCGTCAAAACCGTAAATAACCGTTCCGTAAGCGAAGAAGTGTCGACGCTGGCCCAAGCGTATTATGAACAAATTGAACCCCATTTGGTAGAATACCAAAGTTACCGCTTGCACTTGTACGGGCAAATGATCGGTTTGATGCGGTACACAGCGGTCAATAATTACGAGGAAGCATTGCCGTATTGCGACATGGTAATTGCCTTTTTCCGCAATAAACCCTACGAGGCCAGGGTGCCACTTCAGATATTTTACTACCAGAAACTGATTTGCCACATCCAGTTGAGGCATTTCGAAGAGGGCCAGGAAGTGGCAAAATATTGTCTGGGCATCATGTCGGAAGGTACGTTCAACTGGTTTAAATACATGGAACTGTACCTGCAACTGACCTTCCACACCGAACAGTTTGAGCAAGGAGCGCAGGTATTGCAAGAGGCTTTACAGCATCAACGCTTCCAGTTTTTGCCCGACAATGCCAAAGAAATATGGCGCATTTATGAGTCATACGGGTATTATTTAGCCAAAATGGATCAAATCAGCGGCCTGGCTAAAGGCAAATTCAAGTTGGGTAAATTCATCAACGACACCCCCATTTTTGCCAGAGACAAGAGCGGCATGAACATCGCCATCATCGCGATCAAATTCCTGTACCTGCTTTCCGAAAAACGATACAGCCAGATATTAGACGAGGTGGAGGCGACCGAGCAGTACTGCTATCGGTATCTGGGAGGGAAAAACACCATACGCAGCTTCAACTTTGTCAAGATGCTGCTGCAAATTCCGCTGGGGCAGTTTGATGTGGAAGTCATTGAAAAACGCACTGCTCGTTATCGGAAAAACCTGCTGGACAACCCGCTCCAAATTGCCAACCAAACCCATGAAATTGAGATCATTCCTTATGAAATATTATGGGATATGGCGCTGGAATCGGTTCGGGCCAACGTCCGTTGAGGTAACAAAAATCATGTCCATGTTTTTCAATATAAATTGTATATCAATGATTTATAAAATATTTTTAGATTAAATGTATTTTTTTGGAAGGTGCAAAAAAACGATTTTTGTTGCTGGGGGAGTCAATAAAGCGCTTGTTCTTTGCGGCATCTTGGTACACATTAGAAAAATCGTTTAATCGCATACAACTCATGATAAAGCATAAGAATCCCCGCCTTCGACATGTATTTCCGGGAGGAGGCATCATTGTGGATACCACGGTGATTTAGCCTTCTGGATAAAACGATGCAGCAACGCTGTCTGGTACACACCGGGCAGCGTTTTGCTTTTGTGCGTGCGCGCAAACTTCGGCTTCTGACAGGATTGACAAGATCGTGTCAATCCTGTCGAAAAAGAACATGTCGATCATGAAGATCCTGTCAATCCTGTCCACTTGGATCCAGTGCACCCTGTCTACCCCATGTCCTCAAACAATATAAGGCACCTGAGGTAACGAACCGGAAACAAATTGAAACTTTTAAAATTATTGATAATCAATTATTTATATCCTATTTTATCACGTCTTGGAATGGTAATTTGCGCATCACAAAGTAACGTTTTCTGTTTCCAGTGCCACCAGACGGGTGGCGGACATTTGACCTGAAAATCAATGCATAAGTGTTAATCGTCAAATGTTTAATCTAATGAATAGTCCTTTACATTTTCCCGCCAGTTCGCCATCAACAGCTTGTATTATTGTTGACACCACCATGGTATAACCACTACAAAAAGGTTTGCCATGGCATCATTTGCGAAAGTAGAGGCACACGCCTCCCCTGCATTGCGTTCGCTTCGGCGTGAGGTAATGGCGGGTGTAGTTTTTGGAACGCCGAGCCGGAGTTGCACGGGATCGGGTGTATGCATGGTGTCGTCCATGCAGGTATTGGAGCGACTCCCTATGCCATGTGTATTTGTACTGGCCTTCGTATCCCTGTGGGGTGGAGGCCAATTGCTGTTTCGGTTTCCCAAATCCGGTCTGAATGTGCCGTTGGACGAGACGCACTTTCAAACCGGTTATTTTTTGGTGGAAGAGGAATTTACGGTGCCCCGATGGCTCATGCGCGCCTGGGGCAAACCCCGGATACGGATTCCAGCAGGGCGGTATCCGGTGCATCAGACGATAGATTCGTGGGTGGTGTACTTTTTGGTTTAATGCTTTTAATCAACTGAAAATAAATTTTAAAAACTTTTAATTTTCTTATGAAAGGGAAATTTATCTCCTCTGTTCAGGCAGACTTGCTCTTAAAAGCAGGTCTGCTGCTGTTTGGGGTGTTGCAGTGGTTTGCACTGCTGCCCGACACCTCGAACATGCCCTTGGCGGAGGTGGTCACGACGTTGTTCGTGCCCTGTTTTGCCTGGGTATTTTTTCATGGCCATCGGCTTGCCAGGATTAAACTCCTGCTCCGGCGACTCCGAGCGCGCAGCGCCTGGCTTCAGCGGGCCACAATGGGCGTCTTCACCGGATTATGCTGTCTGGCGTTTCTGGGCAGTGCATTCGAAGCAGGCGCCCAGCAGGTGACATTGATAAAAGCTGCCGATGTGTCGATGGTTGAATCCGGCGAGGAGGTAGAGTTTACGCTTACCATCGGTTGTTCCAGTTTGTTGAATGATTGTACGGGCGCAATCCTGACCGACATTCTGCCGGCAGAGGCCATTCCTGTTGCGGCCTCCCTTTTGCCGGTATTGATTACCTCTGGTATTGACGGCATGAGCTATCCGATAACGCCGTCTTACAACCCGATGACGAATACCATTACCTGGGATTTTACTATGCTTCCTGAAAACGGATTGCCGGACGGAACCAGCTTGCAGATTGAGTACACGATACTGGTGAATGGGGGAACGGTGCCGAATGGTGAGATCATCAAAAACATAGCCAATCTCATCAGCGATAATGCCGGCACGGGAAAGGACTCTACAGAAACGACCGTGCAGGCCTCTCCGCAATGGTCCATCAACAAGACCTTGCGTACCGGCCTCATATTTCATGATTTTAACGAAACCTACCGCATCACGATTAACAATACGGGCGGTACCATCGGAAACCTTAATTTGTCTAACGTAATCATACGGGACACTTTGCCCGCGGGTGCCATATTTGTAAGTGCGACCAATGGCGGTGTATACGATATGATGACAAATGTGGTCACCTGGAATTTAGGTGCCATCCCTGTGACGACGAACTCCACCTTTGTAGAAATGACAGTGGTGTATCCGGCGTCAGATATGGTAAACAACAACACCGGGTTCAATCCGGGTATGGATATTCCCAAAACCAATCGGGCCGGCTTTACGGCGGATATCCCGGGTGGGAGCATAACTCGATTCACACAACGAACAGACGATCTTAACCCGCCTTCTTTTGATTTGGGGATCACCAAATCGGCGCAAGACATAGGTTTCCTGGTATTAGGAGAGCGCAATTATTTCCGAATTAATGTGGAAAACGCCAGTACCGTTCCGGTAGGGCGTTTTACGTTGACAGACACCATCCCCAACCAGTTTTCACTGGATTCCATACGCCTTACCGGATTTTCCCCGGATACGGTATTGCTGGATACCATCCGGGTGCAGTTAAACGGAACAGGGTCGCTAATTGATTGGGTGATCAACCAGTCTTTGACGGGTTCGCCTATTCTGGATGTAACCACTATCCCAGGCTTTACTGCGGGTGATTACGTAAGCATCATTCAGTTTGCCTTCGGTACCGTGCCGTTTGGCTTTGAAGGGAATGTAGACCTGGTAGTGAAGCCCGCATATTTTGGTGCTCCGGCGGCAGACAATGCAGGTAATCCGGTATCCCTGGATGTGGAATACACTAACCGGGCTACGCTTACCGCTACCCGGCCATTAGACAACAGCATTATTCCGGCAGAGACGGCTTCAGACGAGATGTGTATCAAAGATCGCCTGGCGCGTTTGGACCCGCAAAAGGCGGTTGAGGTGAATTATATTGTGCCGCCTCCAGGCGCAATGACTACCGGCAACCCGTACTTCCCCGGCGCTCGCGTACGCTACCTGCTTACGCTGGAAAACGACGGTAACGACGGCAATTCTGCAGGTTTTATTACCGGTTCAACCGCTTTTGCCGACCTGGTAAACCCGATTATGGCCGACTTGCTGCCTCCAGACCTTTATTATGAGGCTGGTAGCTGGGAAATCGACCCGACGTTTAACAACACCACCGGGTTAACTGCGTCTGATATTACGTTCGATTCCATCGGCGATTTCAATGGATCGGGCCGCACCCTCTTGCGTTGGCGTTTTACAGGCAATGTCACGCCCGGATCGAGTCTTCGCATTCGATTTAATGCCAGCATCAGTATGATGGCACCAATCGGTGTTACACAGCGCAACGATTACTGCCTTACGTCGGCTTCTCAGGAGTTCCATTGCGATGAGACAGACTGCGGTGAAACGTCGACATCCATTGCCAACTTCTTTTCGGATATACCGAGTGTGGATGAGGCTTGCTGTAAAAATGTGCAGATTACTATTTCCGACACCACAGCTACCTTGCAACCAGTAAAAGTGGTTGATAACCCTACCGGCCCGTTTGCGCCTACTGGTACAGACGAGGCGGCTTCCGGTTTTTATAAAGATACCGTACAATATACGGTTACCATTGAAAACGACCAAATGGCCAACTTCACCCTGCCACATCCAATTGCCATGGACTTGCTTCCAGCGGAGCTGGAATATGTAGCCGGCAGTTTGGAATTGGTGGAAAATACCACAGGCCTTGTATTGGACGACGCCGGTGTGAATCCCACATTTGAAGTCATCCCCAATTTTAGCGGCACAGGCAGAACCTTGCTGCGTTGGGTCTTCAACGGAGCGTTTCCAATTGACAGCAGGGCGCGATACCGCTTCAAAACGTTCATTCGATCCGGTGCCTCCGGGACGATTGAAAACGCCCTTAGCCTGACGTCCAATGATCGATTTTATAACTGCCAGGCACCTGCCTCCCCTTTCATAGATACCCTGGATTTGGACGGTGACGGCATCAGTCCGGAGATTTTATGCAGTGGTAGTGGACAACCGATTTCCATTACTTCACTGGCCAGTATGAGCGCTACCAAGTACGTAAAAGGCGCCAATGATACCACCTTCTTGCGATTGCCGGACATCGGTTCTACTAACCCGGGCGATACGGTGCAATGGCGCACGGTGCTCTTTAACCCCGGCAACGTCACACTGACAGATGTCGTTATGATCGATATCTTCCCCTACATTGGCGACGTTGGCGTAAAGCTCAACGATCCTGGAGATCCGGCAAATCAGCGAGGCACCCAATGGGAGCCATTTTTTGAGGTCACGCCGCCTGTTCACCCGGATGCAACGCTGTATTACAGCCAGTCCAACAACCCTTGTCGTACAGAGATCAATCCTCAAGTGCCTGCTCCGTGCGATAACGACTGGAGTACGACTCCCCCCGCTGATCCGGGTACCATTCGAGCGATTAAATTAGAGCTCTTGAACCCGTTGGCGCCGACAGATTCCTTTGTGTACAGTGTGACCATGCGCGCCCCTCTGACGGGTGCGCCTGCTGGCTCCATTGCCTGGAACTCTTTTGCCCGTGACGCAGCCGAAATTCCTACGCAGGAGCCCAACAAAGTAGGCGTTCGGCTGGATTATTTTGATTTGGCTTTGCGGAAAACACTGGCATCCGGACAAACCCAAATTGTGGAACCTGGCGATACCGTGGACTACACCATTAAAGTATTCAACCAGGGCAGTATTGCGGTAGACAGCATTCTGTTGTACGATTACAACGAAACCCTCCTGAACCTGACAGATGCCAACTGGACCTTGGGTATTGCCCAGGGAGCGTTCGAAACGGCCTTCAGAACCCTGCGTGCAGGGGCTGAGTTGCCAGCAGGCGGGCTCCCGGCCGGAGATTCGGCAAGCATTACCATACGACTGAAATTAGATGGATCGGCCATTTCTGGAAATGTCCTGAACTACGCGGAAATAGCTGGCGCATGGAGAAACGGAAACCCGCAAAGCGATTTTGATGGTGTTTTTGACAATAATGCCGGCAACGATACCGGCGGTGGCCCCAATGTCCCTGGCGAAGACAATGAAATCAATGACGATGGTACCAATGACGAAGATAACCACGATGTAGCATCCATTACCATCGCTTCTTTGGATCTGGCATTGACTAAAAATTTAGCCGCCGGCCAGGCCTCTGTCGTTAATCCTGGCGATACAGTGGCTTATACCATTGCAGTCATTAATCAGGGTTTCCGCGGTGTCGGTGATATTGAAGTAACCGATTATATCCCCAACGAGATGACGTTCGTGGATGCCACTACCGGAAATGTGGTCACTGAAAATGGAAATGCAGCCAACATTGTAAACAATGGCGGCGGCGTGGTAACCATTGATACACTTCGGGTTGGTGATACCTTGAATTTCACCATCCGTTTGAAGGTGAACTTCGGCTTTTCGGGGCCAAAGCTTACCAACATTGCTGAAATAAGCGGCCACAACGGCCCTGACGATACAGACAGTACCCCGGATGATTTGCCGACGAACGACGCAGGGGGGCTTCCTGACAGCCCTTCCGACGGCGCAACCAATGGTGACGGCTCAGGTCTGCCGGGCGATAACAATCCCCTCACGGACGAGGATGATGCCGACCCTGCGCAAATCGAAGTCGTTTCGGTAGCCGTAGGTTCCACCGTCTTCTCCGATTTGGATAATGACGGAACGCATGAACCCGGCGACGGCGAAAATGGAATCCCTGGTGTAACGCTTGAGTTGTATCCTTCCGGCGCTACGCCTGGAGCAGTCTCTCCCTTGTTGAGCACGACGACGAATTCAGCCGGCGATTATTACTTTGGCGGATTGGCACCGGGAAATTATTTTATTTATATCCCCTCCCCGGCGGCAGCCTGGCCGATATCCTCCACACCGACAACAAATACCGACAATCAAACCGATAACGACGACAATGGCCTGCAAACTTTGGCTGGCGCTGCCGTCCAGTCTCCGGTATTTAATTTGACCCCGGGAAATGAACCAACCGCCACATTTGAAGCTGGATCAGGCGGTCTTCAGGATGATACCCTTGACGCCAATGGCGATATGACTATTGACTTTGGTTTCTTCCCGGCCATGAGCATCGGCTCGGTGGTTTGGGCCGACGATAACAACGATGGTGTTTATCTGCAAGGTACAGAACTGCCTTTGCCAAATGTGCAGATTCAACTGTTCCGCTTAGGTTCAGACGGCGTAGCTGGAACTGCAGATGACGTAGAGGTGCCCGTGGGCCCGGATGGTCTCCTGGGTACCGCAGATGATGCGGCTGGCGGTGTGATCACTAAAGCGGACGGTACCTATTTCTTCGGCAATTTATCGCCCGGAGTAACTATTCAGCACGTCGGAGTACTGATTAATTGAGAAGGGAAAGAATTATCCATAAACAAATTCCTCAATGCCTTGAAAGCATTGATATTTTGTTTTTGGGCGGTGATAATAAAACTGCGAGTT
>Ga0247835_1001290_pt1 | contig 31596 bp, 7 predicted proteins | sample LaCtaG_3_FD_189912 | JGI IMG/M metagenome (GOLD analysis project Ga0247835, IMG submission 189912) | Freshwater microbial communities from meromictic Lake La Cruz, Castile-La Mancha, Spain - LaCruzMarch2015_13.5m | ecosystem: Environmental > Aquatic > Freshwater > Lake | place: Spain: Castile-La... | reverse complement strand
TTACCGATACGGCGTTTCCAAATCCATTCGTGCCACTCAGGGTCACTTGGATGCCACTCAAGCCTGGCTCACCGCCATCTTGCAGACCGTTGCCGTTCAAATCGTGCCAAACCAGGTTGCCGATCCGTGCTTTTACGTAATAACCTGCATCCAGTTTTGGATCAAAACTATTGCTTGTTACAAAAGTGGCAGGCGTAATGTGGGTAATAAAGTCCGCATCACAATCCTGTGCATCATCCGTGCCGGTATTGGCATTGGTGAGCGTGTATTTTGGATTCGGATGTTCAAATTTTACCTTATAATTGCCTGGAATCAGGTTGACAAACTCATAATAACCGTTTGAAGCGCTGATTTTTGTTGAAATTGCATTACCATCAGCATCAACAGCCACCGGGGTACTTGCGCCATCTAATAATTGCATCACCACCCCGCTCAAAGCAGGTTCGCCCGGATCTTGTACGCCGTTGGCATTGTCGTCTAACCATACATAATCGCCCAAACCTGGTGGTGCGTAATAACCCGCATCGTACGTGGTGTTGTGTTCGCCGCTGGTGAGGGTTTCGTTGATGGTCATGCCTCCGTTTGATTCGTTGGCGTCATTGTCCAAGGCGTCGTTTCCGCCCAAATCATGGCCGGTTAATTCAAACGTGCTGCCCGCAGGTGGGGCAAAAGTCAAATTATAAACACCCGGTAACAGGTTGTTAAACAAGTATTTACCATCAAAATCGGTCAACGTGGTTTGTGTAACTGCTGCGCCCTGGCCATCGATACCCGTCAACGTAACAGATACGCCCGGAAGTGGCTGTTCATCCGGCTCCTGAATACCGTTGGCATTCTGGTCGATCCACGCTAAGTTTCCAATGCTTGGTGGCAGGTAGAAGCCAGCATCATAGGTTGAGTTGTCTTCACCGGAAACCAGGATTTCTACTATTGATTGACCCGTTGCCAAATCGGCATCCGAGTCATTCGAATCAGCATTTGCGTCCGGGTCATTGGCTGCCGTGCGCACGTAACCGCCTGTGGGTGTTACAAAAGTTACCTGGTAAGCGCCCGGCGTCAGGTTTTCAAAGCCATATACCCCGGATATATTGGTGGTGGTATTCAAATTGACCACCGCGCCATCGTTGGCAGTACCGGTCAGTAATACATCCACACCGGCAATACCAGGTTCGCTTGCGTCTTGCAGGCCGTTGCCGTTGGTATCGTCCCAAACCAGGTTGCCGATTTTCGCAACTTTATAAAAACCTGCATCAAACGTCAAAATGGTATCACCGCTCGTTACTTCAAATGCAGGGGTGTTGCCCATCGCACCAAAATCTGAATCTACTGCATCATCACTGCCTAAATCCAAAGTGCTCGGTACATAACCCGCTGGGGTATTGAAATGGATCGCGTAATTGCCGGGAACTACATTTTCAAACAAGTAATTACCACTGGCGTCTGTGGTTTGGTTTACCGATACGGCATTGCCAAATCCATTCGTGCCACTCAGGGTCACTTGTATGCCGCTCAAGCCGGGCTCACCGCCATCTTGCAGGCCGTTGCCGTTCAGGTCGTGCCATACCAAGTTGCCGATCCGCGCTTTTACATAATAACCCGCATCTAATTTTGCATCAAAACTATTGCTTGTTACAAATGTGGCAGGCGTAATGTGGGTGGTAAAGTCCGCATCACAATCCTGAGCATCATCCGTGCCTTCGTTGGCATTGGTGAGCGTGTATTTTGGATTCGGATGTTCAAATTTTACCTTATAATTGCCTGGAATCAGGTTGACAAACTCGTAATAACCCGTTGAAGTACTGGTTTTTGTTGAAATTGCATTACCATCGGCATCCACAGCCACAGGTGCATTGTTACCATCTAATAACTGCATCACTACCCCGTCCAAAGCAGGTTCGCCCGGATCTTGTACGCCGTTCGCATTGTCGTCCAGCCACACATAATCGCCCAAACCTGGTGGTGCGTAATAACCGGCATCGTACGTGGTGTTGTGTTCGCCGCTGGTGAGGGTTTCGTTGATGGTCATGCCGCCGTTTGATTCATTGGCGTCATTGTCCAAGGCGTCGTTTCCGCCCAAATCGTGGCCGGTTAATTCAAAGGTGCTGCCCGCAGGTGGGGCAAAAGTCAAATTATAAATACCCGGTAATAGGTTGTTAAACAAGTATTTACCATCAAAATCAGTCAAAGTGGTTTGTGTAACTGCTGCGCCCTGGCCATCGATACCCGTCAACGTAACGGATACGCCCGGAAGCGGCTGCTCATCGGGCTCCTGGAAACCGTTGGCATTCTGGTCGATCCACGCTAAGTCTCCAATGCTTGGCGGCAGGTAGAAGCCAGCATCATAGGTTGAGTTGTCTTCACCGGAAACCAGGATTTCTACTATTGATTGACCCGTTGCCAAATCGGCATCCGAGTCATTCGAATCAGCATTTGCGTCCGGGTCGTTGGCTGCTGTGCGTACATAGCCGCCCGTTGGGGTAATAAAGGATACCTGATAAGCACCAGGTGTCAATCCATTAAATATATAATTCCCTGATCCATTTGTAGTTGTTGCCAAACTTACGATATTTCCATCTCCGGCAGTACCGTTCAGCAACACATCCACGCCTGCGATGCCAGGTTCGCCGCCGTCTTGCAAGCCGTTGCCGTTGGTATCGTCCCAAACTAAGTTTCCAATTTTCGCAGGGATATAGAAACCCGCGTCGATGTTTAAAATCGTATCCGCAGTTAAAATGGTAAAATCGGGGGTAATGCCCATAGCTTCCCGGTCAGAATCGGTTGCATCATCCGAGCCTTCGTGCGCAGCCGTTGGTACGTACGCGCCTGCAGGAGTGCCAAAAACTAAATGATATTCTCCAGGTACTACATCATTAAAAGCATAAACGCCATTCGCATCCGTGGTGGTCGTGGAAGAAATCGCAGTGCCCAGACATTGACTGGTACCGATTAATGAAACCGATACGCCGCCCAGACCAGGTTCTCCCCCATCCTGTATGCCATTGCCGTTTTGGTCGTGCCATACCAGATTACCTACTTTTGATTTAATAATATCCACGGTAACCAGGAAGGAACAAGTGGCCGAATTGGCATTTTCATCGGTCACTAAATATTGTACCACTGAATTGCCTAATTCAAAAGAATATGCTGCGTTTTGAGGATCAATGTTGACCGGACCGTATACCGTATTGTTTGGATTTGTAATTTTAAAATTAAATACCGGCGTTGCGCAATTGTCTGAAGCGGCAGGATGGCTCCAAGTTAAACTGGAAAAACAAGGATATTGATCTGTTGTAAGCACCGAAATATTTGCCGGACAAGGGGTAAGCGTCGGCAACTCATCGTCAATCACCGTAATCGACATTTCACAAGTGGTAGCATTACCCACGTTATCGGTTGCCACAAATTGTACCACCTGCACATCCCCATGCACCGCACCAAACGCCGTTCCTGCTAAAGGTGTTTGTGTTTTGGTTAATATTGTGCAATTGTCGGCAACAATCAACTCGGGCAATAAATCCGGGATCGTAATCTGGCAATCACCAGTTCCATTGCTGCTGGTATTGAGGTTGCGAGATGGCGGACAAATGCTGATGATCGGTGCCGTATGATCGGTCACTTCTATGGTGTAGGAGCAGGTTTGGGTATTTCCCGATAAGTCTGTAGCAGTCCAGTTGACAATCGTGCTGCCCAGCGGGAAAGAAGCCCCGATGATCGAATTGGTATTGTTGTAGGAATTAACCAATCCATTGGTGCTTGCGATGCCACAGTTATCGGAGGCCACGGCGTTGAGGGCAGCACTGGCCACATAATCACAGTTGGCAGAAGCGTCAAAATCCTGAACACCTGCAGGACAAAGCAACAAAGGAGTCTGGCTATCCAGCACCTGAATGGAGAACTGACAGGTGCTGCTATTGGTATAAGCATCTGTTGCATTGTACGTTACAACATAAGTAGTACCCACTGCGAGGGAGGATCCCTGGGTTGGTCCGCCGGTTTGCACCACAGAAGCGGAACTGCAATTGTCAATGGCGGTTGGAATGGCCCAGTTTACATTCGTTGAACACTGATTGGGTGAGGTTTGATAAATCTGGGTGATCGTGGGGCAGGTTTGGAAAATTGGCGATTCATTGTCTTTAAGCGTCAAGACATTCTGGCAAGTTTTCACATTGCCTGCTGCATCCTGTGCTGTGAAGGTAACTACGCGTGTATCATTGTGTTGCGCACCAAAAGCGCTGCCTGCGGGCTGACTTTGGGTAATGGTCAAACTACCAGTAGCCGTGCAATTGTCGGAAGCAAATAGTTCCGACACCATATTTGGAACCCCGCCTGTACAATCACCCACCCCATTGCTGCTGGTATTGATGTTGCGCGAAGGCGGACAGGTGGTGATGGTTGGGGTATCATCGTCAAAAATAACAATCGTCGAAACACAGGTTTCGGTATTGTTGGCCGGATCCGTGGCAGTCCAGGTAACTACGGTGGTACCAAGCGGGAATAATACACCGCTGATGCTGCTGGTGTTGTTTACACTGTTTTTTAAACTACTAACACTGCAATTATCGCTTGCGGTAGCATTCAAAGCAGCGCCTGCGAGGTAATTGCAATTATTGGTAGTGCCAAAGGTTTGAATGCCCGTTGGACAATTCACCGCTGGTTTTTGGCTATCCTGAATTTGAATGATGGTTTGGCAGGTATTGGAGTTGCCTGCGCCATCCACGGCTTTGAAAACGACCGTTTGGGTTTGCCCAATGGGCAAATACACGCCTGGTACCGGGCCGCTGATTTGCGTCACCGTAACTGTTCCACTACAGTTGTCAGAAGCGCCGGGGGCAGTAAAGAAAATATTAGCGCCGCATTTATCCACGTCGTTGTTGAGGATCATCTGGCTGGCACAATTTACCCAAAGCGGCACTTCGGTATCGGCCAGGGTAACCACCCGCGAGCAGAAATTGGTATTGTTGTAGGCATCTTTTACCGTAATCGTTACCAATTGTTGCACCCCGTGCTGGCTTCCGATGGTCGAATTCGCCGCTGGAGATTGGGTAATAATCAATGCATTACTGGCCGTACAATTATCCGTAGCCACGACACCCGCCACCAAATTGGGTATTTTACCGGTACAATCACCCGTGCCGTTGCTGGTAGTGCTTACTGTTTGGTCGCTCGAACAAGCCGTGATCATTGGGGCGTCGTTGTCGTTGATTACCACTGTGTAGGCGCAAGTTCTGGTATTGTTGGATTGGTCGACAGCCGTCCAAACGAGCGTTGTGCTGCCCACCTGGAAAACTTGACCATTCAACGTTGTTCCGGTGCCGGTAGTAGCGCCACTTGCCGTATAATACAAGCCCGCTGCACCTGTTTTTAAGGCACAGTTATCACTCCCGGTGGCATTGAGGGCCGTACTATTATTGGTATAAGCGCAAAAATTATCATCCGTACCAAACGTGAGTGTACCGGATGGGCAGGAAAGTGTCGGTAATTGGGTATCATTTACGGTAACGGTAAAAGTACAACTCACCGAATTGCCCCCATAATCGCTGGCCGTATATTGAATGGTTTGGGTGGTTCCAACAGCAAAACTACTACCCGGTGCCGATCCACTGCTGCGTACCACTTGCACATTGTTGCAATTATCCGTGGCAGTAGGTACCGTCCAGTTGACGGTGGCATAACATTGATTGTTCGTATTACCCACGACAATATTCGACGGGCAAGTACCCATGACCGGGGCGATTGCGTCATTAATATCAATTGAATAGGTCGCCGAGGAACTACAAGCGCCCAGGGTGCCTGTTACGGTCACCGTATAAGTGCCTTCCACCAAGGCAGCGGTAAATGCAGGAATAGACGGATTATTTCCGGTACTTACCCCATTGGGCAATCCGGCGGTTGAACCACCTGTCCAGGTATATGAAATGCCCGCATTGCCCGTAGAAGATGAAAGCGCTTTGGATGCTACGGCAGAACCGGGACAAATCGGCCCGATATTCGATAAAGCATTGAGCGTAAACCCGGTTTCTTCCACAACAACGGCGGTCGCGGTTGCGGTACAACCACCTGATTCTGTTACGGTTACGGTATAACTTCCTGAGGCCAAACCCGTAGCCGTGGCAGTTGTTTGGCCGTTTGGCCACAAATAAGTATAAGGTGTGCTGCCGCCAACACCTATTGCAGTGGCAGTTCCACTGGGTACTGTACTACAGCCCTGGGTAGTTTGAGTAATGCTTGCCGAAACCGCAGGCACCTGAGAAATGGTCACGGAACCCGTAGCAGTACAAGCCCCTGAACTGCTGGAAGTTAAGGTTACGGTATAGGTACCTGCCGCTAACCCGGTAATGGTGGCCGTAGAGGCATTGTTACTCCACAGGTATGTGTAAGGAGGCGCGCCACCGGAATGCGATACGGTCGCCGTACCATTGTTGGAATTAAAACAGGATAAATTGGTATGCGACATGGTCACCGTCGGACCACTGACCGACACGGTGGTGCTGCCTACCGCGCTACAACCTTTGTTATCGGTAAGGGTCACTGAATAAGTACCCGCATGGGAAGTATTGGCAATAAAAGATGCTGGAAACTGACCGCTCGCGGTGTAACCATTCGGACCAACCCATGCATAAGACGAATATTGCCCCGAACCACCGCTTGGCGTGGCGCTCAGGGAAAGTGATTGAGCCGTACAAATTGGACTGTTGCTGGTGGCAGTGACCGTTGGCAGCGGATTGGAGGAAACTGATACCGTGGTAGAAGTGGTACCAGTACATCCCAAATTATCCGTAACCGTCACTTTATAAATGCCCGAAGCGGCCACAATAGCACTAAACGGCGTCGGATCTTCTAAACTGGAGGTAAAACTATTCGGTCCGGTCCAACTAAAACTCGAATACGTACCACTGCCCGCAGAAGGGGTAGAAGTAAGCATGATGGTGGTTCCCTGACAAAACGGACCATTATTGGCTGCGGTGATTACCGGTTTGGAATTCACAACAGCGGTCGTGGAGGCTGTTGCCGTACACCCCTTTGCATCGGTAACGATGACTTGATAAGTTCCATTTGAGTTTTGCGAACTGGTAAAGGGAGCAGGATCTTCCACCCCTGCCGTATAACCAGAAGGGCCCGACCAGGAAAAAGCGGCGTAAGGTGCAGTTCCACCACTTGGTGTTGAACTTACCGAAAGTTGAGCGCCTGCACAAATCGGCCCCGAATTGGCTGCCGAAATGCCCGGCAGTGGATTGATGCTCGCCGTCACACTGGAAGTTGCAGTACACCCGGATGCATCCGTAACGGTGACATAATAAATGCCTGCCGCCGCATTAATGAGCTGAATTGCAACCGGATCTTCTATATTGGAGGTATAACTATTCGGTCCAACCCACGAAAAAGTGCTGTAAGGCGTAGTTCCTCCTGTTGGGGTTGAATTCAATTTTAAGGTACCACCCGTACAAGTTGCGCCGGTAATGCCCGCCGTTATGGAAGGTAACGCCTTCACAACCAAGGTGGTACTGCTGGTATTGGTACAGCCGTTGTTGTCGGTAACGGTAACCCGATAAACACCCTGTGCGACCGAACTTGCTGTAAATCCGACCGGATCTTCCACGCTGGAGACAAAGCTGTTAGGGCCTGTCCAACTATAAGCGGTGTAAGGCGCTGCACCACCCGATGGATTGGAGGTAATCAGCACCGTGCTGCCCACACAAACCGGTGTATTGCTGGAAGCGGTAATATTAGGCTTCGAATTTACCTGTATCACTTTGGTCGCCACGGCGGTACAACCCAGATTATCGGTAACCGTAACGGTATAGGAACCTCCCGAGGCCGCAACTGCGGTAAAAGGGGAAGGATTTTGGACAGAAGATACATAACTGTTCGGACCGGCCCATTGATAAGTCGGGTACACCCCGGAGCCGCCACTTGGGGTGGAACTCAAGGTGATCGTTGCACCCACACAAACCGGCGATGTACCCGCCGCCACAATACTCGGTGCACTGCTGCCCGATACACTAATGGTCGTACTGGCAGTGGAAGTACAGCCCTGGCTGTCGGTAACCGTGACGATATAAGCGCCTGCTGCATTGGAAGTTGCAGCAAAACTGGGCGGATTTTGTACCGTGGCTACATAACCATTTGGACCCGACCAAGCAAAGCTCGCGTACACGCCCGAACCGCCCGATGGAGTAGATGTAAGGTTAATCGGGGCATTGACACAAACAGGGGTATTACTTCCGCTCGCCGTGATAGCCGGACGCGCATTGACCGTGGTAGATACCACTCCCGTACAGGCAAATGCATTGGTGACCGTAACGGTGTAATTTCCGGAAGTATTTACCGTAATGGAGGCCGTAGTAGCGCCGGTACTCCAAAGATAGGTAGCGCCGCCGGTGGCCTGTAAAACAATACTACCGGTAAAACACTGTGCACTGCCCCCCGTAATTTGCGGATTGAAAGTTTCAGTGGCATTATCGGTCACGGTAACCGTCAAAGCCAGGGTGTCCGACAAATTAAGGGTGTTTGTTACCCGAATTTTTACCAGATATTGGTTGTTTAAATCAGCATCCGCAGGTATTTCGAAATCTGGGCTGAAATTCAACCAGCTCAATTTGCCATTGACCGCATTGATCGAAAATTTGGCAGCATCGTCGCCGCCCGCCAGCGCGTACGTGAGGCCTGAACCTTCCGAACTGCTGCCGTCAATCGTTTGGGTATCATATAATTCTAAACAGGTATTTTCCTGAAAATTCACCGCTGCCGGGGAGGTAATTTCCGGGCTATAATTCACGGTCACCGTGTACAATGCAGTTACCGTATCGCGGCGGGTATCAGGATAAGCGCAATCCCATACGTAATAATTGATCGGAAAAACGCCCTGCCATTGTGCATCTACAATGCTGACATTCACGGTGCCATTGGAAGCCAAGGTGGGTACAATCGGCGAAAATTGAATCGCAAAAGGATTGGATATCGTACCTACACTGCCATTGGGAATAAAATTTTGTGTAGTTATTTTTTCATAAAGATACTGATTTTCAGCATGATAGAATTTAAAAGTAATCGGACCGGATGCCAGGTTGGCTAAGGTTAGGTTGTAATAAACATTGGGTGCTATGCCCGAAGGACTGGCTTTGCCAACCAAGGTCCCATTTACAAATGCCGCCAACTCTGCACCGGCCCCCGCCAATTGGATATCGGAAAACAAAGGCCGTGCAACCACCGTCATGCTTTGCGCCCCCGGTGCTACGGTTGCCCATCCCGGATTCGCTACGGTGCCAGAAAATGGAAAGACGGCCATTCCGAATGCGCGACAAGGGCCCGTGTAAGTCAGGTAGTTATCCAGATCAAATGATGAAAAAGTGCCCCCTAAAAAGACGCTTTGCGGCGGAATTTGAGAAAAAACCGGCGCAGGATAAAACGTTTGAACGGTAAAATATGCCGTAACAGACGCCGAATATTGGTTGGCGGTATTTTCCGTAACCGTGATGTGTACCGTATCGGTGCCTGTCCAGGAATTGGAAACAGGCGTTACCGTCAATATGCCGTTTACAATCGAAGCGGTCAAATTAGCCCCTGCCGTAGCACTCCAGATCACCGGATCGTTATCGAGGCTGACCAAATAATTATTCAAATTCACCGGATCAAATGCCAGCGTTTGCAAGGTCGTATCTGCTGGAATCGGATTGAGCGCAGGCGGAAAATCGGCGGTGGGATCAATGTTGATCCAAAAAGGAGACGCAATGGAGCCTGTGCTCATATTATGCGTAAATACCGTCGTTTCCGGGGTAGCGTACACCTGATCATCAGGCTGATAATAGGCCTTAAATTTCAAGGTTTCGCCCGTAAAAACATTGGAATACGCTGTAATAAAATAATACATATTACCGCCAATATTGGTTGAAGTAGCCACCCCGCGCAATTCCGAACCTACAAATACCCCAACGATATTGTCAGGATCATTGGTGGGGACGCTGCTGTAATTCACGCGCACCACCAGGCTCATATTAAACTGAAAATTGGACGGATTTACGACCCAGTTGGGCGGCGCAGCCCCCGCTTCGGTTGCAAGCCCAGGCTCAAAAGACGTTTTTGTAATGCCCAATGCAGAGAATTGCAAACAAAACAAGATCAAGCAGATGAATATGCTTGGTAAGCTAATTTTGAAATGCGAAAACAACTTGTTTGGAAGTGACAAGCCCTTTGAATGCGTGGTATTCATCCTTTTCATAAGATGGTATGATGATATTAAAATGAAAGACAAACTTTTGGTTGCATGCACTTGAAAACCCTATTTATTTCATCCAGTCCAATGCGGAGATTCGGGGCAATTGCACACATAAAAACAAAATTAACGGTATCCTACCCGCACAAAAAAGACAGTTGTTCACGTTTTGAACTTCATAAAAAAAGACAATAGATTGCCATTTTTTTATTTATAAAACTCATAATCAACAACTTAGATCGTAACAAAATCTATCCGCTTCTACGATTTTTTGATATAAAACCTTAGAATTAGATTAAATAATCTGACCAATTGTCGGGCAAACATCATGTTGGCGAAATGCCTATAAAACAAACAGGCAGGTATGCAATCAATTGCTTACCTGCCTGTTATGATTATACTATCGCTGTAATACAACCTTTCGGGTTACAATTCCATGCGCGGTTTCGAGGCGTACAAAATATACCCCCGCCGGTAAGAATACTCCATTGGTCGTTTTACTTTCCCATTGAACCACATTCAAACCCGCTCGACCTTGCAATTCCAAGGCCGAAACCTCACGGCCTTGCATATCCATTATCCGCAACGATACAGCCTCCGTTTGGGGTAAAGCAAAACGGAATTTCGTAATACCACTGAACGGATTGGGCTGAATATCTAATGATTGGACTGAATAAGCTTCCTCCGTACCACTTAAAGGTAAATGGAACGGAACGGGCGCTTCAAGGCTACCCTGGTGGTTGTCGGATACAAAATACTGGGTTTCGTTCAAGGACTGCACCGCGCCGGTCGCCTGATCAAATAACTTGAAATGCATCAATTCGCCACTGTTGTTTGCATAACAGGTGAGGAAAAACAAGTACGCATTCAAGGGCTCAATAAACACCGCCTGCGCCGAACCGCGTACTTCCGTGCCTACAAAAGCGCCCAATTCCATGGTACCACTGGTCATATTGGTTTCCCCGGCCTGTACCATGGCAATCATGGTTGCATTGTTTTCAAATTGGGTTGGGTTTACGGTCCAAAATGCGGCAGGTGTCGGATTGCCCCGTTCCACAATGGGATGGCCTACAAATGGATTCGACGGATAGGTAAGGGTACCCGCGCTGGCCAATTTGAGCTGATAGCCATTGGGCGCCTCCAGGTATTTCAAATTGCCAATCCAGCCGTAGTACCCATTAATAAACTGGGCAAATGCAATCTGACTTTTAATCAAATCGCCTGCCTGCGCCGGTACAGATGCCAGTGCTTCATTGATTGGCAAAGCATAATTAGGCACATAACCGATCCAGTTCCAACCACTTGAAAGTGCAATCGGGGTCGTCGCAGGGTCAATCATATTACCCAACATTTGTAAAGTATCCGGCGCATCCGCCCGATAAACATACATTTTTGTATTGTTGAGCGTTGTCAGTGAACCATACCAGGCGCCGCTGTAAGTGGCAAACTGGGTTTGACTCTTCATCAAATCATTGGCAGGGTTACTCAACGACGCAAGTGCAGCGTTCACACTGTTATCCGGGAATGCCAGGTTGAACGATAACCAGTTGTAACCCAAGCCCAGCGGTACTTCCCGCAAAATATAACTGTTGGTATGCAGCAACTGCGGATTCAAGGGCGTTCCCACCACCACATCGGGCTGGAAAAGGAAGTTTTCATCCATCGCGCCGTGCAAATTACAAGCCGATGCATCCCAAACCTGCAGCGTAATCATATCCAGGTTGTCACTTGCATCGCCATAAACCGTTAAGTACGCCAGGTATTTGTTCAATTCCGGCACATATTGAATATTGGCGCGGCCCCGTAATGCGCCATTGATAAAGGCACCCACAACATCTTCCGGATCATTGGAGGTAACCCCCAGGATTTTTACTTCCAACACCAGGTTCATACTATTTTCATACAAACCCGCTGCAATATTCCATTCAGGCGGGCGGCACAATACACGTACGCCCACAGGCAAACCTTCATCGCCGCCCATAAAGAATGGATTTTGGCCTGTCACAGTATGTAATACCACCGAATCGGCCCAGCTGCCAAAGGCAAGGGAAGAATCGGCAATAAAGGCAATCGCGCGGGATTCGTTGGGTGCCAGGGTACCTTTGTTGGGCACCACCTGAATCCAGGCGGGTACGCTGTTGATTTCAAAAGGCACCGGATAACCACCCCGATTGTGCACCGCAGCCGTCATCGTTTTGGTTTGCTCCAGATATTTGGTCATACCGACACTATCCGTCAGCCAGCCCAATTCGTTGCGGTCCACATAAAACTCCCATTTCAGGAAGGTCGATTTATTGCCCGTTAGGTCTTCAATATTGCGCAATTCAACCCGCAAAATCTTGTTTTCAAAAAACTTATTCTGAAAATTCGGGTCAATAATGATCCGGTTTTCATAACAAGTCACATCAATATCAATCAGCTGATCAGTTGTCGCATCGTACAATCCCACATTGTTGGGCTGGGTAATATCGGCCGGAATCAATTTGTTACAATTGATCGGTTTATTGAAGGTAAATGAAATTTCATCCCCCACATGGTACACCCCATCCGAAGGTTGCGGCGTGCCCACCAAACTAGGCGGCTCCCGATCAATACGGCCCTGGATGATTTGTGAAAAGCCGGGTTTGTCCGCGGCATCACCCGAACAAAGGGCAATAGCACGTATTTCATAAGGCCCGTCCGACAAGCCTAAAGTATTCCAGTAAAACTGGGTAAAGGTGGCCCCCAGATTTGCCTTTTCAATATCGCTGGCTGGTTGAATGGCTTTGATCACCGGATCATCTGGTGGCGCAATATTAATCCAGGCCCCGTCGCCATTGGAGCGGCGGTATTGCAAACGGATCTTTTCAAAATCGTCGGCCGATTTCTCATAACCAGATACGGTAATCCGCATAATATCATCGGAACCGGATGTTAATGGATCCGGGAAAATCACCCAATTGGGTTCTGGTACACTAATCGCTACTTCCGAACAAGGTCGGATAAAATGGACGCTGATGTAATAAGCCGAATAAGCAATAGCATCATCATCCGGTACCAGGCCCAATTCACCCGCACGGGTATCTTCACATTCAGTGTATAAAACTACTTCCAAACTGTCGTAGTCGTATTCTTCCGGTCCGCGCTCAAAGGTTAACGTAATCGGGACCGGCTCATCGGGTGGCACCGCATACAAAACAGGATGGTCTAAAAACGCACCATTGAGTTTTATCACCCCGCCATGCGGGTTGCTTTCTGGTCCGGCGGTAAAGGCATACGTACGCAACTCATTGGTTTCGCTGGTATTACCGAGCGTAAATTTGAATACAGCGGCCTCATTGGCAGGCACATCCACAACGGTTGCGGTGCTGTTATCCCGCAATTGCAAATTTGGGCTATACCGGTGTGCCGTATTAGGTTCCCAAGGGCAGGATGTCTGACCTGCTTTTGTTTTGAAAACCGGCGTTTTATACACCGAATCCATGCCAACATCCACACTTATTGCATCGCCTGGGTCATTATCGGCGAGCACATATCCGGTTGTTACGGAATTACCGTTTTCGGTAGTGGTTGATTTTTCCTTGGTACTATGTTGTGTAAACGTTATATTTCCGGTAACGCCGACCCCTTCAAAATCAAATCCGGTAAAAAACACCTCTTGGGTGTCACTGCCCTTTAAATCCCCATCGGACTCCGCGATTGTTGTGTCACTCGTTTCAGCATACTCATACACAATGCCGGCATCAAAAGAGATGTTGCGCCGAAATTGCGCCTCGGCTTTAAGCGCCTCATTGTTCGCTAAAATGCTATTCCAACGCTGAATAGAGGTTGAAGCTTGTGTTCTGATAGAATCCGGCACATTTTCTGTATCCGCAACAAGGCCCTCCAGATATCGAAGTACGTTCCGCCGGATGTGGTAATCGCTGTACATAAATGTTGTGGCGTATGATTTAGGCTCTACCAGTAATATCACCTTAACCACACCTTCGCAAATGGTATCATTAAAGGAAACTTCATCTGCGAAACCAAAATCAACATTTAACGCCCCGCCTACAAAAAGGTCGCCACCCATCACCCATCCGTACGACAAACTATCCGCTGGCCCTACCACCAATTCATCTTCGCTCGTGGAAATACGCTCGTTCGAAACCAAACATACACTAAAAGAAGAATCTGTAGTTCTTTGTGTTGTGGCATAACCATCTAACGCAAATCCAAGTAAGGACCCCGTTTCAATCACATCTGCAACGCCAATGCCAACCACAATTTTTACATCAGGCCCATTATCTATGCTGATACCACCTCCATCGGTATAAGTGAAGTCTGTACTTACATCGTAGGTCGAACACATGCGGGTTTCTTTTTCCACAAAAGCATAACTTCCGTCACCTGGCGGATCGCGCAAGATCATGGAAGGCGTTTCTGGCAAAATGGTGGTGAACGTATTTGCTTTGCTTCTAACGCCGATAATGATTCCTTGCACCGAATAACTGCTTTCATTGCCCGAGAGTGTGGTAGCGATTACCTGGAAAGTTTTCTTAAACGGGGCGGAAGGGTTAGGTGCCCCCACTTTGAATCGGTATCTTACCTGTCCGTTACTCAAGGTGGTATCCTTCAATTCATCAGCAAAACCGTTGATCACCTTAATATCGGCCGTATCCACATCGCACACACCGCCATAATAGGTTTCTTGCACCTTAAATTGAACCGTTACATTTTCATCTTTTTCTAGTACAATTTCTGAGCAGGTTGGACTAAAGGGATCCAAACCCGATACTATTTTTACTTCTGGGGGAGCGAAATAAATAAAATCAAGGATCGTATCGCGGTTGGCCAAATCTACCGTTGCGCCGCCCGCATTTTGAAAATAAGTTTTAATGGCCGGATCTGAAAACTCGGAAATGGCAACCGTCAATTGGATGGGCGGCAAATCGGTAAATTCATAATCGCCGTCTTCATTATCAATGGTCATTTGCCGTTCCAAACAACCATCAATGGATCGCACTTTTACCGTGCATACCGTACCGGACGGGGTGCCAGGGCTTTCAATAATCGGCAACTTACAGGTACCTCCGGCAACTTTACCAGATACTTTATGGGTCGTAATGTCGGAAAAAAGAATACCCGCAATCGGGCTGGAAATATTGGTAATGGCCCAAAAAGCAGGTGCAAATGCGTGGTTTCCAAATTTGGGTGTTAAGGTAACACTCGCACCAGGATCCAGGTCAACCGTAAATTTACCGGTCGAATCCGTATAAATCGGTGGGCTAAAGGATGATCCATTGACCAGAATTTCTACTTGCTCCGCAAAACAATCGGTTCCGGCATATCGTACGAAACCAGATACCGCTACGGTAGACTGATCTACAAAATCCACCTGATCCACCGAAGTGACGCTCGGATTGAGGGTCACCTGCCGGGTGCCGGGTGTGAATACATGGGGTTCTGTCGCTTGGTTGGGACTAAACGTAGACCAACTGGCTGCAGGCATGGTACCACTTCCGGTCAAAACCGATCCGGAATTATTCAAACGAATGCCACTGCCTTCATCCAGTGCAAAATATACCCGCAAACCACGTTCCTGCGGATCGCGGGATTCCTGGGCATGGGCAAATATTTCAGTATTCGTTAAAAGGGTGTCATATACCGCAATTTCATCTACCAGCCCCCCGAAATAATCAATATAACTCGCACCGTCTTTGCGTGCGCCGACTACCCACTGCTGGGTGGTATCCGACCAGTTGCCGTTTACGCCCGGATACGTATTGGTGCTTAAAAGTGTCCCGTTTTTATAGGTATTTACGACCAATCCACTGCTGGTACTATCCATCGTGAACGCTAAATGCTTGTAACCCGCACCCAAATCGCCCAAATCATTCTGGGTTCCATTGAGGTAAAATTGCAGGTGATTCATCACACCGCCACCCGTAGGTATCAAGGACAGCCTGAAATCATTGGCCCCCCATCTTTTGGATAAAATACACTGCGTACCGTCCGGGCCTTCGCTGTTGACCCAAAGTTCCAGGGTGGATTTGGAGGTCAACGAAAAATCAGGTAAAGTAGCATAGCCTGATGTTGCGCGCTCAAATTTGAGGGCGCGATGCATGTAAAAGTATTTGGTAGGGTTGGCCAAAAACGTAGTACCCGTACCATAATTTACCCCTTCAATCAGAAAATAACCGTCCTCGTTGGTACGACCCGAAGTACATACCATCGGACGATCGGCATCAAACGTTGTATTGCTGCAAAAATTAAGCGGTGCCCGACGTACAAGATCAAAAGAAGTAACACCCAACTGCTCGTCCATTTTCCAATAATAGGCAAGTCCAGGGGTATTAGACGCCGCAGTAGCCTGCATCACCCGCGCCAAATCAATTTCATCCAAACGCGTGTGGTAAATGCGCAATTCGTCTATGCGGCCCGACCAACCGGCATCCTCATTGGCGCCGATGTTCAGGTCTGTTTCATTCGGCAATGCGCCCATTTCATGAATGGCTACCAACACACCGTTTAAATATAAACGACCATAACCCAAGGCATAAGAAATGGCCACGTGTTGCCAGTCGTTTTTAAGCGAATCCGGAAAATTAACATCAAATAATTGCCCGCTGCTGTCTTTTACCTTGATACCTTCTCTGGTAGTCGTGCTTTGTTTGGCATCCACCTCAAATAGATAGCCACCAAATTTAATTACAGGTGCGTTACTGGTAGCCGAACTCGTTTTTATCCAAAACGTAAGGGTCCAATCACCCCCATTTGTAGCCATAAAACTAGTATCTGCTTGCGCAAAAGCGCCATCCGAGGTGCCTAAATTTAAAGAATATCCCTGCAAAGGCAACAGCGATACTTGTGCGTCCACGACCGGCGCACCATTACGCGTTTGTACATGGCCCGTGATTACACCGTTGGGTACCTGAAAACCAATCGCTGAGCCGGGATTCCCTTCTCCATACTGATTGACACCAATAATCTTATAGGTGTAAGCCTTGCCCGCTACAACGTTAAAATCATTATAGTTGAACGTTTTTGCATCCAAGGAAATAAGGAATACATCGTTTCGATACAATTTAAATCCCTCCGGAGTAGCCCCCAGGGGGTCGGGCAACCAACTCACTTCAATACGATCTAACGTTTCGCCTTTGGATGCTTTCACAAAAGGCGACAAAGGTGGCACCTGAAAACGCGACCAATACCCGTTTTGGCTGATTTTGGCCCCAACAATGGCATTGCCAACAGCGGGCTGCCCCACCGTAAAGCTGGACGCATGTCGCAACGAAATAACATTGGTGGCACTCCCGAAATTAAAAAGCACCTCTCCAAATACCGCATTGTCTACAATGGGACCACAGGTTTGGGCATAAATTGGGGTGTACAGGAAATTGAACAGCAATACCCCTATGGATAACAGCTTGCGATGAAGCATCTTGAAAGACGTTTAACGTTAAAAAAATTGAACCGCTTTATATACCTAGTTTATCCGGATGTAAATCCAGAAATTGAGGTTTTTAGGGCGGGTTTCGGTACCTCCACTGTTCGATATTGAAACGGTATGCGTATGGTCCCCATTAGAAGTTGAGGTTGACGTACGGCTGGTATTGCCGGTTTCTGCCACGCCATCACAGCCCGATTGCGCGCCCGCAAAACCTGTGCAATTCCGGTTATCATAGTCTGTAAAGTCATGCGTATGCCCACCAGCAGATCCGGTACTCGCACTGTGATTATGCGATTTGTTGTCATCCGTCTGGGCAGTTGCAATGCTGCTGGTAGAGGTCCTTCCCGGATCTATATTGCTGGAATTACTGAACTCCTGTGCACGTAAAAAATAACCGCCACCGTTCGGAATAGTGCTGACATAAGATGTCAATTTTGATCCCGAGATCGATCTGCCATCTAAAGGCACCCAACATGTACCGTTTTCTTTCGCAAAATCCGTCGGATTCAATATTGAATATTTAACGTCGCCTACCGCACCGGAGCATACCACTGAATACACCGCAAAGGCATAGGGAGCATAGGTTATTTCGGTACGCGGTGCCATTTCATAAGTCCCTACTTGTACCCCTAAGTACACGGTAGACATAAAGGTAGAAGTCGTAAGGGTCGTCACACTACCCAAAGCATGGCTGTAAATGCCGCCATTCACTTCAACCGAATCAGTGGTTTCCTGCCACAGGGGACTGCCCCCTGTGAGTGCACCATATAATTTGAAGGTTACGCGATAATACCCATCATCCAAAGGCGCTCCACTAGCTTTTTTTAATGTCCCTTGAATACTGATTCTTTGTTGAGCATGCATAACGGAAACAGAAAGCAGGCAAATAAAAACAAAGCAAAAGCGTACAAACAGACCATCCGTATTCAAAATACCGGATACGTTCTTTATCAATTGATTTTTCATTGCAATTGGTTGATATTTAAAGTTGAAGGAACTTGATTAGTTAATCCGGATGTAAATCCATAAATTGAGGTTTTTAGGGCGGGACTCATCGCCTCCGTTATTCTGTACCGTAACAGTATGTGTATGGGCGCCATTAGAGGCCATTGTAGAGGTTCGAGTGGTACTACCTGTTTCTGCCACCCCGTCACAGCCGGTTTCAACCAAGACAAAACCCGTACAATTCCTATTGTCGTAGTCTGTAAAGTCATGGGTGTGCGCTCCGGCAGACCCGGTGCTCGCTGTGTGGTTATGGGATTTATTATCATCCCCTTGCGCCGTAGCAATTGCGCTGGTGGAAGTCCTTTCTGGATCTATATCGCCTGAGGCATATGTCCCCCCAAACTCCTGGGAACGCAAGAAATTTCCGCCTGCATTCGGAATACTACCAACATAGGACGCCAACTTGGATCCCGTAATATCCCGGCCATCCAAAGGCACCCAACAATTGCCGTTTTCTTGGGCAAATTGTGTCGGACTAAGGATTGAAAACTGCACATCACCCACGGCTCCAGAGCATATCGTTCCAGATGCCGCTAATGCATACGGCGCATAGGTAATTTCTGTGCGCGGGTTTGTTTCATACCCTCCTAGTACAATACCTAAGTATACGGTATAACTAAAAGTAGCATTGGTCAAGTTGGTCTTACTTCCCAGAGCATGGCGGTAAATCCCGCCGTTCACCTTAAGCGAGTCGGTTGTTTCCTGCCAAAGAGGACTACCACCGACAAGCGTAGCATACAACTTGAAGGTTACGCGATAAAATCCATCCTCCAAAGGCGCTCCACTGGACTGCTTTAAAGTACCCTGAATACTGATGGTTTGCTGAGCGTTCAGGGCTTCGTTAACGGCAAACAAACACGCAAAAATCAAAATCACGCGAAAATGATGGTGATTGCTGCGCAACACAACACACAGGTTATTTGTAAAATTATTTCTCATTTTTATTCAATGGTATATAAAGTTTGAAAAATGAAATTGCGCAAAACGTGTAAGCGCATTACCTTTCAAGGCAACCATTTGACCATTGAAAAAAACGATCAAATAATTACCAAAAAAAATTTGGCTGCTATCAAGCAAGCCAGAATAAAAATTATTAGGAAGTGATTACAAGCGACGAGGATCGGAAAACGTACAAACGGTGTTTCCCTATTTGAGCAATAAATTTATTGGGCCTAAACAGCTATTAAACTGATCAGAATCCTCGGCAAAGGTAGATTCGCACAACGGAACAAGGCATGTAAATAACATGTATTAAATAGCAGTAAAATAAAAGCATGCAAAGCCTAGTATTTTATTAATACCGAATAATAATTAATAATAATTAACTTAAAATCAAATATTTAAATATTTAATTAAACTACTTACTACAACAAGTCTAATCAACAAAACATGCTTTTACAGCGAAATTGATCTTTTCATGTATTTTATTGACTGGTCATCACCTTAATCTCAATCTAATTTTGCGCCCAACGTAAACCATTTCAAATGCCTATTTTTCAATTAAAAAACTACCTTTTATGCATTTTTCTTTCAAAACTACTTTCTTGGGATTATCCGTATTGCTGTTTATTACAGCTTGTAAAGGCAAAGATGAAGAACCGCTTCCATCTTGCACGGGTGTTATTTGGGGATATGAAGATACCGACGGTCCCGACTATTGGGCCGAACTCTGCATTGATTACACGCCCTGCGGTGGCCAGGTACAATCACCCGTCAATTTACTGGGTACCATCTATGATCCAACCCTGACCGATATCGCCCAAACCTACAGCGCAAGTGGTACGCATATCCTCAATACTGGCCATTCGCTCCAACTCAACTATGATGCAGGCAGCAGCGTTTTTGTAGATGGCGATACATACCCCTTGGTACAATTTCATACCCATACGCACAGCGAACACGCGCTGTATGGCCGGGAATTTCCCATGGAACTCCACTTTGTGCACAAAAATGCCGCAACTGGCAAAATTGTAGTCATTGGGGTGTTTGTGGAAGAAGGCGCTGAAAATAGCCTGCTCGCCGGTTTTATCCCATATTTACCTGCCACCAAAAATGGCACCTACGATGATGCTACCGCAACGTTCTCGGCCCTCAGCTTTATGCCAGCCGATAAAAGTTATTTCAAATATGCCGGATCACTCACCACGCCTCCCTGCTCGGAAGTGGTTACCTGGGTAGTTATGGAACACTCAATTACCGCATCCGCCGCACAAATTGCCGCTTTTAAAATGCTGGAAAACGAAAATGCCCGCCCACATCAAGCGTTGGGTGGACGTACGATTCAGTACCATAAAGGATAAATACGAGATTTGTGGTAGCGTGCAAATTCTATTGACGGGGTGACAGAAAAAGTCGCCCCGTCAATAGAATTTACGCATTTACACGGAATTAAAGAAAAGGATAACCCTACCGTTGCAACACCACTTTCCGCGTCACGCTACCCCGCCCGGTTTCAAGCCGAACAAAGTAAACGCCCGCCTGTAGCGCAGCCCCCGCACGGGTTTTTCCATCCCAACTGAATATATTCAAACCAGTTTGCGCATCTACGGAATATTCAGCAACGATGCGGCCTTGCACATCCGCAATACGCAACTGGATGGCTTCCGACTGTGGCAAAACAAAACGGAATTTCGTTTCCCCATTAAACGGATTGGGCTGTATATCAAACGATTGAATGGATATTACCTCCTGCGTACCACTCGTTTTCAAATGGAAAGGTACCGGCGCTTCTATACTCCCCTGGTGCTGATCGGCCACGAAATACATGTTTTCCTGCAAATCCTGGATCGCCCCGGTCGACTGGTCAAACAACTTGAAATGCATTTGTTCGCCCCCAATATTGGCATAACAGGTCAGAAAAAATAAATACGCATGCAACGGTTCAATATACACAGCCTGTGCAGCACCCCGCACTTCATTGCCCACAAATGCGCCTATTTCCATGGTAGCACCCGTGCTATTCAGCCCATCTACCTGCAACATCCCGATCAGGGTCGCATTGTTTTCAAACTGTGTTGCATTGACTGTCCAGAAATTGGTCGGCACCGGATTGCCCCGCGCCGCCACCGCATTGCCTGTAAATGGATTGGCCGGATACGTCAAAGTTCCACTGCTGCTCAATTTAATCTGATAACCATATGGTGCCTCTAGGTACTTCAAATTGCCAATCCAGCCATAAAATCCATTGATAAACTGGGCAAAGGCCGTCTGACTTTTGATCAAATCTCCCGGTTGTGCGGGTACAGTTGCCAGTGCCTCATTGATCGGCAAAGCGTTATTGGGTACATAACCAATCCAGTTCCAACCTGTTGAAAGTGCAATGGGCGTTGTAGCGGGATCAATCATATTCCCCAGCATTTGCAAAGTATCCGGCGCATCGGCACGATACACATACATTTTGGTATTGTTGAGTGTTGTCAACGAACCATACCAGGCACCGGCGTAGGTAGCAAACTGGGTCTGACTTTTCATCAAATCATTGTCCGGGTTACTCAACGAAGCAAGTGCAGCGTTCACATTGTTATCGGGAAACGCCAAGTTAAATGACAACCAGTTGTAACCCAATCCCAGGGGCACTGCCCGTAAAATGTAACTGTTGGTATGCAGCAATTGCGGGTTCAAAGGGCTTCCCACCACCACATCGGGCTGGAAAAGGAAGTTCTCATCCATCGCACCGTGCAAATTACAAGCCGATGCGTCCCATACCTGCAGCGAAATCATTTTCAAATTATCCCCAGAATTTCCGTAAACGGTCAAATAAGCCAGGTATTTGTTCAATTCCGGCACATATTGAATGTTGGCACGGCCGCGTAATTGACCATTAATAAAGGCACCCACCACATCTTCCGGATCATTGGAAGTAACCCCAAGGATGTTTACTTCCAGCACCAAATTCATGCTGTTTTCGTATAAACCGGCGGAAATATTCCAATCCGGCGGACGACACAGCACACGTACACCCACGGGCAGGCCTTCATCGCCCCCCATAAAGAAGGGATTTTGCCCTGTTACGGTATGCAATACCACCGAATCAGCCCAGTGCCCAAAGGCAAGCGAGGAATCGGCAATAAAGGAAATCGCGCGGGACTCGTTGGGTGCCAGCGTGCCTTTGTTCGGCACCACCTGGATCCAGGCCGGTACACTGTTTATTTCAAAAGGCACCGGATAGCCGCCCCGGTTGTGGATGGAGGCGGTCATCGTTTTGGTATCCTCTAAATATTTAGACATGCCAATGCTATCCGTCAGCCAGCCCAATTCGTTGCGATCCACATAAAATTCCCATTTCAGGTAGGTCGATTTATTGCCTGTTAAGTCTTCAATATTGCGCAATTCGGCCCGCAAAATTTTGTTTTCAAAAAACTTGTTTTGAAAATTAGGATCAATAATGATCTTGTTTTCATAACAAGTCGCATCCATATCAATCAGCGTGTTGGTCGTCGCATCGTACAAAGCAACATTGTTCGGTTGCGTCAAATCCGCTGGAATCAATTTGTTACAATTGATGGGTTTATTGAAGGTAAATGAAATTTCATCGCCCACATGATACACCCCATCCGAAGGTTGCGGCGTGCCTACCAAACTTGGCGGCTCCCGATCAATACGGCCCTGAATGATTTGCGAATAGCCTGGTTTGTCGGCAGCATCGCCCGTACAAAGGGCAATGGCGCGTATTTCATATGGCCCGTCCGACAAGCCGATGGTATTCCAATAAAACTGGGTAAACGTTGCCCCCAAATTTGCCTTTAAAATATCGCTACCAGGTTGAATTACGTTAATGCTCGGATCATCGGGCGGCACAATGTTGTTCCAGGCCCCATCCCCATTGGATCGACGGTATTGCAAACGTATTTTTTCAAAATCGGCCGCTGATTTGTCATAACCCGATACCGTGATCCGCATGATATCATCCGGACCAGCCGTTAAAGGATCCGGGAAAAGCACCCAATTGACTTCAGGTACATTGATTGCTACCTCCGAACAAGGCCGGATAAAATGCGCGCTGATGAAAATATTGTCATAAGCAATGGTATCTGCATCCGACGAGAGCCCCAAGGTTCCGGCGCGATCGTCTTCACATTCTGTATAAAAAGCGATTTCCAAACTGTCGTAATCGTACGCTTCCGGTCCGCGCTCCAAGGTAAGGGTGATCGGAACGGATTCGCCGTAATCAACGCCATAGGAAATTACCCCATTCAAGGGTGCGCCATTTAACTTAATGATCGCGCCATCCGGGTTGCTTTCCACTTTGGTGGTAAAGGCGTACGTTCGATTTTCATTGGTTTCACTCACATTGCCCAGGGTAAATTTGTAAATGGCGGGCTCATTGGCCGGTACATCTACTACAACGGCGGTACTGTTGTCGCGCAAGGCCAAATTAGCCCCATCGCGGTGGGCCGTTCCGGGCTCCCATGGACAAGAAGTTTGCCCTGCTTTGGTACGGAAAACCGGCGTATTGTATTTAGGATCTGTGGCAATATCCACACTGATCGCGTCTCCCGGGTCGTTGTCGCCCAGCACATACCCGGTCGTCAGGGTTTTCTGTTTGGTACTGCCTTTTACCCCGCCCGCACTGGTAGCGTAGGTAAAAATAACTTCCGCTTCCAGACCAACCCCCAACACCTCAAAACCAACAAACGTGGTTACACCGCCTTCACTGTTCACGGCTTCCGTTACATTATTGTCTAAAACATCATCACTGGTGTACGAATATTCAAAACCGGCCCCCGCATCAAAAGAAATATTGCGCAAAGTGGCTGCTTTGGCTTTGGTAGAGTCGTTGGTGGCCAGAATTTTATTCCAGCGCGTAATAGATTTTAATGCTTGCTGCCGCACGGAATCTTCGGAAGCACCGGTAGACAACGCTTTTAAATAACGCAACACATTGTTCCGAATATTCCATTCCGAATAAATAAAGGTGGTAGCGTATTCCTTGGGTGCTACCGACAACACCACTTTCGATTGTCCACTGCAAATGGTATCGTTAAAATATACCTCATCCGCAAATCCAAAATCAATATTGAGACCGCCCCCCATAAACACATCACCCCCCTGCGCTCCTACCACCAACTCATCCCCACTGGTCGTAATGGCCTGATGATAGGTTTTACACACCTGAAAAGAGTTGTCGGTAATTTTCTGATAAGTGACCGTTCCACCGATGGTTGCTCCCAAGGTCGAACTCGCAACCTGAATAGTACCAATACCCAAGGGTGCGGTGACAATTTCAATATCGGGCCCATTGTCCCAGGTTAAACTGACCCCAGCCCCCACTTGATAGTCCAAATAAGTAGAAACCAAGGTGCAAAACGTAGAATCTTTTTCCAAATAGGCATAACTCGCATCGCCTGGCGGATCATGTAAAATCAACTCCGGCGTTTCAGGCAAAGAAGTGGTAAATGTATTGGCTTTGTTGCGCAGCCCCGTGATTATCGCTTGGACAGAATAACTGCTTTCATTGCCCGAAAGCGTGGTTGCAACAATTTGCAAGGTCTTTTTGTACGGTGGAGATGGATTGGGATTTCCTGCGACAAACTTATACCGGAGCAATCCTTGGCTTAAAGTGGTATCCTTTATTTGATCGGAAAAACCATCGATGATGCGAATAGCGGCGGTATCTACATCGCAAAACGCATCCAGATACTGCTCTTGCACCTTGATCTGGATCGTAGTCGGCTGCCCTTTTTCGAGCACAATTTCACTACAAGTGGCACTAAACGGGTCCAAACCCGCAATAATACTCACCTGAGGCGGCGCGAAATAAACAAAATCGAGCACGGTATCCCGACTCGTAAGATCCACCGTAGATCCGCCTGCTACCTGAAAGGCTGTTTTGATTGTCGGGTCCGAAAATTCAGTGATCGCCACGGTACATTCAATCGGAGGCACATCGGTAAACTCATAATTCCCTTCTGCATTATCCACTGTTAACAAACGCTCCAAACAACCATCCAGCGACCGAATTCGAACCGTACAAACGGTACCACTCGGTGTGCCGGGCGCATCTATGATGGGTAGTTTGCAGGCTCCACCCACTACTTTACCCGATATTTTTCGCGTAGTAATGTCGGAAAACAACACACCAGCAATCGGCGTGGCAATATTCGTCACCTCCCAGAAAGCAGGTACAAATACGTGGTCTTCAAAGGTTGGTGTTAAAATGGCAGTCGTGCCCGGATCCAGTTCAACAATAAATTTACCCGTTGAATCGGTATAAACCGGAGGATTGTAAGAAGCACCGTTCACTAAAATTTCTACATTTTCTGCAAAACAATCGGTCCCGGCATATCGTGCAAAACCGGAAACAGAGATTGTAGATTGATCTATAAAATCTACCTGATCCACCGAGGTAACACTCGGATTGAGCGTAACCTGGCGGGTACCTGGCGTAAATACATGTGGGTCCGTTTTTTGGTTGGGACTAAAGGGCGACCAATTGGCAGCTGGCATGGTTCCATTTGACAGGAGCAGGGAACCAGCATTGTTTAACCGGGTGCCACTGCCTTCATCTAAAGCATAATAAACCCGCAAGCCGCGCTCTTGTGGATCACGAGATTCTTTGGCGTGGGCAAAAATTTCGGTAGCACTGACCAGCGTATCATACAAAGCAATTTCGTCCACCAGTCCGCCAAAGAAATCAAGGTAGGACGCGCCATCCGGACGAGCCCCAATGATCCATTGCCGGGTAGTATCGGACCAGTTGCCGCTCACCCCGGGATAGGTATTGGTACTGATCAAATCGCCATTTTTGTAAGTACTTACGACCAATCCACTGGCAGTACTGTCCATGGTAAATGCCAAATGTTGATATCCTGTACCCAAATCGCCCAAATCATTTTGCGTGCCATTCAGGTAAAACTGAAGCCGGTTCGCTACCCCGCTTCCACTGGGAACCAAGGTTAATTGGAAATCATTCGAGCCCCATCTTTTCGATAAAACACACTGGTTTCCATCGGGCCCCGCACTGTTGATCCAAAGTTCTAGGGTAGCCTGGGCCGTCAACGAAAAGTCGGGTAAAGTGGCGTAATGTTCTGCGACCCGTTCGAATTTGAGCGCCCGATGCTTGTAAAAAAACTTGCTCGGCGACGCTAAAAAAGTAAGGCCTGAACCATAACTCACCCCTTCAATTTTATAATACCCGCTTTCGTTGGTTCGCCCTGCCGTACACACCGTCGGTCGATCGGCATCAAAAGCAGTATTGCCACAAAAAGAAAGGGGGTTCCGATTTACAATATCATAAGAAATGACCCCTTTTTCTTCATCCATCTTCCAGTAATAAGCAAGGTCTTCGGTCGAGGAAGAAGCGGTCACTTGCATCACCTCCGCCAAGTCAATTTCATCCAAACGGGCGTGATAAATACGCAACTCGTCGAGGCGACCATTCCAGCCGTCATTGTTTCCATTTGCACCGATGTTCAAATCGGTTTCATAAGGCAAGGCGGCCATTTCATGAATTGCTACCAATACACCATCTAAATATAAACGACCAAAACCTGCAGCATAAGAAATAGCAATATGGTGCCAGTCATTTTTGAGTGAATCCGGAAAATTCACAGAAAACAACTCCCCGCCGCTGTCAATTACCTTAATGCCTTCCTGCCCCGAACTACTGGCCAAGGCATCCACTTCAAAAAGAAAACCGCCCATGCGCAATACACTCGACTCGGCACTCGACTGCGTAGTTTTCATCCAAAAAGCAAGGGTCCAATCACTTTCATCCGTGGGAATAAAACTGGTATCAACTACGGCAAATGCGCCATCGGAACCGCCCAGTTTTGCCGAAAAACCTTGCAACGGCATTAAAGAAACTTGTACATCCGGCACAGGCGCTCCATTGGCCGTTTGAACCAAGCCCGTAATCACCCCATTCGGCACCTGAAAACCTATGGCCGAACCAAGACGACCTTCTCCATACTGGTTCACGCCCAACACCGAATAGGTATAAGGCTTGCCTGCAATTACGTTAAAGTCGTTGTAGTTAGACGTTTTAGCATCCAAAGCGATCAAAAACACGCCATTTCGATATAATTTATAACTTTCCGGCGTAGCACCAAGCGGGTCGGGCGCCCAGTTTACTTCAATGCGATCCAACACTTCTCCCTTGGAAGCAGTAACAAAAGGACGCAACGGTGGAATCTGATAACGCGACCAAAAGCCGGTTTGGCAAATATTGGTACCGACAATGCCGCTGCCCACGGAGGGTTGCCCTACCGTAAAACTGGAAGTGTGTCTTAAGGAAATGACATTGGTGGCACTTCCATAATTGAATAGCACAGAACCAAATACGGCATCATCGACCGTAGGACCGCAGGTTTGCGCATTCAAAGAGCAAAACGGGCTACTGCCAAGCAGCAAACCCAATATTAAAAGCCTGAAATGAAGCATATTATAGACGCATTTAAGTTGAATAAATCAGTACTTTTTGTACTTAATTTATTCGAATATAAATCCAGAGATTGAGGTTGTCGGGACGGGTTTCAGAACCACCGTCATTTTGAATGGTATGGCTATGCGAACCGCCTGAATTGGTAGTACGATCTAGATACCATGGAGTATTTGCCGGATGCGTATTATCAGAATCGCTACCCTGTATACCTTTATAACCATCGTCGCTATTATACCTTTCAGTTGTATAAATATCTTTGTATCCATGTGCATGGTCACCAGCAGTGCTTGTATTCGAATAGTGGTTGTGCTGTCTAAAACTTTCTCCCTGCGGTGTCGCAATGGTAGAGGTAGAGTTCCTGTCATCATCTATGTTATTTGAATTATCAAATTCCTGGGCGCGCAAAAACATACCACCCGCATTCGGAATGGAACTTAAATAGGAATTTAACCTCGTACCCGAAATGGATCGACCATCCAAGGGAATCCAGCAGTTGCCATTTTCTGCGGCAAATTGGGTTGGATTCAATATTGAAAATTTCACATCGCCCACTGCACCCGAACAAATCGCCGAATACACCGCAAAGGCATAAGGCGCATACGTGATTTCTGTGCGCGGCGTCATTTCATAACTGCCGACTTTTACGCCCAAATAGGCGGTGGTCATAAATGCGGCGGTTGTCAGTGCAGTAACGCTACCCAAACTATGGCTATAAATACCGCCGTTTACTTCTACCGAATCGCTGGTTTCCTGCCAAACCACACTGCCCGCCGTCATATCATTGTATAACTTAAAAGTCACCCGATAATAACCATCATCAACTGGTTCGCCACTGGCTTTTTTCAAAGTTCCTTGAATACTGATTTTGGGATTCGTGGTTTGACCGAAGGCAAGGGGGCCAATAAAAAAGGAAAGGAGGGTAAGACTCAATGTGCACAACAATCCTTTGGTAAAATGCATACCAAAGACATTTTTTTGTAATTGATCTTTCATTGAAAACAATATTAAAATGTGAAAAAATTGCGTGTTAGGATGCGTATTAAAAGCCTCATAGAAGCCATAGAAAGACAGGCTAATTCTTTGACAACTTCAATTGTTGACCAAAAAATTTGCTATTTCAAACCATCTATTTTCAGATGATTAATTCCGAAGAAGTTTAGTATTTGTAAATTTTGTTTTGTCACCACAAGGACTGTGATGGTTCTTCTAACAAGCTGTAATCAAAAGCTTTGCCAATTATAGATTTACGATCGTTTTAAAATACATTTTTAACATATTTATATTGCTAACACTTTTATGTACTGTTTTTTAAAGTAAAACACATTGTAATTAATTACTCAATATCGCATAAAATTAAATTTCATCCTGGTTTTTAGATCAAAAAGACCACGCTTCCGACGTGTATAAAAAACGGCCGCCCCACGTTATGTGGGACGGCCGTCCGTCCGTTGGGGCGACCGTCGGGGCGACCCGTTGGGGCGACCCGTTGGGGCGACCCTTGCGGTCGCCCTTCGCGCCCGTAGTGTGGGCGCCCGCGAGGGGCGCCCCTACCCTATTTCGTCTGGATCATTTTCTTCGTCGCACTGTCCGTCGCTGTCTCCAACTTGTAATACAACATACCCACCGTGTTCAACAACGCTTTGTCGATCGCGATCGTGTTGTACCCTTTTGCAAACGCGCCCTTCTGGTTGTACACCATCCGACCAGTCTCGTCAAAAATACTCAACGTAGCAGTAGTTGCTTCTGGCAAATGAAATCCAATCATCGTTTTGTTTACAAACGGATTCGGTTGGTTCTGGTATAATTCGAAACCTACTCCGCTTACCGTTGAAGTTGCACCATTGTTGAAACGGAATGCTACGTTCAATTTACCCGCCGAAGCATTTGCGAAGGCCGGGTAGGCTTCTGCTTTTGTGATGCGGCTAGATACGCTCAAGATTTCGCTCAGTTTGCCGCCTTTCGTCGCACGGAAAGTAACCGCGAATTCACCCAGGTTCGCACCATCAAACGACGTTGTGATCGCATCCCCAAATACACCGAAGTTACCAGCGGTCATGTTCGAACCTGGCGTGATATCAACTACCTCTAAACCAGCGAAATTCATCGTGAACTGGTAGCCTGAAACCTGTTCCGCTGCATGGAGGGAAACAGTGAAGGTTTCACCCGCAGTTACCGATTTGTCATCCACATCGAACAACAAGGTGCCAGTAGAGCGATCATCGCTCGACATCGCGCTATTCGCAATCGCGTTGCCGTTCACGTCACCCACTTTCACCGATACGAAGTCTTCGTTCAACAAGTTTGTCGACAAGTTCACAATCGATTTATTCTCAGGGAACTGTGCCGCAAACGGGTTGTTCACATTCGGGAAGTTGTACGATTTGTCTACAAAACGCCAGCTGGTGTTGTTTGGTAATTCGTTGTAAATACCCAAAATCAATTTCCGGATCTCTACAATGTCAAACGTCGTGATCGAACCGGATTTGTTCGCATCCGCCGCAATCATTTTGTATGGGCTGCTCAAGGATTCGATACCCAAAATGTGCTTAGAGATCAACACCAAGTCATAGGTAGATACACCGTTCAGTGGGTTGTCGTCTTTCGCTGGCGTGATCGTTGAGTTCGATGCCAACGGAATCGCGTTGAAGTTGTACACACCGTCGGAGCCAGTCGTCGTCGCAAAGTTGAACGATGGGATCGCGTTGCTCGATCCAGCGATCGACACATTGCTTTCCTCTACCCCGTTTGCTACTTCAGTCGCAATCGCACCCGCTACTTTCGCAGCGTTTTCGATCGGACAGTTGCCGTTGTTGTCTTGTACGATTACGTAAGTTTCGCAGAAGTCTGCGTTACCTGCTTTGTCGATCGACCACAATTTAACCAATTGCGTACCCAATTCGCCACAAGTGAATGTAACGTTGGTGATTGGGTTGCCTTGTGCGTCTACTGGGAAACCAGGCGTTGGGTCAGATGATTTGCGGATTGCAATTTTCAACTGATCAGCTGGTGTGCAGTTATCTTCTGTGTACTGGAGGAAGTCAGATGCCCACAATTGGATCATTTGAGTTGGCATGATGTTCACGCTCAAACCGTTCAAACAAACAACTGTTGGTTTTTTGCAGTCTTTCACTACGAATGTGTATTCGCAAATCGTTTCGTTACCGCAACCGTCTTCTACGAACCACTTGATTTTGTGGGTTCCGTATGGCAATTGTGGTACTACACCTTGCAATGCGTTGTTACCAGTGCCTGGCAGCGCGATTGGTGACTGCAAGTTGTCGAAACGTACTTTTGCTGTTGCGCTTGTACCAGATGTTGTCCAGTCAAGGCCAAAACGCCATTTCTGGTTGAATGGTACTGGGCGACCGTCAAAGGAACGAGGCGTACCACCCGTGTAGTTCGGGTTCGCTGCGTTACCGAATTGTACGTTATCTACACCTGGCAAGTTTGTGCTGCTTACTACTGTTTCCATTACGTTATCGCCGTCCAAATCAAGGAACAACAAGTAGCGGAAAGAGATATTTGATCCAGAACATGCATCTGTTGCGGTCAAGGTCAAATCTGCTTCACCTTCGCAAAGGTTATGGG
>Ga0247835_1001289_pt1 | contig 31647 bp, 28 predicted proteins | sample LaCtaG_3_FD_189912 | JGI IMG/M metagenome (GOLD analysis project Ga0247835, IMG submission 189912) | Freshwater microbial communities from meromictic Lake La Cruz, Castile-La Mancha, Spain - LaCruzMarch2015_13.5m | ecosystem: Environmental > Aquatic > Freshwater > Lake | place: Spain: Castile-La... | reverse complement strand
CGCCAAATGACGATCAACCGACTTTCGATTGATATCAAGGGTCCTGGCGATCTGCCGCCTGCTCATCCCTGAAGCGAATAACTGCTCAATTCCCTGAGTTTTGTCCATATCCAGACGACGTACCACGGTCCAACTCCAGTAGAGGGTTTACGAAGAAACCCGCTATCTGAATGAACCATGCCTTTCCTGTCGAACTGGCCCCTTTTGAAGCGCCTCGCGCTGGCCCCTTTTCGGCGCTCACTGACACTCAGCCAGTCTTTGAATCGGCACATCCTCATGCTCGAGAAGTTTACATAATTCTGGTGCAGCGTCTTTTGCAAATGGCCCCATGTACGTACACGCGTTCAATGCTTCCTCAATGTGCTCGGAATCGCGGTCCGCAAGGATTTGTCGGATGATTGGAATAGCCTCTTCCGCCTTAGGTCCCATGGATTGCAGAATCGAAGACGCAGCATGTCGCACAATAGGGCTATGCGATTCAAAACAAGCCTTCACGACCTCACTGATACATGATTCTCCGACGCGGATTAAGATCGTTTGAATCAGTGATAAGTTACGGGCATCACAAGCTTCTAACGCTGCAATTGCGATGGGCACAATCGATGGCCCAAGATTGGCAACGTCATCGATCATTTGTATCAGCGTTTCCTGATCGGATTCAGAAAGAAGCTGCTCCCACAATGCGGCAATTACCTTCTTTTTTCTTCGTCCCAGGTCCCCAATCAGACTCGCAGCAACTTGCCTTAGCACTCTATCGCTGTGCTTTAGATACTGGACGATCAAAACCCAACCTTCCTCTGGGATGTACTCCTGACGATCGAAAAGTCTCATGGCCGATTGCCATATCAAATCTGCATCTTCTGATGCTAGAACCTGCAAGAGTACGCCGTCAACCCAACTACGGGGACTGTTTAATTGATGAATTGCATGAAGAGCCATCGTCCTAAAAGATACTGGATGGCTGTTCGACAGGGCCGCTTCCGATAGAGTTTTACGAACTCGTGGAGAATCAACCTCAAATTTTCCAATTTGCCCAAGTATCGTTGCTTTTGCGTCTAATGGTTCGTGCGCATCGTACAGATCGAGAAGTGTCTGCAAAGCTTTTCGTCGGTCACTTAACTTACCGTGCTTAATGAAAGCACGCCCTGATGCTATTGCAGATGTAATGTCTCCGTGAAGCATACATGCACGAAGAATCCTAAATGCAGCGGCTACGACGAAGGCGTGCTCGCCTTGCCCATCGTTTGCATCAAGAACACATGCCGCTGCCCAACTACGGAGAGTATCGGGTTTCTCGATTGGTACGTCGACAGAAATCAATTGCCCCAAATAGGGAATCGACGCAGGACCGGAACAACCGATGTTAAACATCCAGGATAGGCAGAAGTTTCTTTGCTCTACAACCCCGCTCATTAGACCTTCGTGCAGATTGTGGATTGCTCGGTACGCTTTGTGCGAGTCTCGATTGCAAAGCAACAAGCCTACACTCCCAAGAATTCTCGTTCGCTCCTCACTGTCGTCAGTTAGGTTTTCTAGTATTTGAAAGCAACTCTCTGCGCCGTAGATAGTTTGCATCTCACGGAATTCGTATAGCAAACGGTCTATAATCCCGGAAGGTTCCTCTATTTTATCCAATAGTGAAAGCATTTTCGATCGAATTTGCCAATCTTCGACCCATTCATCCATTTTGCTGTTCCTTGAATTACATATCCGATTGTCTAGAAGGATTACACTGAAATCCGTTCTACAATGTTTCTCGTAATCTGCCGCTGACGTCGATCGTAAAGCTTTGTGATACGACTATCGGAGTGGCCGAGTAGATATTGTACATCCTCAAGTGGGGTCCCATGTAGTAGTAGACTGGTTGCGGTACACGACCGAAAACTGTGAGGCGAAATCTGCGGCGGCAATCCGGCCAACCGCAATCGGCGTTTGACCAGCCGGCAAATATCAACACCACTCAAACCCTGCTCGGAATACGTACCTTTGCGACTCATGCTCCGAAACAGCGGAGAGTCTTTTGACTCCCCTCCCCCGAGCAAATCCAGATACTCGAACAAGATAAGTTGAAGGTCATGCCGAACTGGAATGGACCGTTGCTTGCCGCCCTTCTCGCTGACGCGAAGTGAATACTGGCTGCCTTCATTGACCAAATCCTGCGTCCGCAATTTGGCAATCGCTCCCGCACGCACTGCCGTAAAGATCAGCGTGGCAATGATCGCTTTGTCGCGGATTCCACTTGGCGAAGCAGTGTCGATGGACTCCAGCAATTGCCGTGCTTGCTGCGGTGTAATCTCTGGGGTCTTGCCCTCGGTAACAGAGTATCGCTCGGTTCGTACCGACAATGCTGGATTGAGCATACAGATATGGCGGAGAACCAAGACATCAAAAAAGCCCCTAATCGCCGCCATGTGCAGTTTCTTGGACGGGATCGCAATTCGGAGTTGATCGAAATAGCGTCCAACCATTCCCGGAGTGATGCGGGCCAATTGTGGCTCATGCGGCTCAATCCAATTTAGAAATGCCTTCACCGCGTGAAGGTATGCCAACCGCGTATGCTTGTTTCGGATTTGGGCGGCGAAAAATTCTTCCCATGCAAATTGTCCTTGGCCTCCCAATCGCACAATGGCATCCGGCAAGACCTCGTTTTTCACTGTCGGCAGCGTTGTTGATGCGATGACTTTAAGTTCCTGCATAGTCAATCGACCTCCTTGTCATTGTCGGCGACATTGCCCTGATCGCCGCGTGTTCTGTGCGGGAAGTTCCTAAACAAGGGTTCGTTTTCGAATCAACTTCACCTTCACATCGAGTTCGGTTTCACCCATCCGTTGTTCGGCGGTAAAGACCTTAAATTGCAACTTCAATCCAAGGCTCAGGCATGCCCGATCAGCAAACGACAAACCAAAGGGTGACGTTTGCGGGAGAATCGACGCGGCAAGCACCGCTTGCGAAGCATCGAAGGGAACCACGTTGATTGATTGTCGTTCGAGAAAATACCGGGCTTGCTGAAGGCTTCCTCGCTTCTCAACCGCTTTCTTCAAAACTTCGCTGTAGTTCACGGCAGACATGCTGGCTCCAAACAGCACGGGCTCGACTGCTTGCTTGCCTTCTTCCATGAAGAATACGGCAAGTACCGCCGAAGCGTCGAGAACCACCTTATTCACGCGCGGCCTCTTCGCGTCGCTCTCGAAGTAGTTCGTCGACCACACTGACACCAGGTTCGACGAGACTCTTGAAATAGGCTTGCGCTTCGCGAAGCGATTGCTCAGGCGTTTCGAGGCGAACCCCTGCGGCATCGTCGATGAGCAAGACGCCATCGCCGAACTTCAAGGACATGCGCTCACGCACTTCGCGTGGCAAAACGATTCGTCCTGACGAATCCAGCTTGGAACGGAATACTCGCTCGCTGTCCCCTTCTGATAGATGCATGACCTGAACTCACTATTGTGGCATGATTTTCACAATGCCACATCAAACTGTTTGCGTCAAGCACTTTCGTCATCCCGCATGATTGCATACTTGGGATGCATCACAAGAACGCTAAATAACCTCTTTTATTTAGCACTCCCAAATACAACTCTTAATCGGTAGAATCTGGATGCCGTTGATTGTATCGACTGCTCGACCTATCCCAAAGTGTCAATCATGACTCGCAAATCGATTCCAGAACGCACCGAACTTAACGTCCTCCTAAAATCTGCTCGGAAGTGTTGCTTATGTGCCCACTTCAACCGCGATTTCAGCGTAAAGAAGGGCCAAGTCGCGCATATTGATCGCGATAACTCGAATAACGCGGAAGAGAATCTCGCTTTCCTGTGCCTTCCTTGTCACGACGAATATGATTCCCTTCCTTCTCAATCCAAACGCATTCAGCCAGGCGAACTTATTGAAGCCAAAAGACTCGTTGAAGCTCATTGTTCGTCCCTTAAGGGCCTGCGAACATCGGTGGAGATATCGGTCCGGGTGCAACCAAGCGTATTTTCGAACCTTGAATTGAGTTTGCAACACGTTCTGACCTCCGGTGCGAAAAAGATCGAAATGACGATCGAACACAGTGGCCCCGAAACGTATGTTTTCACTTTGGAAGCTGATCCCGAGGATGTCGGTTCAATCATTGCTCAATTCGATCGAGACGATGTTCTAATAGACAGTTTTGATGCAACCGCAGTCTTCGTGAAATCCGAAAATGCAATTGGTGTCGACAAGGCTTTTGGCGAATGGTACCTGGAAGAGTACTTTCCGAAAGAACGGGCTAGTGAGGTTGTCGCGAATCCTGAGATTGAAAAACATTGGAGCGCTTCTGGAAGCGATTGCAATTCAAATGACGCCATTATCTCGTTTTATGGTCGAAAGTTTGGTTTCGAAAGGCGTCGCTACTGGGCTGTTGTTCCTGTCTTGAGGTCCGAGGAAGGAAAACAGGAGATGCTACCTGGGCTACTACTTTTTGAAAGAGAATTCCCGGAGGAAACGATTGAGGGACTGCTACGAAGTTTTGCGACAAAAATGTGCTTCACAATTTGTGGAAAAGCCTTCAAAATAATTCTTCCAACTGATCCTGAGATTCTTGCTACACTCTCTCAAAAGAAGGTGCTTCAATCACTAGCAGGCGGAATTCGTAAGCCGTTTCACTACCTCGCCTTGGCGCACTACGGTCGTATCGCGACCACAGTCTACTTTTTCTGCATCGTAGATATAGTCAAGTACGCAGGATATCTAAAAGGCCATGGGATAAAGACCCCAGCCACAATCAAGAAGAAACTGCGAAAAAAAGATCCATATTACTGCGGGGAACTAGACTAACATCGCTGCATTCGTTGTCGCCTATTATGCGATCGCCAGAAGCTTGGTGTCAACGATTTCTCCTGCAAGTCTGCCCAGTTCCCTGCCTGCAACATCATCAAAACTAAAATGAATCCCGCCATAAATTCGACTCATGCCCGCTTCGGCGGCCGCTTCATTGAAACTACTGAAATGCCTTGAGAAGAGTTGGTCTTCAGCCAGTGGACGCTGCGACGGGGCGTTTTGTGGGTCGATCGAACTCGCAAAGGAAACGTTGTCGCCGAGCAACGCAGTCAAAACCGATGCTGCCGCTCCACTGAAAGTGCTGTGCCCAGATGTATACGATGGAAACGGTGGCGTTTTCAGCAGGGGAATCCATGTTGGATCAGCAACCGTGGATGCATTGCCGTCTTGATCGGCTTTTCGAATGGCGTCAATGGGCCGCCATAGGTCGTAATGGTACTTTGCATCCCACGACGCGATCCCAGCATCTGCCATTGCCAAATTGAGCAAGGCCATGGTTCTTGCGTTCTCCAGCAGCGAAGCACTTCGATCCAATAGGACGTCGGTGGCAATGCGGTTCCAATGGCCTGCCGGTGTCGCTGTCCCTGCCCCGTCCGCCCAAAATAGCGCGATTTGAGTTTGATCAGCTGTGCGTGTCGTGCTGTTGACGCTTCCTAATGACATGACTTGGTCGACCGCTTGAGCATATTCGCTTGAACCAAGACTTGGTGGAGCTTCTGGACGGAACTGGCTACCTGTAGTAAGTGCAAACGGCTTAAGACTTGGCCACTGTGGTAACAAAGGAGGCAGGCCGTCTGGTGCAGTGCGATTCCAATGTCCTGGAACATCGACCGTTGTGTAAGTGGATACAGCGTCCCTCAAGTCGTTTGCTCTCTCGGCAAGCATTGCCGCTGCGGCTTGCTTGCCTAACGCGATCCCCTGGGTTTTGGCTTCGCCATCGGGAACCGTTGCCAGTGACTCCGCCAATGACGCATCCCAAATGGCTCGTTCCTTGGCTGCCGTGTAAATCGACGAAGCGACGTCATAGGCAGCGGTTGCTGCGGCTGCAATTGACGACGCTCCGTTTTGCGGAGCAATGTCGAGTGCATAGCCATGGTAAGTTCCACTGACAGCATTGATCGCATCAAACATAGCGGTTTGAATCATCGCCAGATTCCTAGCCACCATCGGCGGTTGCGAAGGGACGATACGACCTTCGTAAGGATCGTTCGATACAGCATTCCACCCTCTAACAACATTCAGCGCCGCAGAATTCCAATCCGCGACAATATCCCCTTTGCGAATCTCCTGCGAAGACTGAATCGTCCGGCCCAGTTCATCCGTCGCAGTCAACCGAACTCGGTGCACTCCGCTTCCAACGGGAACGACCAACTGAAACTGGCCATCTGCATCAGCCGTGGTTGCAATAGGCTGATTCGCACTCTCATCAGGCCATGTGAGAACAATCTTTGCCGAAACACCCGTCTGCCCGACAAACGTAATCGATTCTCCAAGAACGACTCCATTCCCATTCGGGTCCGAGGCCGGCGAGGAACCAACCGCCAGCGACAACTCCGCCAAATTGCGGTTGATGGCATTGATAACGACCAGCGCATCGAGCGGTGAAAGATGGCCATCGTTATTCACGTCAACAAAAAACGCATCGACGTCTCTTGAAACTGGCAGCAGTCTACTCCCATCGCGATTGATGGCATTGATCACGACCAGTGCATCAAGTGGTGTTGCCAATTCAGAGCCGTCAGCATCGCACGGTAGAACGGCGTTATGCCAATCTGAGGCGCACAAGTGGCGAGTCTCAAGAAACTGAAGCTGTGGCTTTCGACTAAGGTTTTGCAAGGAAACAGACTTCGCAAAATTGATGGAACGATGTGATTGATGAATTTAGGCTACATCCATTTTCGCTTGCTCCAAAGTAGAATGGAAGATCCTTTCGCAGCTTAAACATGAATGAAATCCTCGGCATGATTCAAATCCACTTCGATCTTCGCCATGGCCGACGTCGATTTCGAGACGTCCCGTTTACAAACTAGGATAAAAAACGAGCAGATCCAACATTCGCAAACCAACAGCCTGCCATGAATCTCCAGCGAATACTATCTTATTGGCTCGATGTTTAGTCCGAAGAACTGCGAATCCAGCTTCGATTCATACAACTGTGCAGCAGGAAAGGACCGAACGATTTTTTCAATTTTATTCCTAAGAGACAACTTCGTTCGATATCCAAATATCACTTCTCGAACCATCGCAGGTTCAAATCGAAAAAGGTGAATTGGCTCGTCGTTTTCGACAGGCAAAGTCTCGTCGGCTCGATCTACTCGAGTCATCAACCTCACTTCGGCTTCGTATTCCCATTTTCGACTTTTTAAGAAAAACCACTTTTGGTTTGCAAGATTGATCTCTGCTTCAGACATGGAATCCAATCCGTCCTCTGGTAGAACCCACCTCTCTTGAGAGTACTCGATGTCGGTTAGCCCGAAATCAGAAAGTGCATTTGGATTAAACATTCGGCAGTCTCGCTCGAAACCAATAACGAAGCCTTTGTGGTCCTGAGCATAATGGGACCACATCAACAAACAGTCACGAAGCTTCGAGAGGCTCAAAAAGACAAAAGATTTGCTGATTTCGCTAATGAGCTTTTCGCCGATGTCGAACAAGGACGCATTCACGACAGCATCAAGGTCCCCATATTGAGCAAGAGCTTTTCCTTCTGGGCTTTCCTTCAATTCTTGACACTTCTTTGCTTTGTATAGGGACAAATCCGGGAAGCATTCAAAAGGATCGTTCAACGCAGAGGGTTGCGTAAATCGGACTCGGCATTTATCGAGGACATCGATCCGATCCGAGTGCAGATACTTGTAGACAATCATACTGGATTACCGTTCAGTCAAAGACGCCAAAGGTCTGTGGGTAAAGGTGCAGCACGGCATTTGCGTTTGGACTCTCAAATATCCGGATTTTCATGCGAACGTGCTTCCAAGCAAGGTCAAATTTACTAATTGCGAGCAAGTCGTCTCAGGCGTCGTCTACTTGTCCTTGTTCGGTTCGGCACCACTCGATCTCCCCGTTCCGAACGAAAAAGTGACTTCGACAACCGGTAGTCCGCCAAATCGATGACCGCAAGGTAACACATTGATTGGAGGCAACGTGGACTCGCCAGCTTGGACGAACGCCTTGAAGAAGGCAGAGTTGAATACGCGCGCCACACCGACAAGGGCACTGCATGATCGCCTGCCAATGATGCCCTTGTTCTCCAACCACGAATACATGTCCAAAAGAGACTTGGTCTGGTTCATCCTCCGAATAGATTGCTTTCCATCGCTCTGCCTCGGTTCGAAAACCAAACCATCGAGCAAGCCATTTCAAAAAACTAGTCAGCATTTGTCATCACCTCAGCCGTTGAATCTGACAGCTCTGGCATTCCCAGCAATGGCGTCATCTCACCTCGCCCCAGGTTTCGCGAGATAATCGAGCAGCGCTCGCCATCCGGCTCACAACTGAAGAAACCAGCGTTAACGGAGAAACGTTGCGACGCAAACCCTTGGTTACCCTCATCACGTATTGCATGAAGACGGCACAGAAACTCAGTCACAGCGAGACCCGCGAATGTCATGTTCACGGATATTACGGCGGGGCTAGTAACGGCTGCCCCACGGATGTATCCCTCACTCAATCGTCGATGAAACTCCGTAGGATCATTTCGCCGAAGGGCGTCTGCTCGCAGGTCTTCAAGAGAATAAACACCTCGACTCAAGAGACTTGAGCCATCGGGCTGTAAATAGTGCACCGCTCCAGTAACGTGGGAAACACCTCCAAGTCCATCCGCCTTGATTCCAATTCCAACATCAATATACGGAATGCAATATGTGGCTGCGATCTTGTTCAGGACATGCCGCCCCACAATGCTATCAACGCAGCCAAACAACATATCGCATCCAGCCACCATGCGAATGACTTCCGGATCGCAGAGGTCCCGCGCGAAAGGAAACACTGTCGTGCCAAGTTCCGTTTCGAGGATCGCAGACTGCATCACCTCAACCTTACTCCTCTTCACCGACGCGTCCTTTTGCTTGGAATTCAGAATCCTGTTCAAGTTCTCCACGCCAATAGAATCAGGGTCAACTAACACTAATTCCCCGACACCAAGTCGATAGAGTTGCTCAACGACAATGGAACCCGTTCCCGAACATCCAATTACAGCGCATCGCAGCTGCCGAATTGAAGCAACCGTTCCCCTGCCAAGCACCTGAGCGTGGCGATCAGCAAAATCGGGCACTTGCTCGGGCTCTTCGTCGTAAAAATAGTCAATCGACTCGCCAGCTACTGATATCATCGAAACTGGAGAAAACCCATTGTTTGGTGCTCCAGTCCTACCAAAGATTCTCCCATCGGGAAGCAACACCGCACAGGCATGGGGCAAACCATCGTCACACCAAGCATCCGTTGCCTCAAAGAACTCGCGATCCGACTCATCATCGGTATCAGAGAATTGATCGAAACCTCCTGGATGACTGTGCATCTTAAGGATAGCAAGCCTCTCAGCGGCTGCACGTGCAAGTAATGGCTCAAGATAGCTGGTTGGCCACCGCAATAGATTCTCTTGTCTGACACATGCATCATAAGGCACTAGGCACAACTCCATCACACTCAGGCAATGTCGGTCGCCATCGTGTCTTCCACAAAGCAGAATCGCTGCCGCTTCCAATCCATCGCCGGGCAGCAGATGCCTACAAACAATGGCATGCTGCCGCCCGGTCATTCGAATAACTAAGTCCTTGTTCATCGTACGGCTTCCTTCTCCATCCAAAAATGAACTTGCGTCAAATGTGTTGAAACATCATCAATACCAGGACGCCATGGATTCTCAGCGGTTCGGTGGCGCGACCATCGTTGAAACGATCGGCCATCAATCACTTCAAAACTCTCGGTAGCAGGAATCGCCTTCCCATCTTTCCGTATGATCGCGGGAAAAAAATAGGCCATGTCGATTTGTGCATCTGGGTATCCCGGCTCAATTCTCAGAGCAACAGTCACGTCTCTCACGGTAAACCCCTCGGGAAGTGGGACTTTATCGACAAGCAGCCACATAGCTCCTTGCTTCACCGCATGCCAACTGGGATAGGACTTGTCTAGGTGGGCCAAGTCATCCGTTGGCAACTGAAACTCACGCCGATTGCTTGGCGACTCACCTTCGGTCTGATCGATTGGCAGAGTATTAAACTTTTCGATTCCGGGAGTAGTGAAATCTACCGATTGGTCCAGCCCGATCACTGTGACCGCGCCACCCTTAAGCTTCTGAAAAATCTTCCAACGAGAAATGTCGCATTTTCCAGCTAATTCCAACAATTGGCGACCAGTCATGGCGGTAACTGGAACGACAAAGTATTCCTTGTCGATGCGAATTCGATATTTACGGACGCATCGAGGCTGACGCCCCTCGCGACTGCAAACTTCGAGATCCTCAATCTCCTCGTCTTTGGAAAAACTCTCAGAGACATTTGCTAAAACGGTCATGTCGTATCCTTCACGCAATTGTGTAAAATCTTTGGCAAGGCGTTTGCTTGCCCTCGAAAGTAATACGTTCGACCGTGACAAGAAATTTTTTCACGTGATTGGATTCCATTTTGTGTCACGACCCTGCGTATCTTTAGGCGACAGGGAAAAGTGAAGCAGCTTTTCCTCAACCCGAAGGGAGAAATCAAATGGAAGAGGACTCAGAAGAAGTCTCGGATGCAGAGCTAATGGCTTTGATCCAGCAAAAGGCACAAGCTCCTAGCAGTGCGAGCGCCGCGCTCGGAACTTTGCACAGTAGGCATGCGAAGTTTATCTACCGCTATCTCGAGGAGCATCGACCGATAGGTCGTGGATTTGATTCGGGGGACATCGTTCAGCAGACATTCGTAGAGGTGTACCATAAGGCGGCGGCAAAGTTTGAGCCTGGTTCGTATCCAAATCGCAAAGCAGAATTTTGGCACATCAGAAAGTGGCTTGTTCAGGTCGCATATTTCATGCGACTCAAAATGATTGAGTCACGATCAGGTGAATTGAATTTGCCTAGAGACCCTACGATTTGGAACGTTTCCACTCCAGAGGCGACCGAAGACCGGACCAGTATTTTGCTTATCGCTGCGGAGGTTTTGGATGAACTCGACCTCGAAATTCTCCACTTCAAACTTCGCTACTACGATCCGAGAACGAAAAGATCGGATCCGCCGCCAGAGCTTGTTGAACACTTCTGCAATCAACGTAACTTAAAGCCAAATACTTTAAACAAAAGGTATGAGCGAGCGAAGAAAACCATTGAGGAAGCCTACGTTTCTACGGCAAGACGCTAAGACAAATTACCCATCAAAAAACTAGGACCCGAATTATGTTCCCATTCAACAACAACTCCAATCACGAGGAAATCGAAGAAAGACTCTATGACGCTTTTCAAGTCGCTGGATGCGAGTTTCCGTTGAGCATCGAAGAACTCCAGGCCGCAGAACGGAGGTACGACGCGATACAAGTCGACCTACCTGAAAGTGTTTGTTCGCCAAGTTCACTTCTGGCGCGAATTGATGCAAGTGAGGCCGAGTGTGAAAACTCGGTAGAACGCTCGCCTCTATTAGGCACCGTAGTCGTGGCACTTCGAAATAAGCAAGGGCTGAGCCAAGCTGCACTTGCCCAAAAAGCTGGAATTGATATCGACGAACTACAGCAGATTGAGTCTCAGGCCGGCTATTTCCCTAAGCCTCGGACGGTGTCTGCTTTAGCAAGCTTCTTCCGCGTAGTTCCCAAAAAATTGGCATCGTTAGCTAATTTGACACAAAAAGCTGGCGACGGCGTTTTCGATGGCGCGGTTCGTTTCGCAGCGTGCTCGTCAACTGGTGCTGACAAGCAATCCGCTGAACAAAAACACGCGCTTAATGAACTTTTGAAACTACTTACAAAGCGATAACAAAGGAAATCAAAATGAAGAATCCACTAGTAACCGGAAACGAAGCCAAAGATATCGACGATGCAGTCGGACGTGTTTTGGCAGAATTCAAGGGTTATGAACCTCCGCTCGACCTTCATCGAGTTATTGATCACCTAAAATTGGACCTTGAATACTACAGCACGAAAAACCTAACTGGGTTTCGTGAAATGGTCCACAAGCTGAAGGTCGGCACAAAACAGATCGTCCAGCGTCCAATGCTTCTCGTTGATGCTATTCGCTCGTTGGAGCTACGGGCCCTGTACCTCCCAGATGCCAAGAAGATCTTGGTAGACCGTGATCTGCACAAGCTTCAGTATCGATGGGCTGAGGGACACGAGATCGGACACTCAATCATTTGGTGGCATAAAGACTACTTAATGGGCGACTCGGACCAAGAGCTCTCACCAGCCTGCCATGCAGTCATTGAAGCGGAAGCCAACTATGCCTGTGGACGGCTAATCTTCTTTCAAGATCGATTTGTTAAAGATACCATGTCGCTCCCAGTTTGTATGGAAAGCGTCGTTACGCTTCACAAGCGGTACGGCAATACGTTAAAGAGCACATTCTGGCGTTTCATCGAATCACACCGAGGCAGCAAAGCGATTGTAGGAATGATTACGGGACATCCGCACCTAACCGACTCAAACTTTGATCCTGTCAAACCATGTAAGTACACGATTCAGTCGCCGCTATTTCGTCAGAAGTTTTCCGGAACGACGGAGCTACAATTGTTTTCCGCAATTCGGTCGTATTGCCCACGATGGAAGAAGCGAGGTCCGATGGGTAGCGGCGAAGTCGCACTCTGCGATTCAAATGGAGATAAACACGAGTTCGTTTTCGAGTCATTTCAGACCGCCTACGACTTGTTTTCCATTGGGAGAGAAACAACCAAGGAGACATCACGAACGGTTAGGGTGATTGCGTAAACCGCTGTTCTTATTGTTCGCAGACGCGCTTTCGATCATCCGGCAATTCTGCGAATCTTATTCGCCCAAACCATCCCTGAAACTCGGTTGCCCCGAATTTTAGGAAGTCGCGTTCGGCGACCACTCGGTAGTGGCTGAGTCGATAGCGGTCGATTGACATAAAAGAGGTGTTCTATCGAGGAGAAGTGTGAAATTGTTTTAATACTTCGATTGCTTTCTTGTCGCCGGTATCGGCAGCACGTTGCAAGCACATGCGACCTTCCGTTCTCAAACTTTCGTTTGTTGACTCCATCAATTCAGAACCGAGATTGAACTGGGAAACACCATGTCCCAGCTTTGCAGCTTGCCTCAAATACTTCGTGCTTTGTTCAACGTCCTGACGAACGAATGAATTGAACTGGTACAACTTGAAGGCTGCATTCATATCGGTATCAGAAGATTCAGATAGACGTTTCTCCTCTTCTGGCGAAAGAGAAAATGTACTCGAAGGTGAAACTGGCACTTGAACCCCGCATCCTGAAATGATCAGAAATAAAACTAATAAGAGAGGCTTTGTCATTTGACGCTACTTGGGCCAAAACATATTCCAATTGCCACGATCTGTCTCATGAGGGCCTGCGTTGAGATTGTTCGGATTTCTAGGCGGTGCGACGATTGGCGGGTTGCTGTACCAAACATAGTCATCGGGGGCGATGACTGGCCCCCCCAGTTCGTCTGCGACCTTTTGTGCATAAGGATCGTTTCCTTTACCAGTGTTGCAAGAAAGCAATTGAACTGGCACGCCCGGACTATAGTCTGAATGATCTCTGATCATTTTAGCTAGGTCTGTCGGAGAAATTCTCCGTCCATCCGCGTCTACCATCGTTGACGGGTTGCCGTGCCCTCCAACTGTTACGGTTCCCTTCGGTGGGAAAGACTGAGCGATACCATGAATTCCACTACTTTCGTTCGGATTGAAAAGATTTATGCTTACTTGAGTTCCAAATGGATCTATCCACGACAATGGTGAGTTGTCAACATAAATCTGCGTGTTCCAAGACCCGCCTGCAAAACCAATCGGGTCTTCGTTCGTGAATCGCCCAGTTGACGAATCGTAGTACCTGGCGCGGTAGTAGAAAAGTCCACTTTCAGCGTCAAGTTCACGGCCAGTGTATAGGTAACGCGTCGAAGGCGTACCAGTGACGATTGCTTTACCGAACGAGTCGTAATCGATCGATTGAACCAAGACGCCTGCGGAGGAGACGAGGGCCCGGGTGCTGCCGAGGTGGTCTTGGAGAACCCAGTTGGTTCCGCTTACTGATTCAATGGCGAGCAAGTTGTCGATGCCGGGGCCGCGAAGGTAACGGGTTGTTTGCTGTGGGGCGGCGGGGCCTGAGCCGTCCGGATCGACGAAGTCGAGGATGACGTCTTCGCCGTCATAAACATATTGCTCGATGGCCGCATCCACCGTGTCGAGCGGGGTCGTGTCGACCTGCTTCGATATCCGCCGCCCGAGCGAATCGTAAGAGTACCTGACCACTTGCTGCAATACACCGCTTGAGTTCTTGTCCGAGAGCATGGTCAAGCGATTGCGATGGTCCCACTGAAACTCTCGCGTGCTTCCCGATGCAATCTCGGTCCGCTTCGTGAGATTCCCTTCCGTGTCATAAGCGTAATTGTAAACACCATCCGTCGTCAGCCGATTCCCCGACCCCGTTCGGTAAGCCGTCCCGTGAGCATTCGATTCCACCCTATTGCCGTTGGCATCGAATTTGAACGCCTCATCCACCCGAGCTGCATCACCATAGTTGGCCGATACAAGCTGGTCACGCCTGTCATAGCCATAGTCAATCGTTTGATTCTTCTCAGTAATACGCGTAATGCGACTGGCCGAATCATAGCCAAACCCAAACGAAACAAAAGAAGTCCCCGTCGCCCCCTTGTGATCCATTAGACTCAATCGATTCGAAACGTCGTAGCTGAACGAAGTAGTCGCAACGGGCAATGAACCATCGACATTGTTGGACCGAGCCATGCTTGTATATTGACCAATCGCATTGAAGGCAAAGTCAACACGCTTGGTCGACGTGCTCGCCCCCGTTTGCGTCATCTGCTTGAGCCGGTCCAATTCATCGAACTGGCTAACCACCGTCGCACCATTCACGCCATTGATGACATCGGTCACGCTGGTCCGATTGCTATTGTCGTCATACGCATAGCTCAGCAACACCGAAGCCGCATTCGGCGTTCCGGCAGTGCTAACCGATTTCACGCGGTCGAGCGAGTCATAGGTGAAGGCAAGCTTGGAATAATTGTCTTCGATCGACTTCAAATTGCCACCGATGTCATAGTTGCTGGTAATTGTGTTGACGAATTGGCCAGCCTTGGTCCCTTGCCAGCGTTCCTTGGTCATCCGATCGAGCGCGTCATAGGTAAAGTGCGTTTGACGGGCAATGCGATCTTTCCTGGCGATGAGATTGTTCACCCCGTCGTAAAGGAAGTAGCTCGATTTCCCGAGCGAATCCAGCTCACGCACCACGCGATTGCGTTCATCGTAAAAATACCGAGTCACATTCGCATTCGGGTCGGTGACGCTCAGCAAGTTATCATTGCGGTCATACGTGAACTTGGTAACACCTCCATCGGGATCAATGGTCCGTATGAGACGATTGGCCACGTCATAGACTTTGCGAGTCAGATTCCCATTGGGATCGGTGACAGAAACCTGATTACCGCCAATGTCATAGCCGAAACGGGTCACATGACCGAGCGGATCGGTACTGCGAACAAGTCGGCTGAGAGCATCGTAATCGAACAGCGTTGTGCGACTCTTCGCATCCATGACGCTCGTAACATTTCCTTTTTTGTCATAGGTGTAGATAGTAATGCCCCCAAGAGCGTCCGTTTCGCTGGTGACTCGACGCATGCTATCGTAACCAAACTGCGTGACGTTCCCCTTCGGGTCGGTGATGCTAGTCACGTTCCCAATCGGGTCGTATCCAAACAGAACGGTCGTCTCATCCGCAGTCCCCTTGGCTGAGACGATACTGATCACTCGACCGCGTAGATCATAGTCATAATCGGTAACTCGCCCCAACGCATCGCGATGTGTATCCAGCAAACCTCGACTGGTGTACGTCATCGACTCGCTATAGCCGAGTGGACGCTGGATTCCAAGAACATTTCCGTTGGCCGGATCAATTTGAAACCGCGTCTCGCGAGCAAGCTCGTCCATGGCACTGCTAATACTTGAATACGCGGGGTCATACCGATAGGTACGATTAAGCGCCTGGATTGTGTTGGAATTGCGGTTGATGCCGTTCAAGATAAGCTGATAGCTTTCGCTGCCGGCATCGCTTGGTGTGGTAACAAGATCAACTTTGCCATCGAAATTGAAATCCCCAATTGCTGCCCCACCGGTGGGTCGAAACGGAGGTGCAAAGTCTACGCGAGTCGCAAAAGTTCCGTCCCTTAGTCCAAGATAAACAGAAAACGTCCCCGAGTTAATATATTTTCCGTTAATGCTTACGACGTCCATGAATTGATCTCCATTCATGTCAAACACATATAGCGCGCTTGCTCCACTTATCCCAAACCCACCGTCATTTTGCGTTTGGATCAGTTCAAACGAACCATTTCCGAAACTCCTGTAATGCTTGAATACTGAATCATTGACCGAGACCAAGTCAGCCCGCCCGTCCAGGTTGGAATCAATGGCGATGATGGGTCGGTTGACAGAGTTATCGAGCGTAAAGTTACCACCTAAAACCAAAATTCCGTTATCGTTCCGTAGAATCGAACGCTGAATGTTGTCAATGGTGGGAGTGCCATCGCCACCCTCAAACAAGAGGTCTTGATCGCCATCGCCATCAAAATCTCCACTGATCAACGTAAAGCCGGGGGTGCGGGGCAAAGTGACTCTCTGTATGTTGAAACCCGTGTTTGTTGTAACATACACATCGACTACTGATGTCCCGTTGTTGAGTGATCCGAGGGTTGCGAAATCGCTTTTGCCATCACCATTTAACTCACAAACAACAACTCGCAATGGAGAAAAGTTGAGGTAACTGTTTGTGAAGTTAACCGATGAGTTTGAGGTTCCGTCGTTGCTAGAATACGACACAACCGTCTGTGTCGGGCTGATGACAATAGTGTCATCGTTGCCATCGCCGTTAAAGTCTCCGACAGCGATATCGGTAGCTGACATTAGCGACGTAATGATCGGCGTTGAGAATTCGCCATTACCCTTTCCTAGCAGTCGAATTTCTTGGAATGCAATTCCGTTACTGCCAACGCCGGCGAGATCTAACGCTCCATCGCCATTGAAATCCCCGACTACCGGCTTTCCAATGGTAATTGGAATTGGCAGGCTTGTGGAGCTTGAGAATGTCGACTGCTGATCTTGAAGAAGGACTTGAATGCCGCTACCAGCGAGTCCTACCAAGTCCTGCAATCCATCGGCGTTCATGTCCGCTGCAAATTGTTGTGTTGCGCCGTCTCCTAAAAATAATCTGACTGGTACGCTAAACGCTTCATTCGTGTTTTCGATTCGCCACAGATTGCCGGACACCAAATCTTTTGTACCGTTGCTGCCAAGATCAATTGCAGTCAAACTCGTTGCATTGCTGGTTACTGCTAGGGATTGAGAGAGTGCAAATGTCCCGTTGCGATCTCCGTGATAAATCGTCAACGATGAACCGCCGGCCAAATCTGGGATTCGATCTCCATTAAAGTCTTCAACGACAAGGTTTCCACTAAGTGCACTTGCTAAGACTAACTTCTGCGAGTTTACGAAACCACCCAGTCCATCTCCTTTGAATATGTTGATTTCGTTTGTAACGCTGTTGTTCGGGATGACCAAATCGGCAAATCCATCACCGGTTAGGTCTTTGGATTGCCATTTCATAGAATTGATGGGAAACGTCGTTGTTTGACTTGAAACTTTAGCAAATGCAAAGCTGCCATTGTTCTTGTAGACATCAAACTGGCTGGACTTATTGGAAGCGATGATCAAATCGAGCAGTCCGTCCTCATCGATATCTCCAAGAGTCTCTCTCGTATCAGACGTAGCTTGTGTAGCCCCCCCAGATCGATTGTGCTTTGTTGGACAAACGAGCCGTTAAATTGCCCAGCAAAAATGAAAATCTGATCGCGGTTATCCTTTCGTACCGTGACAATCACGTCTGCAATGTGATCACCATTCACGTCGCCAATAATTCCATTTCCACCTAGATAAATCTGTTCGAGCTTCGTTTCAATCGGTGCAAGCAAACCACCACGTCCATCACTCGGGAAAACGGCAATCTCAGCAATTTGCTTTCCCGCCTCATATTTGTAACCGACAGCGATCACATCAAGGTTGGTATCTCCGGTTGCCTCTCCCGATCCTAGAAAAAAGATTCCGTCTAGACCTTTAGTAATTCGAGCGTTGAATGCAAGGCCATCAGTTGGGATTACGGACGAATCGCTAAACTCGATTTGATTCGTAGTAGCTTGATCCGTAATCCTGCTGATATTGGCAAGCGCGTCCTGTGCATAGTTGGTAACCACACCCTTGGAATCGGTCGTCTTCGTTAGTTGCAGCTTGTCGTTGTATTCGTAGGTCGCTCGTGTTCCGAGGCTATCTTTCGTCGATATGATTTGCCCATCGCGGTTGACTCTATTGGTGACGACATTGCCTGAGGTTGTCACGATCTGAGTACTTGTTTCGGTCGTTGCCGGCAGTGATGTAACCAAAGTGGTTGATACCGAAGTATCGAGTACGCCTTGAAGTTCCGCAGGAGAAAACTGCATGATTGATCCGTCGGCTTTGGTGACTTTTCGCACGCGGCTAAAATTGTCGTATTCGGTCTTCTCGGTGAAGCCCAATGGAGTGATCTCTTCGATCAAACGATGATCGTCGTCATAGCCAAAGTTACGAATACTGCCGTCGGGATCGACGATTTGCTCCAAGTCTCCTCGCGAGTTGACCGTGAAAAACGTTTTGCGCCCATCTGGCAGCGTGATGCTGCTGAGTCCAAAGCTTCCGTACTGAAGTGTTGTGACGAGACCAACGGGATCGGTCGAGCTAACCAAACGGTTGAGCGAGTCATAGGCGTATCGCGTTTGATTTCCATTGCGATCGGTGACGGTCGCCAATCGAAGTTTGTCATCGAATGCATAGATTGTGCCGTCTTTCATACGCCGCTCGAAGATACCGCTGGGCTTCGTCGTCATGACGGAATAATCGCCGACAGGACTTTTATAGTTGTTTGGGGAGGATTTTTCGAAGTAGGTTTCATTGCCACCTCCATCGACAACAATCACTCCGTTCTCTTGTCCATTGAAATCCTTGGTGATCAATAATCGTTGTAGGCCAGCGATCCCCCAACCGGTACCGTAGGTGCTGCCTTCGCTGCTGATCTTGTTGAAGGAACCGAGATTAAATGGAGACGACCCGCTACCGTTAAAGCGGACGGTGTTGGAAGATGTCGAGTTGCCTTGACCAGAAGAAATCGAGCTGCGCGCCAAGATCGTCAAGGAGTAGAAATACTGTCCATCTAGTAGGTCGGTCGTGTCAACTTGAACGCCTGCCGATACGCGAGTGGCCGGGCCAATTTCTCCAATTGGAATCCTTGTGACAGCCGGGTCCAAATTGCTTCCAGCCACTGGCCTTGAACCAGGCAAAGTCGTCCAAACGCCATTACGTCCGATCCTGGTCGTTACGCCGATGTAGTCGCCGTTGACACCAAATCGTCCAGTTCGATCCGACCAAGTTGGCAAATTCGTATTGAAGCGAATAACCTGTGATGATTTCACACGTGACGAGTTGTAGACCACGGTCAAGCTGCGATCGACGCCGAGCGAGGAGTAGCTTGGGGTCGTGTGGTGTTCGATATAGTTTCCGGAGTAGACATCGACCTCGGAAGAACATGGGATAGTGGGAGGAGGAGCAAGAGTAGGAGTAGGAGCATTTTTATCGCAAGTAGGTGGTTCTTTGTCATCCGGCTTGGTCTCGTCCTCCGGATCGATTGTTGGTGGAGGAGCGGCGCCGTGCCAACTACTAAATCGAATACCCCCCGATACTGTTTCGATTCTGGCGCCGTCGGTACTTACCTTTCCTTTACCTACTATTTCAAACTCGCCGTTCGTCGGATTGATTGACCAAATGTCCATATCCGAGCCGGGGGCGTACTTTCCTCTATTTGGTAACGTAATAGGAGTTGGGACAGAAAACGACATATCGCCAGGCTGAATCGTGACGATCGTCGTGCCCTCCAAGGCTTTTGGCAACGAAACCGGAGTCCGTTCCGGTGGTACTTCGGTAATGCTAAGTGCCCCGGTAAATGGTGTCCCTTGTTGAGTGAACAACGTCCCTGCCCGCACCGTGACTGCGGCGGGCGCTTCATTGGGTACGAGCTGCTGGGTAATTGTTTGATTGACGGCAGGGTTAATCGTGGTACCAGCGTTTACTACTGGAAGATATACTGGTCGAAGAATCTGATTGTTGTAGCCTGCGTAGATATCGTGCTCCAGAAGCAAGCCTAACTTCTCTGCGATAAATGGATATCGGCTATTGGCAAGCAATTCGGCGCGGACGCGGAGCGTGTCGCCCGTGGGTAGCGCGTTTCCGAAGTTGAGCAGAAAGCTTCCGTCGCTCTGCGTCAACGCTTGCTGGCTGCCAACCTCGACTCGAACGCCAACAATCGGTGCTCCCGACACATCGAAAATCTTGCCCGAGAGCCGAGTCGTCGTATTGCTGTCGGCCGTGACGGCAAGTCTGACCGTTTGCGAAACGGACAATGCTCCGTCGCTTGCGGTAATTTCGAACTGATAGTTACCAATCTGCGCAGGCGTCGGGGAGAACAGCAATTCATCAACCGCAAGCCGGGTTGTCGGCATGACGCTGTCGCTATTGATGCTATATCGAATCGTATCGCCGTCTGGATCCTGCCCTGCGAGTTTTACAGAAAGCTTGCCACCTGGCATGACGGTTAAATCTGCGATGGGTGGCAAGGTTGGTGCGCGATTCACCGATCCCGTTAGCACTTCTGGTGTTATCGAAAACGGAACATTGTTCGGATTGTTGATCTTCAAACGAACAGAATACGAACTTTCATTGCGGCCCAAGCCGCCCGCAGCGATTGCCGTGCGAAAATTGAGGTAGGGAACTCCTGCTGCGGTTGATCCCGAGGCATTCTCGACCGTGACGCTGGGTGGCAAGCCCTTGAGCACCACGACTGTGTCGCGACCGATTGCCGTTCCCTTATTCACCAATGTAACGTCGGCTTCAAAGCGGTTAGCCGATGTCCATTGCACTTCGGAAATACTTACTTGGGCGTCGAGAGCCGGAGTTAGGGTAGCTGGATTTGCTGTTGGTCCGACCTCCACGAGGGATCGGGTGAAATCCTGCTGGGTTGAAGGAACGCCTTCTGGATCAACGGTGTTGGCGATTGGAGTGGCCTTCACGCTACTCACCTTGGAGGTGTCGTGGTTGAGCAGTTGCAGCTTGAGTTGGGCGGTGTCCTTGGCAATCGATGACAGATCAATTGTGAGTATTTGGCCGTCGAACGTGGTGAGACCAGGCGTTGTTTCTACCGATTGCGCGGTTAGCGTAAAGATGGGGCTCGATGTGATGCCTCGGTTGAGCAGGGTCTGAGAAGGAACGTTGCTATCGACAACATAGACGGCAAACAGGTCGCCAATGGTACTTGTCGATGGTGCAAGGGTTGCGTCGATCTTCAGTTCGTAGAAGCGTGATCCTAGTGGTTGCCCCGTCCCGATACGAATGAACTCTTCGTTCGCGAAGCCTGCTTCATCTTGAAGTACTCGGGAAAGACCTACCGAACGGCCTCGATTGATTGCATTGATGACGGAAAGTGCATCGAGCGGGCTTAGGGATTTATCGCCATCAACGTCTACGAAGGGCGCCCCTTCGGGACGAACCTCGCCTACTAGGCTTCTGGAGCCCCCTCGGTTGATGTCGTTGACAATGTTCAACACGTCTAGAGGGGAAACCGTTTGGTCTTGATCGACATCAAGACTGTCGAGATCGTTCATAAAGGCGGCGGCCATCAGGTCCCGTCGTTCGAAGAGTTCGAAGCGTAAGCGCCGCTTGTAGGATGACCGGGTTTGATTAAGTGCAATTCTGGAGGACTTTTTAAGCATGGGATTGTCGCAAGCGGGGTATTGCAAAGTGGCGTGGATTCAATCGAACTGGTTGATTTCTTAAAGAAGTCTAACGTGACGCATCTACGAGACGCAACCTTCCCGATTGGCAAAAGTCCGGATGGTGGCAAAAATAGAGCGATTTCCCAAGATTTAACAGTTGATAGAGCGGGCATAATCGGCTTGACTTGTTAAGAAATACGGGGTAGTTTTTCTTAAATGACGAACCCAAAAAAAGAGCCGCAAGCCGTTGAGAAATCGATCCTCGCATTCATACGCAGGCGTGGGCGTGGCTGCGTTTTTGTCCCAGCTGATTTTCTCGATCTGGGAAGCCGCGAATCTATCGATGTGGCCCTCCATAACCTCACCCACGGCGGTTTGATCCGACGGCTTGCGCGCGGCGTCTACGACTACCCAGCCGAACACCCGGTTCTCGGCAAACTTATGCCGACAGCAGAAACTATCGCAAAGGCACTGGCAGGACGCGATCACTTGAAGATTCAGCCGGCGGGAGCTTACGCCGCCAATGTGCTTGGGCTGTCCGAACAAGTGCCCGCTAAAGCAGTTTTTCTGACCGATGGCTCTAGCCGTACTGTTAAAATCGGCCCGATGACGATTCAGCTACGTCAAACGACCGCACGGAACATGGCGACCGCTGGTAGCCTGAGCGGAATTTTGATCCAGGCTTTCCGCGAACTTGGACAAGTCCATATCACGCCTGAGCGGATCGCTCACCTGAAAAAGACATTGCCACTCAACAAACGGAAGCAGATTACCAAGGACCTGAAGTTTGCACCGGAATGGATGCGTCCTCTATTCCGTGCATTGGCAGAGGAATAATCATGAATCTGACATTCCTGACTCTCCCAGAGAGCGAACGAACCCTTTACATCAACCAAGCAGCGATCCAGAGAAACGCGTCTCCCGTCGTGTTTGAAAAAGACTTTTGGGTTTGTTGGCTGCTCGCTGCTCTTTTTCGGTCCGAGTTTGCTGAACATCTCGTATTCAAAGGTGGTACATCACTATCCAAGGTCTTCCGGGTGATTGAGAGATTTTCGGAAGACATCGACCTCTCCTTGTCCCCGCTATTCCTCAAGCTGCCGACCGTTGGAGCAAGTCGGAATCAGGTGAACAAATGGATGGCAAAAGCAGAAGAAGCTTGTGGCCATGCCGTATCACAGCAAATCAAGCCCGTGCTCGAACAAAGCGTTCAAGCTGTGCTAGGAAAGAGAGAATCTGACTGGTTCGAATATTTAACCGATGCCAATACGCATTCGCCAGTCCTGCTATTCCATTACCCTTCAAGCCAGCCAGAAGGGTTTGACTATTTGAAACGTTCCGTCAAGTTGGAATTCGGTTCACTCACGGATCAGCAACCTACGGGTAGGCATAGCGTGCAACCCTGGATCGCGGAAGTATTGCCTCAGGCATTCCGTGATTGGAGTTGCGAAGTGACGACCCTCGAAATCGAACGTAGCTTTTGGGAAAAGGCAACGATTCTGCACACCGAATATCATCGCCCAACCGACAAGCCCACGCCGGATCGATACTCGCGGCATTACGCTGACACCGCATCGCTTGCTCGTCATCCAGTCGCGTCACTGGCCATTCGCCGTGATGACCTGCGTGCTCGTGTCGTTTCCTGGAAGAGCCATTTCTTTGGAAGTGGATGGGCATCCTATGAGACGGCAAAGCCAAACACCTTCAGGCTTGTTCCGCCCGAATCACGCATTCCAGACCTGAGGCGTGATTACCAGAGCATGCGTGCTATGTATCTTGAGGAACCGGCAAGTTTTGACGAGATCATCAGCACACTTCGAGATCTGGAACAAACGATCAACTCTAATTGAGTTGTTTCTGATGCATCCCTTCCTTTGCGGGGGCAGCTTCATCCGTAACCAAGATGTTGCGAAAGATATCGTCCAGTATACCTTCTTCATGAACTGTCTTTGAGCAGTCTGCCAAACGGACAGACCATCTTCATCGATTCTGCATGCAGTATTCATGCTTCCTCAACCAACAAATCAAGGCTGTCGGATACTCTGGAATCTCATGTCAATCCCACGGTAATTGCTGGAGTTCATTTCATGGATACCTCGACTGCTTTGCGTGTGTTGAAATTGGACGACTCGCTTCCAAAAAAGAGCGTTGTCCATCAGGCTATTGATTTGAGGGCTGGGCAACACCCCGTTTTCTTGCTGTTGTATATTTTTGTCTCTGTCTTCTTGACCTCGTATGCATCCGCATTTGGGTGCCTCCTGCTCGTTGGTCCGTTATCATTCGTTGGTTCCATTATCTACCTTTCTTCCGGCTTGCATTCGTTCTACACACTGAGATACGGAAACAATGTTTGGTTCCTATCCGCAGTACTTGGAACGATCGGTTTGGCCGAATTCGCCTGTTCGTTTTGCTTCAGCGGTAGCGTTTTACTCGCCCTTGCCTTTGCCTCCCTAAACATTAGTAAGGCATTCGCCATTCGCAGTTTCCTTTCGCAAGCTACCTCCCAGACGTATTCCTTTGCTTTCCTCAGACTGGCAATGGTATTGATCGGTGGGTCTGCCATCGTAGCCAACGTCGTTGCCGCAAAATTAGCCTTCCAGTCTTTCACTTTTTGGAACATCGTTATGGGGGTGGTGGTTTGGAGTACCGGGGATGCAACAGGAATACTTGTTGGCATTAGGAGATTGCATCTTGCTAAGACGTATCCACCTTACATTGATACGGGTACGCCCGAAAATCGTGCCGAAGTCGCTCTCTACACAACGGTCATCCTCGCAAACGCAATCAACAAAGAAGGCCCTATATTGACGGAAGATCAGGCGAAAAACCAGTTCCGCTTTTTGTCAAACATTATCGTAGGCATTCTCGACGAGTGGGAACGTTGGGGGACGAGCCCAAATAAACTCCACGAATGCATTCAGGTTGCGTTGCAACGTGCCAAGCTTACTTTGCTCACAAGGCAGATTATGAACTACCTTTACTGTTGCCTGCTTGGTTAGTCTGCCATCATTCGGGCGTACTGATCTTGATAAATCTTTTGCCAAGGGGACCGTCTTGTTTCCGAAGTCATGATTTCTTGTTCAATTGCCGTGAACAGCATATTCAGGTGCTTCGGACACAAAGCGATGGCAACGAGATCGGCATCACAGGCCGCCTCTAAACCAGAAGTTCTTAGGGTTGAAATCAATCGGTTCCAGTCCACCCGCGGCGCAACCGTTGGTACTTGGTCCGCTAACTGCGAGAGTTGATTCTCATAGATGAGCAAGTCTCTTCTACTTGCCAACAAGATTCCGAGACCGTCAATCAGATATCGCCTAGTCACTGTACCTGATTCGTGAAGTTCGTCAGTTACTCGGTCCGCAAACGCTTTCCAATCGTTCATCCAAGTACCTCGCCTTCGTAGATGAGCTCACCGCGTGAAAGCCAAATTCTAACGCAGATCGCTCGATCCACCATTGCAATTAGCCCTTTCCGTATGGTTCTTTTTTTCTTTCGTTAGAGCAACCCGCAGAATCCTTTTTCTTGACAGCATGTGGCAAAGATGCGCATGGTGGATTCTGCAACGGATGGGATCTTTCATGCACGAGTCAGATCGAAATAGCCTAAAGAGGTGGATTGACTCAAACGATCGTATGCCGATCGATGAATTGTTAAGTTCCTGTGCAACGGCGCAGCGACTATTTCAACAAGAACTGGCTGCGCGGCTTCAAGAACCCGTGATGGAAAAGATCTATCACATGCCGCAAACCAGCCTTCAAGACTTTCGCGAAGTTTGCAATTGGGTAAACCAAATTGTCGGTACGTTTTCTCTTGCGATCAAATGTCCGAAAACAGGTCATAAGGCCGTGCTTCGTCCTCACAGTATGGAAACGGGGCCACGATTCGTGTTTTCTTACTACGACCCGAACAAACAATCCTACATTGCTACCATGCATACGCGTGTCCTACCTCACCTAGAATTAACGACACGAGACGAAATGCAACAAAGCCCACCCAAGCGTAGCAGGTAACTCGTTAACGCGACTATGTGACGCATAGCGATTTTCTTTGCTGGAACGGACTCGCTTTGACACCTCCTGCGGACCGCGTCATTCGGGGCTTCGCTTTCGCTCGGTGACTAGCGTCACGTCCCCCTACTCCCGCTGGTGCTACGGCCTCTTGTCCATCATCGGCCTAAATCGGATGCGGGGCGGTTCGTAGCAACGCCAAAGCCCGTTGCAACTCTCCGCTGATCCCGCCTACTTCCCTTCGTGGCGAAAAACTTGCGGATTGAGTCGCATTCGCGCTCACACCTTAAGTTTGCCTTTCAGGCAGTCCCGATTGAGTGCCTCGTTGGGCGCGGAAGGCATTTGCTTTCTTGAAAACAGGGGAGACCCCAGGGCCGTCAAGGCTCGGAGCCACGCGAGCCAATGCGGCTGCCTCCCCATCTTCCGCGCTTCGTACCTTCGCTTGTGCAGACGGGTCCCCTCCTCATTCGCTCGGCCTTGACTGCCCTTCCCCCTAGGCCTTTGGCATTCGCCCCCCGGCTGTTTGAAAAACAGCGGGGCTGCTTCTCAGCAAGCAGACCAAAACCGCGTTCATTTCATTCACTTTGGGGAGAGTTTTATCATGTCGTCGACCGTTACCACTTCCGAGACTACTACCACCGCAACCAAACCCGCTCGAATCGATGTTTACGAGCGAGTAACCAACCGCATTATCGAACAGCTTGAACAGGGCGTTAGGCCTTGGATGAAGCCTTGGAACGCCGAGCATGCCGCTGGACGTATCACAAGACCGCTTCGTTTCAATGGCCTGCCCTATTCTGGCATAAACATCCTGATGCTATGGGCCGAGGCTGAGGACAAAGGGTATTCCTGCCCATTGTGGCTCACCTTCAACCAAACCAAGGAGCTAGGCGGATTCGTCAAGAAAGGGGAACACGGTTCCACCGTTGTTTACGCTTCGACCTTCAAGAAGTCAGAAGCGGACGACAAAGGGGATTCAGTCGAGCGAGAAATCCCGTTCTTGAAGCAATACATCGTATTCAATGCCGAGCAATGCGAAGGCTTGCCCGAACATTACTACGCAACCAAGGAGCAACCCAATTCGACCATCGAACGGGTGGAACAAGCAGACCGATTCTTTAAGAACCTAAGCGCAGACATTCGCGAAGGAGGCGACAAGGCCTATTACACCATCACCCATGACTATGTTCGCATGCCGTTTCTGGAAACGTTTCGCGATTCCGAAACCCATGCCGCAACCATGGCCCATGAGCTTTGCCACTGGACACGCCACCCAAAACGGCTTGATCGCGATTTAGGCCGCAAACGCTTTGGCGATGAAGGCTATGCCATGGAAGAGCTTGTTGCCGAACTTGGCTCCGCTTTCCTATGTGCAGATTTGAGCATCACGCCAGAACTTCGAGCCGACCACGCCGAATATCTCGCAACTTGGCTGCATGTCTTGAAGAATGACAAGCGAGCCATCTTTACCGCCGCTTCCTACGCGTCGAAGGCGGTTGAATTCATGCACGGATTGCAGCCAAAAGATACCACCGTTTCCGATGTATTAACCAAGGAAGGAAACTAGGTGGAATCATGATCGTAAAAGCTAAGATCACCGGAAAACTTGACAGCAACCAAAAAGTAGCGGACGCACTCCGAACATGGCTCGCCGCTCAAAACATTGTCGACCAGGACAAGGAGCATTTTTGGGCAATCGGTTTAGATATCAAGCTGAAAGTGAAATACATCGAGGTTGTGACCATGGGAACATTGGACGCAAGCCTAGTGCATCCACGCGAAGTGTTTCGCTTTGCCATCATGAACGGCGTATCTTCCATCATCGTCGGACACAATCACCCGTCTGGCGATGTGTACCCGAGCAGTGAAGATCGAACCGTTACCAAACGACTCGCCGAGGCTGGAAGGCTGCTAGGGATACCGCTCCATGATCACCTGATTATTGGAGAAGGCGAAGAGTTTTACAGCTTCGCTCAATCGATCCCGCAGGACTTGAAACAAGCCTGATCGAACGCCCCGAGCCAGTTCACGCAACTGGCCCCATTCTAAGCGCCCGGCGGTTCGCCGCTGGGCTTCTTTTCTATTCCATTACCGATATTTTTAGGCAACCAATATGGACCCAACCACCTGCTATATCACGATCCTTGAAGCAACCCGCGAATATGACTACGCACGAGCGAAAGAATACGCCTTGATCCTCAAAGGCTGGCTCGAATCGGGCGGATTCTATCCGAAAGGCTTCGAGGTAAACGCAATTCTAGATACGCTTGGACGCATCTTGCGGCCTGCATGCCATCCCGCCGCGCTTCGCTTTCCCTTCGTTAACATCCAATGCTTTCATTGCGATGGAGGCAAAGACATCGAAAGCCTTGAACAGGCCATAGATGAGGGCTGGATCAAAATCGACCCTGAAACCGAACTCCCTAATTTTTCCCATATCGGACTTTGCCCCGAATGTCGCAGGAGGGAAGACGAAGACCACAACTAAGCACCCAGCGATTCTTGACAACTCGCACCGACTGCCTGGAGCCTACAGGCAGTCGAATTTTCACGCCAAAATTTTCGGCGCTATCGCGCCGGTGTGTGTCATCCATGCCTGTGTTTCGCCCGACATCGTATCGGGCTTCAAAGCTATGGCACGTTACTTCAATGCTGAATGGACCCATTCAATGTACTCAGGAGTGGACCTTAATGGGACAAGGTCATCGTCCAATTCAAGAAGATCAGACTTTAACGTGGGATCGGATTCTATTGCGACAACTGGAATGTTTTTAAGCAGTCTAATTGAACGCATTCTTCTATTGTCAGACACTGCTGAATCGCGTAAAAGCTCTGAATCGTACCGGTGCCAAACAACCGTGCTTATGCATGTTAGATTGAATCGTTCCCATGCGTCCAAGCTTTCCAATTGATGAGCAAGCTCCTCGACGATATTATTTGCCTGTTCATAGCTGCTCGTTCTTGCCAGACTGTTTGCCTTACGAATCCTTATCTCGATGAGCTTGTCAGGCTGAGCTTTGAACATCCCTTCAATTTCAATCAGCTGCAAGGCAGCCTTGCCAAACATTTCCAGTCTTTCATATCCCATCGCAAGATTGAATCTGACGGCTAGAATTGTATCCGGCTTGATCTTGGTCCCACTTTGCATCATTTCTTCGAGAGCTCGTTCCTGCCAAATGACAAACCCTCTGACAGTGGGCAGGTCTAGCTTATCTAAATCGTCGGTTGGAAGTTCTTTTTCGCCGACCAGAGCATACACGAGGCCAATATCCGAGGTGTCACTCTCTTTGAGCAATTTCAACATGGTGAGTGCCTCCTCTTTCCGTTCCGGGACGTTTGAGACAGCGATGGCACGCAATAGCCTTGCTTGGAATATTGCATTATTAGACTCTTCATTGGAGCGTTTTTCCAAAAGGGCAGATGCTCTCTGGAATGTACTTTCAGCGTCCGCGAAGCTCAGCCTGTCGGAAAGCTGGATTGCTCCAAGCTGAAGATAAGCTAACCCTAGTTTCGTTTCCATATTCCAATTTCGAATCGATTCCCATTTGTCGATCGCGCTTTGAAGCATTTCCATGGCGACTTTTGGGGATTTTGTTTGAATTTCCAACGCTTTCTCGAATTTCTCGTCAGCCGAGTTCCCGATATTTCGAACGTGTTCGTACTCGCTCAAATAGTTCTGCCGAGCAAAAACACCTGCGCTTGCTAACAAGATGGCAATTACTAGTATGACCATTTGGAGCGGCCTTGAATACCAACTTCTGAGACGAACCCACTGAATGGCTGTCCAGACAAGGCCTTCGCCTGTTGGGGGAAAATGATTTTGGATCCGAGTAAGCTGAAATTGAAGCGCCAAGCCATCTAAATATCTGCCATTTGCTTTGCCCTTTCGAATTCGGGAGACACCGATCTCAGACCGTTGTACTGTCTCTTGAAGACACCTATTCATTACTCTTTGTAAGCAAGATTCTGTTGGAGACCAAAACGAAGGATTGGGAACTGCACCTCTGTCAGGGTTGCTGTTTCGGACGAGCAACGCTTTAAGGACTCGACCCAAGCTAAAAACGTCGTCCGAAGGAACTGCGGCATGGCTATCCTTCGATTGTTCAGGACTCCTAAACGCAGGTGTACCTTTGTGGATGATACGCGCTGTGCTGTCTGGTGTTTGGTCAACTCTTTGTGCAATTCCCAGGTCTGCAATCTTGTAGGCTTGTTTTCCGGAATCCCAAAGTATGTTACTCGGCTTGATGTCGCAATGGACGATCCCCTTGCGATGCAATGCTGACGCTCCCTTCGAAATTTGGTCCATTACGTCGATGATTTCAAGTGTTCTGCGTGTTTCGTCAATAGACTCCTCAAGAGACTTTCCGAGTTTCTCCATTACGATATACGAATAGTCTTCATCATCAAAGACATCAAAGACTTGAACAACATTTGGACAATTCGCTCGAGCAAGATCTTTTGCTTCGACTAAGCTTCTTGCTTCGTCTAGATTCGACCGATTGCTAACGACCTTTATTGCGCACTCGCGTTTCAAAACGGTGTCTTTTGCAGCGAAGACAATTCCAAAACTACCCTTTCCAATCTCAGTTCCGAATTCGTACTTTCCAATTATGAATGGAAATCCACTTTGGATATTAACTTCTGTTCCGTTATAATCATCGGTCCTTAGGGCTAAAACGGCACCAATACAACGTTCTGTTGCAACAGACCTTTCAGTTTCGAATAGGTCCGATGAAACAGATTTCCGAATCGTTTCGCGAAGCGGACTCGCCATCAGGATCTCTAGAACTCCCTGACAGCACTTACATGAGTCCAGCTCTGAGTGATCTTGTTCGAAAAAGTATTCTTCAATCGCCTGGAGATTGTTTAGTTTATAATCTTGCGTCATGTTCATAACTCCATAGTGTCTTTAGAACGCTGTCATTTTCGGCCTTTTCCCGTACGACATACAATTTGTAATAAATGGCTTGACTTTTGAGCCCCCTAAGCCTTGCTAGTTCTGGGATACTTATCTCGGCAATATAGTGGTCGATAAAAAGCTCAAGGTCCTCTTCCTTTTCCTCAAATAACTTTCTTAGCCGACTTATGCATTTTTCATTATTTTCCCTCAACTCAATCATTGACTTACGCTGGGCCTCCGCAACATCCTGAACTATCGGCTCATTCCCTGCTGTTTGTCTTCTCTTTTTCAAGTAGCTTCGGACACAGTTGATGCATGTTGTATACATGTAGGGGCGAAATCTAGGTTCCGCGCGCCCTGCGTCGAGAAGCCCAATCTTGCTCCAGAGCTTAATTATTACTTCTTGACACAAGTCATCTACATCGTTTTTTTCAAACACAAAAGCGATCATTAGACGACCACGAATTAGCTTCCAAATGGGCGTTTGGTAATATCTGACAAATCTCTCTCCAAACGCAACTTTATCTTCATTGGAGTTCAGTCCAAACATAATGGACTTAGTGCGCAATGTGGTCTCGGGAAACAAGTCGGAACCTGTCCAAGGTATAGTCGGCTTGCTAAGTTTGTTCATGGCGTTTCTTTCGTTCGATCTCGGAATATGTAAAGAAGGAATCGATATGGCTCGCTTCATTCTGAGAATTGAGCTTGTTGATGATGATGAGTACATCAAGTGGCGATTGAATACCGTCGCCGTCCACGTCATAGATGTCGGGATCAGTCCCTTGATTGTTCAAATTGTTTATTATGATATCAATCGCAACTAAGAATCAGCCATTTTCGCAGGTTGGCTGGGGTGGCTGCGATTCTTTGATCGCAACTATCAGTCTTTCTGATTAAAGTTGGACACTCGATTCCAATTTAAAAAAC
>Ga0247835_1001286_pt1 | contig 31684 bp, 43 predicted proteins | sample LaCtaG_3_FD_189912 | JGI IMG/M metagenome (GOLD analysis project Ga0247835, IMG submission 189912) | Freshwater microbial communities from meromictic Lake La Cruz, Castile-La Mancha, Spain - LaCruzMarch2015_13.5m | ecosystem: Environmental > Aquatic > Freshwater > Lake | place: Spain: Castile-La... | reverse complement strand
CTGTTGGGGATATGACTGTCACAACCGACAGGCCACTCAAACCTGGTTTCAGTATTGATCGCGTAGTTGGTCGGTCTGTTGTGTATATGACTGTCACAACCGACAGGCCACTCAAACTTCAGAATTGATTTCAGTATTGATCGCGTAGTTGGTCGGTCTGTTGGGGATATGACTGTCACAACCGACAGGCCACTCAAACCTGGTTTCAGTATTGATCGCGTAGTTGGTCGGTCTGTTGTGTATATGACTGTCACAACCGACAGGCCACTCAAACTTCAGAATTGGTTTCAGTATTGATCACGTAGTTGGTCGGTCCGTTGGGTATATGACGGTCACAACCGACAGGCCACTCAAACTTCAGAATTGGTTTCAGTATTGATCACGTAGTTGGTCGGTCTGTTGGGTACATGACTGTCACAACCGACAGGCCACTCAAATTTCAGAATTGATTTCAGTTATCCAAAAGCTGTCCATGTAAAATGTGCTATGCTTGCACTCAAGCGCCTTCAAGTTGAGCCAGCTTCTCCAGGTCATTCTTGATGTGAGTTTCAAGCTCCTTCATGTCCTGCTTGATTGCAGCATCAGCGTCGTTCAGATGATCACACAACCACGCCCTGTCAATTTTATCGCTGTAGGGATAACGTTCTGGAATGACGGCTCCCAAAATGGGAAAGTGATTTTTAAGCACACTCGAGTTATGCAGGTTCCCCAGATGAGACATGATAAGAAACTTTTGTTTGTTTGCAACTTGGTCTCTGACTGTCTGTACAGCGGCGAGAGCCTTTGTTGCAAATGCCTGGTATTCAGCCAGTGGAGCCTCTATCTGCTCTCTCTTTGCTCTGAAATGGATCATCCGCAACTTCTGGAACTCTTCGGTTGGAAGCTCAAATATGCACGCCAGCGACTCCATCGCTGCATCGCTGGGCTTACAGATCAGGCCCTGTGATACACGAGGCCTCTTCTGGTCTCTGCTGTCATCTCTTTGCATGTGACTGTTCAATTTACAGACCCTCTCACATCACCACATTAGCCAATATTTTTTATCAAAACCTAAACCCACATCCGATTGTTTTTTGAGACGGCGAAATAAATGATTTATTCCCAAAAACGGCTGCGGCACAGCGGGCAGGTAGCGTTGATAGACGCCCAACGGCGGATGCAGATGGGATGGTAACAATGCCCACATCCAGAAATCATTGTCACGCGACGGGCAGAGTGCAAACAGATGGAGCACTCTACCAGCGAATTGACGGTACACACGACGAGTCTCGAGTATCCAATGGTCTTGGGGACTTGACACGGCAGCACCATACCGTTTGCAACGGCTAGCATCACAAACAGGACGAATGGGATTAGCAATCCATTGTTTGTGAATGCATGCATTGCATTCCGAGTCACATATGCAGGCGGTATGATGGCATGTTTCCAGCCGAATTCAAGAACAAAAATATTCAGATCAAGTATGTTCCCACTCCAGCGAATGCAGTCAGACTCGTCATCATTGATGACAAACAAATCAAATCGCACATCAGACGAGAAATTGACCAGACTCAAAGAGATGCCTCCATACACGTTGAGTGCATGATAAAGGTCACAATATGCAACACTCACGCAGCGATGGTTTGCATCAAGCCGATACAAACGGCTTTGCGCTGAACCCATAACACACAAATGTGAGCACTATGCATTGAAGTTTAAATAGTATTTCGTGCACGCTTTGTGGCCAAACGCAACTCTCTGGCGAAATAGGGAGTGAGTCCAGTGTGATCGTTTTTCTCGTTTTCAGTCTTGATTGATGATGTAGGAGCGGACAAACCGAACCAACCCAGCATATTTGCCAGTGTTCGTCTGCTCACCTTTAGGACTGGGTCCTGGGGACGACAGCTTAACGCCCCGAAAGGCTGCTGTACAGGCATCAGTGTGTGTTGTTGTTGCTTCCACTGCATTGTATAAATGGTATATCATATTTTGACATATGGAACATGCACATATGTGGCATGCAATAGGCAAACTTTCAGATCTGATGTATATTGCATCTAGTCCATTGATTATTAAAGGGAACCCTCTTTCAGATGCAGACACTATAGCAACACGACTGGTTCGAGTGGGAAACATGAAACACCCGGATTTTGCAAAGTTGGTCGGTCTGTGGTGTACATGACTGTCACAGCCCAAACAGGCCATTGGCTTGGAACCAGTCCAAACCCAACACGACCCTAACAATAGTATGAAGCAATCAAGGACAGGACGAAGTAGGCAACTACACGTCCCATATCATTGCTGCTCACTTTGACTTTCAGACCAGGGTTGAGTAGTTGCATATCCTCCATTGTGTTGCAGTTAAAGTCAGATCGACGCACATTGGGCCTTGAGATGAAATGTCCATAACGGTCGTTGCGCAACGTACCCTTCTCGTCAGTCTCGTACAACTGCCGCATGACAGCAATTCCCAAGGGAATGGAACGGTGTGAGCAGGTCCATATGTGTGTCACTATCAAATCAGCGAGCTCCTCACTGCCAGCCAATGCTGAGAGAGGGGAGGCAGAGGCATTGATCCCTTGACGAAAAACAAGCTCACGCCAGGTTGATGGGTTCATGTCCGCTGCTGCCTTTTTGGCTTTAGCAATCGTGCACAATGTTTTGGCTCGGATGGTTGGATGCATCCAAGGACAATCATCGAGAATTCCAATGAGTCTCAGTGCCCAACACCCGCGTGGCCTCATCAGGCACGCTTCACGGATATGCCAGCTGTCACCAAATACTTGGTACACAGGGCCGTTGGCAATTCTGATTGATTCATTGATGTCATTATCAACCATCTCCTTAATTGTGGCACACCAAATAGGCGGCATCTCAAAAAATGGGATGAGGCTGGAGTCAAGCCCCATTCGTTCAAACATGGGCGTGAAATGTCAGCATTAGGAGAGTATTGTTTATATATGCTATATAGACGTGCAATACATAATTCATATGACAGACTCAGAGCACATATGTGAGATGGTAGGAAACACTTTTATGCCATGCTGTGTTTATATGGATATCCTAAATGACAACAGATACAAAGAACCAATTGGTAGTACAGAATGCTGCCTTCCAGCGCTTGAATGCTGTTGTTGTTTGATCCCGTGCATTCCACTGCCTTTAACACGCAGAGCAGTGTATTACAAGGCAAACAAGAGCATTGATTGAGTGTTTGCTTCTATTGAAAACCAGTTTTTCTCTTGTTTTTGCTACCCATTTGCACTGGACGATGTCAGAGATACTCTAGAATACATAAGATAAAAAAAACGAGCCAACGTCGTGATTCCAACCCATTTGCGGTGAAATTGAAATGACGCAATACACAGTCAAGCAATGGGGAAACTTTGCGAAGCAATGCGTGCGTCCAAGCGCGAATTTCACCGCCATCGCACGGGCTGCCACGTCGGAGACGCATAAGCGAATGGCAGAGCAGCCATTGTGTCACGCGTTTCCGATTCTATGCGATGCGACGATTGTCAAGTCGGACTACACGTTTGATTATAATCAATTCGACGCCGAGCATCACAGGAAGGCTGGAATGATTGCGCTGGACACAAAGCATCATGGGCGGGTGTATGTCATCTGCTCATGTCGGGTTGAGCAGTACACGCTGCATCTGGCAGCCGACAAAGGGAGCACAGACGGGGGCCTGTTATTCTTGATCGAGAACAGAGGGGATTTGGGCCGAACGCATACGGTGCTGTTTGTGTTGTTGGTTCCCGAAACTGGGTGTGCAATGTGCAAAAAGGTCGGCGAACGAATGTTAAAATGCGGTAGGTGCTGGAAGGAAGCGATGTTCCCAGTTCGCTACTGCTCGCGGGAATGTCAGCAGCTGGACTTCCCCCGACACAAGGGGTGTTGCGGCAACGCCGTGACAATGAGTGCGCCGATGGCAGAGCGTGCCGCTGGATCCAATGCGTATCTCGAGCTGATCGACAAGTGGGCTTGAGATGTTAAAGATATGTGTAAACAACATGTTTATTGCATGCATCAATGACGCAACTCAATCTACGTTCATAGTGAACTCGCGAGAGCGCAGCATCTGCATCCCCACATTTCCATACAGTCGGTTGATCTCGTCGAGCATCTCGTGAATCTCAAGGCGTTTCATAAGCTCCGTTGTAGGGTCGTATGATATGGAGTTGTAGTACGCCGCCGACCTGAACGCAACTTCCACACGTCGATACATTTCAACCTCTTCGTTTGGGGGGATGACTTTGTCGTACAACACCATAAAGTCACGAATGCAGGCCCAGAGACTCGAGAGTGGTGCTTCGAACTGATCGTCTTGTTTGAAGCTTGTGTACAGCTTGAGCGTCAGATGAGTGCTCAAGTCCTTCCAGTTTTTGCTTACAGGGTGTCCATTAAACGTTTTCTTCTTTGAAAAACGAATGGAATAGGCGGCAAAGATCGCTTTGCTCTCCAGATAGCTGTGTGGTCCCATTATATGGAGAATTGGCATGCGTTTCGTGATGTGTGTGAATCCCTTTTGATATACAAGTAACAATGCAGGATCTGATAGGATTTCGTCGAGCGCGTCTTCGCCTTTCTTTGCTGCCGCTAAGATGGCTTCGTGCGTCTTAATGCATTCATCCAGCTCTCGTTTTCGGTTTGCCATATGGAGAGTTCAGATGTTAAGTGTTTTATTCTTGTTTATATATGGAACGGACGGGTCATTGATCAAACAGAAAAAACAACGTTTCATTACTGCGTCAAAGACGGGCATCGAAGGGTGAGCCACTGTTGGAAACTCTCATTGTACACTCTGATGTGCACAAAGAGCGTGTTGTTGGAGCGGCTTTGCGACGTCGTGACGTAGATGGTGATGTCTTCGTCTCCATGTGATGTGTTGACGACATATCGATTGTTGGCGTGTGGCACTTGAAAGAAGAGACCCAGCTTGTACGCCCCCTTGTACACCAGGATGTTCAGGTGATCAGCCCTCTCCGTGTCATACACCATATGCGTGCTGATAGCGATAGTCCAGCCGTTTTTGACGAATGTGGTGCAGGGCATTTAGTGACAGGGTTGGGTGTATGGGCCGTTTGTTTTTATATTATGAACCCATTTGTTGTCGCTGGATTATCATTGCCAATCGATTTAGTGCATTCCACATGGCGACGTGATTCGTTTGTGTTGTCTGAGTTGCAGCAATTGCCATAATGTGGAATATGTCGTTGAGCTTTGTTTGTTGTGTGGCATCTCCTAAAAAGTCAAAAACGCTGCCATTATCTCGACGTAATGTTTCAAGTGCTTGCCCAATTCTTGCAATTAATTTTAAACAATATTCATTTCTTGCAACAAGTCCAGTGATTTGCGCAGCTGCGGATGATCCAATTGCATCATTCATGACACCAGCTATGTGTGATATGCTGGATGAGAATATGTAGACATTGTGTTCTAAATGTTCCAACTGAAATTTCATGACGGTTACTTCATGTATCAATTGTGTCCAGTCATAATCTCTGGCCAACTGCAACGATTGAACTGTATGATTTGCCGTGCTAACTGCAGTCTGTAATGCCATAGCACCTGTTTTGGCAACTGACGCTGGCATTAAACGAACAAATTCTTCCAACTTACTGGTTATGGTGTTTAGTATTTGTTTGAAATCATTCGTGATAGGTTGTTGTTTTGCCATAGTTGGTCTATTATTGTAATCAAATCTACAACTCATGCGTTCATTTCTAGCTATGTTTTTATACATTGATCTAGAAAATACCAAATCGTTTTCTCGTTGGTTTCATTCGCTGTACGATGAAATCCCGTATGGACTGTCGGGTCTCATAGAAATTGACGGTTGATGTGTACAGATCATCTTTTTCTTGTACGTAAATAACATCAAATTGACTGCCTATGTAATCAGCGATGAGTCCTGCAACAGGTTCAGTAGTTCCCGCTTGTCTATACACGTAAAAAGCTACTCCCCTTATGTTGCCATTGTCATACACTGGGTTTTCGATGGTAAACTTTACTTTCAGGTCATCAGCGATGTTTGTGAGCATCATGCGGAGCACATTCAGTCGAATCATGTAATCCACTTGTTTGTTGTCTGATGTATTAACACATATTACGCAGTTGTCATGAGTTTCGAATGGACTTTTGATTGCATTGACAGCATAGGAAATTCCCATACATTTTCAAGTTTCAGACCCCCCCATTCATTTTTGGTATTAAATGGCAGCTGTATATTGCTAGCCTGATGTATTCTATAGACACTTGCATCAATCAATGATTCAGCTGCGTCCATCAATATCTGACATCGTCCATCGTTTTATATCATGTTTGCGTCCAGCGTGAATAGCCAAACGCATATCACCCTGGTATATAAGTGTCCCTCGCGAGCAAGGACAGATGGAAGGCATGTTCGCGCACACGCTATGCGACCGGCACGAGACGAGATTGCTGATTGAGCTTGCGAAGCAAGACCCTACGCTGCGCTACTGCCGAGAGTGCAAGGCGATGCTCCCAGTTGACCGGTTCTCACAGAAGAATCGGCGGTTCTACTGCCTCGATCACTTTCGCTTGCTTCGAAGATGGCATCGAACCGGGACGCTGGAGAAGCACGCTGTGGACTTTCTAAGGATCAAGTGTCTCAAAGACAAAAAGATATTTCGGCAGACGTGTATTAATCTCACAATCAACGACGTCAGGCAGATGGTGCAGACAAAGTTTGGAGAGAGTTTGGATCTGAGCAACATTCGCGAGTGGTGCATCGTTCCTATGAATCCTATGCAGGTTTTGTCTCCTTGCAATGCGTTGGTAGTGTCGGCCGAGCATCGCAAACGGCTCATTGATGGCTGGAAAGACAGTTACGACGAGTCCGCGTACTCTGCGGCCGTCTTGAAGATAAATGTCTTGTAGTGACGAGTGAACTCGTGATCCAGTATGACATCCATTGGCTGACCGCCAGTTGGCGTGAATGTGATGAGAATGGCATGGGGTGTCACACGGCGATGTTTGCAACACACTTGAATGAGACCAAATTCCAACTCAATCTGAACACAGTTGACATTGATAGCATCACAATCAAGAGTGTCATGAAGTTTGACGCGGACGAATCCCGAGAAAGCGGTGAGATTGACTGACATCTGAGAGGCAAATTGGGTCTTGCATGTTATTTATATAACACGTCATTCGTATTGGTCAAATTGTTCCAATGTCTTTTGGTGAGTTCTTTGTAGACCAAAGCAAGGTATTTTGCTTCGCAAACTTCTCGAAGCAAATCTTCACTAATTGCTTCGCAAATATGGACAGGTTAATCATTCATCTGACAGCTTCCTGGATGATTTTGTGGCGTGCGTGGGCAAACGGCACGATGTGACCACGTTGTATAACACAGATTTGTGTCGATACAACGAGATCGAAGGGACGCTGCTGCAGGCGTGCGCAAGATATGATGCTGTGAGGGGGCTCATCTGTCAGCCACAGCCGCCGGTTGAGTCTCTGGTCTTCTGTGATGCATTTTTGCAAACGCAGACGCTTCAAGGGTGCATGGACGCCATCCTCAATGCGACCAAGTGGATGAAGCCGTTGTATGGGTTGGACCGTAGGAGGCTTCTGGCGGCGCTGGCGCTGATTGCTGATGCGGATGTGGATTTTGCTGCAAGGGTGTTTGATGCGCTGTTGTGGACACATGGAGACGACGCGGCCTATACGTTCAAGATGTTTACCTCGTTTCTCCGATTGGCGAGATTCGACGCGCTACACATGGCGGGGGATCCTGTGTGCGTTGTAGGATGGATTTACGAGCGATGTTAAATATCGTAGTGAATAGGCATCGTATCACAGAACATCTGGTTTGTGCAATCATATATTGCAGCGGCCTGCTGTTTCTTTCCTTTGCATTCAATCAATATGCATCTGGGTTGGTCGTGAGTACATGTCTCGCGTGCCCATCTGTCAGAGGCAGAGACATGCACAAGAGCCATTCCAGAGACAGCATGTGATTCCATCCGCGCTGCCATATTTACTGCGTCGCCGTGCACGCTGATGAATTCACTGTCAAGAAGAAACGCAGCATCCCCAAAAGCGATGCCCATCCTCACGTTGGTTATTCGTGGCGTAGCAATGAGAAGGTGTTTGTGAAGCGTGGATGCAAATAGTAGCATTCTTGTAACTTGATCGTCTGGCGACGCCCCGCTCCGCAAGCGGCCACAAGGCGCATTATGCATATTACCTGTTACGCAGATGCAGCAATCCCCGCGCACTTCGGCTGTGCGTATCCCCAATTGTCTCGCTGTCTGATTGACAATGGTGTAAAAGGTAGAGATCCAGTCTCCAACGTCACGTGCTGTCAGTTTCGAGCAGCTCTGCGTGAAGTTCTTGATGTCCATCAAGAGCACTGTTACTTCCCCGGGACAGTACACGTTTGGATTTAGTTTCAGCCCTGACATGCCCGTTTGTCGAAGCGTCTGCTCAATTGTGCTGTGGCCTTCGTTCATGGCATCTGCTATTGCGCTGTGACCCCATCTGTCAAGCCTCTTGACATCGGCTCCATTTGCCAAAAGGAACTGCACGACCTCTAGATGGCCACATGCCGACGAGACGTGCAGTGCAGTCCGTTTGTCGTAATCGGATGTATTGACATCTGCTTGTTTTCTGATCAAATATCTCATTGTCCTAAGGTCTCCTTTGGCGGCAGATTCAAGTATCTCTGTGTGTAGAATATCGGGTAGACCGTGAAACACATCGTCTAGGTCTGATGATTGTTTCATGACCAAATATGAAAAAATTGATTGGCGTTTCATTTAAGGTCTTTTCATGTCTACTGATATAATCCCGAAAGACCCGTTGGGCCGAAAGTCTAATCCCGAACTATTTTTTTTTTATTTTAAAAATAATTTTAGTGACGGGCACAAGTGAACGTTAATCCCGAAAGACACGAAGCGATGGCAAGCAGCGGAGAAGAAGAGGGCGGAACAGAATCACGATCTGCAACGCAGCGAGGAAGAGGACGAGGGCGTGGGCGAGGAAAAGGTAGAGGGGGTGTGGCTCTCCAAGGGTTGGTTCAGATGAGATCGTGTGATGTGGACCCTGCTGCCGCTTCGATGGCAGCGCTTTATGCAAATACGGTTTCGATGGTGCAGTATGACTGGTTGACGGTGCCAGATGAGTTCATGACCCCACTGAAGATGCCAGCAGTGAACCAGTTTGTGCGATGCATCCCAGAGATTGACTTTCGATTCATGTCGACGGGCGAGGAGTATGTGTTGGTGGGGACGGGCAACACGATGCCTGATAACTTCAGAAAGTGGATTTATTGTATGCATCAGGTGGATTTGCTGCGCGGATTGTTCACTGTTGTTAATTTAATATGGCGTGATTCCCGTATTTAGGTGAACCTATCCCCATTGAACGATTCGGTGGTACCAATCGATGACGTTACGCGCTTGGTGACGTCGACGAGCAAAGGGGCGAGGGTGGTTGGGATTGAGCGAAAGCTGCCACAGCAAGATCCGGTTCCACCAAAGGCGTTGCAGAACATGTGGAAGACGCCTGATCCTATCGACTCGTTCCTGTCGATGACCGGGGTGGTGAATACAGATCGGAAGCGGTATTCGCGGATCAACGCGGTGGAGATGCTATGGGGTCTGATCCCAGTGGAGTATGAGTTGGAGCAGGTGAGGGTCCGCAAGGTATTTCACGTGCTCATCACGGTGCCTGCCCCTGGGTTCAACTTGGCGCATTTTGTTCGGGAGCATTTTTTCAACGAGCGGAACCGCGATAAGAAGGATATGTGTGTTCGCAATGAGGTTAGCCGATGTCCATTGATGAGATTAGGATTTTACTGATATTTTGCTTGGTCAGGTTTGCGATCTATTGGAGCAGGTTATCAACCACGAAGTAGACATTAATTTGTTGCGACAGGTAGTTTGGTGTTGTATGTGTCCCCATTTCCATTTCTGACGTTTGCGCACTAGGGTTTATGGGGTGGGGCTGTGTTGAACCCATGGACGGTTACGGATCCGCGAGAGAGAACCTCGGTGCAGCAGATTCTCAGTCCGTTCCTGGTGATGGAGAAAATGTTGATGTTGATGCCAGGTCAAACTTCGTTTGAGCGCGCTACCGCATGCTGCGCCAAACTTCGTTTGGATGCGCAAACTTTTTGTCTATTTAAAGTTTTTCCTTCGAAATTACTGAGTTGAGCTGTTTTTTGTTTGATGGCGTCAAACTTCGTTTGACGCTCCAAACTTCGTTTGGCCGCGCTATCAAACCAGGTGGACACTGTGGATTGCAGCAGATGTGCGAACAGGCACCCTTGCAGTCCTCTTTGAAAATGAGTGGGTTTCCCGACGTCTCGACCCCCGAGGCAATGCAGAATGCTGTCGGCCAGTACCGTTTGCTGCACGAGCACTTCATGATCGCCTTGTATGAGCAGACTGTTACATTTGATAACGATCTCATTGCGTACAAGCAGTCGCCTGACGCGCAGTCTAGGATGCATCCTATTCTCAGCAAGGGTGGTGAGAGTTACAATCGATTGAGACCAGAGGTTCTCATGGAGCTTAGGCTGCATCCTGGTTATCTCGAGTTTTCCAAACAGAACTCATTTGCAGAGGCGGAGAAGTTGACAATGCCCAAGGCCGTTATAGCACTGGTGGACTTCTTTTTCTTTAGTGCAGGCTGCAACTCGATATCGAGGGATGCGTTCATAATCGCACACATCGGAAGCACGCACGAGGTGGTGACCGAGACGGCGATATTTCAAAAGTACAAGACTAGCTCGTCGCAGTCCCTCGCGGACTTCCCGCAGGCGGGGATGCGTCGTGCCCAACGTAACGCGATGCGGACCAACATGGCATCATTGGGTGTCACCTTGGTCAACCAGGACGTATCGCAGGTATTTCTTATTGATATTACGTGCTGTATCAAGTCTCACTCGTACTGCTGCAGCTATTCGAAGACTACATGTTCCTGCAGTTCACGACGATGTGGGCTGGTTTTGGCATGGATGCTTGGATGTCGGACCGGGTGCAGTGGTCTGCCTATTGTTTAGAGCAGTTGGAGTCCAAGTTGTGCGGTAATGTATCCAGCGCGTTGGAATGGACGATGTCTGACATCTCAGAACAGTCAAGGCAGAATGTGCAGATGTTGATACACGATGAGATAGCGTTTACGTGGGGGTCTCTCAACGCGGGTATGTGTCGGTTCAATCGTACCGCCAAGGCGAATCCGCTCAACCTCTCGCTCGTGTGGGCGGTGCTCTGTTCAGACATCCTGACGCATCTGGGTCTGCACAACGAGACATGGCGATGGATCATGTACCCTATCATGGTGGTTGCCGGTTGGTCATGTTCGAACTACGTTCTCACATGACGTGTTGTTACTGTCCATGTTATTATTAACTCAGTTTTTGATTGTTTGGTGGCGCGCGGGCGTGCTGCGCACGGGGAACGCGTGCTCAAACTTTGTTTGACGCACGCGCTACCAAACTAGGCATGGGACATCTACGGGCGAGGTCGGAGGGGGCTCACACAACGAGATCGGACTGTCCGCTGACAGCGAAGCCCAACATGGCTGGTTTGGACGAGGTTATTTGTCTTGTTCAGTTATGTTCATCAACTGCCACACTAATGGCCTGGGCAGGTGGTGATCAAGATTTTCCGCTGGTGCCTGACGCTGGTGGATAGGATGCTACCTTGTCTGCCGCAGGAGGCCATACATGCCTTGCTGCCAGTGAAGCTCGATCGCATCACGCGACCCAGCTTGGAGGAACTCAACGCGGTTCTCTTCACGAACGGGAAGATCTACAACCGTCCACAGAGCTCTGATTTTATGAAGGCCTATCTGTTGGACGAATTTTTTAGGCAGGTCGAGCCTGCTGCGATCCAGGGCTTGGTCACAACGGCACTGCCACGCGATGGTATGGCTGGGGCGGGAGTGACATTGAAGAGCATGGAGTCCAGGTCCAGAGGTCCTCGTGAGAAGGGCGCCAGGTACTGAACTATTTACAAACTGTTTACGATCACAACTCATTTGACGCGAAGTGCAGCCATCAGCTGCCTGGAATGGGGTTGTACGTGGTGCTCATCGCCACCAATTCAAATCCAGCCGACGCCACTGTCAGCGAGGCCATGCAGACGCTGCTCAGGGGCGCCGTGGTGGCATATCCGCCAGGTAATTTGAATTCGAATTTCATTCTCATTCAAACGGGTTCAATTGACCATCCTACTGTTCGCGACCACGCTACGTAAAATCAGGGGCCCCTGAGAGCAGAGGCTTTTTCGACCCACGCAAGCGCAAGCACATCAATGGCTGCAGCACTGCCACGTCTGGCGAGTCCATGCTCCCATCGGATCCCGATGAGTGCAAGCACATTGCCACGCTCTTCTCGGTGCAGTGGATGGTGTGCAGGCATCTTGGGTTGATGAACAAGACAGATGCAACCATGTGGGAGATCAGCAAGCCAGTCAGGGAGTACATTGATTGGTTCAAGACACGTGCCTTCAGCCTCTCGAGCCTGTTCGGGCAGTCATTGGATCAGAGCAACGATCGTATCCTCAAAGGTTACATCGCTCGAGCCGTCGCCTCGTGTCTAGTCTGTACTGCCACATGCAACATGAACAAATTTGATGATTTCAAGACAGCCTGCATGTACACATTGCATTGCATGGAGAGCTCGGCGCTTACGCTCTATTGGGCCAACATGGCGTTGCTTAACGGCATCACACACCTTGTCGACGCGGGTTTGTGTATGGTAAATCAAATGATTCGTTTCAAGGCCAAGTCACCCGTCTTGAGCATTCCCTTCATGGTTGCTGTTCTCAAGGGCAAAATAGATGACGTCAGGAATGGTGCTGAATACCAGAAGCTGCAGATCTATCTTCAGGCGGTAGCGGCGACCAACGATGCTCAGCCAGACGGGTTGTCTGGTTCCTATGTTCTTGTTGAGGGTGTTGGGTCCAACGCCGACTATGCACAGATTGAGCACTACTTACAGAAGTACTTTGGGCTGAACCATAATTCCTGGTTGTTTCGCTTCGCGAAATTTTATTTGTTTTGCTGTCTTTTGACTTGTTTGTAACACAAACAGGTACACAGTCTACAAGGCCTGGTGTGAATGTGCCAACAAGGTCATTGACTTCACCAGGTTTGAGAATAACTGCATTAGACTTGAACGTTTGATATTGCTAACTTTGTTTTGGTTGATTCGAATTGTATTTGATGGCGCGCGGGCGTGCTTCGCACGGGGAACGCGTGCTCCGCACGCACGCGCTATCAAATCAGTTTTCTGGACTTGAACGAATCAATGCTCGACGCTCGCCATCTGTTTCGCATGATGGGGGTTCCGTATCAAAATGAGTGGTTCCATTCTCCTGGTGGTTCGTGGAATGCTGGTCATCGCTTTCTTGTCTGTGTCGTAGAACAGGCTGGTGCCGATAAGTCGTTCCCTTCGACAGTTGGCACTGTATGGGCTCATATCACGCAGCATCTATTGGTCAACGCGCTCATTGGAGATGTCCATCTGCATTCTGACAACACTGTGGAGCTTGGCAAGAATCTGTTTGCATTGATTGCGTCCACGATTGTTCCACAGCAGGCTTGCCCGACTGGGGCTCTGCTCAGTGAGGTAGTTGACATTTGAACTGCTCCAAACTTCGTTTGACGCTCAAACTTTGTTTGACGCTATCCAAACCTTGTTTGGACCAGATCTTCCAGTTCAGAAACGAAGAAGTGGCTGAAGACCTGGTGGAGGTGGTTTGTCCTCGCGATTATTTCCTTCGCAATCGCAAGTGTATCAACGCCTGGCGTAAAGGACGTATGAGTGAGCTCGCGTGTGTGATGGGGCCACATCCAATTGAGGTAGTTTTTTGTTCTGATTTTTTCTGGACGAACACGACCACTGATGCCATGCCTATGCAGGACGTGCTGCATATACATGCCTGGTTGCATACGCATATTGAGCACTGTGGACGTCCTCCCACTGAATTCTACGTCATGCCAACTCAAAAGACGCGGTCTGCCGAGTTGGTTCCTGGTCGCATCTATCCTGTCACGAACAGCCATGACGAGACGGGTGTCGTGTGCGTCGGCCTCGGTGGATATGCCTTCGCGTTTCTCAGGTCAGGCCTGCCCACAGTTATATTCAATGATGATTAATTTAAGAAAGGGTCAACGTGTGGTCAGGTTCCGCTCCATCAGCACTGCATTTCCCATTCAGCATTGGCAGATGGAGCTTGACCGCCTGGAGCTGAGCGTTGCTCCCCTCGTGTTCCGCAAGCACGCGGTGATAGTGCTCGACGCTGAAGGCCAGTTTGGCATCCTGCAAGAGAGGAACGATGTGATAGACCCCATTGAGCATGAAAGCTTTGAAAACTGGCAGTCGCCATTTAGTCGTCATATTCGTACCGTGGCCAGTCGCAACTTCCTCGATCTAGAAGGGAATTACTTTGTTTTGACGGCTGGTGGTTCAAAGATCTGTATGGATTGGGTGACTGTCCACGCCCGTCTGCTACCGCTCGGACTGCATATCATTGTGGAGAAATCAAAGCTTTCAGATGCAATTCAGCTCCGACTTCCAGAGGCGGAAACTACGCATCTCCTTGGCTGGCTGCGATACCCAGATGCTGTCGATTTAAATTGTGATAGGAACGACCTCGTGTTTGTCGCCTTCAGAGTCATTGATCGCACCTCGAACCGGCGCTCCGATATGGAGGTAATGTTTGATAGCACGCTTGTGCATGCTTCGCATGCTTTGCATGCATGCCATCAAACTTCAACTTCAATTTACAAACATACACCACTGACTTCATGTTTTTGTGTGCATTTGTACGCGTGCGTGCTCTGACGCACGCTAGGACGTGGACGTGGTTGGCATCGCCCTCGCCGACTGCATTGCCTTCGCCACGCAGTCTGCCATCCATCGGGACGCTTGCACCGATTTTCTATATGTGTGATCAGACACATGCGTCCCAATGGAGGAGCCCAAGTCGTGTTGGGTGTTTGTGTCCGAGTGTGGGCAGCGAATGCAGCAACTGGATGAGCCTGTCTTTTCAACTCTCCTTTTCCTGTTGTTTGCAGTGGTTCTATTTTTCACAATGAACTGCTGTGAGTTTTGCGTGGTTGCAGTCATGGTCTGTAGTCTGTGCCTGTGTTTCCAATTTAGGATCTTTAATCTTCTCTTGTTTGCGTGTGTGTGTGTGTTGTGGACATGGGGTTGGCGTTTTGGCGGCGAAAAAGGCCTCAGCCTGAGCTGGAATTAACCAAAGACCTGCTGGCGATACAGACGAAAGTTCTCATTCTCTAACAAGACGTTATCACGTTTCCTACGCAGAGCGTGTTTGATGGTGTGACGCTGAAGAATCATGCTTGTCTTCACACATGTCAAACAAGTTTGGATCTTCGCTGCTCGATAGTCAATTGTGAGCATGTGATGTTCGCCAAGAGACGTTGGTTTGACCTTCATGCAGATAATTGCATTATCTGTTGCAATGCGCACACATGTCTTGTTGTCAGTGAACATGGTCGCATTCCCGCTGCCTAGGATCGAATGGAACCCAAATTGGACTGTTGAATACCCGCGAATGACAGCAGGCTTAGAGATCCCATCAATTCTTAGATCTAAATCCCGAAAGGCCAGCATCCAATGCTCGGGTGTGTGCAGGAATGAGACACCTGCCTTCACAGGAAATGCAAACTCAAACGAAGCAAGCAAGATCATTGGGTACATCAGACTCCCCGTCAATAAAACAAACAAACTTTTATTACATCTCACACGACTCCCCGCATGGGCCGCGGGGTGGAAGCTCTGCCAGCCACTCCCGAGTCCACCAGATGCGATGGCGTTGCATGATAGCGTTGGGGTATTCTTCAAGCTCTGAAAGATAACCGCGGATGAAAATCTCGTGGGATGGGTTTGGACGCTCTCGTAGGCATTCATAGATCCCCATGTACAGGGCATGGTAGTGCAATTGGGTCCAACGCGGGCGCCAGTTGGGCTCCATGATTTGGATGTGTTTGAGTTAACGGTAATTTAATCCCGAATGTTTTTTTTTTGTTACGGGTTTTTTAACGGCTATTTAACCGCAACAACACGAACGAAGTTCACCAATGCAAGCAGCCGTTCTTCGCTTCAGCCTTCACTGCATCTCCTCAAAGACACTTGTAGGTCGCAAGTGGAAAAACGTCAACCCCATGCTGCAGGACATGTTGTTCATCTCCGACGCTGCACGAGTCGTTGAAGAGATCCTGATGACCGAGTTGATCCTGGGAGAATCTGGGGTTGTTGAGCCGCAGTTCATCAACTCGAGGGCGTTTGTGTCTGTGTTTCAGGTCGCATGCTTCCCTCTGAAGGAGTATGATGAGCCAACGTCTGGGTTGATCGTCGCAGCCCAGACGCTTCTCGCGCAGTTTGAGTCCATTGTCCACCACGTGAGACGCTTCACCTTTGACCCACTGATGACCTGGGACTTCCGTTCGCGGTTCCTGTTGTTCGTCCATTGCTACAAGCGCTCCATCAACGCCGACACCCCGTTTCTCATGCAGGCTCTCGACTACCGCGATCGAAGTGACCGAGCCACTGAAAAATTCGCCCGGAACGAGCGTTCCATCGACCTCTATCTAGGGGGTCTGGGCCACGACACATTCATCTTTGGGATATAACTACTGCATGTTGTCTCTGTGTGATGTTTGAGTTTGAAGACACGTCGGTTGATTTCAATGATGCTGTTCTTGAACCAGTGCTGTCTTCTGCGGCTGTAATGAATGCAACGCTTATTAGTTGCGCATCGTTACTTATGAATACGTATGTCTTTTGGATTGCTGGTCTGTATGTAATATTGAATGCGTTATTCAAATGATGTAAGGTCTTTTGGGCTTCGTTTCCGTTTCCCAACGCCCATGAGGATGGATGCAAGCTCAACCGTGTGCTCTGGTCGAAGCACGCCGATCTCATGCAGGGTTTTGAGCTCATCAATCGACGTGATTTCCAGACGAGGCATAGGGATCACTTCGAAATCAGCGGGCTTCTTGTAGACTGCGAGGTGGACCTCAGAGAGCAGGGAGCGGAGGAAGGCACAGACAAGCTGCATTTTGGCCTGAAAGGTGCGAGAGGATACATGGGAGGCGCGTCGTTGGTCGGGACGTCCGTGGTCTGGGAGCATCTCGGGTGGGACGCCGACGAGTGCACATACGTCGTGTTTGTATTTGTTGTGCAGGAACGGGATGTCCATGCACGGGGTGAGGGCGGGCATAGACTCGATGTGATGGTGTGGAGGGAGTGAGTAGACGGCAGGTATGTGGTTCATGGAGCGTTCAGCGAAGGTGTCTGTGATCCTGGTCTCGTTGGCGTCGGCGGTCCTGGTTCCTTTTTGCACAAAGGGGTTGCTGAAGCTGAGGGTCTCAAAGAGTTCCCTCCTCTGCTGGTCGTGTGCGAAATCTTTGGGTTCATGTGAGACGATGACACGAGCGGTGCAGTTCCAGGCGTCCGCATGTGACTGAGCAATAAATAATAAGCCAATGAGACATCAAATAAATTGTATCATGTACCTGTCGTTTGATGGCCGCCTGCAGATTTTTAAAAGACTCTATGGCAGAGGACATGGGGCTTGAGACGGTAGCGTACATTGTAGATTGCTCTGTGACCATGAAGTTGGGTTGTATAAATGGGGTTATGTAAATGTTAGGCTCTGGACGGGCACCAGGATTGAGGTGGACAACGTAAGAGAGCATGGCGTCGTTGTCTTTGCTAACCTCCGTTGTCCACCTGAATGTGCCTACGGGCAGAACTTCAGGGACCTTGTCGCCTGTCGTGAGGGTCATGAGCCTCCATGGAACGAAGCCGTAGGCGTGCATGGCGCGCACCGCTGATCGAAGGAAGGGGATCCAGTGCATGTCAAGATGTCGCTGGAATTCCAGGGTGGTGTCTTTCGGGCTTACCATTTTGACCCCATGGGACAGGCAGACGCTGTCAATGATGGAGAATGTCTGGCCAGTCATGAACAGTTAGTAAGGCTGGAGTTTGTAAAGCCTCATCAACATACCTGCTGAATGATGGGTTCAGTGCAGATGAGCTCTAGTAGCAGGTAGTAAGACTCACTGATGTCGAGAGAGCGCTGACGATTCATAATCACTGTCATTGACCGACACATTAATATAAATGTACAGTTTGGATGCATTGAGCATACTCCTCAATGGCCCGTACCAAAGCAGTGCCACAGAATATTAAAACTGTGAAACAGAGAGCCAGACGCAATGCACCCATTGGAACTGAAATCAAACGCGGCCGTCGCTTCCGTCCTGGGACCGTGGCACTGCGCGAGATCCGTCGAATGCAGAATACCACGACGTTGCTCATGCTCAAGCGTCCGTTCTTGCGTGTTTTACGCGATGTCTTGGCTAATATGGCAGATAAGGAGGCCCGCTTCGGTGGCATTAAGTTTCAATCGATTGCCGTGTGTGCGATGCATGAGGCCTCGGAGGCGTACCTCATCAGCCTGTTTGAAGAAACAAATCTCTGCGCGATACACGCCAGGCGCATCACAATCATGTCAAAGGACATGCAGTTGGCCCGTCGCATTCGCGGGGAAATCTAAGTTGATGAAGTTTTGTCTGAACTATATATTGTCTTGCGTAGTACCGAATCAACGTTCTACGCATGGCTCGTACAAAGCAAACCGCGCGCGTGTCGACGGGTGGAAAATGTCCGCGCAGGCTTCTTGTTTCTAAAGATGGGCGTTCGGGTCTGGGTGCTCTTGTCGCACCTGGAAAACAGGGTCCCTTCATAAAACCCAAATCACCCAAACGTCGTTACCGTCCTGGCACCCAAGCTCTCAGGGAGATCCGTAAATACCAGAAAAGCACGGAACTCCTCATTCCCAAACAGTCGTTTATGAAGCTTGTAAGGGAAATTGCTCAGGATTTCAAGACTGATCTTCGATTCCAGTCACACGCGATCATGGCGCTGCACGAGGCTGGTGAGGCGTACCTCACCTCCCTATTCGAAGACACGAATCTGTGCGCGATTCACGCCAAGCGTGTGACCATCATGCCAAAGGACATCCAGCTGGCCCGCCGCATTCGCGGGGAGAGAAATTAATGAGTCCTATATTAAGGCCTCTTGTTTGCATTGAATATGGACATCTGTACTCAATTTGCTATGCATGGGCTGCATGCGGACGAGCGGGCGACGCTGCAGGCGATGAGCGGTGCAAAGGTCAGGCTGTTGCCCACGCATGGCATCAACGAGGACAACCAACTTGAGGGCTTCAGGATGGAGCTTGCTCCTTCTGATCCTGGTTCCAGCGTGTGCATCCACAGGAGCATGTTTTTTGGACACTCTATCTTCGAATGTCTGGTTCAGGACCAATTGATCAACGAAGACGTGGTGCGGTTGCTAGGTCGCGACAACGTGGGTGACATGAAAGAGCTGATGGTGGAGATCGAGAGAGATGCGATAGGAAAGGAGGCATTGTTCGAGAACACGCCCGACAACGCAGACGTGCACGAACACGAGCACGTGTCGTATGCCAGAGGCAAGCGGGCGGTTGACTCCAAACGATGGCAGCCAGAGCTGCCGTCGGTGACAGGGCTCTATCATGCGATGGTGCGTGGGTATCAGAAGGACTGCCGACAGCACAAGCTCTTCATTGGCGTGAGTGGCGGCTGTCCCAAATGCTCTGATGCGTTCTATAACCTCATGCTTGACGTGAGCGCGGAATGGACGGCCGGGGAGGTGGCGGACAGCGAGGAGGTAGTTTTGTACAGCGCTCCCATGTTTAAGATGTCTTGATGTTTTTTTTTCAGGTGTGGTGGCTGAGAAAGGCGTGTCAACGAGCACGATGCATGGTGGCATCCAGAACAGCGCGAAAATTTGGCCTGAAGATCCTGGAACACGTTGATGTGCACTCATATGATCAGGAGTTAATCGGAGTGCCAACGGCAGACACGCTGGAGCATGACATCACAATGCGAGACGGGCGTGTTTTTTTGCACAACGCATGCTGCGATACTACGACGCTGCTCAACGGCGTGTTGGCCCAGCTGAACCCATCGGAAGGATTCTGGCTGTTCAAGGGCAACCCTCGTTCCTCATCGCGTTCGACTAGCTTCGGGTCGATGTTTGGGCTCCTTGGTGGTGTATTTCCCACACATAGTCCATGCTACAGGCCAACTATGGGCAGGTAATCCAAGTTTCATTTGAGACGTTTTTTTACTAACTTTCCCTCGTCAGCCCCAACTATGTGCAGGGACTCGACACCAAAGTCGTGGTGAGGTATGCATCAACCCGACGCGACAAAGGCACTGGAGTTGTATACCAATGCTTCGACGAAGCCTTCATGCGAAACCTTGAGACCATGGGATGGAATCGCGATCACGGCGTCGTCGAGCTCGTGCCGATTATTGTTGGTGTGCCATAAAAAAAAACGGCCAACGTGGCTATATACACAAACGGATTCAAAAAAACATGTCCGATGAAAACGCAAGCTTCATTGTGTATATACAGAAAACAATAGACTGGCTTGATGCTGACGCCCTCTCACTGTCTCGAGAGGATCTACATGACTCGATGCGTGTCCGCATGGTAGAGCTCGCGCATCGCTTCGTCGCGTTTCCACACTGCGAAAACTTTGCGCTGATGCCAGAAGAAACTTAATTCAGGCAATTGCAATTTGTCTATGAACTTCGTTTTCACGACTGCGCTCCTCGGCGATGGGTTCCATCTGATGAACGACCCATGGCACCTCCAGCAGCCCCAGCTCTGCGTCTAGCTCGTCGTCCGATAGACCGACCCCCATGGGAGCACCCAAGACCGACGTCAGCTCCTGGGCTTGCGCCATCGACTGCTCCACGTCGCTCACCACAGCTTCCGCGTGCCGGACCCCTTCCACGATGCCCATCGACTTGAGCGTCTTGCTGGATTCCTGCAGCGCGCTGATGAGCGTCTTGTTCAACTCCGTGTTTCGCAGTGCATCCACATGCTGCATGACCGTGTCCTTGTATGTTATAAGTCTCTCGAGCTGCGAAGCCGCCCGCCGGTGCTCTAGAACCTTGTGCTTGCACCGCGCTCGGTCGCTTCCCTTGAGCTGCAACGCCTCAGTCCCTAGGCGCCGCATGGTCGTCTGCAGCACATCCTCGCGCCTGTCCAGCTGCTGCAGCAGTCGCGCTAGCTGGTCCTCCGCCTCCGTCGCCTTGTCCTCAGTCGTCAAACGGTACCGCCCCGTCACCCCTATCCACACTGCCGCGATCATCTCGTGTATGCATCCGGGCATCGAGGATGGGGATGCAACTTGTTATATACGTTGGTTATTGACTAGGTCGAAAGAGAGTGAACAGACCATTTGTCGTCATACATTGGCATGACACAAATGGCCGTGTTTGTCCACTTCTAAGGATCTGGTCCTTTTTTGTCATACAAGGAACTTCCTTTGTATCCAGATTTAGGTGGAACCAAATCGGCCCTACTTCTACCACTGGATATGGATGGAGATGCAGGGGTTTTTGGAGTTGTCTTGTCTACACCACTGGCTTTCCTGGCATTTGGACTGGAACTGCGTGAACGTGGAGGAGCGAACTTAGGACTAGTTGGCATATGTACAGCAGATGAGTTTTCAGATGGAATAGGACTTTCTGGAAGAGGGTATATTGTACTGGCTGGGTCAATTGGAATTGCTTCATCGCTTTCCATTGCTGCATCATCCGACGTATCAACTTCCAGTTCATCCCCTGCAAACCGTGGTCTGGAAGTAAAAATGGGCTCTGCATCGTCGCGTTGACGTTTTCCAGTATGCTGCCTAAAAATATTTTTTGTTTTATTATACATACCAACACAGATATCACAGTGATGTTTTGTATTGGATTGCAAAAGGTCTATAGACATGATCATAGCATCGAATGCTGAGTTATATTGGGTTAGGTTCAAATCATCTGGGATGGACAAGAGAGCAGCGACAGTGTCGTCGTCATCTGAGAGTTCGTGTAGTAGTTGCGAGCGGTATTGTTGAATCACCGTGTTTGTGGTATCTTTTTCTTTATGTGCAATGGAAATAGGAACTGACATGCCATCGTATCTGAAAAATTTGTATAAGGTCCGACGCAATAAACTCATTTTAGATGTATAAATAGAATTGTAAAAGCTGTCAAACAAGTTTTGTTTTAACAATCCCCTGAATGCAAGCAGCGCAGTCTGATACCATTCATGTCGTTTTAGATCAAGTTCCATGAAGAATTGCATTACTTGTCTGATTACACACAATGTCTCATTGATGTTGTCTGCAGTTGCATTTGATTGCATGGAGCTAATTAAAGCTGTATACCTACCATTGTCAACACTGGATAACACCTTGGCAAAAAGAAAATGCAATGTATGTGAATCTAGACTGGCAGTGGTTTGATGTATCTTCGTCAGTACATTGGGTATACTTTTATAGAATTTCGCCAAATTATCAGTTTTTGAGATGGGATGTATAAATTTAAATGATTGTGCTGCAAACGGAATAGATACCCATTTGTCGTTGTTTCCCATATAATCTTTTATATCTCCCACCATTTCAGTAGACACATTCTCAATTACATGTACTGGCATTGCTGGAAGATTCCCTGCATTAATTTTACCGCGTGCAGCAGTGTGTACTATAGCAATTTGGTAAGTAAAAAAATCATTGAATAATGAGATCCATCTCGAGAACTCAGACTGATATTCTTCATCAATCTCCGTCCCCATTTGAAGGATAGCTGAATGCAACAATGTCTGCAATTCATGTGTAACATGGCTGCATCTGACTTCGTTTTGTATTAAAACATTGTAATTCTGTTTAAAGTAATCCAACATATCGTTATATCTTTTATTGGTCTTAAGGGAAAGTATCAGGCAATAACTAAATACATTTGTGTGTTCCATGTTAGGGTCATTCCAAGCTTCCTTAAATTTGGTACCAGTCCTTTCAGTATAATTTGAGTTGTATGTCACGTCATACATCCAGAAAAATCCATGGAATGTCACTGGACGAAAATACCGATCATTTGGTGCTCCTATGTCATCATGCCTTGCTATTGAATATTCCCTATGTCTGCCAAGTCCATCGTGTGCCACCGACCCCTCTCGCGTCATCCTACCCGCCTGTCTCATCACATCCGCCACCACATTGGATGTCTTTGTTGATTCTCCAACGTTTTCTGCCATGCCTTTGTTATTGACGAACCCTCCCATGCCATACCGACTCATGTCTATGCGTACAGGATTGCAGCAGATGGATGAAATTTTGGGCTGTTGCCGTATACCATGGCATCCAATGAATCTGCCTTGGAGTTCCAGTGTCAGCGCAACGTATGCTGTATCAGCAGCGGTAGCATTTAGATGCAACATTGACTTCCTCCTGGCAATTGTGCGTGCATCCAACTGTTCGATTGACATGGGCAGCTTTCCCCTTGGACACAACTCATGAATATATGGCATCAAGCCAATGAATGCATCATATGCCCAAGGAATGGTTTTCTTTAGCCTGCCTAGACATGCAACGATCATCAGTGGCTTGATCTTCAGTGGAAACATGGCCCTCCAAACGCTGCAAGGATCCAAAAACTCATTCTGCAGCAACGTTTGCATCCCAATGTCAGTATTTTGCAACCAATGCTTCACACGTTGCATCTCCGCCTTAAGGGCGTAGTATTCCTCACATGGCTTCTCTATTGCAAAATCAATTGATTCGTCCAACTCCTTGAACAACGTCAGATAGTCGTTGATTTCCGTTTTGGGTTTATTGTCTAAAATTCTTACCTCATCTGCCATATCAACCATCATAATATGTATTTTTAGATCACGCAATAATTCCGCCTCTTGATCAAGACTCAGCAATTTGCTCACACCATGTGAAAATGGGAACAGTCCACAGGTGTCATGCAAGAGGGCCGAGACTGCCTTGAAAAGATAATCCTTCTTCTTTGAATGTGTGTCTGATTTGCTGTTTTCCTCAGCACCATACAGGGTATAGATGTCAATCAATGGTTTGATAATAGAGTCTCTTGATGCATTATCAATAGGAAATTTAGTGGAAAGAATCTTTGATTTATTTGTAGCTCCGTCAATAGAACCTCCCTTGTACCGTCTGAACAGATCCAACACCATGACATGCAAGATATCTTTGTATGCCTGGATTTTGAACTGGGTTCTGATTGATTTCCACAGAAACTCGCACATGTGCGTGCATGAAAGCTGAATGATGTCCAATGTTGGATCGCCTTGTTTCATAAACACATTGTAGTCTGACTTGAGAGACTCTATTGCAAGCTGGTCTTTAACCTTATCTCTGATTGTCCTCATAACCTTGAACATATTCACAAACTCAGGGTCAAAATGATACTCAATTGTTTTCATGCGAACCTCGTGGGAGCCATTAATCAAGGTAAATATATTCTGAGTAAAACCTGGCGGAACACACCAGTCCAATTTGATGGCAGCCATCTGATTAGGTGCCAACACAATCTCCAGGATGCTCTCAAACTCAGGGGGCCGCAAGGTGGTAGCAGGTGCAGGATCTCTTGGTCTGATCCTTGCTTGAATGACGATTCCAAACGGCAGACCCAACTTATCGGGTGTATCAACGCGTGTGACTGGTTTTAGCTTGCCAGCAAATACAACCAGCTCCCGATCGTGCGTTGAATTTCCAGGATCTGAGTCGACTTTGAGTGTGTATTGATAGGATGCATCATTATCAAATATCCAGTACATACGAGGCCCTTTGCATGATACATTGATGTATGGATAATTTTTTAGTTCTGCGCCCAGGAGTGGCTGTGCTGCGACTTTCTGCTTAAAATGCCCCATCTCACACTGCAATATATTGAAATGATCTCCGCCTCTATTCACCAACACCTTCATGAAATTTTCAATATTTTGGTATGTTTTAAAATGGTTTGGAATCTTAACACCCATCACATTGCATTTCGTACGGAGATTACGAATGGGAAATGCAATTGAACCAACTAACATGCTAGATCCAGCCTGATCATACCCCATCGTGCAATCATAATCAACGGTGTTGTATGGTTTCACTGGTTTGAATGTCAAGCTGGCGACCTGACAGTAGTTGGCCAATAAGGCGTTGTTAATTTTCTGCAATACAGGTTCATGCATCTGACGATTTTTGCGCGCGGCTATCAGGGCGCCACTCGACACATGCACGGGATTGAACTTTTGACTCATATACATGATTTAATTTATTCACATATATACCTATGGGTCGAATACAGAGGGTTGGGATGCCATGAACATGATGTCGTCCATATCCATGCCACATGAGGATGATGGCGCGCTGAAGGCTGTATGCAATTCTAGTACACTCCTTGGACTTATTTGTGGACTATCTGACACCATATCCCACTTAGGAGTCCAGATCCTCAGCGCAGGACCCATAGGCCGCGCAACGGGACATATGATCACTACCAAATCAGCGCGATGCAGCCCTCCTATGTAGCGATTCTCAGATCCATACACAACAATGCCATACTCCCTTGAACTGAAGGATGCATCCAGTCGTTTGCCAAAAACATTCGATGGATCATCTGTTTTTTTGTCATATGGCTGTATATTATTGCGTAAATTTTTGAGCAACGCTTCAAGCGATTCTCCAACACCCCACGTTTCAAATATTGCCTTTGTTGCAGTATTTGTAGCATCAAGATTTTCTGTATTGTATTTTCTGATGATATTATGCAGCGCGTTTATAATGGATTGGTGGATCACTTCTGATGCAATAGAGATACCAAATCCAAAAAACGAGCATTTATCAACAGCCGTTGGTGTACGACTAATATCAAATTGAACAGCTGGTCCATTCCCAAACTCGTGGACCACAGCTGAAAGGTGGTCGTACTGGTTGGCTCCATGGTTAACCGTGACAATCTTGAACTCCACATCTGGCAAATGGGCCTTATGTTTGTCATGATATGTGCAGTTGTAATTCACATGCTGCATCAATATATGTTCTTTACACTCTGGATTGAACCCTCGTCGGAGGTAGCCAGTGGTTTTCGAGGGAACATGCTGTGCGTATGTAACAGTAGTTATCTGGATCTCTGCTACTGTTTTGTACACGCCTGTCATTAATGGAACATTTTTCACAATCACTATCGGCAGCAGGTTATGCAATGGAAGCTTGGGTTCATGTGTGATGCCATGGGTCGACTTGTAAATTGTGACCACTCCATGCCCCGTGTGTAACACGGTTGGAGCCTGGCGCTGAGAAGTCTCAATAATAGGACTTCTCATGTAGTCTGGCAGAGAACCAATTGGAAGAGGCGACCCATCATCAGCGTCCATATCATCACTTGAATGAGGACTTCTCCCTGCCTGTATTGCGAGGTTGTGTAACGCGTCTGCAACATACTGACTGTAGAAAGGATGACCGTCGTATACAGATTGGACTGACGCGAGATGTTCATCGTTGATGGAACTCCCAAGCAAACAAAGCAATGGATCAGTAGAATCCATTGTATGAGTCAGAGAACCAAATTCACAGGTACTATCAAACGTACTTTGATCTACCATGCGTTTATTTGGTACCAGTCCCATCGACGATGTTAGATATTGGGCTCCAACATGTGTGTCAGTGGATACATCTAGCGCTGCATATGCGGTGTCAGGTAAAACACAATTACTATGTGTTTCATTCAGGTTCTTCACACGGTCGCAGTATGACCTGAATATATCAAAATTTTCTAACACAGGCATGCATTTGACAAGCGTATTGTCCAACACGCACATTCCATTGACTTCGTTCACATATGCCGCGCCTATGCATGTACCACTCCTGACGTCTCGAAGGGTATTAACAATGACCTGCTTATCAGCATTGATCACTTCGTAAACTCGATCTAAGTTATCCTTGCATGTTTTAAATGATTCGACCGCTGCATGGAGCCCAGAGGATGTCTCCACCTGCACATCCCCTTGCATGATCCGACATATTGGCTGCTTATGCAGCTCATCAGTTACAAACGGATTTTGGATGATTCTAGCAGCGTTCATATGGTATCTAGCGCTGTATGATCGCAAGTCAGATCGTGGCATGTAAACTCAATGCAACGTTGATTTATATAGCCTTACGAGAGAAATCGGAAAACACACCCCTTAAAGGTCCGCCATAACTGAGCGATGGATACATGAATACTTACAGGTTGAAGCAGCCCACTGAGCATGAATGCACACCTGGTCCGCGCAACTGCAATAGATATGTAATTACCATACAACTCTTTTTTGAAGTCATGCACAAATTCTCCATGGAATGCGAAATGAAATAGCTCAAGCGTGGGATCAATCATACTCTGAACCAACAATTGTGTAGAGTCTGCATTGCATGGCCTATACTGAACAGCTGCTAACTTTTTCCGAATTTCCTTGCTACAATGTTTGTTGAATAGACTCGCCAAATCGCCACTGGGCGTGGGCATAATTGCTGCAGCAATGATAGGGAGTCCATTACGTGCAAATAATGTCACTCGGTCTACAATGAGCTTCGCCAAGGTTTTTGCATCCCCTTTCATCCAATATAAATTATCAGAAGCTCCATCGTATACCAAGTGACCCTCTGACATGCCAACGTCTACCATTGGCCAAAAAGCAGGTGGTCGAGGTGGTGCTGTATTTTGTTGTGTTGGATGCCCCAAAACCCAACGCCACATACAGTTGAAATGAGGGTCAATTGTCTTGTAATATCCTTTGTCTTTCGCCCATTGTGGTAAATGAACGAGAAAATTTTGATGAAGCCAAATGAAATCAATGTCAATCTTATAATTGACATACAGAATGGCAGCCAAAATCTGGTTGAGATAGAAGTCACACATACCCATATCTTTATGTGCATTATGAATCATGTGAATGTATCTATCTGGAATACTTAAAGTTTTAAAGTTTATATCTCTAAAAAACTGGGAAATTAACATGAACCCACAATAGTTCAGCCATATCTCAACATTCCACAATTTTATTCGTTGTTTATCTATCCTGATCAAGGCAGGTATCGAACCAAAGCAATCTGCCATTGAATCAAATATTAATGTGTACAGCACAAAAACATCTTGATCGTCCTTTGTCTGTCCATTAAACACAGCTGTGAAAATCTGCTGCAATTGATCGTCGCCCGTGTGCGCTGCATTGCATCTGTTGCATGCTATGAAGTAATGTGTGCCAGTGGTAGTGAGGAAATTCTGCACCCTCGAAAGACCAGCGGAGGTCGCGCTATGGAATAGAGTGGGGATATCCCACTCAAAAATCTTGTGGGTTGCTGGCAGTCTCATGGTCGATTTGTTTAGATACATGCCATCTTCAGGATACATGAAGCCTGCATGCACGGGTGTGTTATAAAGCTCAGGTTTTGTCACCTCTTGAATCATTGTCCGCCCCACTAGATGGCATTTTTCTGCATTGACACGTGATGGTTCGCCTGCATATAGTGGTAAAACTTTACGCACATCATCCCACTTATCGTCTGTAGTTGGCACATCCAAGTCAGCAGGTGCTGGTGCAGACTTGGCTGCTGCAATTCGAGTACTTCTACGTAACGCTTCACCTTTAGGAGATAACGGTGCATCAGCTGCTGGCTGATCAATCACAGGCCTAGCAAGGCCATAACGCAACGGAAGATGACATATAGGACAAGAGTTGCGCTGACGGATGATGGAATGGGCTATGTCCATACGTTCATTAAAAGATTCCGTTCTATGGGAACCCATACACATGATGACTTTATTGCGTTTATACTACTACGGCAGACAATGGGACGCCAACCTTCCGTTTTTTCGGAGGTGGAGCCGTCGAGTCGACTGGCTTTGGAGTAGGCTTCACAATTGGTTTTGCAGGAGCCTGTTGCGCAAACCAGATCTTGGGCACCACAGCCTGTTGCAAAGTCAAACGAGTAAAACATCAAACAAGATACAGTAACGAATACCTGCAACATTGTGAGGCGCATAAACACAGGCTCGAACGTGGCCTCCACAAGGGACCCTCGCAGGAAGCATGAGTCGTCCTGGTGGCAGCGCTTGCCTGCTTCTGCCATCTTCATCACCTGAGAGCGCGCCACATGCCAGAAACCGTGCTCCCTGTAGTCATACCCTTCATGCATATCAATGGGTGGATGCATACAATGCACCGCAGGCACCAGCTGCCACGCGTGGTTCACATCCATCCAGTCGAAGCGCTGTCGAACAACCCCCTTTTTCCAGTGGTTCAGCACAAATTCCATCGTTCCATCCCTAGACGCAATGGGTAGATACTCAAGCCTGAACGTGAGGTCGTCTCCAGCGGAGAAGCTGTGCTCACGCCACATGTTCACCATGTTCTCGATTCTCCCTAAGTTTGATAACATGTCAGAATTAATACTGAATGAATCATTTTCACAACATACCTCCAACAGCCAGAGATGCTATAGAACTAACTGGATATGTCACAGCAGAAGCAGACCCCTCGTGTTGTCCACCTTGCACGCCATGCACAACTCCAAAAGGTCTTGCTACGTCACTGATGAAGCGGATAGCATCCTGTAACAATGGAAGGATCAGCAAATCCATAATCAAACACCAAACACCAAACGAAGTTTGGACCTGCACAGCAAAATCACTCTTTGCGCTGGTTGCAGGGACGCAAAAGTCCAGATCCACCATCAGCTGCTGCCACTTGACGCGCTCTGGCTTATTCCAGAAACGCTGTATGCCTGCCAGCAGGTAATTCACCGTCGCCAGGTTCACAAAGGGGTCCACAGATCGCCCCAGCTCCAGTCGTTCGAACGCGTGCATCCTATCGATGGTTCCAGCCGACCTATTCAGCCTAAGACTAAACGCCACGTCTCCATCGTCTACGACATGCGACAACAGAAACGTCCCTTCGCCGTCACGGGCCTCTGGCAGTCTGAGCTCTGGGATGATCTTAGGGATCTTATGCGGCACTGCATAATAGGCGGTCTGATCAGCCAAACGGTCTGGTTCACCATATGAATATGGCTTCACGTCGCCAAGCAACGTTGACCCGTAGTTGATCTGCACGTTTGAGTTAAAGCTGGCAGGCAGAAACCCCGAAGGCAACGGCCCTTGATTCATCACCACATCAGGCCCCCTTATATTTCCATGCAAATCGCTGAAAAGTCCAGACATGTGACATACGAATGAACTGCCCTTATATAAGCACCAACCAAACCACACCACACACACACCCAATGAAAAAACCCAAGAAGCACTTCAAAGGGACTCATAATCGAATGGTTCCATGTCACAAGAAAAAAAAACCCAAGGTAGTACAGGCACAGGACAGAGGACTGGTAGACGTTGTAGTGGCACTTGACGCAGAACCGCCACTTGACGCAGAAATGCCACTTGACGCAGAAATGCCACTTGACGCAGAACCGCCACTTGACGCAGAACCGCCACTTGACGATGAACCGCCACTTGACGCAGAAATGCCACTTGACGCTGAACAACCACTTGACGCTGAACAACCACTTGACGCAGAACTGCCACTTGACGCTGAACAACCACTTGACGCTGAACTGCCAGACGAATCAGAGCCTGACTATGATGTGATACCACTCGACACGCTCAAATCTCTAAGCAACCCTAAATTCGACAACTGCTCAAAAATATCGATGAAATATGGCAGCATATATCGACACATCAATAAACCAAGTCCTTGACGAAATCCTTGACAATCCCAATGGCTTTCTTGAATGAATCATTGTTGCACCATAAGATACCATCCCACGTCACTCGAAGCGTGAGGGTGCCCCTCCTTGTCAGAGTGACAGTAGCAGTATTAGGCGGCTCATCCCAATCCATTCCGAGTGCCTCCCAGTCTCGAATGTAGAAGACGACGATGTTGCATACCTAAAAACATTCGTTTTTAGCCAAACAAATGTCAGTGGTCGCGAACAGGATGACGATCAATACCTCCTCGATTCGGTTCATCACGTCAATCCACGGGAATCGGGCAAGGCGAACCTCCAGCAGGCACCCGACGTGCACATGCAGACAGCGTCCCAGACCCACTGACAGCACCATCAATTGCAGCATAGGCGCAGGCTCCGAGACACACATGCGGGCCACGATTGCATTGAGGTTTGAGGCATTGGTAGCGCCCTGACCAAGAGTCAGCACCCTAAAACCAGTAGTTAAAACAGTCCTCACCTTGAACATGAGCTGATTTCCGCGAACTGAGATATTACCTCCAGTACTGTATGCAACCTGAAGAACCCCAAACACAGACCGCCCAGCACGCCAGATCACGGAAATATCATCTCGAAGCTGTGCATCACGGATGAACCCACAGGCGTTCTGCACCCGAACGCAGCCTTGATTGCTGTCCTCCTCATGTCTGACCGACCAGCCATCAGTTGTTGCAACCAGCATATATAAATTACCGAAGGATGCTCTAGAAAAATCTATATGATGACACCCCTTAAAGGTGACGTGGCCACCCTGGCCCGCAAGGCGTTCATAACCGTCCTCATGAACATTATCCGAGTCTGCAACCTCAATCAGTCCGGCCAGGCGATATTCGTTGTCACTGACGCAGTTCAGGAATTTGTCTACCACACTGTCAAACAAGGCCTTGCTACCAAGAGGACCGATGCAGACTATATCACCACCATCGTCCTGTTGGCCCTTCTTGGCATCGACGTGCAAGAGTTCACCATCGTGCAGACCATATTGAACAACTCCTATGTCATCTTCCCAAAGCTTC
>Ga0247835_1001272_pt1 | contig 31817 bp, 16 predicted proteins | sample LaCtaG_3_FD_189912 | JGI IMG/M metagenome (GOLD analysis project Ga0247835, IMG submission 189912) | Freshwater microbial communities from meromictic Lake La Cruz, Castile-La Mancha, Spain - LaCruzMarch2015_13.5m | ecosystem: Environmental > Aquatic > Freshwater > Lake | place: Spain: Castile-La... | reverse complement strand
AAAAGTGCTTTTTTTCCTTACCTATTGGAAATTCCTTTCCCAAAACGGCACTACCGGCAAATGTATTGTTGAAAACGGTGTTTCTCCACTTAAAATCTAAATTTTGATACGTAGATTGAAAAACGGATAGGGTAAAAAGGTAATAGAAATTTTTGTGCAAAAATTGTTCAAGGGTAAATTCTATACCTAAGTTTTTACCAATACCTTTATTTGTAAGAATGGCTCCCGGAATGCCAGCGCTGGCATTTAAAATGGAATAGAAACTTTTTCGGTTAGTATCTATAGGTATTTCATATAATTTTTGATGGTAAGCCTCTATTACCCAGCGGGATTGCCCTGATGTATTTTTGTTTAAGCCAAGAACGCTATGTCTGGCCATTGAGGGGGATAAATTTTTATAAGGCTGCACAAATTCGCCAGGCTTAGTTTGTCTCTTATAAAGATATAAAGAAGTGGGCTCTAACCGACTATGTATGCCAAAGCCCCCTGTAATTGATGTTTTCTCCCCTGTTTTAAGTTCAATACCTAACCTCGGTTCTACCGACGTTTTATTATTTAGTCCAAAATGTAAGGAATGTACACCAGCGGAAAATTGCCATTTATTATTTGGGGTATATTTAATCTGGCTGTAACCTTGAACACTGAAGGTGTGTCCATTTTCATTTAGCCAGTTAATCGTCCTTTTTTGACTTGAATTCCAGAGGTCCTCATTTAGTTCAAAACCTAGTCGGGATAAAATAAAACCTGTTCTCATTTTCCATTGACTACTTAATCTGTGATTAAAATAGGTTGAGTACCTTAACGCTTGTTCTTTATGGGTTTCATCGTAGGTGTTAATCCAAACGTTATTCATTAAATTTTCTCTGAAATATTGATGAGATTGGGTTGAATAAGCTATTACCGTGTTTATATAACCTATATTTTTTATAGGTAACTGATGGCTTAGTCCTGTTGAAGTTACGTTGTTTTCATCCCTGTCTTTAAAAGTATCGTAATCACTATCAGAAAAATTTTCACCACCAATACCCCAAAAGGTAAACTTTCCTGATTTTTTTGTTGGAAAGTGAAAAGTAAAATTATAATCTCTAAAGGCCGGTTTAAATCCATCGGTTTCAATTTTCACTAATCCCGTTTTAAATAAAAGTTCGAGGGTAGAATATCTTGCATTTATTCTGTAAGAAGCGCCTGATGCAGACATTGGACCCTCAGCGGCCATTTCTAATCCTACCACACCAATCAAGGCTTTAAACTCATGTTTTTGGTCATTCCCCCTTCTAAATTTTAGGTCAAACACACCAGATAAAGCATTTCCATATTCAGAAGGGAAAGCACCGGTGAAAAAATCTGAATTAGCGAGGCTACTGCTATTTATCATGCTTATAATGCCACTTGTGGAACCCTGACCATCGCCAAAATGATTAGGATTCGGTATTTCAATGCCCTCAAGTCGCCATAAAAGCCCTTTTGGTGAATTACCTCTGATGATAATTTCGTTGTTATCATCATTTCCTGATGAGGTTACGCCAGCAAATGACATAGCCATGCGAGAGGGGTCACTATAACCACCTGCAAATTTATTGCTCTCCTGTACGCTGAATTGACGGCCACTAACAAAAGACAATTCGTTGGATGCTCTGGATTTATCGGTGTCGGCCGTAATTGTTATTTCTTGTATTTGAATGGGGGATTCTATGAGTTGAAGGGTCAAAAGAGCTTCTTTTCCATTACTTACCTCAACAGATGGCATACTTCCCTGTTGATATCCGACATAAGAGAAAAGTAAAGAGTATCTGCCAGGTTGTAGTTGTCTAAAAGTAAAATTTCCCTGATCATCTGTATAGATTCCCTTATTATCCTCAACCATCTGGACACTTACACCCTCCAATGGAAGTTGCGTTTCTTTATCAATGACTTTTCCCCGGATGGTTCCGAAACCATTTTGGCCAAGTAACCAACAGGGAAATAAAAGTAAAATAAAAAATTTCATGACTATTTTTTACAATAAAAGTCCATTGTTTACCGCGAATAATACTAATTCAGAGCTTCGCCTCAATTTAAGCTTTTCCATGATATTTTTCCTGTGCGTGTAAACAGTATGTGTACTTAAATTTAATTTTTTACTTATTTCCTTGGCAACTAATCCCTGTGCAATGAGTTGAACTATTTCTAACTCTCTGGCTGACAGAGGTAAAGGGTTTAATGAATAATTATTTTGTGAGAAAGACATCTCAAAAATAAAATTAAAAATATTAGTACAGAAAAATTTTTCACCATTTGTAATGGCTCTGAATGCCTCTTTTATTTCATGGGCATCGCATTTTTTGGTGAGAAAGCGCAATACTCCCGCATGAATTACCTCGTAAATATTTTCTTTGTTTTCGTCTGAAGAAATAACGAGAAGTTCAATATTCGGATGATGTTGTTGTATGTTTTTTATACTCTCAATGGAAAAAAAACCTGGTTGATTATAATCTATGACGATAATGTCAGGGGGCGTTTCAGCTATGATTTTGTTTAATTCGGTTTCGTTACCCGCTTCACCAATAATTAGAAAGGTTTTCGTTTCTTTCAATAATTCCTTTAATGCAAATCTGATGAGAAATTGCGCGTCGGCCAATAGAACCTTATAGGTTTCTTTTTGCATAATAGATATTTAACCTCTAATTTAGATTAAGTTTAGATAAAAATAAAGAAGTGGCTAAAAAGATACCCATAAAAACAATAATTTTGCAAAAAAAATTAAAACCGTGTATGATTCACCCTAAAATAACGCTTAATTTATGCGGCTCTCTGCTGGTTTTGGAAAACCCGGTAGTAATGGCTGTTATTAATATTACTTCTGATTCATTTTATGAAAAAAGTCGATTTACTGAAAGAGGGAGTATATTAAAACAAGCGGAAACTCATCTTTTAGAGGGAGCTACTTTCCTTGATATTGGAGGAATGTCTAGCCGTCCAGGTGCTCCTTTATCAGATGCCAAAGATGAAATGGAGAAAATAGTGCCTGTTATAAAGTCTCTTAAAAAGGAATTTCCAGATGCCTTTATTTCGATTGATACCGTCCACAGTGCCGTTGCCAATGCCGCTTATCAAGAAGGTGCTGTACTCGTAAATGATATATCTGCAGGTACCATCGACCCAGATATGTTCCCTTTTTTAGCTAGAACGAATATTCCTTATGTATTAATGCATCTTAAAGGTGTCCCCAGTAATATGCAAGAAAACACTGGATACAATGATGTAACACTGGATGTATTAGATTTTCTCATTTTAAAATATCAAAAGCTGAAGGAATTAGGTGTAAAAGATATTATTATTGATCCGGGATTTGGTTTCGGCAAGACCTTACATCAAAATTATACATTACTTCAAAACCTTTCCGCATTTAAAATACTTGAATGTCCTATGATGGTTGGTCTTTCCAGAAAGTCAATGGTGTATAAAGTTATAGATGGAACGCCTGAAGATGCTTTACACGGTTCAACAGCATTGCATTTTTTTGCGTTACAACAAGGTGCTCTAATCCTGAGAGTTCACGATGTAAAGCCAGCTATAGATACCATTCGGGTTTGGAAGGCCTTGGAGAATGCTAAAACCAATTAAAATGTCGTTTTTTTACAGAGAATATAATCCTCCCTTTTTATTCAAAAACACCCACGCTAATACTATTTTGGCCGCTCTTTTTAGAAAAAAACTGCCCCTTGACTATGAAAGGCAGCGATTTTTTCTGAAGGATGGAGATTTTGTAGATTTAGATTTTGTACAGAAAGGAGCAGATAAGTTAGTCATTTTATTGCATGGTTTGGAGGGAAGTTCTGACAGAGCTTATATCAGAGGGATGGCAAAATTATTTTCACAAAATAACTTTGATGTTCTCTCTTTTAATTTCAGAGGTTGTAGTGGCGAACCAAATCTTACTATGAAAGGGTACCACATGGCAGCAACAGAAGATTTGGAAGAGGTTGTTTTATCTCTTCACAAAACAGATACGTATAAAAGTATTTATCTGATAGGTTTTAGTCTGGGTGGTAGTGTTGTATTGCGGTTTTTAGCAAAACAAGGAAATAATCCAGCTTTTTATAAAGTAAAAGGTGGCGTAGCTTTTTCAGTGCCTCTTCATCTTGCTGAAGCAAATAAAGCGATTGGCAAATTTGAAAATATTTTGTACAGGCTCAGGTTCCTGCGAAGTTTGAAAAGGAAAATGATGCAAAAGCAAGAACAATTTCCTGACATGCCTTTCTTTCCTGCAAAATGGAAGTACAATTTTACTTTTTTCGACGATTTTTATACGGGTCCTTTCCATGGTTTCCTAAATGCAAATGATTATTGGGAAAAGGCAGCAGTGTTAAAGCACCTACCAAATATTTCTTTGCCCTGTCTATTAGTTAACGCTGAAAATGACTCGTTTTTAAGTTCTTTTTGTTTCCCTGACTATCTTGCTACCAAACTGGATAATTTTTATTTTTTAAAGCCAAAATGGGGCGGTCATGTTGGTTTTATGCCGGTAAATAAAAATGGTTTTCTTTGGAGTGAAGAATTAGCACTTCATTTTATTGAATCAATACACCAAAATGAAGATTGTAGCGTTACATTAGTTGATAACCAAAGCTTAGCTAATGACACAACAACCTAGTACCCCTGAAAAGGTTGGTAATCAGGTTAAAAAGTATATTTTCCTTAGAAAATTAGGGAAAATTGTTGGATTGCCTATAGGCATCCTTTCTCTCTTTTTTTTAATTTTTAATATAGCCTTTCGAATTCCTTATTTTCAAAAATCTGCCGTTTCAGCACTTTCCTTAACTATTTCATCCTATTTGGGTACTAAAAATAGCATAGAAAGTATTTCTTTATCTGGATTGACAGAGTTTAGAATAAATAACATTTATGTGGAAGACCCAAATAGGGATACTTTAATTTTTGCAGAAAAAATTTACGCAAGGCTTCATCCTAATTTATTTAAAATTTTTACGGAAGGACTTGTTATTTATGAATTAAGTATTTCTAACTCTAAAATAAATGTAAACGAACTTGAAAATTTTCAAGATAATTCTTTGTCATGGTTGATTAAAAAGTTTGAAAAGAAGAAAAAGGGTAAAACCTCAGAAAAAATTAAGATTTATCCTGAAATTTTTAATCTAAACGCCGTTTCCTTTGTCCAAAATGAACCATCAAAGGGCATTTATAATAAAATTAATCTGGTTCGTGCTTTTATTAGTTTAGATAAAAATCACGCGAACAACCAACATTACAAAATAAAGTCCATAGAAATTTTTGAACCTACCATATATTTGAAACAACAAAAGATGGCTGGGACTGTCAATGATACTTTACCTTTTGTCCTGCCCAAATTAGATATATCCTGGAATTTTTTTGTTTTAACTAATGGAAAAATTACCATTATTAAGGATGAAAACTCCATAGTGTTTTCCAAAATTAATGCACAAATCAATAATGCTTGTTATTCTAATGGATTGGCAGAAGGGGAGATTAAACGTTTTTCCTTCGTTAAAGACGATAATTTTGAACTGGCAAATTTAAAAGTTCAACAATTTTCTTTACTTGAAAATAAATTAATATTTAAAAATTTAGCTGTTTTAGCGGGTAATTCCAGTTTTTCTGGAGATTTTAACTTACAATCAATGGCTATTTTTGATATTAAAAAAATAAAAGAAAATCTCCAGTTTGATATTCATTTAAATGAAAATAAATTATTTATAAATGATGTAATTAAATTATTTCCTGTATCTGTTAAACTTCCTTTTATTCAATTTTTGAAGGATGAAAATATATCGTTTTCAGGAAAAATCAATGGTAATTTTAAAAGAATGGTTGGTTCAAATATTAAGATTTCTTTATCAGAGGGAAGTGCTTTTGAGGGAAAAGTTAATGTTAGAAATATTTTATCGCCTAAGGAGGAATTAATCAATTTAAAAGTTAAAAACTTATATATCTCCGAAAAAACTTTAAATAAGACGATTCGTTTAGTGAAACTAGATAGTAGTTTAACTAAGTTACAATTCATAAGGTTTAATGGCTCATTTGACGGATTTTTAAATAATTTTGTAGCATTTGGCAATGTTAATTCAAGCTTGGGAAATGCTAAACTTGATTTGCAGTTAAATATAATTGGTGGTAAGGAATATGCAACTTATACAGGGAATATAGGGGTGAATGATTTTAAATTAGGTAAATTTTTAAATCAACCCCAGTTTGGTAATGTATCATTAAATGCATCCATTACGAACGGCAGAGGTTTTTCTGCGAAAACAGCTACGGCAGATTTTTCAGCAGTGGTTAAAAGTTTTGAATTTAAACAGTATGCATATAAAAATGCAAAATTGTTAGGCACATTAAATGCAAAGAGGTTTAAAGGAGAATTTAATATAACAGATGAAAATATTGACTTTTCATTTGATGGTTTTTTTGATTTTAGAAATCAGGAAGTACCTCAGTTTAATTTCCTTGCGAATGTAAAACATTTAGATTTTAAGGCTTTAAACCTCACGACTAAACCATGGAAAATACGAGGTTTAGCAATAGTTGACGTTAAAAATAAAAAATGGAGTGAACTGGAAGGATTAGCTATTCTTTCAGGGATTGAGTTTCAGAATGATACTAATTTTTATTTTTTAGATAACCTTTCCTTAATATCAAAGGCTGACGGATTTGGAAGGAAGCGGGTTGAGATTCAATCTGAAATAGTGGAAGCTGATTTTCGGGGAAATTTTGACATGGAGAAAATTCCCAATGCCGTTAAAAATTTGTTTTTTGATGCATTTCCAAATTTTGCTCAAGCTTTATCATGGAAAAGGGTTAAAAATATACCTGACGATTTTGATATTGTTTTCAATGCAAAAATTAAAAAAAGCGATGGCTGGGAATCTTTGCTTCTGCCTGGTTTATCTAATTTAAATGGTACAGAAATTAAAGGTGAAATAAATTATAAAAAAAATCTATCCATCGCTTCAATTAAAATTCCAAACATAACTTTAAATAATTTAGTGGTAAGAGGCTCTTATGCTCAGTTTAACCTCAATAATAATATAGGGCGATTTGATGTGTCTTTTGACGGGATAAAACTGGGTGACCAAGCAGAATTACCTCCATTTGTTTTTCTAAGTAGTTTGAATAAGGATGAGATTAATTTTCAAACCAGACTTGGTTCTGACTCAAAATTGACATCAGCTTTAATAGAATTAAATGGCAAAATTTTCTCAGCAAAAAACGAAAAAATAGCCCTGAAATTTGGAACAAAATCTTTTAGATTTTTGGCTGGTAAATGGAAAGTAAATCCACAAAATTTATTTTTAGTATCCTCAAATACCTATGAAATTCAGAATATGAATTTTTCTTCAGGAGAACAGGAATTGAGAATGGATAGATTTAAAAATAATGGATTAAAGGTTTCATTGAAAAACCTGGCATTGTCAAGAATTGACTCATTAATAAAATTTACACTTAAATTTTCTGGTAAACTCAACGCTGATTTTTCATTTGAAGATTGGAAGGGGTTCAAAAATATGACATTAAAGGCAACCTCAGATGCTTTGTTTATTAACAAAAAAGACTGGGGTAATCTGATGATTAATGCACAACGAAAATCAGAAAATCACCCTATTACCAGCCAATTTTCTTTAACAAAAGGGAATGCTGCCATTTATTTAAGCGCATTTTATAATCTTAAGGAATTTGATTTTACCAAAGAAAAGCAAAAGGGATATTTTGACCTTCAATTGAATGCCTATAATTTTCCAAATAATATTGCTGCTTATTTTTTAGAAGGTGTTCTCAGTAATATTGAGGGAAAATTTGATGCGGATATACATTTTGATGGTAAATTTCCAAAACTTAACACGGCGGGTACTATTTTTCTTTCGGAGGGTGGCGTTAATGTAGATTATTTAAAAACAAGATATACCTATAAGGCAACTACCGTTCCGGTAAATAATCAATTATTTGATTTGACTGGAGGTGTATTATATGATAAATACAATCATACAGCTCAAATTACGGGGGGCGTAAGTCACGATTATCTCAAAAAATTTGGCTTTAAAGCTAAGCTCAGTTCCAAAAGGTTTCTATGCCTGGACACACAAAAGGGAGATAATCCTACTTTTTATGGTCAGGCTATTGGAACAGGTGATATAGTGTTTAGTGGGTCGTTCAAATTACCTGATATTTATGTTAAAGCCTCCGTATCAGATAGTACCAGAGTGATTATTCCCAAAAGTAGTGAAATAGCAACACAGAGTATAAAAAATGTAAGATTTGTTAATAAACAAAAAGAGGGACTCGAATCCTTAACCATAAAGTCTAAGCCCATATTAAAAGGTTTAAGCTTTGATATGGATTTAGAGGCGAAATCGGGGGCAGTCCTCGAAATGGTTTTTAATGAACAAACTGGTGATATACTTAAGGTCACAGGAAGAGGAGGGGTTCGATTGAGCGTTATGAGAAATGAGCCGTTTAAAATGTTTGGAGATATTTCAATAGATAATGGATCCTATTTATTTACTTATTTAGCTATTAATAAAAATTTTAAACTTAGGCCAAGAGGAACTATTTCATGGAATGGTGATCCTTATAAGGCGTCAATTAATATTGAGGCTACTTATGATGATATAAATGCTTCAACAAGTTTGTTAATTCAGGAATATCTTGCTACGGCCAACCAAAGTGTGAAAAGTGAAGCCTCACAAAATACCCCGGTAACACTGATTCTAAAATTACAGGGAGACTTGTTTAAACCCAAAATCACTTTTGATCTCGCGTTTCCAGCGCTGCAAGGGGCACTAAAAAATTATGTTGATAGCAAATTGATTATACTGAGACAAGATATAAATGAACTCAATAAACAGGTGTTTGGATTAATTATTGCGGGTCAGTTCTTGCCCGCTGTATTTTCAATGTCAGAGACAGCCATTGTTTATAATACAGTAAGTGAATTTGTTTCTAATCAATTTTCACTCATAGTTAATCAGTTAATAGCTAATCTTATAGGCAAAGGTGACATTGCTTCAGGTACAAATTTTGATATTGCCTATAATCGAAATCCAAATTTTGTAATTACCGATTTTAGGGCTGGAAATGAACTTCAGGTGAGTTTAAAGCAAAGTTTGTTTAATGATAGACTTACCGTCATGGTTGGAGGTAACTTAGATAATAACTTTTTTGGCGGCTCCTCAGAATCTACCACCTTTCTAGGTAATGACGTTGTCGTTGAATATGATCTGAATAAAGATAAAAGTTTAAAATTTAGGGTTTATCAAAAACTACAACCTGATTTTTCTGGAAGAAGATTGCGTTTTGGAGCGGGTGTAAGTTATAGAAAGGAATTTGAATCATTTGCAGATTTTTTAAGCAGTTTAAAGAAAAATGACTAATTTAATGCCTTAATCTTCAAATATTGGTTATGGCTAATTTAAATATGCTCGATTTTATTATCGTAGGTGCTGGTTCAGCTGGTTGTGTTCTTGCGAATAGACTATCTGAAAATCCAACATGTAACGTGCTGTTAGTAGAAGCAGGTTCGTCTATTCAACCTATGAATGTTAAAATTCCTGCAGCCTATTCCAAATTGCATTTTTCAAGTCATAATTGGAATTTTCATACTGTTCCTCAGAAAATGGTGAATAATAGGAAGATGTATCAGCCAAGAGGAAAGTTAATGGGCGGCTCAAGTGCAGTTAATTGTATGGCCTACATTAGGGGGAATGCGGAAGATTATAACGATTGGCAAAAATGGGGCAATGTTGGCTGGGGTTATAAAGAACTTTTGCCGTATTTTAAAAAATCAGAGGAAAATAGGAATTTTGATAATGAATATCATGGTGTTAATGGGCCACTTTCTATTTCTTATAATCGTTTTGAAACTCCTTTGACTAAAGCTTTTATTGAGGCTAATGAAGAAATGGGGATCGCTCATAATCTTGATTTTAATGGGGAAGTTCAAGATGGTGCTGGTAAATTTCAATTTACTATCAATGAAGGTGTTAGACACTCGACGTATGAGTCCTTTGTAAAACCCATTTTAAACAGGCCAAATTTACGCATATTATCTAATGCACTCGTTTCTGGCTTATGTTGGAAAAAGGATTCCGTGGTTGGCATTGAAATATTAACCGGCAGTAATAATCAAATAAAAGAAATAATTAAGGCAAAAGAAGTCATTCTTAGTGCCGGCGCATTCCAATCTCCTCATATAATGATGTTATCAGGTATTGGTGAAAAAGATTATTTGAAGGATAAAGGTATAGGTTGCCGATTCGATTTGAAGGGGGTAGGGAAAAATTTATCAGATCACTTATTTGTAAATCTTAATGTTTTGTGCAACCAGCGTATCACTTACAATAATGTAGAGAGGTTTCCCTGGGTAATTCCAAATATTATTAAATATCTGGTCTCTAAGTCTGGACCTCTTTCAGCCAGTCCACTCGCTGCTTGTTCTTTTCTTAGAACGCTTCCCGAATTGGACAGACCCGATTTACAATTTCATTTTGCTCCAGTAGCTGGTTTTGATATTCACAATTATCCTTCTCTTCCAAAAGATGAAGGTTTCACTATTTTACCTACTTTGCTCAAACCTAAAAGTCGCGGATTCGTTGGCTTACAATCTGCAAGTCCTCATGATGCACCTCTAATTGATCCTCAATACCTAAGCGATGCCGGGGGGGAAGATCTTAAAACTTTGCTTAGAGGTGTTAAATGGGCTGAAGCTATGTTGCTATCTAATGCTTTTGAACCCTTTAGAAAAGGTAATACTTTGAATAATCCCGGAATATTTAATAATGATGAAGAAAGGATTGAACATATTTTAAATTCCTGTGAAACAGTTTATCATCCTTGTGGAACCTGTAAAATGGGCACGGACGAAGATGCAGTTGTATCTCCTTTTTCGCTCAGGGTTAACGGTGTAAAAGGACTAAGGGTTGTGGATGCATCGGTAATACCCGAAGTTACTTCAGGAAATACCAATGCACCCGTCATTGCAGTGGCCGAGAAAGCCTCGGACCTAATCAAAGGTAATAATTAATAATTCTGGTAGAATGTATTAAACATTAAATCTAAAATGCATGATATCACCATCAAGCACGGTATATTCTTTGCCCTCAACAGACATTTTTCCAGCTTCTTTTACTTGAGCTTCAGACTTGTAATGTATGAAATCTGGATAATGAATAACTTCTGCTCTAATGAAGCCTTTTTCAAAATCAGAGTGAATTACACCAGCAGCCCCGGGAGCTTTCGTTCCTTTGGTAATAGTCCAGGCGCGTACTTCTTTTTCCCCGGCAGTGAAATACGTTACCAGGTTTAGTAATTGATAGCTTTTACGGATTAATCTATTCACGCCGGGCTCTTCCAGTCCCATTGCTTCTAAAAATTCCTTTCTTTCCTCTACAGAATCCAACGCAGCTATGTCCGCTTCGATGCCAGCACAAATAAGAATAATTTCTGCAGGTTCTCCTTCAATAGCTTTTTCAAAAGCTCTCGTTAGATTATTTCCATCCGGAAATGATTTTTCATCTACGTTACAAACATATAAAATAGGTTTGTTTGTTAGTAGCATCATTTCAATAAGAATAGCTTTACTTTCATCGTCAGTTTCAAAATTGCGTGCGGGCTGACTGTTTTCTAAATGTTTTAATAAAGCCGAACAATGCTCAACCGCTCTCACGTCTTCTTTATTGCCGCTCTTGGCTTGTTTTTTATATTTATCTAACCTTTTTTCAACGGTTTCAATGTCCTTAAGAATTAATTCTAAATCAATGATTTCCTTATCTCTTACAGGGTTAACACTTCCATCCACGTGAACAACATTATCGTCTTCAAAGCAACGAACTACATGTAAAATGGCATCTACTTCCCTAATATTACCCAGGAATTGGTTCCCAAGACCTTCGCCTTTACTTGCTCCTTTTATTAAACCGGCAATATCCACTATTTCAACATTGGTGGGAAGCACGTTTCTTGGATTGATCAGTGCTGCCAGTTGATCCAGTCTTTCATCGGGAACGACAATCATCCCAATATTAGGTTCCTTTGTTGCAAAAGGATAATTAGCTGCTAAAGCACCAGCAGATGTCAGTGCATTAAACAAAGTTGATTTCCCAACATTGGGTAAACCTACAATACCACATTTCAAACCCATGTTATTTTTTTAAGATGGCAAAGATAAAAAATCAAAATTCATTATTAGAAACTTATTTAAAAACTTAACTGTTTATTCTAATATAATTACATTTTTTACATGAATTATTTAGCTCACGCATTTTTGTCGGGTAGAGACCCGGATTTTTTGCTTGGAAATATTACTGCTGATATGTTAAAAGGTAATATTCACAGATGTCTGGCGGAAAAGGTTTCTGATGGCGTTATTCATCATAGGAAAATGGATGTTTTTACAGATAACCATCCTGATTTTCAAACCTGTTTACCGGTTTTGTACCCTTTACACGGTAAATATGCCGGTGTGGTTCTTGATATTCTTTTCGATTACTTTTTAGTTAAAAACTGGCATTGCTTTTCCAGCATTTCACTGGAAGAATTTTCTGCCGTTACTAATAAGTTGTTATTAGACAATATTGCAAAACTACCGGATTCATCGCAAAGTCAGTTGCGTGCAATGATTCAAGGTAACTGGCTGTTACACTATGGTCATTATGAGGGATTGTCGTATTGTTTTTTGAGATTAACCAAACGGGTAGCCCAACCTCAATGGTTGGAAAGTTGGCACGTAAGTCTTAAACAGGAAGGAAAGATGATTGAAAAATCTTTCCTTTCTCTTTTTCCCGATATGATTGAGTATTCAAAAAAACAGGCTAGCCTTCGAAATGTAGTGATATGGTGAAGGTTCTGGAAAGTATTTTTTCAAGTATCGTTGATTCTGATAGGTTCTTATTGAAAATTAGCGTATTTCCCATTCCCTGTGAAATTTTTAATTCCGGGGAAAAAATGAAGAAGGGTAAAAATATTTGAAAACCTACGCCTGTCTCAAAAGAAAAATCGTTGGGAGCTATTCTTACCAAGGTTTCCGCTTGTTTTGTCCTGGAGTCACTCGCAACATCAAATGAATATTTTAAACCAGCCAATAAGAATAATCTTACATCGTGGTAAGGTTCAGATTTGTACCTGAACTGAAAAGGTAATTCTACAAAGACTGATTCAACTTTTCGATTGCTCGAATAATCTGGATATTGATATTTCAGCCTCTTTTCAGCAAATGATAAAGTGGGTAAAAATCGGAAATCAAAATAATTGCCCATTTTTAAATTTGATACAATACCGACATTAAAGCCAGATCCCCCAAGTCCTTGTACAATTTTTATACTGTCGTGCTTTAAAAATTCACTCGATTGGTAAGTCCTGAACCTGGAATTATTGATAGCAAAGGTGAATCCAAAGTAATAGTCATTTTGGTTAAACTGCTGATAATTTGGATTATGAACACTGCCTCTTTGCCCATAAACCAGACAGGGACCTATCAAAACAAAATAAAAAAGGACTATTTTTCTGCTAAATAAGCTGAACAAATTCCGAAAGTTAATGGGTTGCATTGAATTGGTTTAAAGCCATTTTTACCTAAAACATCAAGAAATTTTTCCCCCGATGGAAAGGCTTGAACTGATTCATATAAATATTGGTAAGCCCTTGGGTCTTTCGAAGTTAAACGACCAATAAGTGGCAAAATGTATTTAAAATAGAAATTAAATACTATTTTGAATAAAAAAAAGGAAGGTTGGCTAAATTCCAACACAACTATTTTACCCCCTTTTTTTAAAACCCGGTGCATTTCTTTTATTCCTTTATCGAGGTTTTCAAAGTTTCTTACCCCAAAGGCTACGGTAATGGCATCAAAAGATGCTTCGTCGAAGGGTAAATTTTCAGAATCTCCTTCTAATAAAGTTATTTGTGGCGTTAATCCTTTTTCACTGATTTTTTTTCTGCCAATAGATAACATTTCAACAGATATGTCTAAACCAATAATAGTGCTTTTTGGGTAATAACGGTTTAATGCTAAAGCTACATCAGCTGTACCTGTGGCAATATCCAAAATACGGGGGATTTCTCCAGGTCCTAATAATGATATAGCCCTTTTTCTCCAATATTTATCGATGCCTAATGATAGAAAATGATTCAAAAAGTCATAATAGGGGGCTATTCGGTTAAACATCCTTGATACTTGACTTTTTTTAGCATCATCTGCCTGATAAGGTTTGATTTCCATTGTGATTCTTTTATGCCGCAAATATAGACAGATTATGCGGGCTACAAAATGGATTTTTTTTGTTAAAAAATAGTCCGAAAATTTCTTAATTTTGTGTTACGAAAATTAATCCGTTCATACTGAAAACCTGATAAATAATCCAGTTGATTCCTTTATTTTTCAGGATAACTAACAGCTGTAATGACTCCAGAAGACCGTATAATCCCTATTCAAATAGAGGATGAAATGAAATCAGCTTACATTGATTACTCAATGTCAGTTATTGTATCCCGTGCTTTACCGGATGTAAGAGATGGGATGAAACCTGTTCAAAGAAGAGTTCTTTATGCCATGTCTGATCTGGGACTTACGCACAATAAGGCTCATAAAAAGTCGGCGCGTATTGTAGGTGAGGTATTAGGAAAATATCACCCTCATGGTGATACTTCCGTGTATGATACAATGGTGAGAATGGCTCAGGACTGGTCATTACGCTATCCTTTGGTCGATCCTCAGGGTAATTTTGGCAATATTGATGGTGACGGACCCGCTGCCATGCGTTATACCGAAGCAAGATTGAAAAAAATCAGTGATGAGATTTTAGCCGATATTGATAAAGATACAGTTGATTTTACTCTAAATTTTGATGATTCTTTAGAAGAACCCTCCGTTTTACCTACAAAGGTTCCCAATCTGTTAATCAACGGAGCCTCCGGTATCGCCGTGGGAATGGCCACAAATCTTATGCCTCATAACTTAACTGAAGTTATTGATGGTATCGTCGCTACTTTGGCCGATCCGGATATTGACGTAGATGGTTTAATGCAATATATAAAGGCACCTGATTTTCCCACAGGTGGAATTATTTACGGTACCAAAGGTGTCAGAGAGGGCTTTGCAACGGGTCGTGGGAAAATTGTATTAAGAGGTAGAGCGGAAATTGAAACTTCTGCCTCTGGAAGGGAATCTATAATCATTACTGAAATTCCTTATCAGGTTAATAAATCAATGCTGGTTGCAAAAATTGCTGAACTCACCATTGAAAAAAAGATTCCAGGTATTTCCGACGTAAGAGATGAGTCTGCAAGACAAGGCATGCGAGTAGTGGTGGAGATAAAGAGAGATGCTATGGCTAAAGTAGTTCTTTCCCAACTCTACAAATATTCTCCTCTTCAAACTTCCTACGGCATCAATAATGTGGCTTTAGTAGGTGGAAGGCCAGAAATCTTATGTTTGAAGGACATGATTGTGGAGTTTATAAAATTCCGCCTGGAGGTCATTGTTAAAAGAACAAAATACGATTTAAAAAAGGCAAAAGAAAGAGCGCATATTCTCGAGGGTATCCTTATAGCACTGGATCATTTAGATGAGGTTATTGCTCTTATTAGAGCAAGTAAAAATGCGGAAGAGGCTAAAGAGGGCTTAATGTCAACTTTTGGCTTATCCGATATTCAGGCTAAGGCTATTCTTGAAATGAGGCTGCAACGTTTGACTGGTCTTGAAAGAGATAAAGTAAGGGCGGAGTATAAAGAGGTAATGGAAAAAATTGCCTATTATGAGTCTATTTTAGCTTCTGAAGAAATTCAAAGGGAAATTGTTAGAACGGAGCTCTTAGAAATTAAAGATAATTATGGTGATGCAAGGAGAACGGAAATTGTTGCCGCTGAAGGTGATATCAATCTGGAAGACCTTATAAAGGAGGAAGAGGTGGTTGTTACCATATCTAACCTTGGCTATATTAAACGTACCGCAGCATCGGAATTCAGAACTCAGAGTAGGGGAGGAAGAGGTGCGAAAGGTTCACGAACAAGAGACGAAGATTTTATTGTCAATATGTTCGTGGCTAATTCACATAATTATTTGCTTCTTTTTACTGAATCTGGAAAATGCTTCTGGTTACGTGTTTTTGAAATTCCAGAGGCAAGTAAATCTTCTGCGGGCAGAGCCATTCAAAATATTCTAAATATTGCACAAGACGATAAGGTCAAAGCTTATATCAATATTCCAAATTTAAATGATAGTGAGTTTGTTAAAAATCATTATATCATTTTCTGTACCCATCTGGGGATTATTAAAAAAACAGCGGTAGAAGCTTATTCCCGTCCAAGAGTAGGCGGTATTAATGCCATTACCATCGCTGAAGGGGACATGCTGCTTTCGGCTACTTTAACTGGTGGAGATCACCAAATATTCCTCGCAAGTCGTCGTGGGTATGCCGTTCGCTTCCATGAATTTAAAGTTAGACCCATGGGAAGGAATGCCACAGGGGTAAAAGGTATGGCGCTTTCCGGTGAATCTGATGCCATAGTCGGCATGCTTTGTATCAATCCTACGGAGAGTATTCAGGATACGATTCTGGTTGTTTCTGAGAAGGGAAATGGTAAAAGGTCAGAAGTCGATGAATACAGACTTACCAACAGAGGGGCAAAAGGTGTGAAAACCATGCAGATTACGAATAAAACGGGCGCACTGATTGCGATGAAGGCTGTCCAGGAAAATGAAGATTTGATGATCACTAATCGGTCGGGTATTATTATTCGTATGGCTGTGTCAACAATGAGGGTCATCGGTAGAGCTACCCAAGGCGTAAGAGTAATACGATTAGACGAGGATGATGCGATTGCTGATGTTGCTGTTATTCCTTATTCACCTGAAATAGAATTGCCAGAGGGCGAGGAAAATATAGGAATTTCTATGGAAAATAGCGAAAATAGTATCGATAACCAGGATATTTCAGATAATGACACTGAAATTCCTCAGGAATTATAATATTTTTGCAAAACAATAATTTTGAACCCTAAATACGTTATTTAGGTAAATCATGTTTACCAAACAAACCTTAATGAACCATGAAAAAGTCATTTTTATTATCCTTTCTTTTAGTAGGAACTATAGTTTTGAATGCACAAGATTATAAATCGGAGTTTTCAAGCGCTAAAAAAGCCTTTACTGCTTTCCAATTGGATATGATTGGGAACAAAGCAAAATTAACAGATGCCGTTACAGCTATAACCAAGGCGGTAACTTTTCAAGAAGCCACGCTTACTCCTGAAGCTTTTTTAAAAAGTGGGGAAATTATGGCAGAACTCGCTAACCAGATTGTTACAACTAAACAGTTAGGTGTTGGTTCCTTAGATGATTTGCCTAAAACAGTTAATCCAGAGTTAATTGCTTATGAGCATTTTATGAAAGCAATGGATATGGCGGTTAAGCCTGCGGAGAAAAAGAAAACCTTAAAACTTATTGGTGCTCTTCAAAATTCATTAAGTAATATTGGGGTTTATAATTACGACGAACAGAAATATGAAATGGCTTTTAAAGACTTTTCTACCGTTATCACTATCCACGATATGTTGAAAAATGCGGGAGAAGTTAGTACACTAGACGTTGAAGCTGATTACTTAAATCAGGTGTATATCTCAGGTTTAGCTGCGTTTAATGGTGGTTACGATGTAGAAGCAGAAAAGTATTTTACAATGCTTGCAGATAAAAAATACGATAAGCCTGCTATTTATGAATCTTTATACAACCTAAAAGCTAAAAAGACTTCTCCTGAAGAGGCTTATCCAATTCTTGAAAATGCCCGCAAGCAGTTTCCTGATGATTTATCGTTGCTATTTGTAGAGATCAATCATTATCTTAAGTTGCAGAAAATGAATGAGTTAATTGAAAGATTGGAAAAAGCTATTAAATTAGAGCCTTCTAATGTTTCTCTCTATTCTGTAATGGGTAACGTTTATGATAATTTACACCAGAAAACAACTAAGGATAATGGTGATCCTGCTGTTGCTGATGGTTATTTTGCGAAGTCACTGGAGTATTTCAATAAGGCTATAGAAATGGATCCTAAAAATGTAGAGGCTCTTTACAGCATTGGTGCCCTTTACTATAATAAGGCTGCATTAACTTCTCAAAAAATGAATGCGCTAAGTGAAGATTATTCTAAAGAAGGTCTTAAAAAGTTTAATGACCTTAAAGCACAGGTTTTCAAACAGTTCGATGAATCTTTACCTTACTTTCAAAGAGCTGAGGCAATTAACCCAAATGATACCAATACATTAATCGCTTTAAAAGAAATATATGCTAAAAAAGATCAGCTGGATCTTAGCAAAGAATTTAAAACAAGATTAGAGTTAGTTCAAGGTGGTGGAAAGAATGATAAAAGTTATTTTCCTAATAACTAAATAACTCTGTTTTTATTTTTATTGGCCGCTTTTGCCCTTGGGTGAAAGCGGCCAATTTATTTTTTTGATTTTATTCCTTTTTTGCGTACATTTCAGACTTATTTAATATTCCGATAGTAATCTTAATATTATGAAATTCATTCACTTGTGTTTTTTTTGGTTAGTATATATCTGTGCTATCAATGTATCTTTATTATCCGCTCAATCTACTTGTGAAGTTCCTTGTTCAAGGAATGATTGTGGTGCAGTAAATTATGACGTTTCTCCTATTGATTCTTTGGTTTGTGAAGGTTCCATATTGCGATTCAAAAATAATACAGCGATTCAAACCTATACGGGCCTGGTAATTCGATGGGGCGATGGTAAGCAAGATACAGTGTATCAATTAAATGATTTTTTTCATAAGTATGATCTTCCGGAATCTTTGAAAGCGTCTTGTCAAAATGACACAATTTTAAGGTTGACAGTATGTATAACTGCTTTCAAACAATGTAATGAAGGATTTACCTGCAGCCAAAAAGTTCAGTCTTTTCCTATTAAAATTGCGTTAAAACCTAAGGCTGCATTTGTACCCTCTGCAACCACAGCCTGTGTAGGAGCAAGAATTAGTTTTCAAAATAAAACTTGTTTCTCAAATGCCGCTCTTTATACCTGGCGATATTCTACTTTTCGTATAACAAATATTAGAGATATTAATCTGGATTATGATTTACCTGGTCAATATGAAGTAGAACTAACTGCAAGAAATAGTTGTGGTGCTGATTCAGTAAAACAGATTATTACCATTTTGGAAAAACCCAAGGCCGATATTGTTATTGATACCCAACAGTTTTGTTATCCAATATCAGTGAGGTTGAAAAATAAACAAACTAACTCCTCTGATGGTGTTTGGAAAATTACAGGAGATACCTCTGTTTGGGAGTCTGTCCTGTCCTTTCCTTCCGGCGATTCAACATGGATAAGGTTTAAACGCTTGGGTGCTATTAATATAAAACTGGTAACCTCTAATGGTTGTGGTGTAGATTCTATATCTATGCCCTTTATTCTTAAATCAACACCTTTTTTTAAAACCGATTCAGAGGTAAATTTATGTCAGGAGGGTTTAGTTTCTCCAGAATCGTTGCTTTTTACTTATGATAATCTAAGAATTAATTCTCTTATTTGGAAAGTTAATAATGAAAATCCTTTTACAGCCCAGGGAAGTACCTTCCAACCTGCGTTGTTTAAAAAAAATGGGACCATTGATTTACAAACTAATGGACAATGTGGTACTTTTCACCATACCATTCGAATACAAGTATTTCCAAAGGATACATTGAAATTATCAAAAAAATCGGTGGCATTTTGCTCCAATGATGCACCTGTGCAGTTAACAGCTTCTCCTGCTGGAACCTGGTCTGGTTTTGGTATTTCATCCACAGGAAGAATAGATCCTTCTCTATTCCTAAATAAAACAAGAGGAATCGTTTACTTTGATGCTTCAAGTCCTTATTGTACCCTTCGTGATTCAGTTTCTCTTTCAATTACTGATCCTATGACAGTGGCTTTAGCCCCTGTTTCTCCTCTTTGTGAAAATGAAGAGTTTACACCCATCTATGCAGTAAATGGTGTTTTTTCAGCGGTGAAATGGATAATTAATGGAGGCTCTGCTACTAATCCTAATGGGTTAGATCCGGGGAAAATAAGATTTACGACTCCCGGCGTGTTTGGTATTACCCTTCAAGCTACCAATAATTGTGGAACTGTTTTTGATACAACTACCGTCAGGGTTTTTTCTAAACCCATTATGGAATCTTTATCTGTTTCATCTGCGTGTATAGGTGATAAAAGTGACCTTAGATTAATTATGTCCAATAGAGAAAACGAGGCATTGAAAATCTCTATTTCTTTGTCGGGGTCTCCTCTTTTTGATACCGTTATCACTGGAAATACATTAATTTGGTCTTTTAGACCCTTTGCCAACGTTGGAAATTATCCGTTAAAAGTAGTTGTTTCAAAAGGGGCAAATTGTACGGCTGAGCTCATTTCAGAATTAAAAATCATTCAGAAAGCTAATCTTTCTCTTGCTAAGTTAAACTCATTTTGTTCTAATATCGAGTTTACGCCCTCTCTAACTACTACCGGTGCCTTTGAAACCCTGAAATGGTCCTTTCCTGGTGGTATTCCTTCGTCTTTTGTCGGGTTAAATCCTGGTAAAGTTAAATATAATATTACCGGTAAGTTTACTGTCAAAGTAGAAGGGGTAAGTTCTTGTGGTTCTTCAGCGGACTCTCTTGAACTGGATGTTATTGAACAACCCAATATATCCAGATTTACTGCGACGCCTGTTTGTTTGGGGAACGAATCTTCTGTGAGTATGAAATGGTCAAATCTTTCAGGTAATCCCGTTAATATACAATTATTCCAATCGGGAATAATTGTATTAGACACTACGGTGAAGGGTGACATTATTGATTATAAGTATTTCCCTCCAAAAATTACTGGTTTATACCCTTTAACTCTAGTATCTACCACCGGAAATCAATGTAAAAGTGAATCTAAGACGGAAGTTAATGTTTATTCTTCACCACCCGTTTCCATCTTGGATTTGAAAAGTAATTTATGTGTTGCCACAGATAAAATTGAACTAAAAGGAAATCCCATAGGCGGAAAGTTTTCTGGTTTAGGCGTTATTGATTTGTTAAATGGTAAATTTCAGTTACCTATAGGTACTGGTATTGCGGATCGTTGGATTTATTATGATTATACCGATAGTGGGGGATGTAAAGGCAGGGATTCTCTTTTTTTGAAAGAAATAAAGCAATCGCCCACACTCCAATTTGAAAACCTTATTTCTTCTTATTGTAAAAGTGATGAATGGATAGAATTTAAAGTAAAACCATCGGGAGGTTTATTTAAAATTGGAAATGGGCCTTTAGTGGAATCAGTGAATAAGGATTTAGGGCTATATCGATTTAAACCTTTAGCGTCAGGTGAATTTGCCATTTCTTATCGCTATAGTGATAATTCTGGTTGTTTAGATTCGTTAGATTGGAAATATTCTGTTTCTGATAAATTTCCGTTCGACCCTGCCGTAGATACTTTTATTTTATCCGGACAGAAAATAGTCATTGGAAAACCTCCTGTAGCAGGATTTTCTTACCGGTGGTTTGATGGTTCAACCCAATCTACTTATACGGTGGAAGATCCAGGTATTTATACCCTGGAGGTATTTAATATGGCTTCAGGATGTTCTGTAATGGACACGGTTAAAGTGTCTTTTGGAGGTGTGAACATTACTAAGGAATCTTTACAAAAATTAAGTTTATTAGAAGTTTATCCTAATCCATGTAAGGATTATTTATATTTAAAAAATAAAAATATAGATAAGCAGCAAGCTAAATACCCACTTATTCGTGTACTGGATGTTTATGGTAAAGTACTTAAGACAGCCGAACTTTCGTCTTTTGATGGGGAGTTAATGCTCGATGTAAGTTCTCTCCCAAGTGGAATGTATTTTATTGAAGGCTATGGGAAAACGCAACGGGTAATAAAAATGTAATGGAGATCTAGAATTCCTTTAATTTGTATTTTTTAATAATCCATTGGCTTCCCTGGTAGTTGTTTTCTACCTGGAAGCCAAAATAATTTCCTGGTGGATTGGGTAATGTGGTTGTTAACAGGGTACTATCGTTTAACCTAAACTCAAACTGGTTTTCGTCTTTTTTTATCCTTAATCTTACTTCCTTAACATTTCTTTTCAATTCAATGGAGCCTGATTTAATAGTTTCCTTATTATTTTTTAGTTGCCATTTACCAGTAGCGTTAATTGTAATCGACCATTTATTATTTTTTGAAGAGGAAAAAATGACACCGAAGTCTCCACTTTCTTCCGTTATTGGCATAGACAAAAAGCAAGAAAATTGATAGTTTGCTTGGGGTGATAAATCAAAAGGGTACATTCTGAATAAAGAATTATTGAAAACCAGGTGTTCATTTTCATTTATAAATGAACCGTTTATATTCCTATTGAACGGACTATTAGCTTGAAATGCGTCTAGGAAGGAAAAAAGATGAGTACCATAATCATTTACTACCTTTCTCATTTCATCTGATTCAATACGGGAATTGAATTCATTTTTTGTTAAAAAGGGTGGGATGGTAGCACCATTAGAAAGAAGTATTTTGGCCAAATCAGGTAAATCTAAAGCAAGGGTGTAAAGTAATGGAGTGCTTCCTTTTGAGTCTGAAAAATCAGGATCTGCGCCTGCACCAAGTAGTTTATTTACCAAGTATTTGTTATTCAGTGTGATAGCATGAATTAGAGGTGTTTCGCCATTTTTCTCCTGACGGGTATCCATGTTTACGCGCTGTTCAATCAAATAGTCCAGCACTTTTGGTTGATTAAAAGCGACGGCGGTCCATGGAGCAGACCAACCTTTTAGCGCTGGATTTGATGTATTTTTTTCCTGAACGTCTAAAGGGATTTCACCTTTATCGTTTAAAAATTCGAGTAAATCTGCATCGCCATTTACAATGGCTAGGATAATTGGACTGGTATAATCATGTTTGTTAATGGTAATCACTTGTTGTTCAGGATTGCGATAATCAGCACATCCCAATACCATTTTTTTAACTTGTTGGGTGTTTCCTTTAACAATTTCCAACAAAAGGGGAGTGCCATTGCATTTAACGGGTGGCGAAACAAAAGCAGGAATGGCAAAAACTACCGTTAAAACAAGTATAAATAGAGCGGCAAACAAAACCCATTTTCTCTTTGGTTTTTCTTTTATGGTAACTGATTCACTTTTGGGTTTTCCAGTAATTAATTTATCTACAATGGAAATTTCATCGTCCCCTAACTCTAAAAAATAATTAATTATTAATTCTTTATGAGAAGATATTTTACTGTTTTTCCCGGGTACTGTTTCTTTGGGACTTATTTTTTCGCCCAAGTTTAAAAAAAACAGAAGGGCTTCAGATGAGTCTTTTCCAAAACTTTCATCTAAGGCTTCCTTAAAAAGGGCTACGCTTAACTTTCTGTTATTCAATAAGGAAAATAAATGATTAATATCATTATAAGGAATGACTAATTGTAATTGAGCTTTATTTTCTCTTATAGTTTTTTCCTTTTCTGCAATAGTTAATGCTAATTTTTGAGAGGTTAATTGAAAGGCAATGGGTTTATTGGCCACGCTTAATTCACCATTCCATGTTTTTTCTTTAGAAGTAATGAAGTTTTCTGCTATTTTAAAAGCTTCTTTCAGCACATTTTCTTTAGTAACTTTGGTAACTGTTCCGGACTTTTGAAGGACTTCGTTCAAAACTAATTGGGAAAAGACTAATTTTTTGAAATCAATTTCTCCTGATTTGGTCATTTGGTCTGTTTTGAATGACGAAGGATCATGAGCGTCTAACAAACTAACAGATAAATGATAATCAGCAAAAAGGGTGTCCATTACCTTTTCAAATTTATTGGTATCATGGTTCTTAAAGGATTTTTCAACGAAAATTTTGTGAAATTCATTATCCTTTAGAGATGCTAACATCCATAGATAAAAATCTTCTATTTCTGTTTTAAATGATGGGGTAATGTTTGAATCTACAATTAAAAGAATATTGCTTAATAATTTTTCCGAATTAAAAAGAGCGTCGGATTGTTCAAAGGCTATTTCTATTCTTGATCTTAAAAAATCTTCAATAAATTGAAAAATAATAGGTTGTAATTGAGCTATATTTTTTACAATGGGAAGATTCTTTACTTCTTTGAATTCAATTTCATGATGATAATAGTACAACTTTATCCTTTTAGTGTGGTTACTAAAGGTTATAATGAGTACATCGCCGTTTAACAAAGAATTCCCGTCAGCCATACATAAAAATGAGCTATATTATTTAAATTGACTGGGAGTAATCAAAAAACAGTTTCCACAAATATAGATTAAAATAATATTTTCCCCTATTAATCAAGGTTTTATTTTACCAAATATATCTGTTTTTATAATTTTATAACCCGTTGGATCTGTACCTAACATAGCATAACCAAAATCATTTGAAATAATCAGATCTACTATTTTCTCATTTGGTTTTTCAGGTAAAAAGGTACTCTCCCAAAGGAACTCTCCTGCAGCGTTCAATCGAATTAATCTATGATTATAATTTCGATTGATTGAAACATTTCCTTCTCTTTCTAATAAAATAATTTGACCTTCTTTCTCGCAAATAATTTTTATGCCTTTGCTAATTCCTAAATTAGATTCTTTTGTATATTCCCATTCTCTGTCACCATTTAGGGAATAAGAAGTTACAGAGGTTTTATATCCTTTTAAGGTTTTTTGTGCAGCGGTTATAAAAATAGATTTTCCGTTTCCTGAAATACCTCCTTCTTGGGTAAGATAAATATTTTGTAAAGGTTTTGATAAGGTTAGTATTCCCTTGTTTGTGAACCTTAGTAAAAGAGCATTACCATTGGGTCTGGCTGTCAATAAATAATAAGTACCGTTATCTAATAAATACCCTCCAATAGGTTGAATATTTGTTTCGTAGGTATGTATCCATTCTGACCCACCTCCTGCCTTTAAAGAACTCATGAATAAACGACTATCTTGTGTTGATTGCTTCATGGTTCCGGCTATAATCCAGTTTCCTTCTTTTGTTGTTGAACAATGAAAGCCTTCAGAACTTTCAATAAGTGGAAATTTTTTTGATAAATCACCACTAACCACCGATTGCAACGTAGGAGATACACCATTAGAATACTGAAGAAATGTAATTCCTTCTTTACGTTGTATTAAGGTGCCGAAGGCATTTTGTCCTATTCCATTTTGAATATCTGAGGCTATTCCTGTACCTGGAGAAATTTCAAGATTGGCAGATTTACCATCGGCACTAATTTGGAGGAGATTAATTTCCTTTTTGCTATTTGTTCCTATAATTCTAAAGGTTCCGTCTGTAATTTGAATGAACTGATGCGCATATTGGGTGTCAATGGAGGGAGAAATAGGGTAATCTTGAGAAAATGTATTCAATGGAAATTTTTCTAAATCCCACTTAACACAAGATGGTATCCATATTCCAATCATCAGTATTCCTACAAGTACTTTTTTCATCGATTAGAATTTTATTCTGTAACCTGCTACGGGTTGATTTACAAATGGGTTCGGGCCATTTTTTTGGTATCCAATAGTTGGTGATGGCACGGTATTCATAAATAATTCCCGGCTGGTTCGTTGTGCTTTTTTATTTTTCACAAAAATATGAGCATCATTTAGTATCCAAATACCTAAACTTACAGCAGCACTTATCAAACTTCGATGATGCCATTTGTTTGCATTAAGATACGTAGTTTCATTTTCAGTAACTGAAAAAGTTTTTTTATGAATGGCGTAATCAATATCAGATTGTTTTTTACTTACTGCTGCGAAAAAACTGCTTCCCAACCAAACGCCAGTTACTATGGGCCAAAGGGGAATGTTAGTTTTATTTTCTTTCATAGACTGGAAATGTCTAATGCCAAATCCAGGCACTAAATAGGTAAATGGCGATACCGGTTTATAGGCTTTGGGTGGTGTGGTCGATTTTAGTGTTAAATCATTCTTTGTAGTATCAAGTAGGGCGATTTCAGAGGTTAAAATACTTACATCGGGTAAGGTACAAGCCACTTCGGGTAGATTTTCACACAACTTTTCGTCTGTAACCTTGCTTATTCTAATAAAGGCTACTTGCCAATAGAATTTATCTGGCGCACTTTGACTTAATTTTGGTTGAGGATCTAAAAAACAGCGTAGCTCAAAAAACATTTCCTTGCATATCGTCTTTTCGACAGGTAATCCGTTTTGTAAAAAGCCAATACGTTCCCGAACAGGAAGAGATCCCCGATATACTTCGTAAAGCAAGTTATCTGGGTGTTTTTGCCCATTTGGAAGGTAAATGGGACTTGAAAAACCAGCAGATTTAAAAACAACCGTTTTTCCAGACTCCTCACTGGGCAATGCCCAACAAATATTAATACCAGTTTGCTTCTTAGGTTTCTCAATTAATACATCCATGTAAGTATCTAAATTCAGATAACTTTCATTTATTTGGCCACTCTCTCCTAAAGTCATGCCGTAATAGGGTGTACTACCTGATATTTCACCACGAGCATCTTTAAAAAGAGTTAAGGCGTGTCTTTTAGCTGCTTCTTTTAGGCGTAAAATTTTGTCATTATCACTGATTATTCTAAAACATTGATGTAACTCCTGAGCCATTCCGTAGGCTAAGTTCCCGAAACTTAGTTTCTTTTCATTTAAAGATTCTTCTATTTCCTGCCTTTTTATACTCCATGATTCTGCTGTATGCCCAACAGGAATATTGTTAAGTTTAGATGCTTCAAAAGTGAATTTATTCCCATTTTTATAAATGCCGTCTTGGGCATTTAAAGACAGAGAATTTAGGTAGACTATCGAAATCCATACCAGGAATAGTCTTATTGAGGTGCTATTCATATAAGGTAATCTTTGACAATAATGAACTTTCAGCCGCTGTTTCCATTTGTCTTACGCCGTTTATTACGGATAAGTCCATATAACCTTTTTCTTTATTTTGCTCTGTTTTTACTAAAAAATAATCGATGAACGAATCAATAGTAGCGAATTTTCTGTTGCTTTTTCCCTGACTGGCTTGATTTAACTCGATGAGCATCGAGTTAGTTCTAAATAATTTTTTAAATTCATCTATACTTTTAAGCAGCCATTTTTCATCATTTGAATAAGCTGCCTTTTGAATACTATTTATTTTATTTAAAACATACTCTGAAGAGCAAAGAACCAAAATTTCAATTCGATTGCGTTGGGTTTTGTCCGCATTGTATGCCTCAATTTTATACTGCCCGGGCTTTTGGAAAACATGTGATATTTTTTTGCCGGTATTTGTAGTTCCATCTCCCAACTGCCAAATTAAAGCTGATTTAGTGTTAACATAAAAAGTTATAGGTTCACCGACCTCTAACCTAGAGGATGAAACCAAAATGGAAAACCCATTTCCCATTTTATCTGTAGAAATTGGGGCTTCACCGCCTTTAAACACCAGGTCGTTCGTATTCTGATTGGGAATAATATTTTCGTCAATGACTTCTGGTTTGGCTAATTCTACGTCAGATTTTGTTGGCACAATTTCATTCTCCAATCCTACAATTTCAAGCATTGCAAAAGAGGGAACCGTTATATTTAGCTCGTTTTGTTGCGGTGTTTTTGATGATGACACTCTCTCTTTGGTCTCACAGGCATTGAATAGAATTATATTCAATGCCAGAACAAAGATCAATAAAATTAATTTAAGGGGGGTACTCATTTTAATATATTAATAATCAGTAATTTAAACTGCTTATAACTGTGCTCAAAAATACGATTTTCCCGTTACAATAGATTTTTTTTTCATTATTTTTTCTTTATTATCAAATAATTATCTCAAGATACTAACAGAACCCGTAAAAATTTCTTTTTTTCCATTAACAAAGGTTACCACCGCTTGCCAAATATAAGCTCCCTGGGGAAGAATTGGGCCAATATTATTCTTACTTCCATTCCAACTCTCTGCGGGTGCATCAAGGTTTAATTTGTTAGAATACCAAACTCTTTCCCCCCAGGGACTATATATCTGTATTTCATAAGCAATAAGGCCTATGCCCACCGGCTTAAATACTTGAATCTCTGGATTGTTTGCCGATGGTACTAAAGCGTTGGGTGCATGAAAGGTGGTAATCCATTCTGGTTCAATAGATTTTGTAATGGTGTCTGAACAATAAAACCCATTTAAATAGTCTGCATAAGCAATTAATTTTACTTCAATCTCTCTGTTTATACTGTACTCATGAATGGGAGATAATGCGTCCGAGGTAATGCCATCGCCAAAATTCCAAAAGTAACGGGTTGAAAAATTAGATTTATTAGTGAATTGTACCTCTCCAATAGTCCGTTCAATAAAATCTGTCCGGTAATCAAATTCAGCTTCAGGTGTAGGTAGGACGGTAATATTTTTAATCAGTGTTAACGTATCCTTGCATTTATCATTCTGAGAGGTTACTAACGTTATGGAAAAATCACCAATACGAGATATGTTTATCGTTGGATTTGCCTGCTCGCTTACCAAAGTTGTATTTAAAAACCATTGAAACTGATTGGCGTTATTGCTTTTATTGGTAATCAAAGGTGTTTTTCCTAAGCAAATCATAGGCGAAATAATATCAAAATCTGCCAATGACTGCGTATTGACTTTAATCTTTCTTCTGAGTGAATCCCTACATCCAAAATTATTTTTTGACAATAATATAAGATCGAATTCACCCTTTTGGTCAGCAAAGAGATTAGGTTCAACGTCTGAATAAATATCGTCTTGCCATTTCCATTCAAATTGGATAGAACCAATTGATTTATTTTTGAGTCCTTCTATCATTTCAAATTCACAAACTTCATCCTTTGAAAGGGTGAAATTGGACGTTGGCTTGGGATAAATAGAAATTTCAATGGGTGGCCCCTCTTCCTTACAACCAAATCTATTGGTAGCAGACAATTTTACCTTTGCCGAACCACTTTTATTAAAAACATAACTTGGTTGGATTTCAATCAGTGAGGGTAAATCTTCAAAATGCCATTGATAAGTAGTACCTGTTTCCACTTGATGTTTAAACTGAACCGATAAAGGTGGACATCCAGCCATTTTATCTGGCATAAAAGTTACATCGGGTAGGGGAAGAATGTTGATGATTTTGTCTATCGTTGTTTTACAAGCATTGATAGCTGATGTAGCGGTTAATTTACTTAAATAGGTGCCCGGTAACGTGTAGGTATGCTGCGCATTTATATTGTTCGAAGTCGTTCCATCACCGTGCTGCCACAAAATATTGGATATATTACTCATATCATTTATGGAGAATAAGCTGGGTATTGTCTCATTAAGACAATAATTGTCTTTATTTATAGGCGTAATTATGGGTGCAGGCCAAACGTTAATCTTCGTTTGTAAGGTGTCTGTGCCACATTTAGTAGCACCTAAAAGTAAATTATATTCACCAGAAGTAGTTAGGATTGGGTTGAAAGTGTTCTGATTTCCTGATATAATTTTTCCGTCAGGCGATGTCAATTGCCAGTTGAGCGTAGCACCAGAGGATGAAAAACTTTTGGCAGTAAGTTGAAAAGGGGGACATCCTTTCAATGATTCAAGTTCAAAAAAGGCTTCTGTATCCCTTTTATAAACCGATATTATTTTTTCCAAACTATCTTTTCCACAAGCATTTTCTGTCCTTAAGGTAACCTTATAATCTTTGTAATCTGTTCCATCAAGATAGTATAACTGTTCTTCCGCTAATGAATCATAGCTTAGATTTCCATTACCATAATCCCAAATATATTGTAATGGTCCCCCTTCACTCACATTGGCCATCTTAACAGACAAAGGAGAGCAACCTTCCAATGGAAAGGTGCCAAAAATGGCTTTCGGAAGGGGGTGGATTATAATTTCCTTGACATCTTTAATTTCAGCGCAACTGTTTTTAGCAATGGCCTCAATTTTATAGGTCGTATCTTTTCTCGTACCTTCAAGTTTCCAAATTGGGGGATCGGCACTTACAATAGTATCTATGCCATTAATCCATCTGATGGATAAATTATCACCCGAAGATATTTTATTTATTGAAACGGTGTAAGGAGCGCACGATTCATCGTCTGAAAGAGTAATATTTATGTTGGCTGGCGTTGAAACATTGAAGCTTAATTCCTTATTGGTTCGACAGTTTTTATCGTTTTTCACCTCTAACTTGAGGTTTTTAAGTCCTGGTTCTTTGTAAAGGAAGCTTGGATTTTTCTTTTCGCTGTTTTGATTTTCTTCTGTTGTCCAACGAAATTCATTTCCACCCACACTTTTATTTTGCGGGCTAAATGCCGTATTTAAGCAAATATTAATGGGCAATATAAAATCTGCAGTTGGTGCAGTATTTAAATAAATGATCTTTGTCGCACAGGCTTTACAAGTATTAAAATTTGGATCACTCAAGCAGTAAACAAATTTATTTTCACCCGGTAGTAAAAGGGATGTATTGACTATAGCTGCGTCGGTACCCGATAAACCCGGTCCAGTCCAGGAACCTCCAGAGGGAAATCCTCCCGTTAGTAAAAATGGGGAGGCATCGGGACAAATTTCCAAACGATCTCCAGCCGAAATAGTTAATCCTGGATTGAGTATGTCAATAGTAACATTTCCCTCCTGAAAACAAGAGGTTTCAGGTCTGAAAATATATTGGTAAATGTGTTTCCCCGAACTTGGAACAGATAAATCTACTAATCCTTTTTGAGCATCTACCCCTTTTCCTTTCCAGCTGCCTCCTGGAATATTAGAGGTAAGTTGGAATGACATGGCATCAATACAAAGCGTCGTATCTTTTGAGAGCGTAAGTGGGGGAGTGTTGGTTGATTTGGCAAAAATACTATCCCTGACAGAGCATCCGTAGCGATCATATTGAACATGTAATATTGATATTTCATTTTGCGTAAGCAATGTAGTATTTAAGGTGCCTTCCGATGAATTGACTCCAGTTCCTGTCCAGGTGAATTGTCCATTCGTCGAATCTACTTGTACATCTGTTTCTACCAATAAATTTGAAACTTTGTTACTGTTGCAAAACAAAAGACTATCTGCTAAGGTCAGAACAGGAGCTTTATCTACCAGAATGACTTCTCTTGCTGTGATGCGACAGCCATTCAATTTATCTAAAGTATAGGAAACATTAAATCGGCCTGGTCCGCTCATTACGGGTGAAAAAAGTCCACTTACGGGATCTACTCCAATTCCAGAATATACTCCTCCTCCCGGCTGACCAAGTAATAATTTTGGAGCATCGCCTAAGCAAAATGAATCAACACCTAACGAAATGGCAGGACTGGCGATAATGGCTATTTTAAATGAATCAAAAGCGCTGCAGCCCTCATTTCCTATTTGGTATGTCAACGTAATGGAGGTGTTTTCTGGCAAATTCTTAGGGTAAAAGGTTCCCTTTATTGGATCAATGATGCCCTGTCCTTTCCAACGTCCTCCTAAAGGAATCGCTTTGAGCGTCAAAGTGTCTCCTCCTTCACAAAATTGATTTGGATTTTCACTCAGGTTTATGCTTGGGTTTTGAATAACGGTAATGGGTATCCGATGCATAAGTGTACTACAAACTTCCGACTCAATTCTCATGGTAACCGTACCTGATTGGGTAAACGTCAGTGCTTTGAATCTTTCAGAAGAATCTACGGTTCTATCAGCACCCTCGAAGGTCCAGAATATTGATTTGATGTCACCACTGGAGGTAAATTTTAAATCTTTTTCGGTAATCACTGCTTTTTCACAAAAAATATTTGGGGTGTCTATTTGATACGATGGCGGATTAAAAACCTTGTATTTCATAATATTTTTATCCACGCCACAAACATTTTGTG
>Ga0247835_1001263_pt1 | contig 31940 bp, 19 predicted proteins | sample LaCtaG_3_FD_189912 | JGI IMG/M metagenome (GOLD analysis project Ga0247835, IMG submission 189912) | Freshwater microbial communities from meromictic Lake La Cruz, Castile-La Mancha, Spain - LaCruzMarch2015_13.5m | ecosystem: Environmental > Aquatic > Freshwater > Lake | place: Spain: Castile-La... | reverse complement strand
TATAACGCAAATGCGAAAGATTTCTGTGCTGCCTCGGCGAACAACCCATCCTTTAATGACATCTTCTCGTTTGGGAAAATCAAGTTGGTTGCACCAACAACCTTCAATGCACGCCTTACGATCTCCCGGTACTCATTATTCTCCAATAGATAATTGAATATCTCTTTCCCCAACAGGTCCAACGCCAACGCATGTGCCTTATCCTTATATTCTCGCTCCTCGTCATTAAACCTCTGTCCGTAAAAACCTTCGGGAAATTGATCCAGGAAGAATTTGGTTGATTGAAGAAGACTTTGATACTTACCCGATGCCGAGTTACTGATCTTCAGATTATCAAGAACCGGATGAACCGCTGCGTCCCCCGACACCTTGATTGGTTGAGCGTACTTCAAGGCAATCGTTCTTTCCCCGGCACCGACAAAGAAGATCTTGACTGTATCGCCGTTGCTGTTAGCAAGGACCTCACCCAGCCCCCAGTCGTCCTTGCTCGGGTGCCTGACGCGATCACCTTTCCTGTATTCCATGCCATTCTCCCGCTTACGCAGAAATAGATTTCGGCGACTGAACGACCCCATAAGCCACCTTCCCGCGGAGATTCGATCAGATTACACGGATACTGTCAACGCCCCGAGCACCTTGTTCGGCCGCCCCCCGTCGTGGGACCGGCGCCCTACGAGGCGCATGAACCAATGATTGCGCAGGTGGCTCCGCCTATCTTGGGCCATCGGTCGCCCCCAATTTGCAGTGACCCGCGCCCGCCGTTCCGGCAAGATGGCGGAATTCCCCGCAGGCACCCGGCACGGCCCCAATGAACCTGAACACCTACACCCTGCTCCTGCGCCTGCTGCTGCCGCTGGTACTCCTGCGGCTGCTGTGGCGCAGCCTCAAGGCCCCCGCCTATCGGCGCCGGATCGCCGAGCGCCTGGTGCGCGACGCGCCCGGGGCGGCGCCGGCCGCGGTCTGGGTCCATGCGGTCTCGGTAGGGGAGGTCCAGGCGGCGGCGCCGCTGATCCGCCACCTGCTCACCCGGGAACCGCCGCTCAAGGTCCTGATCACCACCACGACCCCGACGGGCGCGGCCCGGGTGCGGGAACTGTTCGCGGACACCGTAGGCCATCGCTACACGCCCTATGACCTGCCGGAGGTCGTCGAACGCCTGCTCGGGCGGGTACAGCCCCGGCTCCTGATCGTCATGGAGACCGAGATCTGGCCCAACACCCTGGCCCGGTGCAACGCGCGCGGCATCCCCGCGGTGCTGGCCAACGCCCGGCTCTCCGCCCGCTCGGCCAAGGGCTATGCCCGGCTGGCCGGCCTGACCCGCGAGACCCTGAGGCGCTTCGACCTGATCGCCGCCCAGACCGAGGCCGACGCCCGGCGCTTTCGCGACCTGGGGGCGGACCCGCAGCGGGTCCAAGTCACCGGGAGCATCAAGTTCGATCTGCGCCTGCCGGCCAGCCTCCTGGACCAGGCCGAGGCAATGCGCCGGACCTGGGGCAGCGACCGTCCGGTGTGGGTGGCGGCGAGCACCCACGAGGGCGAGGACGAACTGATGCTGGCCGCCCACCAACGGCTGCGCGGGCGCGTGCCCGAGGCCCTGCTGGTGCTGGTGCCGCGTCACCCGGAACGCTTCGAGCGGGTCTTTGGGCTCGTCACCCGCGCGGGATTCGACCTGGTGCGCCGCGGCACCCGCGCCCCCTGTACGCCCGAGACCGCCGTCTTCCTGGGCGACAGCATGGGCGAGTTACCGGTCTTCCTGGCCGCCGCGGATGCCGCCTTCATCGGCGGCAGCCTGGTCCCCACCGGCGGCCACAACCCGCTGGAGGCCGCCGCCGTGGGGGTACCGGTGGCCACCGGCCCCTATGTCTTCAACTTCGCGGCGATCACCGAGTTGCTGGTGACCGAGGGTGCCGCCGTCCAGGTAGCGAACGCGTCGCGCCTGGCGGACCTCCTGGCCGACTGGTTGACCGACGCCGCGCTGCGCGCCCGCATCGGCGAGCAGGGTCGGCAGGTGGTGGAGCAGAACCGCGGCGCTTTGCCGCGCCTGATCGCCCTGATCGAAGAGCGGCTGGACGACGGCGCCGGCCACCCCCGATCACCCTAGTGCATGACGCCGAAAATCCCGCGACCATATCTGTTCGTTGTCGTTGTCGTTGTCGTAATCGTTTTCGACTCCGATCACGACAACGACAACGACAACGACAACGATCACGACCGGGAACGGTAGCGGAACTTTCGACGTTCTGCACTAGTATCACCCGCAAGGTCCGCCGGACGACCACCAACAAGGAAATTCCACCATCTGTCCATGAACAATTTCTCCGAAAAGGTCAGCTTCATCTGGGGTGTGGCCGACCTGCTGCGCGGCGACTACAAGCCGTCCGAATACGGCCGCGTCATCCTTCCCTTCATCCTGCTGCGGCGCCTTGACCAGGTCTTGGCCCTGACGCGCGAGGCCGTCTGGAACACCGACGGCGCCAGCGACAAGCTGCCGACGGCCCTGCGCGAGCGGATGCTGATGAAGAGCGCCGCCTGCGGCTTCTACAACCTGGACCGACTCGACTTCCCCAAGGTCTTGCAGGACCCGGACAACATCGCCGCCAACCTGACGCGCTTCCTGCACGGCTTCTCGGCCAATGTGCGCGACATCCTGGAGCGCTTCCGCTTCGAGATCCAGATCGCCCGGCTCGACCACGCCAACCTGCTGTTCCTGGTTGCACGCAGGTTCATCGAGCTCGACCTGCACCCCTACCGGCGCCATCCCGACGGCAGTCTGCTGCTGGGGCCGGACGGTGCGCCCGAGCCCAATGTCACCAACCACGAGATGGGCTCGATCTTTGAGGAGCTGATCCGCCGCTTCTCCGAGCAATCCAACGAGACCGCCGGTGAGCACTTCACGCCGCGCGAGGTCATCGCCTTCATGGTCAACCTCCTGTTCGCCGAGGACGATGAGGCCCTGCAACAGCCCGGCCTGGTGCGCACCCTCTATGACCCGGCCTGCGGCACCGGCGGCATGTTGTCGGTGGCCGAGGACCATCTGGGCCGGCTCAACCCGCAGGCGCGGCTCGAGGTCTTCGGCCAGGAACTGAACGACGAGTCCTATGCCATCTGCAAGGCCGATATGCTGGTCAAGGGTCAGGCCGCCGACAACATCAAGTGCGGCAACTCCTTCTCGGCGGACGCACTGCCGGATCTCAAGGCCGACTATCTGATCAGCAATCCGCCCTTCGGCGTCGACTGGTCCAAGGCCGAGCAGGCCGTCAAGGACGAGTACGAGACCCTGGGACATGGCGGGCGCTTCGGCCCCGGCCTGCCGCGCAAGAACGACGGCTCGCTCTTGTTCCTGCTGCACATGCTGAGCAAGATGAAGCGCCCGCACCAAGGCGGCAGCCGGCTCGCCATCGTCTTCAATGGCTCCCCGCTCTTCACCGGCGCGGCCGCGTCCGGCGAGAGCGAGATCCGCCGCTGGATCATCGAGAACGACTGGCTGGAGGCCATCGTCGCCCTCCCCGACCAGATGTTCTACAACACCGGCATCAGCACCTACGTCTGGCTCCTGACCAACCGCAAGGCGCCCGCACGCCGCGGCAAGGTCCAACTCATCAACGGCGTCAACCGCTTCCGCAAGATGCGCAAGTCACTCGGCGACAAACGCAAGGAACTGGGACCGGACGACATCGACACCCTGACCCGGCGCTATGCGGATTTCACCGAAGGCCCCGAGGTCAAGGTCTTCGACAATGCCGACTTCGGCTTCCACCGCATCACGGTGGAGCGCCCCCTGCGGCTCAACTTCCAGGCCAGCCCCGAGCGCATCGCCCGCCTGACCGACGAGAAGACCTGGCAGGCACTCTTGACCAGCAAGAAGAAGGGCGCCGCCGCCGCGGCCGAGATCCTGGAGGGCGAGGCCACCCAAAGGGCCGTGCTCAACCTGCTCAAAACCCTCGCCACCCCGGAACCCGTAGGGTGGACAAGCGCAGCGCAGTCCACCGAGCCGACCCCACCGCTCTACCAGAACCGCGACGCCTTCACCAAGGTCCTCAAGTCCGCCGCCAGGACGCGCGGCCTCAAGCTCGCCGCCCCGGTCCTCAAGGCCATCCTGAGCGCGCTCTCCGAGCGGGACGAGAGCGCCGATGTTTGCACCGACAACGGTCAGCCGGAGCCGGACCCGGACCTGCGCGACTCCGAGAACGTACCGCTCAAGGACGACATCGGCGCCTACCTGGAGCGCGAGGTCTTGCCCCATGTGCCTGATGCCTGGGTGGACCACTCCAAGACCAAGATCGGCTATGAGATCCCGTTTACCCGGCATTTCTATGTCTACGAGCCGCCGCGGCCGTTGGGGGTGATTCGTAGTGAAATCGAGGCGCTGGAGGGCGAGATTCAGGGGTTGTTGGAGAGGGTTCTATAATGGCTCCCCACTGGTTCGGAGAACTTCCGAATGGCTGGATCTGTGGCCGACTGAAGTCCCTCGGCTGGATAATAAACGGATCAACGCCTCGCAGCGGCGAACCCGATTATTGGGATGGTGACGTCGTTTGGGTAACGCCCGAAGATCTTGGCAAGCAGCAAGGAGCGGAGATCCTTGAATCCGCGAGGCACATTAGCCTAGAAGGGCTCAACAATTGCGGCGCATCAATTGTTTCCCCAGGTGCAATTATTGTCTCTACGAGAGCGCCAATCGGACATCTTGGCATCGCAAAGACTCCATTATGCACCAACCAAGGTTGTCGCAGCATCGTACCGCTGAGCGGCAGCAGTTCTCGCTACTTATACTACCTCTTATTCGCTGCGCGTCCTGAACTCTTGGCACGGGGAAGGGGTTCAACATTCTCTGAGCTATCCTCCTCTGACCTTGGGGACGTGGCTATACCGCTCCCGCCTTTTTCAAAGCAAGAAGCCATCGCCGACTACCTTGACGAAAAGACTGCCGACCTCGATGCCCTGATTGAGAAGAAACGCAAGCTGCTCGACCTGCTGATCGAGGAGCGCACTGCTCTGATAAACCAGGCGGTGACCAAGGGCCTCGACCCCAGGGTGCCGATGAAGGACTCCGGCATCCCGTGGATTGGAGAGATACCGCATCATTGGATGATCAAGCGACTCAAGCACATCGTCGCCGAGTCTATTTCCGGGCCATATGGTTCTTCGCTTACGAAATCCATGTACACCCTCTCAGGGTATAGAGTGTACGGCCAGCAGCAAGTAATCCCTGACAATTTCTCTGTTGGTGATTATTACATTTCAGCCGAAAAGTATGGAGAAATGTCACGGTACCGAGTCTTCGCCGGAGATGTCTTAATCAGCGTCATGGGGACAGTCGGTAGAGCGGCAGTAGTCCCCGACGATGCGGAGCCAGGAATCATAAACCCCCGACTGGTACGATACCGGCCGAAAAGCGAAACGGTTGACGCGCGCTTTATGCAGATGGCATTGCTAAGCGATTCGTGCCAAGCCCAACTCAAGGAAACGGCACAGGGTTCTACGATGGACGGGCTGAACATGAGCATTCTGGGAGATCTTCGACTGGCGTTACCTCCGCTCACGGAGCAAGCCGAGATTATCTGGAGTATAAGGAATGGAACAGACCGTCTCGATCAAGTTCGACAAGCAATCGAATCGCAAGCGAATCGCCTCCAAGAATACCGCCAAGCCCTCATCACCGCCGCCGTCACCGGCCAACTCGACCTCGGGGCCGCGGCATGAAGCCCGTAGGGTGGACAAGCGCAGCGCAGTCCACCGGATCCCGCGCGGACTGTCCGGTCGCCGGTGGACCGCGCTGCGCTTGTCATCTGGCTCCCACGCTCCAGCGTGGGAGCAAGAGCGGGCGCTCCGCGTCCAGCAACCAGACGGGACGCGGAGCGCCCGCACTGCATTCCCACGCTGGAGCGCGGGAACGAGAGGACAGGTGGAAGCGATGAATGAAGACGACCTGTTGCGCATCCTGGCGCCGATCCCGATCGGCCAGGACATCCCCGGCATGAATAAGGGGACGGTATTTCGGTTGGCCGATCGTCACGCTCGACTCGCAACACCGCCGCCGCCCCCATATCCGGCTGTTCGTCAGCGTCCTGGCAACCTACTTGAAAGATGGCAGGGCCTCCCTGACCTATTGCCGCGGCGATGGACCGCGCGTGCCGCATCTCGGCGAGTACGGAAGTCACTACAAGTCCCTTGCACGCTATCTCTATGCGATCGAAGGGCGGCGACACGGCCGCGTGCACAAGCGCACCGGGCCTTGATCATAATGCCGCGCAGGGCGATGAGGCCGCAGCGTAGGGTAGACAAGCGCAGCGCAGTCCACCAGCGACCGCGAAGACCGTGCCGGATTCGGTGGACCACGGCATTGCTTGGGCCGGACGGGGCATTCGCCCCGTCCGCAACGTTTTCTCCGGACCCGCGGGCTGGTATACTCACGCAAGGCCGCGTGGCCTTGTTTTATCCTAGAATCGGCAATTGCTCACGCAAAGACGCCAAGAACGCAAAGAACGCAAAGAAGAATAGAACTTTGCCGGCGATGATCCCGTCACCCGGTAGGTGAACCGTACGACAGAGATATCGCATTGAAAAACTTTGCGTCTTTGCGTGAAACAAATGCTCATCAGGCCGGACGGGGCATTCGCCCCGTCCGAAATGTTTTCTCCGGACCCGCGGGTCTGCCGTACCCATCGGCGACCGAATAAACAATTGGGACGGGGCGAATGCCCCGTCCCGCCCGGAAAGCGAGCTTGGCGCCTTGGCGTGATCATTGCTCTTCTTCTTTGTGTCTTTGTGCCTTTGTGAGAGAATTACTCACGCGCAGCGACGAAGGATCAAGATGAAGACCTACACCGAAGACGCCTTTGAACGGCTGATCGTCGAGCACCTGGTCTTACACGGCGGCTACGAGCCCCGCGGCCTGACGGCGTTCGACCCGGACGAGGCCCTGGCCATCCACGCGGGCTTCGACGTGCAGCGGGCGCTGATCCCGGCGGATGTGCTCGGCTTCGTTGCGGACACCCAGCCCAAGCCTTGGGCCAAGCTCCAGGCGATCCACGGCGCGTCGCTGGCGGGCCTCTTCCTCGACGCACTCACCAAGGCCCTCGATACGTTCGGCCTGCTGTCGATGCTGCGCCGGGGCTTCAAGTTCCATGGCCAGAAGATCCTGCTGGCTTACTTCAAACCCGGCAACAACCTGAATCCGGCGGTCTGGGACCTGTACGACCAGAACCGTCTGCGCGTGGTGCGCCAACTGCGCTACGACCCCAAGACCGACGACGAACTGGACCTGGCGCTGTTCGTCAACGGCCTGCCCATTGCCACCGGCGAGTTGAAGAACCCGATGACCGGCCAGCAGGCGACGGCGGCCAAGCAGCAGTATCGGCAGGACCGCGACCCCCATGCACCCCTGTTCCGCTTCAAGGCCCGCGCCCTGGTTCACTTCGCCGTGGATGCGGACGAGGTCTGGATGACCACTCGCCTGAATGGGCCCTCCACCCGCTTCCTGCCCTTCAATCGCGGACATGACGGCGGCGCCGGCAACCCGCCGGTGGCGGGCAGGCACCGTACCTGTTACCTGTGGGAAGAGGTCTGGCAGCGCGACAACCTGTTGGATTTGGTGGGGCGGTTCCTGCACTTGCAGACCGAGGAGGAGAAGGACCCGGACACCGGTCAGGTAACGGTCAAAGAGACGATGGTCTTCCCGCGCTATCACCAATGGGATTGCGTGCGGCGCCTGCTGGCGGCGGCCAGGGAGACGGGCGCCGGCACGAACTTCCTGTCGCAGCACTCGGCGGGTTCGGGCAAATCCAACACCATTGCCTGGGTCGCCCACCGGCTGGCCGCGCTGCACGACGACCAGGATCGCAAGGTCTATGACGCGGTCGTGGTGCTGACCGACCGCAAGGTGCTCGACCAGCAGTTGCAGAATACCGTCTATCAATTCGAGCACAAGAGCGGTGTCGTGGAGAAGATCGACACCGACTCCGCCCAACTCGCCCGCGCGCTGACCGCCGGGGTGCCGATCATCATCTCCACCATCCACAAGTTCGGCTTCATTCAGGACAAGATTCAGGCCCTGCCGGACCGGCGCTACGCCATCATCGTCGATGAGGCCCATTCGTCGCAGACCGGCGACATGGCGGTCACCCTCAAGGAATTGCTTTCCGACAGCGCGCTCGCCGCCAGGCTCGAGGCTGAAGGTGAGGACCTGTCGGCGCCGGATCAGCTCGCGCTGCGCGCGGCCCTGTTCCGCGGGCCTCAGCCCAACATGAGCTTCTTCGCCTTCACGGCGACGCCCAAGCATAAGACGCTGGAGCTGTTCGGTCACAAGGGTTCCGACGGCAAACCGGCGCCCTTTCACCTCTACTCGATGCGCCAAGCCATCGAGGAGGGCTTCATCCTCGACGTGCTCAAGGGCTACATGACCTACCAGCGCTTCTTCCAACTCGCCAAGCAGGTCGCGGACGACCCGGTATTGGACAAGAAGAAGGCCGCGGCGGCACTGGCCCGCTTCGTCAGCCTGCACCCGACCAATATCGCGCAGAAGACCCAAATCATCCTGGAGCATTTTCGCGCCTGCGTGATGCACCAGCTCCAAGGCCGCGCCAAGGCGATGCTGGTGACCAGTTCGCGGCTGATGGCGGTGAAATACAAGCAGTCCTGCGACGCCTACCTGATCGATAAGGGGAAGGACCCGGGCTACAGCGCTATCCGCTGTCTGGTGGCCTTCTCCGGCGAGGTCCAGGACGACCAGGTGAGGGGTGTCACCTACACCGAGCCGCAGATGAACCGCGGCAGCGACGGCAAGCCCATCAAGGAAACCGAGCTGCCCGCCCGTTTCGCCTCCAGTGTCTATCAGGTGCTCATCGTCGCCAACAAGTACCAGACCGGCTTCGACCAACCGCTCCTGTGCGCAATGTATGTGGACAAGCGCCTGGACGGCATCCAGGCGGTGCAGACACTCTCACGGCTCAACCGCACCTATGGTCGGCTGCTGCTTCGCAAGCCGCCGCCGCCCGCCGGCGGTGCGCCGGTGGACTTGGGCGACGATGTGGTGCTGGCCTCCTATAAGCTGAAGCTGGACGCCGCGGGCGACTTGACCCTGAAGGCCGGCGGCTCCGGCGAGTTGCCGGGCCCCGAATACACCGGGACCGGCACCGCGAAGCCGCCGCAGGAGCGGCTCTCCACCATCATCGAGGTCATCAATACGCGCTTCGGCACCGACTTCGACGCCCAGGACCTGGTGGATGGTGTCACCGCACAACTGGTGGCCGATGCCGACCTCCAACAGGCCGCCCGCGTCAACGACAAGGGCAACTTCGGGGTTCCGTTCCGGGAGGCATTGGACGACGCGCTGGTAACCCGCCACGAAAAGCACGGCGACTTCATCAACACGCTCTTCCAGGACGAGGCACTGGGGGCCTTCTTCCGGAACTGGATGCTGGATCAGGTCTATGCGCAGTTGCGTGGCGGCAGTGATTCAGCAATGCAGGATCACTGATTCCGGAACAGCGCCCACACCTCGCGGAAGCGCTCGTGGGTCGAGTCGCCGATCCACTCGAAGGCGACCGATTCGGTGCAGGAGACCTGGACGCTGCCGGCGCGCATGCGGTCGAGCACATTCTCCTTGCACTCGGGCTTGCGCGAGATGATGGCATCGGCCGGGACGAAGACCTGATAGCCCCAGCGCTGGAGCCCGGAGACGGTCTGGGAGATGCAGATGTGGGCCTCCATGCCGACCACGATCAATTGGCGCCGCCCGGGGTGGGCCGAGATATTGCGCTCGAACCCCGCGGCGGTGCAGCAGGAATAGGCCGTCTTTTCGGTCGGCTGGGTGTCCGGCGGCAGATTGCACGCGATCGAGGCGATGATCGGCCCCAGCCCCGCGGAGTTCTGCTGGGTGGCGATCACCGGGATGCCGAAGACCTTGGCCGCGGCGATCAGGCGATTGATGTTGCCGACCACCTGCTCCAGTTCATCGGCCCCCATCGCCTTGGCCAGCCGTTCCTGGGCGTCGATGATGAGCAACTGGGACGCGTCCCGCTGACACAGCGGCATCTGGACTGGTTGAACGCTCAATGGATGTCCTCCGGTTGGTTGTCGCTGCCGACGGCAGCCTTGTTATACCTGACGGTTTTGAGTTTTCAGTTTTTGGTTTTTCGTAAGATGCCGACCAACATCGCGTCAATAAGAACGAAAAACCGAAAACTGAAAACGTAACGGTCGATTGCCTCTTGGCCCCGGTGCCTCGCAGCCCTGGGGCACCAGGATCAGAACACGAAGAGCGGCGGCGCCGGGCAGTTGGCGAGCGCCGGGATGCAGGTTTCAAACAGCGACGCGCGGTGCAGACCGCCGCCGGCCGCCCGGGTGATCAAGCAGGCCGCCATGGCCGGCGCCTCACCGAGCACGCAAAAGAGTCGGCCACCCGGGGCCAGTTGCTCCTCCAGCACCGCCAGGGCCGCGAGTTCGGGCACCGAACCGCTCACCGCGATGACATTGAAGGGGCCGCCCGCGGTCGGCCCGGCCAAGGCGTCGGCCGTGCGCACCTCGATCCGGTCGAATCCCGCGGCAGCGAGACGCTCGCGCGCGGCGGCGGCCAGCGCGGGTTCGAGTTCCAGGCTGACCACCCGGGCGCCCAGACGGCTGAGACAGGCGCTCAGGTAACCGCTGCCGGTGCCGACCTCCAGCACCCGGTCGGCGACCTGCACCTTAAGCGCCTGCAACAGGCGCCCGACCACCTTGGGGGCCAACATCGTGCGACCCTCACCGAGCGGGACCTCCAGGTCTGCGTAGGCCAGCCCCCGGTAGGCGTCCGGGACGAAGCCCTCGCGCCGGATCTCGCCCATGACCTCGAGCACCCGATCGTCCAGCACCTCCCAGGGGCGGATCTGTTGCTGGATCATATTGAAGCGCGCGATGTCACTGCTTGAGTCCACGAGGGTTTCTCCGCGGGGTTCAGGGGGTTTAGGGCCGGTCGGCGTGCAAGGCTAAGGGCTTCGCACCCGGCGTGCAACCGCGCAACCGGGCGCGCCGGTCGGCCCCGCCGATTTGGGGCCACCCGTCATCGGCTGAACCTGGAATCGGCAGTTGCTCACGCAAAGACGCCAAGAACGCAAAGGAGAATCAAACTTTGCAAGCGATGCTTCCGTCACCCGGCAGGTGCGCCGTGCGACAGAGATATCGCATTGAAAAACTTTGCGTCTTTGCGTCTTCGCGTGAAACAAATGCGCTTTCCAGGCTCAAGCACTACGCGTCAGCGGCCAGTCGGGCGGCGCTTGGCCTTGAGGCATTTCCGATAATAGATAAAATTAGCGATTTCTGAAATAAATTTAGTCGTGGGCTGCCGCCGCAGGGGGGCACCGGGGGCCGCCGCCGATGCAGATCGACCTGAAAAGCCACCTGCACCTGCCCGTGCCGCCATTTCGATCGAAGCCGCAGCCGCCCATCCAAGCGGCCGGGTATGCTATCGTTCGCCGGGCGCTGCCACCCAGGACCTGGCCAGGACCAGGCCAGGAACAGGATCGGAAGCGCGGCACAGACTCCGAACCCCAGCTACCCGGTAGCCAGCGCATGCGCAGACCTCACCCACTCGCGGCACTCCTGATCGCCGCGACCGCCGCCTCGGTGTCGGCGGCCGACCAGCCGGCGCCGCTCCCGGCGGCCCCGGCCCAAGCCCAAGCCCAAGCCCAGTCACCGCCCCCGGCCAGATCACCCGTCCCGCCCCCGCCCAAGCCCGGCGCCCAGAAAAAAGGCAGCGTAAAGGCCGAATACAAGGGCCCGACCGAGGCCGACATCCGCACCGCCTACCAGGACCGGGTCGACCTGCTCAACGCGGGCACGGCGCAGTATCTCGATCCTGCGGCGGCGGCCAAGCTCACCATCAAGCTGGTCAAGGTGGATGTGGTGGAATGCAACCCGGCCGAGGAGCGCCAGGATACCTACGTCTGCAGCATCCTGATCGAGGCCGGCGTGGGACCCGGCGAGGTCGAGTTCAAGCGCGTGGAGGTCGCGCTGGTCAAGGCGAAGGACGCCTGGCGGATCCAATAGGAGCGCCGCATAGACTGACCCCTGCGCCCCCCTGCCCGATTACTTGCACCGTGGCCCGCTCGCACCCCGCCGTGGTCTGGCCCACCGGCGGCGCGTCGCGCGTCCGGCCTCATGAAGCGTCTTTTTGAGTCCCCAACCCTTCCCAACACAGCACCCTGAGGTAATCTGCATGTCCTTGATCTCTCGCTCAATGGCCGAACTGATCGGCACCTTCTGGCTGGTCCTCGGCGGTTGCGGCAGCGCCGCGCTGGCGGTGGTCTTCATGGCCGGCCCCAACGATATCGGTATCGGCCTGCTCGGCGTCGCCCTCGCCTTCGGCCTCACGGTCCTGACCATGGCCTATGCCATCGGGCACATCTCGGGCTGCCACCTGAACCCGGCCGTAACCATCGGTCTGGTCGTGGGCGGGCGCTTCAGCGCGGCGGACGCCCCCCTGTACATCCTCTTCCAGACGCTCGGGGCCATCCTGGCGGCCTTCCTGCTCCTGCTGATCCTCAAGGGCCGACCAGACTTCGTCCTCGCGGCCAACAGCCTGGCGGTGAACGGATTCGGTGACCTGTCGCCGGGCAAGTACGGCCTGACCACCGCGCTGATCATGGAGGTCGTCATGACCGCCGTGTTCCTGTTCGTCATCCTGGGCGCCACCGACAAGCGCGGCATCGGGACCCATGCGGGCCTCGCCATCGGCCTGGCGCTGACCCTGATCCACCTGATCTCCATCCCGGTGACCAACACGTCCGTGAACCCGGCCCGCAGCACCGGACCGGCCCTGGTCCTGTGGCTGAACGGAGAGGGACTCGCCCTGTCCCAACTGTGGCTCTTCTGGGTAGCCCCGATCATCGGCGCCGGTATCGCCGGCGGGGTCTACCGGCTGTTCGAGACCCCTGACGGCAAGTAGGGGCAGGCGAGTACATGGTCCCGTCGGCCTTGCGCACCGGGACCGGCCGTTCGAGACCACTGACAGCAAGTCGCCGCCGAGCCGGCAGGGGGCCTGGCCCCCTGCCGGCTCTGGGCCTTCGCCGGCCTCGATCGTCGTTCCGGCCGCAGCGCCCGTAGGGTGCGCCGCGCGCACCCGGACCACCGATTGCACCGGCGTACCCCCGGGGTGCGCACGGCGCACCCTACGGTGATCGGCTTCGACAGGTCGGCCGCGGCCTGAACCGTGATCGCGCCGTCAGTACGCCGTTGCGCTTGATCTTGGGGGTGTCTTCAGCCCCGAAGGGGCGCGACATATCAGCCCAGGGCAACGCCCTGGGATAAGACCGTCTCATCGGCTAGCCCTGAAAGGGCGTGACATAACGGCGGGGTGCCTTTTGTCACGCCCTTTCAGGGCTAACCCGCGCTACACCCTATACCCAGGGCGTTGCCCTGGGCTGGTATGTTCGACCACGTTGGGGTCGGAATGCGGGACAAGGTGAAATGGGGTATTGGCTCTTTTGCCAACACGTTGTTCGCGCACGCCCCGGCGGGGGCCTAGCCCCCTGCCGACTCGGGGCCTTCGCTGGCCTCGATCGTTGTTCGGGCCGCCGCGCCCCTAGGGTGCGCCGCGCGCACCCGGGCCACCGAGGCACCGGCGTACCCCAGGGGTGCGCACGGCGCACCCTACGGTGATCCTAGAATCGGCAATTGCTCACGCAAAGACGCCAAGGACGCAAAGAAGAATAGAACTTTGCTGGCGATGATCCCGTCACCCGGTAGGTGAACCGTACGACAGAGATATCGCATTGAAACACTTTGCGTCTTTGCTTCTTTGCGTGAAACAAATGCTCTTTCCAGGGTGATCGGCTTTGACAGGTCGGCCGCGGCCGGAACCGCGATCACGGCGTCAGAGCACCACCAGGTTGTCGCGGTGGATCAGTTCCTCCGCGTCCACATAGCCCAGGATCGCCTCGCAGCGGCTGCTGGGCTCACCGCGGATGCGCCGGGTCTCGGCCACGTCGTAGTTCACCAGGCCGCGGGCGACCTCCCGGCCCTCCTCGTCCTCGCAGGCCACCACTTCGCCGCGATTGAAGGTCCCGTGCACCGCCTTGACCCCCACCGCCAGCAGGCTGGTGCCCTTCTCGCGCAGCGCCCGTACCGCGCCCGGGTCCAGGGTCAGGCGACCGCGCACCTGCAGGTGCCCGGCCAGCCACTGCTTGCGTGCCGCCTGGGGGCCCTGCGCCGGGAGCAGCAGGGTACCCACCGCCTCACCGGCGCCGATGCGCGTCAGGACGGCGCTCCCGCGCCCGGGGGCGATGACCGTGGCCGCCCCGGAGCGGGCCGCCAGCCGGGCGGCGCGCACCTTGGTCACCATCCCGCCGGTACCGCACCCGGTGACGCTGCCCCCGGCCACCAGGTCCAGTTGCGGGTCGTCCACCCGCGTCTCGCCGATCAGCCGCGCCCCCGGGTCGCCGCGCGGGTCGCGGTCGAAGAGCCCGTCCTGATCCGTCAGCAGGATCAGCAGATCGGCCTCGATCAGGTTCGCCACCAGGGCGGCCAGGGTGTCGTTGTCGCCGAAGCGCAGCTCGTCGGTGGCGACCGTGTCGTTCTCGTTGATGACCGGGATCACCCCCAGTCCCAACAGTGTGCGCAGGGTGCCGCGGGCGTTGAGATAGCGGGCGCGATGGGCCAGGTCGTCGCGGGTCAGCAGCACCTGGGCCGTGTGCAGGCCAAAGGTCTCGAAGCAGGCCTCATAGGCGCGCACCAGCCCCATCTGACCGACGGCGGCGGCGGCCTGTAGCTCCGGTAGCGCCTTGGGGCGCTGTCGCCACCCCATGCGCACCATACCCTCGGCTACCGCCCCGGAGGACACCAGCACCACGTCGTGCCCGGCCGCCCGCCGCGCCGCGATCTGTTCCACCCAGGGCATCAATAGCCCCCGGGTCAATCCCTGACCGTCGCGGGTCAGGAGGGCGCTGCCGATCTTGACGACCCAGCGGCGGGTCGCGGGGAGAGTGTCGCGGGAGAGCAAGTCGAGGGCTCCTGGATAGTGTTGGTGTATACCGTTAGGTTCTCAGTTTTTGGTTTTTCGTTTTTCGTTTTTCGTTACGCGATGTCGGCCAGCGTCTTACCAAAAACCAGCAACTGAAAACCAAAAACCGTCGGGTATAACGCGGGAAGGGAGATAGGTCCGGCGCCAGGCTCAATCGAGCGGGTGCCAGCCCGCGGCATCGGGCTCGTCCGCGGGCTTGGTCTCGCCGGACTCGACCTTGAGTTGCTCCAGCCGGCGCATCAGGTCCTCCATCAGCCGGGCCGTACCGGCGCCGGTCAGGGCCGAGCACTCATAGACCGGCCCCAGCCACCCCAGTTCGTCCAGCACCTGCTCGCGCAGCCGCTGCAGCGCCGCGGGCGCGAGCAGATCGGACTTGTTCAGCACCAGCCAGCGCTCCTTATCCGCCAGATCACCGCCGAAGGCGGCAAGCTCCGTCTCGATCTTGCGCACCTGCGCGGCCGGCTCCAGCGTCTCGTCCAGGGGGGCCACATCGACCAGATGCAGGAGCAACCGCGTGCGGGCCAGGTGCTTGAGGAACTGGATGCCGAGTCCGGCACCCTCGGCCGCCCCCTCGATCACCCCGGGGATATCGGCGATCACGAAGCTGCGCCGGTGTCCCAGACGGACCACGCCCAGGTTCGGATAGAGGGTGGTAAAGGGATAGTCCGCCACCTTGGGTCGGGCACTGGAGACCTGACGGATCAGCGACGACTTGCCGGCGTTGGGGAAGCCGAGCAGCCCCACGTCCGCCAACAGGATCAGTTCCAGGTGCAGGTCGCGCCGCTCCCCCGGGGTGCCGGGCGAGAACTGACGGGGGGCGCGATTGGTGCTGGACTTGTAACGGGCATTGCCGATGCCGTGAAACCCGCCCTGCGCGACCAGCAGGCGCTCACCGTTGGCCAGGAGTTCACCCAGGGACTCGCCGGTTTCCTGGTCGAAGACCCGGGTCCCGACCGGCACCCGGATCAGGAGATCACGGCCGCCGCGCCCGCGCATGTCCTTGCCCATGCCCTTGTGGCCGGCCTCGGCCCGGTGGATCCGCTGGAAGCGAAAATCCACCAGGGTATTAAGATTGTTGTCGGCCAGCAGGTGGATACTGCCGCCGTCGCCGCCGTCGCCGCCGTCCGGACCGCCCTTGGGGATGTATTTTTCGCGGCGAAAGCTCACGCAGCCGCTGCCGCCGTCGCCGGCCTCGACCCGGATGAATGCCTCGTCGACGAATTTCATGACGTTGTCCGCAATCCAAAGGCCAAAAATGCAAAGAGCCCCGTCCGGTGGACGAGGCTCTTGTGCCGACACCCTCGCGGTCAACGGCGACCGCGTCCGCGCACGGCGGGGGACGGCAACCGGGTGATGAACGCCGGGTGAAAGAAGCCGATAAACCGAGCCGACAGACGGATCGGGCAGACGGATCAGGCGGTCTCTACCGTGACGAACTTGCGGTTCTTCGGACCCTTGACGAGGAAGCGCACCACGCCGTCCGCCAGGGCAAACAGGGTATGGTCCTTCGCCAGACCCACGTTGACGCCGTTGTGGACGGGGGTGCCGCGCTGCCGCACGATGATGCTGCCCGCCGTCACCTTCTGGCCGCCGAAGACCTTGACGCCAAGCCGTTTGGACTCCGAATCGCGACCGTTGCGTGAACTGCCGCCTGCTTTTTTGTGTGCCATGGATGCTCCCCGATCAGCCCGCGCTGATGCCGGTAATCTGCAGTTCCGTGAACCACTGACGGTGGCCCTGGCGCTTCAGGTGATGCTTGCGCCGCCGGAACTTGATGATATGGACCTTGGCCGCACGCCCGTGGGCCTTGACCGTAGCGGTCACCTTGCCGCCCGGGATGAAGGGCCGACCGATCGTCACCACGTCGCCGTCGGCAACCATCAGTACCCGATCGAGTTCGATGTCGGCACCTGCCTCAGCAACGAGCTTCTCGACCTTGAGGGTATCCCCCTCCGAGACCCGGTATTGCTTACCACCGGTTTGGATCACCGCGTACATGTCTTGAAGTTCCCCAAGGCTGAATTCGACCGCCGACGCTCCGGGCCGGATGTAAAGACCCGCCACCATAACCGGGTGCGTGCCTGCCGTCAACCCGCGCCGCTCCCGGCCGGTGCGTTGTCGTTCTCGTTGTCGTTGTCGTTGTCGTTGTCGTTGTCGTAATCGAATAACCCGACCACGATTACGACAACGACAACGACAACGACGCCCGGTCGTGGCAGCTTGGCGGATACGCGCTGCGTACCCTACGACATGTACGTTAAAACATCAGTTTTGATCCCACCCGCTCCCCGACGCCCCGGCACGCGACCGACCGCCACGCTTGACAGCCCCCCTGACCGACACCTACGATCGGCGGTCACAATTTGAACCCCAGCCCCCAGACGCATGGACCTTTCCGCGATCCGGCTTCCCGCCGCCGAAGACACCAAGGCCGTCGACGCACTCATCCTGCGGCGGCTGCAGTCCGATGTCGTGCTCATCAACCAGATCGGGCACTACATCGTGCGCAGCGGCGGCAAGCGCCTGCGCCCCCTGTCGGTGCTGCTGGCGGCCCGCGCCTGCGGCTACCGCGGCACCCACCACATCGACCTGGCGGCGGTGATCGAGTTCATCCACACCTCCACCCTGCTGCACGACGACGTGGTGGACGGCTCCGAGCTGCGGCGCAACCAGGACACCGCCAACACCGTCTGGGGCAACGAGGCCGCGGTCCTGGTGGGCGATTTCCTCTACTCCCGCGCGTTCGAGATGATGGTCGAGGTCGGCAGCATGCGCGTGATGGAGGTGCTGGCCCACGCCACCAACCGCATCGCCGAGGGCGAGGTCCTGCAACTCCTCAACACCAAGGACCCGGACACGGACGAGCAGCGCTACATGGAGGTCATCGTGCGCAAGACCGCCACCCTGTTCGAGGCCGGCACCCGCCTGGGCGCGGTGCTCGCCGCCAGCCCCGCGGCGATCGAGACGGCCATGGCCGACTACGGCCGCAACCTGGGGATCGCCTTCCAGTTGATCGACGACGCCCTGGACTACAGCAGCGGCAACACCGAGCTCGGCAAGAACGTCGGCGACGACTTAGACGAGGGCAAACCGACCCTGCCGGTCCTGCGCGCCATGGCGGTCGGCACCCCGGCCCAGCGCAGTCTGCTGCGCGCGGCGATCGAACACGGCGGGCGCGAGCGGATCGACGATGTCATCGCGGTCATTGCGTCCACCGACGCGATTGCCTATACTGCCCAACTCGCACGGGAGTACGCCCGACGGGCCCAGGAGGCACTGACCGCCCTGCCCCCCTCGGACGCCTGCGACGCACTGGCCATGATGGCCGATTTTGCGGTGAGCCGGGACCACTGACATCGTGGTAGCGGAGCATCACTGGGACCGAGACCGTCGTGACGGCCGTCCCCCCTCTCCTTCGGGGTGTAGCTCAGCTTGGTAGAGCGCTGTCTTCGGGAGGCAGAAGTCGCAGGTTCGAATCCTGTCACCCCGACCAAATTCCCGCTATATCACCGGAACGCTTGCACCGCGCGGATCGCCGGAACGCTGCAGGATGGCGACTCCGCTATCCGGCGCGGCGTTCCGGAGTCCATAATCTCCCCGTGGCCGAGCAGTATCCACCCAACGAGCGGCTGTTCTCTCACCGTGAGATGGTCGCCGATCCAGTTCGCGGTTTCGTGCTCGAGAACTTCAGTCGCGGCGCCGGACCTCGATACCCTGGGGCGGGTCCAAGTTGAAATTCCTCCACGCCGCCGACGCCCACCTCGACAGCCCCCTGCGCGGCCTGGAGCGCTATGCCGAGGCCCCGGCGGCGCAGATCCGCGGCGCCACCCGGCACGCCTTCGAGAACCTGGTCGCGCTCGCCATCGCGGAGGCGGTGGACTTCGTGCTGCTGGCCGGTGACCTCTACGATGCCGACTGGAAGGACTACAACACCGGACTCTTTTTCGCCCGCCAAATGGCCCGTCTCCAGGAGGTGGGCATCCGGGTCCTGGTGATCGCCGGCAACCATGACGCCGCGAGCCAAATCACCCGGGCGCTGCGCCCGGCGGCCAATGTCCATCTGTTCGCCACGCGCGCGCCGGAGACCGTCGTGCTCGAACAACTCGGGGTGGCGGTACACGGTCAGGGGTTCGCGACCCGCGCCGTCACGGACGACCTGAGCGCCGCCTATCCGCCGGCCCGCCCGGACCTCTTCAACATCGGGCTCCTGCATACCTCGCTCGACGGCCGCGCCGGGCACGAGCCCTATGCGCCCTGCACCCTGGCGGGGCTGCGCTCCCGCGGCTATCAGTATTGGGCGCTGGGCCATGTCCACCAGCAGGAGGTGGTCGCCCGGGACCCCTGGGTGGTCTTCCCCGGGAATTTTCAGGGGCGGCACGCCCGGGAGACAGGCCCCAAGGGGTGCTGCCTGGTGGAGGTGCAGGACGGGGCGGTCAGCCGCGTCGAACACCGGCCGCTCGACCTGGTGCGCTGGGCGGACTGCCGCGTGGACCTGGTCGGCACGGCCACCCCGAACGAGGTCTATGACCGGGTGGCCCTGGCCCTGGCCGGGGCCGCCGCGGCGGCCGACGGCCGGCTGGCCGCGGTGCGCCTGCGCCTCACCGGCCCCTGTGCGCTGCATGCCCGGTTGCGGGCCGACCCGGAGCGGGTGATCAACGAGTGCCGGGCGCTCGCCATCGCCCAGGGCGCCGGTGACCTGTGGCTGGAGAAGGTCCTGATCGAGACCCGCGGCACCGAGTCGCAGGCAGCGGCGCTCGCCCGCGACGATGCCTTCGGCGGCCTGCTGCGCACCCTGCGCGACCTGGATCTGGACCTGGACCGGGACGGGGCACGGCTCGCCGACCTGGCCGGCGAGTTTGCCGAACTCGGCACCCGGCTGCCGGCCGAGCTGCGCAGCGGCGACGACCCCTTCGACCCCCGGACCCCGGAGGTGCTGCGTGCCTGTCTGGAGGATGTGAAGGAGCTGCTCTTGGAGCGCCTGCTCGCCCAGGGGGACGCCGAATGAGGCTCCTGGATCTGCGGCTGCGCGCCTATGGCCCCTTCACCGACCGGCACCTGGATCTGAGCGCCGGTCGTGAGGGCCTGCACCTCATCTACGGGCGCAACGAGGCCGGCAAGAGTTCCGCCCTGCGGGCGCTGAAGGCGCTGCTCTTCGGCGTCCCGGTGCGGACCCAGGACGACTTTCTCCACGACAAGCCGGTAATGCGTGTCGGCGCCCGCCTGCGCGACGGGGACGGCAATGAACTGGTTTGCTACCGCCGCAAGGGGAGCAAGAACACGCTCCTCGACGCGGCCGACCAACCCATCGCGGACGAGGCCCTGGCGGGCTTCCTGCACGGGGTCGATGAACGGCTGTTCGAGCGGCTCTTCGGCATCGATCACCCCTCGCTCGTGAGCGGCGGCCAGGCCCTGCTGGCGGAGCGCGGCCGGGAGGCCGAGACCCTGTTCGGGACCGGGCTCGGCAGCACCCGCATCCATGCCGTGCTGGCGGCGCTCGACCAGGAGGCCGCGGCCCTGTTCGCACCCCGCGCCTCCAAGCCGCAGATCAACACGACCCTGGGCCAGCTCGCCGAGACCCAGAAGCGGCTGCGCGAGGTCTCACTCTCCGCACGCGAGTGGGAGGCGGCCCGCGAGGACCTGGAGCAGGCCGGGGCCCGGCTGGCCGCGCTGGACGAGCAGTTGGCCGCCGCCGGCCGACGGCGCGGCACCCTGGAGCGGATCCGCCGCACCCTGCCCGGCCTAGCCCAGCGGGCGCAAATCGGCGCCCGGCTGGCCGAACTGAGCACGGTGCCGGTGCTGGACGCCGGATTCACCCCCAGGCGCGAGGAGGCCGCGGCCAAGCGCCTGCTCGCGGGCGCGGGGCAACTCAAGGCCGCCGCCCGGCTCGCCGCCCTGCGCGAACAGGCCGCAACCCTCGCGGTCGCGGCCGACCTGCCGACCGACCTCACAACGGAGGCGCCGGCCATCGCCGCCCTGCGCGAGCAACTGGGCAGCCACCGCAAGGCGGCGCTCGACCGGCCCGCGCTCGCCGTCACGGTGGACGCGCGCCAGGCCCAGGCGCGGCACCGACTGGCGGCCATCCGCCCCGGGCTCGCGCTTACCGACTGCGACCGGCTGCGCCCCCTGCTTACGCGCCGCGGCCGAGCGACCGAACTGGGCGGACGCCAGGGCGCGCTGGAGGCCAGGGTCAAGGGCACCCGCGACGCCCTGACGCAGACGGCCCTGGACCTCGCGGCCAGGCAGACAGAACTCGCCGGCCTGACCCAGGGTCCGCCGCTCGACGCCCTGGCGCGGGCGGTCGCCGCCGCCCGCCGCGCCGGCGACCTCGACCAGGCCATCGCGCAGGCCGGCGGGCAACGCCAGCGCCATGCCGAGGCCTGCGCCCGCGACCTGGGCGCCCTAGGGCTCTGGACCGGCGACTTGGCCGCGCTGCGCGCCGCCGCCCTGCCCGGCCAGGAGACGCTGCGCCGTTTCGACGCCGACGAGTTGGCCCTGGACGAGGAGGCACGCCGCCTGGCGTTGGCGGACACCGAGGCGCAGGCCGAGCGGCGGCGCACCCTGGAGGCCCTGCGCGCGCTGGAGCTGGCGGGGACGGTCCCCGCCGAGGCCGACCTCCTGGCCGCGCGCGCCCACCGGGACCAGGGCTGGCGGCTGCTCAAACGGCACTGGCTGGACGGGGCCGACGTGAGCGCCGAGACCGAGCGCTACACCCCGGACGCGCCGCTGCCCGCCGCCTTCGAGGGCGCCGTCACCGCAAGCGACGAGCTGGCCGACCGCCTGCGCCGCGAGGCCCAGCGCGTCCACGACCACGCCGCCGCCCGGGCGCGCCTGGAGGCCGTCGACCGGACCCTGGCCGAGACCGCGGCGGCCGGCGCGCACCTTACCGGGCGGCGCGCGGCGCTCGCCGCCGCCTGGCAACAGGTCTGGACCTGCTGCGGCCTGTCCCCCCGCACGCCGCGGGAGATGGCGGACTGGACCGGCAAGGCGTCGCGCCTGCGGGACAAGGCGGCGCAAGGCGATGAGATCGATGAGCGCCTCGCCGCCCTGCGCGAGACCAGGGAGACCCTGAAGGGCGGCCTGGCCGCCGCCCTGGCAACCTTCGCGGCGCCCGATCCGACTCCCGATCCGGCCCCCGCCGCCCGGGTACCGGAACTCGCACCGCTTCTCGACCGGGCCGAGTCGCACCTCCGGGCACTGGAGGCCGCAGAGCGCCGCCGCGAGGCCCTGGCGACGGCCGTCGCCGAACTGGACGGCCGGCGGCAACACCTGGAACTGGAGGCCGCGAGCGCCGCGACCGAGCACGCCGACTGGCAGGTCGCCTGGGGCGCCTTGATGCGCGAACTCGGGCTGCGCCCGGACGCCACCCCGGGCGAGGTCGCCGACGACCTGCAGGCCATCGCGGACATCCTGCAACTGGTCGACGAGGCGGCGGGCCTGCAGTCCCGGGTCGCCGGCATCGACACCGACGCCCGGGTCTTCGCCGAAGCGACGCGCGGTCTCCTGACCCGGCTGGCCCCGGACCTCCTGGGGCGACCACTCGAAGAGGCCGTACCCGAACTGCACCGGCGCCTGGGCGAACAGCGGGAGGCCAAGAGCCGCCTCGCCGAACTCATCACCCAGGCAACCCAGGCCGAACAGGAGGTGCAGACGGCCCAGGTCGACCTCCAGGCCGCGGACGCGGTGCTTGCGTCACTCTGCCGCCAAGCGGGCTGCGACCGGCCCGAGGACCTGCCGGCCATCGAGGAGCGCGCCCGTCAGCGGGCCGAACTCTCGGCGGCACTGCACCGGCTGGAGACCGAACTCATCGAGGGCGGTGACGGCCTGGGGCTGGCCGCCCTCGCGCAGGAGGCCGCCGCCGTGGACCGCGACGCCGTCATGACCGAACTGGACGGGCTCCAGGCGCGGCTGGCGCACGAACTGCAACCGCAGCGCGAGGCCCTCCTCGCCCACCGGATCAACGCCGAGCGGGACTTCGCCCTCATGGCCGGCAGCGACGCCGCCGCCGCCCTGGCCGAGGAATCCGAGCAGACCCTGGCCGCCCTGCGCGCCCAGGCCGAACGCTATGTCCGCGTCCGCCTCGCCGCGCGCGTCCTGCGCGACGCCATCGAAGGCTTCCGCCGCCAACACCGCGACCCCATCCTGGCGCGTGCCGGCGGCCACTTCGCGCAGCTCACCGGCCAGGCCTTCGCCGCGGTGGAGACCGATTTCGACGACGCCGACCAGTCCGTCTTTGTCGGCGTGCGCGCCGGCGGCGCCCGCCTGCGCGTCGAGGGCATGAGCACCGGCACCCGCGACCAACTCTATCTGGCCCTGCGCCTGGCGACCCTGGAGCACTATCTGGACGGTGCCCCGCCCCTGCCATTCATCATCGACGACATCCTCATCCAATTCGACGACGAACGCGCCCGCGCCACCCTCGCCGCCTTGGCCGACTTCTCCGCCCGCACCCAGGTGATCCTCTTCACCCACCACCGGCGGGTGGTCGAGCAGGCGTTGGCGCTTGATGGCGCAGAGGAGCGCGTGTTTGTGCATGAGCTGGGCTGAGCGCCGGACCCGGCGTCGCTCATCGCTACCTTCGCGCGCGACCCAGCGCCAGAGCGTTTCAAAAGCACCTCGGAGCGCCGACCGCTGCGTGCAATCCGGTAGGTCGGGTCAGCTCTGTAGGATGGGCAGAGCGCAGCGATGCCCATCATTCCACGCACAACCGCTGAGCACATGCGCAGGGCCTGCGGCGTCGCGCCCCTGTTGGCCGGCGCCGGAAAGATGGGCATCGCTCCCGCTCTGCCCATCCTACGCAAGTATTCGCGGTAGGCTGCCGATCGCGACCGCGGCACTGACCTTGGGAGCGCCGGCATCTTGCCGGCCACGGCGCGGAGCGCCGTTGCTATTTCTTGCGGCCAATGGGTGATGCGCCACGCGCGGGCCCGATTCGCCGCCTTGCGGCGGCGGGCCGGCAAGATGTCGGCGCTCCGACCCGCGGCTTCGCCGCGACCGCAGCGACCGCAGCGAATACTTGCCCAAGCTCTCCAGCGTAGGAATGACGCGCGGGTGCTCCGCGTCCGGAGTTGGCCATGGACGCGGAGCGCCAGCACTTGCTCCCACGCTGGAGCCTGGGAGCCGGAAGCGACCGCGTTCTTGGCTATTCTTACATATTCCGAAGCAGCAAGGTCGCGCGCCTCGCGGACCTGACAGGATAGAATCGCGGATGAGTAGTACCTGATACGAGAGGATTGGGAACACCGAACCAGTCAGCAATATCTTCAAAGAGAGAGCGCACGAAAGGCACATCCCCGGGACACTTCGGCACCTGTTGCCAGCCGAGCCCAGCAAGGGCATCTCTACCCTGCCGCGTCTCGTCGTAAAACACCTGCCCACATTGCGCCAAATGCTCCAGATAATGCTTGGGATGACACTCATGGCGCCACCAAGGCTTGGCGATCTGGTGCCTCTGGTTCTGCGCGTGACAGGTCGGCAGCCAAGCACGATCGTTGCACTCGAACTGCTCAACATCCGTAGGGTGAACCAGTTGCGGGACCGTCCCGATAGGTACGCCGCTGGCCTGTAGTGCAGCGGGATCGCCAAACAGATAGGCTTCCACCATCGGTTTGAGTAGATGGAACGAACAGCGTTCACGCAACAGATCGCGGTAGCGTCTCTGGGTATCGGCACTATAAGCCGTTAGAAGCGACTCCACCGCGGCCACAAAGTGCCTGGCAATCAAATTCTCGCGATCCAGATTCCCCAGCTCCACATCATCGATCACGACGACCAGACTCGCAGGCTGCCCCCTCTTGCCGATCCCGACCTCGGCCAGCATGGCCTTGGCCATGTCCCGCATCGGGGCAGACGGCGCGCGCCCTTCCTCAAGCCGGTGGCTGGTAGCACATTGGACTTTACGAGGTTGCCCCCATACGACGGCTTCGCCATCACGCTCAACCGGGAAGACCCGGCGCAACGACTCGTGCAGCGCCAGCTTTTCCATATCTCCCGTGACGATGAGCTTGATCTGGGTCATCGCCAGCCCTCATCCTCATTGCTCCCGATCTCACCCTGCTCGTACAGATCGCCGAGTTTGAAGCCCTCTAACCATTCTCGGTCGCAAAGCCGGTCGAGCGCCGTGGGGACCGGGGCGCCCGGGGCTGACGCTTTCATGACGAAGACCTGCTCTGCCGCATCCAAATCGTCCAGCAAAACGGTGGAGTGGGTCGCCAGCAGCACGGTCAGCTGGTGCTGTGTCGCCCAGGTTCGAGCCCGGCGCAGAAAGGCACGCAGGGCGTAGGGGTGCAATCCGTTTTCCGGCTCGTCAATGGCGATCAGACTTACATCTTCCGCAGCGGCGATCTGACATAAGAGCAGCAACAGTTGGAGTACGCCATTGGCTTCGGCGGCCAACGGCGCGGAGAGTTCGCCGCCGGGGCGATAGAACCTGGCCACGAGCGTATTGCCGGCCTCCTGAAAGTCCAGGTCCGCAACCGTATTCGGAAAGGCCGCGTTCAGCCCCTCAACCACGAACTGATAGCGGTGCCGGTTGCTACGCTCCTGCTGCCAACGCCTTAATAGGGCGAGAACATTGAAGCCCCGTGAATGCAGCACCCGATCCTCTGAGGTATTAGACCCTCGCCAGCGCAGCGCCCAGAGGTCCGGGTCGTGGTAGACGGTGATACGTCGCAGGAACGCGGCGATGGCTCGAATCGATGGCTCATGGTCCCCGCGATCCATCAGGGTGCGGAGCCCCAGTTGCGAAGTGGGTTCGATCCGCTCACCACCGTAGAGAAAGACGCCCAGGCTGTCGCGACTGAAGACCTCCCGTTCCCCATCAAGCAACCGCTCGTCCGCAAGGTAGTCCACCGCCCCCTCGTGCGGCACCAATCGCAGGCGCCAACTCGCCGCACCGATGGCGAGCCCCAACTCAACCGGCGCATCCTCGGAAGTACCCCAGGAACGGAGATTACCGCTGCCCCCAAGCACCTGGGTCACGGCCTCGGCAAGCCCACGCTCATAAGCGACCCGCAACAGCTTCAGTACGTGCAGCAGAGTACTCTTGCCTGCCCCGTTGGCCCCAATCAGGAGACATAACGGCGTTGGGGTCCAGGCCACCTCGTGCAGTACCCGCAGGTTGCGGACATGAAGCGTAAAAGCAGGCGATTGCGGCGGGCCGGCAATCTCCCCCCACAGCGGAACCCTGGCCGCGGCGCTGGTGGTGTTGTGGGCAACGAGCGCCTGCTCGCGACGCGCCCAGCCCTCCAAGTGACTCAAGACCCTACCCTTGAAGCCATGGCCACGGCCCCATTCGCGACGGCATAGCGCCCAGACCGGATCATCTTGCAGAAGTGCACGGACTTCGCGCTCGACCCGCATTGCGTACTCTCGAGTCACATCGATGCCGGCATCGCGGTATCGCACGTTGGTCAAGCGAATGTAGTCGCGGACAGGCTCCAATGTTGGATCGGCGTCGAGCGCTTCCAAGACACCGATCACCGCATCGATCATCGCGTCCAGCCAGGCCGTGGCTGCGCGAGATGCCTCAGCCGCCACGGCCGCATAGACGTCGAGTCCGAGATAAAGGCCATTTCGCCGACAGGTCGCATAGACCACCGAGGCATAGCGAGTCTGGTGGATCGCCTGGTAAAGACCGGCGAGAGGATCGGAAAGGGGCGTACCCTCCGGCCAATGGGCTGCCATCGCCGCTCGAATTTCCGCATCGACTCGCTCAACCAGTCCCGGCCGCAGGGCATCCGCTGCGACGCTCAGGAAGCGATCTGCGTCTACAAGTCGGGCAGTAAGATCCTCATATTTGAGCCGACGCAGCCGGGAGATCCCTTGCCCGATGGCTTCCGCGAGATGGCTGCGATCGTCTTTCAGGACATCGAAGGCGAATAGTTGCGTCCGCTCAATCTGCGCAACCGCGGGGGGCATTCCCTCCAACGCGCGCAGGCACTCATCGACCTTCAACTCTTGTCCAGCCTCCCGATCACCCTCAGCGCCGTTGACCTGATCGCCATCGCCCATGTCCACCAACAGCACCAGCGTGCGCGCGATGGCCTGACGTAATTGCACATCACCAGACATCGAGTGCAGCAATCCACGAATGCGTTCGTCGGGGGCATCCATAAATGAGCTACAGAGAACCAATAAGGCGCGCGGATCGCGCAAGAAGCGCTGGAGATCGCCCCGCGCCTCGACCGCTTCGTCCAGCCCCCGGGTATCGATGAGGGTGAGATCAAACCCCAAGCCGATCTCGGGCAGACCCTCGTTGTGACGGCTCCGGCGGCGGCCACGGCGAGGATGTCCCAATCCCAAAGCGATTCCCGGCAGGGCCTCGGGAACGATCACAGTCATGCGGCGCGGCAGCATGGCGCTCGGTTCACCGCCCTGATTGACTGCCTCAAAACGGGTCTTCAGGTCCTCGAGATGCCCTTCGGTGGCGGCATCCCACCACCAGGATGTTCCGGTGCGGGCGGCTAGATCAGCCCGCTCAATCAAATGCGCCGCCAGGGCTCGCGAGTCAGGGAAGGTGGGGACGATGGCGTCGAGTGGCCGCACCGTGCGCCTTTTCCTGATCCGTCCCGCGAGTGTCGTCGTTTCCTGATATTCGGCATATCCAGTCATCCGACGGATGACTCGTTGAATCTCTTGGGCAGTGGGAACGGCATCCTCCTCGTCCAGCGTCTGGGCCCCGGGATGACGGCGATACCACTCATCCTCGGCGTAAAGTTCAATTTCCCGCCGCATCTCGTCCTCGTTGAGAGGTTCGATCAGCAGCCCGAGTTGCCCGTGGTCTCCGTCCTTGACCGAGCGAATGTGGACCTCGCAGACCGTGGTTCGTCCGCCACCCGTGGCCAGCACCGAACGGTTCTTCAGACTGATCTTGTCGGTTGGTGCCGACCCGAGAAAAAGCCCCGCCGCGGCGCCGATCAGCGAGGATTTCCCTGCCCCGACCTTGCCTATGAAGACAACCGAGTGATCTCGACGGTCCAGGAACGCTCGCGCGCCTTCGATTGCCTCGCGCCACTGCCGCGCCGACGCGACAATTTCAGGCTGCGCGGATGCGCCCGATTCCTCTAGCGTGCGGAGTTGGCCGAGGACCACGTGTAAATCGATCTGACTCATGCAGGCTCCCGAATGTTCGGCAGAAATAGGTCGCCGGGTCAACGCCACCGCGATGGTGACACTTTACCCCAACCTGACCCTGCCTTGCCTTGCCACGCAGCGATTCAAGCGAAACCGGTGCACGCTCGTCATTCTGGTCCACCCTCCGGGGCCTTGACCCTGATTCCGGCCCTAGGGTGGGCAAGCGCTAGCACAGTCCACCGAATCCCGCGGGGCCTAGGGATAAACCAGGATTATCCAGGCGCGGTTTGCAACCCGTCCCGCGAGAGCCAGGTCAGCCCGGATCGGTTCGCGGTTCAGCCATAGAGCGGCACCCCACGCCGCAGCACCTCGTAGTCGAGGCTGGAAACGGCCCGCGCGTTGGACGCAGACTCCGAGCGCGTGCGCACCACCAGGTCGACCGGTACCTTGAGGCCACGCAGCGCCAAGTGCCCGCGCCGGGCGATCCGGTGGGCGGGTTCTGCATTGTCGGCAACGATCAGGTACAGGTCCAGGTCGCTGTCCGCATCGGGCAAGCCCCAGGCGTAAGAGCCGAACAGCAGCACCCGTTCCGGCGCCAGGGCGGCCACCAGCCGACCCGCGACTTCGCGGATCGTCGCGGTATCGATTGCAGACAGGGGCGCGGTGCGGCAGTCGCGATCCGCGCGGGTCGGTTCGGCGAGCGGCGGCATGGTGGGCTCCGATAGCGCTTTCCGGCATCGTCCGACCGCCTGGTGCAAAGGTCAAGGGGCGCTTAGCGCGAGTCCGCGGTGTTCTGCGCGCGGGACTGGGGTTACAACCCCGTTCCGTTGGCCACGGCCATGGCGGCCTCGACCTCGGCGATCTTGCGCTGGGCGGTGGCGACCGCCGCCGCCTGCTCGGTGCGCCGTAGGGTGGACAAGCGATAGCGCAGTCCACCGTATCCCGCGGCGGCGATGGTGGACTGCGCTGCGCTTGTCCACCCTACAGGGCTGACCTTGGGAGCGCCGGCGTCTTGCCGGCCAGGGCGCGGAGCGCCGTTGCTATTTCTTGCGGCCAATGGGTGATGCGCCGCGCGCGGGCCCGATTCGCCGCCTTGCGGCGGCGGGCCGGCAAGATGCCGGCGCTCCGACCCGCGGCTTCGCCGCGACCGCAGCGAATACTTGCCCAATCTCTCCAGCGTAGGAATGCCGGGCGGGCGCGCCGCGTCGGGTGTTGGCCATGGACGCGGAGCGCCCGCACTTGCTCCCACGCTGGAGCGTCACTGCCATTAAGGTACGGCGCACTCGCCGGCCGCGTCGCCTCTGCCTGGAGTCCAAGGCTTCAGCCTTGGCGCGCTCCAAGGCTGAAGCCTTGGACTCCAGGCTTTTGGGGAGCGGCGCTTGACGTAACGGCAGTGACGCCGGAGCGTGGGAGCCAGGAGCGATCGCGTTCCTGGTTCGGACGGCCAACGGCTTTGCAGCGGTGTTGCGCGTCGCCCGGACAGCGCGGGGGAAGGCTCCTCCGCACCCCTCTTGAGTCGGAGGATCGGAGTGTCAGAGTTCAGAGGGTCCAGAGGGCAGATCTGAAGAAACAGGGGGAGAACGCAACACGACACGGAAACCCAGACCGTCGTACCGACCGCCGGGGTGGTCCCAGAAGCGGCAGGCGCAGCGGGCGAGGTCACGATGAGAGCCCCAAGAACCGCCGCGCACGACCCGGTGTAGGTCATCGCCTGCATCCAGGGCCTCGCGCCTGGCGTCCTGCGGGGCGTACGGATAGCCGAACTCCGGCTTCTCCCAATCCGTACCCCACAGGCTGCGCGTCCTCTCCCACACATTGCCCGCCATATCCAGACACCCATAGGGGCTTGCGCCATTCACGAAGATGCCGACCGGTGTCGTCGTCCCGAATCCCGACTCGCGCGTATTGCACCTCACCGGATCGCAGTCGTCGCCCCAGGGATAGGCGCGTCCGTCCTGCGCCCCGCGGGCCGCCTTTTCCCATTCGGCCTCGCTGGGGAGGCCGATGGGTTTACCGGTCGCCTTGCCAAGCCAGCGGCAATAGGCCAAGGCGTCGTGCCAAGAGGCTCCCACGACCGGATGGCCTTCCTTGCCCCGCGGCGGGCGCTTGCCATTCCAATACTTGGGCGATTCCTGGCCAGTCGCCTGCACGAACAGCTCATACTGCGCATTGGTGATCGGCACGCGCGAGATGGCATAGTCGGGCAACTGGACCGAATGCGCCTCGTCCCCCTCGCCCATGGTGAATGCGCCCTGGGGGATGGCCACCCACTCAGGCTCCCCATGGGGCCTGGTCCAGAACTGGTTGCCGCCGATCTTGGCCAGGGCCTCAGCCGCCGCGATGCGCCGGCGTGCCGCCTGTTCCGGACTCATGCCGCGCGTGAAGAGCGTCCGTGCGGCGCCGAGCAGGCCCCGGCCGGCGCGGGTCTCCAACTCGCGTTGCAGGCGTCCGCGCAGATCGGCCTCCAGGTCGCCCAGGATGCGGTTGGCCCCGGCATCGCGCAGGCATTCCGCCGCCAAGACCAGGTTGTGATAGGGCTCCGGCTCGGTCCTGGCGTCGGCGATGGCGCGGATCAGGCGGGTCGTCTTCTCCTTGCTCTGGGTGCTCAGGTGTCCGGCCGCGAGCAGGATCACCTCGCGCCACCAGGGGTCGGCGCGGCGGCGCAGGGCGTAGTCCCAATAGTCGTCGCGCCCGGCGATGGCGAGCGCGGCCAGATATTCCTGAAAGGTCAGGTGGGAGAAGGCGAAGGTCCCCTCGGCGCGCGCGATCAGGAGCCCGGTGCGCTCCTGTATGACGTGGAGGAAGCGCGTCACGGCGGCTTCCAGTTCGCGCCCGTCGGGCACGGCGTCGCCGAGTTGGCGCCGCAGCAGGTCCCGGAGCGGTTCGGCGTCGATCTCCTTGATGGCCTGCTCGTGCATGGTGAGCGCCACCTGCTGCAGGACCAGGCGCCGGTCACTGAGGTCGAATGGCCCGTCGTTCAGGATCAGTGACTCCTGCACCCCGCGCGCCTCGTCCCATTTGCCGAGCAGGACGTCGACGGCCTCCTGATAGAGCTCGGCCCGGCGGTCGGGCAGCTTGACCCGGTCGCGATGGATCAGTGCAATGACGGTGAGCATGAGCGGGTTGATGGCCAGCTCCGCCACGCGGTCGTTGTTCTCGATGGCGTCCAGCAATTGGCGGGTCTGAGCGAGCGCCTGAGTCTCGGCCGGCTCACCCGGCCCCAGTTGCCCGATGGCGACCAGGCGATGCCACTGCGACAGGAAGACCCGGACATCGTCCAGCGTGAAATCGCGCACCGTCGTCGTCGCATAACCCTCAGCCAGACGGGAGCCGTCGCTGTAGCCGACGATGCGGCTGGTGACCACGGTGCGGCAGTCGGGGTAGGCGCGGGTGAATGAATCCACCAGGCGGGCGACCCGCCGCCGCAGGTCCGGGTTCGCGACCTCGTCCAGCCCATCGAGCAGGATGGCGGCGCGCCCGGTGGTCAGGCAGTGGTCGAAGAAGTCCGCGGGGACCTCGATCCGCTCGTTCCTGAGCCACTGGACCAGGAAGCGCAGCAGCAGCGCATGGCCGTCCGTGCCGTCGTCCTGCGGATGGTGTTCGGCCAGATAGCGGCCGAGCTTGCGCAGCGGCAGGACGATGGGCAGGGTCCCGGTCTCCGCGAGGCCGAGCCGCTCCGCGGTGAGGTGCGTGCCCTCCGCCAGGTCGCGCGCATAGAGGAGCGCGAGATAGCGCAGCAGGGTGGTCTTGCCGCTGCCGGGGTCACCCAGGACGACCAAGCGGCGGTGCGCGGCCAGCGCCTCGTTGACCGTGATCTGGGTGCTGTCGCCGGACGGCGCCCGGTCCTGGCCGCGCTGCCGTTCGCCGGGTGCCA
>Ga0247835_1001258_pt1 | contig 32013 bp, 24 predicted proteins | sample LaCtaG_3_FD_189912 | JGI IMG/M metagenome (GOLD analysis project Ga0247835, IMG submission 189912) | Freshwater microbial communities from meromictic Lake La Cruz, Castile-La Mancha, Spain - LaCruzMarch2015_13.5m | ecosystem: Environmental > Aquatic > Freshwater > Lake | place: Spain: Castile-La... | reverse complement strand
GAAAAGCCGCTCGTACAGCAGGCCCCGCTTTCCAGACTCCACGTCGATCAAGACGTTGCGCGTCACGCCCGAGAGCAGCGCCAGCTGCTCCTGGGTGAGCCCACGCTCTTGGCGGAATGCGCGAATCCTTGAGCCCGTCTCTTGACGTCGGCGGGCCCAGGCCGCGGCGCGCTTGGGATCTGTCTGGCTTGGTCGCGTCGGCACCACACCAGTAGTAAGCGGACGGCCACCGGTGTCTGCCCTACTAGTAGTACTCTCGGGCTGGACGGCCCAGCACCGTCCCGGCCACGCAACCCACCACGCCCACCTTCCGAACGGAGGACCCATGCCCCCCAACTTCGACTCCTGGGATCCCGATTCCGACTGGGACCCGACCACATTGGGAGGGCGGACCGTCACCGAGATGACCTTGGCCGCGCTGGATCAGGTCTGCTGGCACCTGCTGTGCTGTGACTTCCTCTTTGACGTGATCGAGGAAGAATCCGATGTCGTGTTCCACCAGGTAGCCGCGGACGTCGAGCAGGGGCGTTTCCGGGCCGAGGCTCTGTTCGAGGCGGCCAGCCGCCGTTACCGGGCCGCTCCGGGCCCCAGCGCGCCCGGCTCCGCGAGTGCTGCCGTACCGGAGTACTCCGGCGCCGGCACATTCCTCGGCGCCTTTGAGCGCCAATTTGAGGGCGACTCCCCGGTCATCGACGGCGGCACCTCGCGGCCGACGTGCCAGGACGTCCGCGGCAAGAACGGCAGTCGCCGCTGCGCCCGCCCGGCGCTGTATCTGGGCGATGGCCAGTGGTCGCCTGGCTGCGATAAGCACGCCCGCAGTGCCGACCGGGAACGCCATCAGGTGTGGATCCGCACCAATCAGGACAGCCTGGACCGCGACTGCAGTGAACGCGCCCGGCAACGACAGGCGATCGGGCGTGCGGTGCTCGACTGGTGGCGCGAAACCGGCGGGCCACTGACGGCGATGCGCGGGGCCGTCGACCACGCCGGCGCGGCCGACTGAACCCCCATCACTCTCATCTCCCCTCCGCTCTTCTCCCCTTTTCAATCCGCCCTCCTACAACCCTCACCGCCTCAACCCACCCGCCCTCGCTACCTACATGCCCCTTCCCTCTTTCCCGACATCCCCTGTCAACCCACCCCCTTAACCACTCTCTCAGGCATAGCACACCTCTTGCACTCAGGGCCCTGCCCCAATTTTGCCAATTACGTCCGTACGTTATTGCCCGAGTCCTATGCTCCGAAGATGACCGACCGGCAATGCCCGCGCTGCGGGGAAAACCTCCCGCCACAAAGGTGGACGGGCCGAGGTGGGCGGCCCCAGATCTGGTGCTCGCAACGGTGCCGGCGGGCCGCCTACGAGGAGCGCCGCGCCGCCGCCAACGGCGCCATCGCGGTCCGCCTCGAGGTGATCGAGAAGCCGGTTGAGCGGATCATCGAACGCGTCCGGGTCGAAAAGCAGATCGAGATCCGGCCCCAGAAGGTCGACGCGGCCGAGGCCGCCCAAATCGTGTTGCGGTCGGCGCGGGCCTGCGCCACCGTGCTGGAGGCTCTCGCCGACGGGAACCCCGCCCACCCCACCATCGACTTCTGGAGCTACGGGTACGGCCGCCGGGCCGCCGCCCGACTGGCCGCCGCCGCGGCGACGCGCGGGGTCAGCACAGCGCCGCCGCGCTACGGCGGGACCTACCTACAGCGACTGGATGAGGCGCGAGCGAACCTGCGCGATCGCCTCCCGCCGGAGCCCTGAGACGGCGGCACGACACCAAACCACGGGGGCGGGGCGCGCACGGCGTGGCACTCCCCCGGTGGAAGGTGATAGGCAGCCGCACCCTGTCAATCCCGCGGCGGTCGGGGTCAGCCAACGCAATGCGTGCTTTGCCGCCGGCGTGCGCCAGATATTCAGCGGTGAGCTTTCCGACGATCCCGGTGACCCCGTACACAACGATGTCGAACTCACGCGCTGTCATGGGGCCAACCTACCGGCTCACACGTAGCCGACCGCGAGTTCCGTGGGCCGGTCACCGACCGCGAAGGTGTCCGTGACGGTGTTGGTGGCGGTGTTGATCACCCAGATCGTGTCGTCGCTGGTGCTGGTGACATAGAGAAAATCCCCGTCCGGGGTGAGCGCAAGCCCGTCCGGGAAATCACCGACGACGATCGTGGCGACAACGGTGTTCGTGGCGGTGTTGATCACCGACACAGTGTCCGGACCCAACGGAGCGGCGTTGCTGTTGCTGACGTAGGCGCGCGTGCCGGCGGAGTTGACGGCGACCGATCTGGGGGCGTCGCCGACAGCGATCGTGGCGGTGACGGTGTTAGTGGCGGTGTTGACCACCGACACGCTGTCACCGCTCGTGTTGACCACATAGAGCCTGGTGCCGGCCGGATTCACCGCCACCCCGTCCGGGCGGTCACCGACGGCGATACTGGCGGTAACGGTATTGGTGGCGGTATTGATCACCGAGACCGAGCCGCTGCCGGTATTGGTCACGTACACCCGGGTGCCGTCCGGGCTGACCGCCACCCGCCGAGGCCCGTCCCCGACCACCGTCGTGGTGGCGACGGTATTGCTGGTGGTATTGATCACGGCCACCGAATCCGCGTTTATGTTGGCGACATAGGTGCGGGTGCCGGTCGGGCCCACTGCCACCCCAATCGGGGTGTTGCCGACCGCGATAGTGGCGACGACCGCGTTGGTGGCTGTATTGATCACCGACACGCTGTCGCCGCCGCCGCTGGTGACATAGGCGCGGGTGCCGGCCGCGTTCAGCGCCACCCCATTGGGAAAGGACCCGACGTTGATGGTGGCCAGAATCGTGTTGGTCGCGGTGTTGATCACTGACACCGTGCCGGCGGAGTTATTGGTCACGTAGGCGCGCGGAGGCGCAGCGCTACCGCCGTCGCCGCCCGCACCGCCGGATCCAGCGGTGCCATCGGTTCCGCCAGAAATTCCCGAGACGCCGGATTGGCCTGCACCACCGCCGAGTCCACCGCCGGTGCCGCCTGTGCCACCATCGCCGCCGTCGCCGCCAACGGCCTGCGAGCCGATGAGCAGCAAGGTCCGGCCTGATCCGCCCGCACCGCCGTTCCCGCCGCTGCCGCCGAGACCGCCCACGGCACCGAGGCCACCCTGACCGCCGTTCCCGCCGCTGCCGCCGAAACCGCCGGCACCGCCCCTGCCGAAGATCCAGCTGCCGTTGCCGCCGGTCCCGCCCGAGCCGCCATCGGCTCCGGCGCCGCCCGCCTCACCGGAGGAACCGGCTTTCCCATTGGCTCCCGCTCCCCCGGCCCCGCCTGTGCCGCCGTTGCCGGAGAGCGACAGGAACCCGACGCTGCCACCATTGCCGCCATTGCCACTGCTCTCCGGGATGAGCACCAGCCGACCGGCACCGCCTGTCCCGCCGTTGCCGCCATCGCCGGATAGCAGGCCACCGGTTCCGCCGTCGCCGCCGTCCCCACTCGGCGGGCCAGCGCCACCGTTGCCGCCGTTACCGAACCAGCCGGCGTTGCCCCCGTTGCCGCCCTGGGCTCCGTTCCCGCCGTTGCCGATCAGACCGCCGTTGCCCCCGTTGCAGCCGGTGAGCCCAGTGCAGGACTCCGCTGTCCAGCTGTAGCCATTACCCAACAGGATTCCGGCATTTGGCTGATCGGCAGTGCCATCGCCGATGAAAACCCTGATGAAGTCTTGGATGGGGTTAGCCGCGACAGCCGCAGCAGTGGTCATCACCGTGGGCGACGCCGAAAGTCGGGACGGCCCAACAAGCTCGCGCCGCGCGATTACGGCAGCAGTCCACATCACCGGTTCTGCGGCGGGGGCGCCGGAGCCGCTCTGCGATGCTGCCGCGGAAGCGACCTGCGCACGACGGGACAGCCTGTGAGTAGCCGACTCCGATGTGACCGAAGTCCGATTCTCCACCGTTTTCGACTGGTTCGCTGCGTTGGCACCGGACCTGCCCGACACCCGGGACTGTGCTCGCTGGGGTCGAATCTGGGTTGACCTGCCCGCCGTAGATTCAGTTGATCTGCCCGCCGTAGATTCAGAAGCCGCCGACGTCTCCTCGCTGTCGGCATACGCCACTGCCGGCAACCATGCGATTGCCGCCCCGATTCCGAGTGCGACCGCTAACGCTCCTATGCGGCCCACGGCGCGTCCATCGTGCTCTGCTGAGGTTTTCGCTTCTAACCGCATGGCGGACCCCTCTCAACTGGATAAGCATAAATGCCGCCAACCCTGCTGTGAGCGAGTTGATCGAATTCGGACCAAGATCAATTGGGCGCGATGCAGGACGGGTCAGGCCATCCCGAAGGTGTGGGCGACTGCCGAGCCGAAACGGGCGATAGACGGGGCCGCCAACACCCGCCACGGGCTCGACACCCGCCGTCGGGCCCTGGGCGGTGTTCGGATGAGCCAGGAATCCTCGCTGCAGACCGACGGTGGGGCTGCCGCTGCCTTGGGCCGGGTCGCGAGGCCGCCGAGGTGATCGTGGCGTTGCAGCAGCCGCTCTAAGACGACAGTCACCGCACCCTCCGGTCCTTGCCAGCAACCGTCGGACACGGTGCTGCTAACAATGTTGCCGCCGTTCACACTGGGGTACCGCCTGAGGCTTTACGCCGCGCGTCCCGAGCAGCAAGAATATGGCGGTGACTGGTCCCGACATCGCCGCATCGTCGTGGCTGAGCCGCGCTGAACTCGCCCAAGCCTCAGGCCTGCGCGAGGACCTCATCACTCGCTTCATCCCCGCCGCCGACACCCCGACCGGGCCGATGTACGCGGCCCAGCAGATGGCCCTGGCGGTCTACGTCAAAGAACTCACCGACCACAACCTGCCCCCCGCAGCAGTCGAGGACAAGGTTCGCGAATTCCTCACCCGACCGGCCACGCCCATCCCGCCGCCTGCTCCGATCATTCCCAAACCGGCAGCCCGCCGGCGCGGACCATCGGCCGCGATCGGAGGAACCGCCGCCGCAGCACTACTCCTCGGTGGAGTAATCGGCGGCATCATCGGTTCCAGCAACAAGGACAGCGTCCCTGCCGCTGCTGCACCAATGGTGACCGTGGAAGCACCCGCCCCACAATTCAACCCGACAATCCCTGTTACACCGGATCCGGTCTGCGCCGAGTGGGCTCCGATAGCGGATTCATACGCCGCCAAACAGAAGGACTGGGGAAGCAGAGGTGGTGATCCGACCTTGCCTGCCTCAACTTGGACCCCCGATAAGGTGGCGCTCAATTTGGGAATTCTGCCCGTGCTGCGAGATCAGGTGGCGGACCTGAACCGGTTGGCGGATAAGGCGCAGGATCCCTTCCTCGCCGGGCTGCTGCGCGCGCAGGCGATGTATGAAGAAGCGTTCATTCCGCGTCTGCCGAATTACCAGCCCAGCGATCGTCCCCTATGGCAGGCGTTTCGGGACTTTTCCGGGGCTGTTCGGGCAGCCTGCATCACGGTTCAGCCGCGGTGATTCTGCGGCCGTCGTCGCCGCATGCCGACGAGTTGATCGGCACCAACTGGCCTGAGATCGACGAAGTTGCCCTGGCTGACCTTGCTGCTGACTGGTAGCTGCCGGTGGGGCGGGGTCTAGTTGAGGGGGACCCGTTTGGTGTGCGGGGACGCGACTCGGCCCCGCCGGCTACGAGGGGTCCGGGCGGGGCCGAGGCGTATTCGGATGTCGGATCCAGGGTGGTGCGGGGCCCAGTCGGGCGCCGCAAGTCACACCAGGGAGTTGCTACTGGGCCGGGTGGGTGCGTCGAGCACGTCGTCGTACTGGGGGCAGAGGTTCTGGATGGCCGAGATGACGAAATCCTCGGCGTCGTCGCCGTCCACGGTCCACCCGGTGTTGCGGTAGACCGCGTCGGCCGTCTCGTACCCGGAGGCCCCATTGGCCAGCATTCGGCAGGCCGATCGTCCCAGGGAGAGCAGTCCGGCATCGCCCCGAGCGTCGTTGTACCAGCCGGCGGCCGTCACGTCGTTGAGGAAGTCCTCGCTGTCCGCGTGGGCATTCGGAGCGGCGATGATCATGGCCGCGAGGGTGGTGCTGACCGCTGCGACTGCGTACTTGAGAGCGTTCATTGTTCCGTTTCCTATCTTTTGGCCCTCCCGGGAGGAATCTTATCCCTTTTGGGTGACTCCCGTACCGGCTTGGGTGCTACAAGTCTTACGGTAGATCTTAAGTTCTATTTTTGCAACAGTGTTTCATATCACAACATAAAGCTGATTCAAAACTGCACTAGTTCCGGTATAGGCGTTTTGACTGCTGAACCTGGCATGCTGTAGCGTTGTTGACATGCCCAGACTGAATCAAGCAGGGAAAGACATCCGGCGAGTCCTTGAGTGGCTTCTGGACCGCGATGTTCCAGACAGTGAAATCGGTTCCATCCTGGGCCTGTCCAAAGCCACCTACTCGCGCCGCAAGGACGGCGAGGACTTCCCCAACTTCGCCGAACTCACCACGCTCGGTGAGGGCTTGGCGATTTCCCCGCGCGTCCTGCAGATCGCGTTCGGCTGGCGCGGTGTCGACGAGTTGATCCTGCTCAACGTCGATGAGGCCCGCCAATACCTCGACCAAGTCGGGGCAGCCGTGTTCGGGGTAGACGAGGTACGCCGCTACATGGAAAACCCCGAGCGCAACGACAGCCCCATGGCCAAAGCAATCCACAAACTCGTCACCGCCACCGAAACGGCAAGCGCATAGCCCAAAAGCAGACGTCGGGCACGACACGTCCCAAGGCACCTGCTTTGCGGTAAACGGCCTGAGTCGCGGCCGTCACTTTGCGCCGCCGCCCTGGACTTCGAGCTCCTGCTCTGCCATGCGGCGTCCGTTCGGTAAGGCCCGCGTTGGTGGGTGCTGCAACTTCGGGCGGGGTGTTTTACCGTCATGCAAAAGGACTCGAATACGGGGAATCCAGCGGCACCGATTTCCCGCCCGAAGGAAGGGAGGATGCGGCGAGGTGAACACGAAAGCCGTTGCGTGGGCCAGGAATCAGCAGACCGGATCGGCGATCACGACCCTGGTGTTACTGCAACTCGCATTGCGGGTCGACAGTGATTTCGCCTGCCTGCTGTCGGTGCGGACGCTGGCCCGCGCGACATCGAGCGGCCAAAGCACCGTGCGGCGAGCGCTCAAAGCGCTTGAGTATCAGGGGTTTGTCACCCGTGACTACCAGTTCGACGAGTCAGGGAGTCAACGCTCGAGCCGCTACCTGCTCAACCGCTTTGGCGCCCATCATCTTTCCCCTCCCGTTGCGAGCGGGGACTCTCTCGATCTGGTACTCCCCCTTGATTTGGGCGGGGCGTGTGGCGGAGCGAGAACGGGGCACAGCAGTAATCGACACCCCGGGATCCCGAATCGGGATGGGGTTTTGCAACACCAACCAAAGAGGAGGTCTTCGTGACATGTCTGTTCCGGAAAGCATCAAGAGAATCTCGATCACTGTCGCCGAGACGGCAGAGATAACTGGTCTGAGCGAGCCCGCCGTCTATCGAGCCGTCAAGAGAGGAGAGATCGAGGTGAAGCGCCTCGGCGGACGGATCCTGGTTCTGTTCGAACCGCTCATGAAGCAGTTCGGGTTATGAACGGCTCGATCAAGAAGCGTGGGTCGACTTGGTACTACAAGTTCCGCAGCCCGCAGATCAATCCCGCCACGGGCAAGCACTCCTGGATCACCAAAGGCGGCTTCAGAACCAAAGCCGAAGCTTCCGACGCCCAGCGGGCAGCAATCGAGGAGGCGCAGCAGGGAAAGTACGTCGATCCGTCCGACAGGACCGTCGCTGAGTTCATCGCAGAGTGGCTGGAGTTCAAGACGCTCAACACCAACACCACGACGGTCCAGGGCTACACAGACGAGATGAACTTGTACGTGCTCCCTCGCGTCGGCGGCCTGAAATTACAGAAGCTCGATGAGTCAGGAATTCTGCAGCTCTACGTCGAGCTGCGCAACGGTGGCCGGGTAAAGCGCGACAACAACCGCCCGATGTACGAGTTCTGGGCCGCGGGTGTGGCCGCCGGTGAGCCGCCGACTCCGCGGGCGGTCTCCGAGGCGTGCGGCACGACGATCCACGCCGCCCGTGCGGCTGTGCGCCGATATCAGCGGGGAAACGTTCCGCAGCCAAAACCGCCCGGCCTGGACTCCAAAACACTGCGCAACATTCACGCCGCGCTGCGCACCGCACTCGAGGACGCGGTGGCGCTGAAGTACATCAAGTACAACCCCGCCGCGGTCATCAAGCCGCCGCGCGTGGAGCGCAAGCAGCGCGCGGTGTGGACGCCGGCGCAGACTCAAGCGTTCTTGCGGGCGCTCCCGAGTGATCGCCTCAGGGCGCTGTTTCTTGTCGAGTTGACCACCGGCGTACGACGCGGGCACCTGTGCGGACTGAAGTGGAGCAATGTCGACCTGGACCGCTCCACGATCACCCTGGGTGACAGCCGGATCGTTCTGCACGGCCGCGCCCGCGACAAGCGAGGCGGCAAGACAGCCAATGCCGACAAAACCATCGCCATCGACACCCGGACCGTAGCGGCCCTGCGGCACTGGCGCGCCGAGCAGGACGAGATCCGCAGACTGCGGGGACCCGACTACGAAGGCGAAGACCTCGTCTTCACCACCGAGTTCGGCCGACCCCTGCACCCGCAGAATCTGGTGGACCTCATCGAGCGTTACGCCGCCGAGGCGGGAGTCCCGCGGATCACCTTCCACGATCTTCGCCACACCTACGCCACCGCGGCGCTGGAAGGCGGGGTCCCCATGAAGGTGGTCAGCGAACGAATCGGGCATTCCAACGTCAGCTTCACCATGGCGACCTATGCCCACGTGAGATCGGACGCCGATTATGAGGCCGCCCAGCAGGCCGCCGACTACCTGTTGGGGGACGCCTGGGAGGAGACCGGTGATGGCCCGGATACCAAGCTCGCGTGACCACGCCCGAGCGATGTTTGTGACCAAAAGTGTGACCATTGGGCATGAAAACGGCCCTCAGAGAGTTCCCTGAGGGCCGTTTTACCTGGTAGCGGGGACAGGATTTGAACCTGCGACCTCTGGGTTATGAGCCCAGCGAGCTACCGAGCTGCTCCACCCCGCGTTGGTGAACGCAAGGTTACCCACTCGCGGACCAACCAGCCAAATCGCCTGCATGCGACCGGCTTAGCCGTAGTGCAGTCGGCACTGCGCGATGCGCACGGTGTCGTCAACGATCTTGTACACCAGGCGGTGTTCAGCAGTGATGCGCCGGGACCAGTAACCGTGAAATCCGTGTTTGAGCGGTTCGGGTTTTCCCATGCCCTCATTGCCGTGCCGCGCAATGTCGGCGATCAGCAAGTTGATCCTGCGCAGCACCTTGCGGTCCTGGCCTTGCCAATAGAGATAGTCCTCCCATGCGGACTCGTCCCACACCAGCTTCACTCGAGCAAGTCTCGCGCGGCCCCTCCGCCGGCCTCAAGTCGCTCTATCGATGCCAGCAGGCGCCGTGCGTTAGCCGGGTTCTGCAGCAGGTGGGCAGTCTCCTTCAAGGACTCATAGTCATCGAGCGCCACCAAAACGACGGGCTCCCTGCCAGCCCGGGTGATCACCACCTCTTCACGATCCTCGAGCACCGAGTCGATCGCGGCGGCGAAGTTCGCCCGAGTCGCCGAGTACGTCATCGTCTTCATACGAACCTCCCTGACTTGTACAGATAACTGTACAGGCCTTAAGTCCGCAAGGGCGTAGTCGCTAAGAGGCGGACACCTCTCCTATCCCCCCGGACACCGCCCGCACCCCAGCAGCCCTACTTCGCCGAGTCGAACTTGCCCATCGCCTCGTCGAGCTTCTGCAGCGCCGCACCGTATTGCGCGAAGTTCCCGGAACGCTGGGCATCGCGCACCGCACTCATCGCCGATTGCATCTCGGCCAACGCCGCAGTCTTCGCTGCCGACAGTCCCGGCCCGGGCACCCCGGCCACTGCGGCGGGCACCTCGGGCGCCGGCGCCGCGATCGCACCCTCCTCGGCCTTGGACCCCGGCCCGGTCAACGGTGCCGGCCCGGCCGCCGTCGCCCCGGCACCGGCGCCGAAGATGCCGTCGAGGGCCTGCGACACCGTGGGCCCGTAGCCGATCTTGTCGTTGTACATCATCGCTACGCGAATGAGGCGCGGGTACGACGACGCCGCATCGCTAGACCCCGGCGAGGCGTACACCGGCGCCACGTACAGCAGGCCGCCCTGGCCCACCGGCAGCGTCAGTAGGTTGCCCCAGCGCACCCGGTTCTGGTTATCCCGGCCGATCACGCCGAGGTCCTGGGACACCGCGGTATCGGTGGAGATCGCGTTGAACGCCAGCTTGGGTCCGTTGACCTGACCGGGGATGGTCAGCACGGTGATCTTGCCGTACGTGTCCGGATCGGAGCTCGCCGAGATGTAGGCCGCCAGGAAGTCCCGGCGGAACCGGTTCATCGCACTCGTCAATTGGAAGGATGCCGAATTGTCATTGCGGGCAAGGTCTTTGGCCACGATGTAGTACGGCGGCTGGAAGCTCGATGCGGTCGGGTTCGGGTCCAGCGGTACGTCCCAGAAGTCCGACGTGGAGAAGAACGTCACCGGGTCGTCCACGTGATACTTAGCCAGCAGCGCGCGCTGCACCTTGAACAAATCCTCCGGGTAACGCAGGTGCGCGGCCAGCTCGGCGGTGATGTCGGACTTCGGTTTGATGGTGCCGGGGAAGGTCTTCATCCACGCCGCCAACACCGGGTCGGCCTCGTCTTGGGCATAGAGGGTGACGGTGCCGTCATAAGCGTCGACGGTGGCCTTCACCGAGTTGCGGATGTAGGACACCTGCTTGTCCAGGCGCAGCCGGTTGATCGCCGCCCCGGTGGAATCCGCCGTCGCCGAACTCAACGACGTCAACTGCGAGTACGGATAGTTGTCCAAGGTGGTGTAGCCGTCGATGATCCACACCATGCGCTTGTTGACGATCGCCGGATACAGCGCACTGTCGGTGGTCAGCCACGGCGCCACGGCCTTGACCCGCTCGGCCGGGTCGCGGTTGAACAAGATCTTGGAGTTCGACCCAATCACATTGGAGAACAGGAAGTTGCGCTCGGCGTACTTCGCGGCGAACACCGCCCGCGCCAGCCAGTTGCCGACCCCCACCCCACCTACACCGGCGTAGGTGTAGTTCTTGGTTTCGGTGTTGGTCTCGTAGTCGTACTCGCGGTCGGTGCCGTTCTTGCCGACGATGGCGTAGTCGTTGGGCGCGCTGGCGATCACCGGCCCGAAGTAGATCCGCGGCTGATCCAGCGGGGCCGGGCCTGGGGAGACAACGCTGCCGTTTGCGCCCACCACCGACGCCAGGAACTCCGGGTAGCCGCCACTTTGGTTGGGGTCGTTGGCGATCCCGCGCACGGTGTTGGCCGGGGAGGCGATGAAGCCATTGCCGTGGGTGAAGACGGTGTGCCGGTTGATCCAGTCGCGCTGGTTGTCGATCAGCCGCGACGGGTTGAGTTCGCGGGCGGCCACCACGAAGTCGCGCAGCGACCCGTCGCGGCCCAGGTAGCGATCCATCGCCAGCTGCTCGGGGAAGGAGTAGAAGTTCTTGCCCTGCTGAAACTGGGTGAACGCCGGGCTGATGATGGTCGGGTCGAGCACCCGGATGTTGGAGGTGGTGGCGCGGTCGGCAGCCACCTGGGCGGCGTTGGTGGGCGCGTTGCCGCTGTAGTCGCGGTAGGTGACGACGTCCTCGGTCAGCCCGTAGGCCTGCCGGGTGGCGGTGATGGAGCGGCTGATGAACTCGCTTTCCTTCTGCGCCGCGTTGGGCTTGACACTGAACTGCTCGACGATCAGCGGCCAGCCCGACCCGATGATCAGCGAGCTCACCATCAGCAGCACCACGCCGATGGCCGGGATGCGCAAGTCGCGCAGGAACAGCGCGGAGAACACCGCCGCCGCGGCGATCAGGGCGATCACCAACAGGATCAGCTTGGCCGGCAGCACGGCGTTGATGTCGGTGTAGCCCGCCCCGGTGAACGGCTTGCCGGCCCGGGTGTTGGACAGCAACTCATAGCGATCCAGCCAGTAGGCCACCGCCTTGAGCAACACCAGAACCCCGACCAGGCTGATCAGTTGGATGCGCGCGGCCCGGCTCAGGGCGGCCGAACCCGCGGCCAGCCGGATGCCGCCGAAGATGTAGTGCGTCAGCAGGCTGGCCAGAAACGCCAGGAACACCGCCGCGAACAAAAACGACAGCACCATCCGATAGAACGGCAGATCGAAGGCGTAGAAACCCAGATCGCGGCCGAACTGCGGGTCGGTGATGCCGAAGTCCCCGCCGTGCAGGAACAGCTGGACGGTCGGCCAGGCGCTCTGCGCCACCAGACCCGCCATCAGCCCGATCGCCGCCGGCACCCCGATGCCGTAGGTCTTGAGCTTGCTCATCACCGCGGCCCGGTAGCGCACCACCGGATCGCCCGGGCCGACATTGGGCACGAACACCGGCCGGGTGCGATACGCCAACGCCATGCCGGCAAACACGATCAGCCCGACGGCCAGCGCCGCGACCACGAAGACGATCATCCGGGTGAACAGCACGGTGGTGAACACCGACCGGTAGCCCAGTTCGCCGAACCACAGCCAGTCAACATAGGTGTCGATGAAGCGCGGGCCAATCAACAGCAGCGTCACCACGGCCAGGGCCACCACGATCAGGGTGCGGCTGCGGCGGTTCAGAGTCGGCATTCGGGGCGGGGTTCGCATGTTCATGGGCGCGCTCGCAAGATCACGAAACCAACTCTACGCAAGGCCGCGCCGGCACCGGACCCAGCAACTAGCAGGTGGGCGGTTGACCGCCGGCGGTCAGGGTCTTCAGCGCCTCGATGGTCTGGGCCAGGTTCTCCGCCTTCACCAGTGTCATGGTGTCGCGCGCCGCGGTGCGGGCGAGGTCGCAGTTCTTCGCCGGCACCAGGAACACCGTCGCGCCGGCGTCGGCGGCGGTGGCCATCTTGTGGTCGATCCCGCCGATCGCGCCGACGACACCGTCGGCGGTGATCGAGCCGGTGCCGGCGACGAACTTGCCGCCGTTGATCTCCCCGGTGGTGAGCTTATCGACGACGGCCAGGCTGAAGATCAGCCCCGCCGACGGCCCGCCGATGTTGGCCAGGTTGAAGTCGATGGTGAACGGCGCCCACGGCGCGTCCCGCACGGCGATGCCCAGGAAGCCATAGTCACGGTCGTCGTTGCGGCCCAGCGTGATCCGCGCGATGCCGGGCTCGGAATTTTTGCGCCGGTAGTCCAGGACGATCTCCTGGCCGGGTTTGGTGGCCTTGAGTAGCTTGGAGAACTCCTCGACGGTGGCCACCGGGGTGCCGTCGACCTTGTCGATGGCGTCGCCGTCTTGCAACTTGCCCGCCGACGGACCGGGGTCGTTGATGTTCTGCGCCGTCACCGCCTTCGGGTACTTGAGGAAGTTCAGGGCGGCGAACTCGGCGTTGTCCTCGGAGCGCTGGAACTCCGCGTTCTGGGACTTCTCGATGTCCTCACGGGACTTCTCGGCCGGGTACACCAGATCCCGCGGCAGCAGCTGCTCAGAGCCCGAACCCCACAGCACTAGCGCCTGGCCCAGGCTCAAGCCGTCGCGCTGGGACACCGTGGTCATGTTCAGGTGCCCGGAGGTGGGTTTGACCGGGGTGCCCTCGATGGCGACGACGGGCTTACCGTCGGCCTCACCGAGGGTGTCGAACGTCGGGCCGGGCCCCAGCGCCACGAACGGCACCGTCACCAACCCGAGCAGCAGCCCGAACACCAGGATGGGTACCAGCGCCACCATCAGCGTCAGCATCCGTCTGTTCACGGCCCCCACAGTAACGGCGGTGCCCCGAACAAACGGCGGTACCGTAGTGCCCATGCCTGACGTGCCCTTCGGCTTCTCCGCCGGAGACGACCCCGACCGGGACCCCAACCGGGACCCCAGCCGGGACCCCGACAAGAAGGATCCCGCTGCCGGAGCCGACCCGTTCGGGTTCGGCGGCGACTTCAACCCCGGCGATCTGGGCCAGCTGTTCTCCAAGCTCGGCCAGATGTTCAGCGGCGCGGGTTCGGCGATGGCCGCCGGCAAGGATTCCGGGCCGGTGAACTACGACCTGGCCCGCAAGCTGGCGACGAGTTCGATCGGCTTCACCGCACCGGTCCCCGAGCCGACCGCCCAGGCGGTCCGCGACGCGGTGCACCTGGCCGACACCTGGCTTGACGGCGCCACCTCACTGCCGGCCGGGGCCACCAAGGCCGTCGCCTGGACACCGCAGGACTGGGTGGACGGCACCCTGGAGACCTGGAAGCGGCTGTGCGATCCGATGGCCGCGCAGATCTCGTCGGTGTGGTCCTCGGCGCTGGATCAGGACGGCGCCGACGAGATCAAGGCGATGGCCGGGCCGCTGATGGCGATGATGACCCAGATGGGCGGCATGGCGTTCGGCTCACAACTGGGCCAGGCGCTGGGCACATTGTCCAAGGAAGTGTTGACCTCCACCGACATTGGGCTGCCCCTGGGCCCCCGGGGGGTTGCGGTGCTGATGCCCGCGGCCATCGAGGAACTCTCGGAGGGCCTGGAACAGTCACGCAGCGAGATCATGACGTTCCTGGCCGCCCGCGAGGCGGCGCATCACCGGTTGTTCAGTGGCGTGCCGTGGCTGTCGAATCAACTCCTCAGCTCGGTGGAGGCGTTCGCGCGCGGCATGAAGATCGACATGAGCGGCATGGAAGAACTGGCCCAGGGCATCGACCCGTCGGTGCTCACCGACCCCGCGGCGATGGAAAAGCTGATGTCCCAAGGGATGTTCGAACCCAAAGCCACCCCCGAGCAGACCGTCGCCCTCGAGCGCCTCGAGACCCTGCTGGCGTTAGTGGAGGGCTGGGTGCAGACCGTGGTCAGCGCGGCACTGGGTGAGCGCATGCCCGGCACCGTGGCGCTCGCGGAGATGCTGCGGCGGCGCCGCGCCACCGGCGGGCCGGCCGAGCAGACCTTCGGCACGCTGGTCGGCTTGGAATTGCGGCCGCGCAAGATGCGCGAGGCGGCGGCGCTGTGGGAGCGCCTGACTGACGCCGGTGGGATGGACGCCCGCGACGCGGTGTGGGCGCACCCCGACCTGATGCCCACCGCCGCCGACCTCGACGAGCCGGCCGGCTTCATCGACCGGATCATCGGCGGGGACGTTAGCTCGGCCGACGTCGACGCGCTGATCGCCGAGTTCCAGAAGGACAATCCCGACGGGGACAACTCGGACTAGACCGATGGGAGCCGGGCGCCAGGCCAACGGGTTGTGATCCTGGCGATAGTCCTCGGTGTCCACGGCCTCGGGGTATTGCGGGTCCCGCATCGTCGCTACAGGTCCAGCGTTCCGTCAGGGTTGACGAATCCCTGGTCGCTGTCGGGCAGTTTGCCCTCGGCAATTAGGTCGCGGATGCGCTGCGCCAACCACTCTGCCTCGCGCAGCGCTCGCTCGGTGTCGCCCGCTTCTATCGCAGCCAGCACAATGGCTGACTCGTCGTCGAGAACCATAACGCTCTTGTCTCTCCAGATCGATGTCCTTCGCCATGGTCGCTCCCCTTCTGCGTACGGAGCGAACGTCGTTGTCACGTTCCTACTCCCCCTTTCGCACGACTCGTCGTCACGGTGATGTTCGTACCTGCGACCACAGTTCTTGCACAGCCGGTCCAGCTTCTTTCTGCGCAGCCAGCCCTCCCGCCCGTCCCAGTCTTCGCCCATCATGGTGTGAACTCCCCTTCTCTTGTCGCACAACTTCGGACTCCCGGAATCAGATGGCCGATAACGCCGGATCTGCTTGGCGACGATCCAGCCAAAGGAGGTAGAGGCCGGTTTCACCACGCCCTCGACCGATGCCGGTCGGGCCTGCCGCCGGGCCTCCAGCACGGTCCCGATTTCCGCCTAACCGTTCTCCGCGGGCCCCCCGCTCTCCTTCTCGATCTCGGCGATCAGCGCGTCGACGTCGGCTGAGGAGACGTCCCCGCCGATGATCCGGTCGATGAAGCCCGCTGGCTCGTCGAGGTCGGCGGCGGTGGGCATCAGGTCGGGGTGCGCCCACACCGCGTCGCGGGCGTCCATCCCGCCGGCGTCGGTCAGGCGCTCCCACAGCGCCGCCGCCTAAACGAAGCTGCGCAGATCGCCGAGGTGATGGGGCGGATAGCAGCGACCTACGCTGATATCTCGACTACCGACATCGAGCGTGTCGTCCAGGCCGTGCATACCGGGTTCGACGACGCCCAAGGTCCGAGTGTTCATACCCCTGCTCATCGAACGCAAGGACTGCACTGTGCTGGCCCACCGCCAGACCCCACTCAACTGGACAACCTAGCGAGCGAGCGCTGCCTCTTCGTCAGGGAACCGGCGGGTGAGCGTGGCGATCATCTCCACGAGCTTCCTGCGCTCGATAGCGCAGTTCCGCAGTTCACCCTGCACTAAGCGAACCTGCTCAATCCGGCGGTGACGTGTATCAGTTGCCAACTTCGCCTGGCATTTCACGACCCGCTCGTTAATCAGGTCAATCTGGCGATGCAACTCGTCACGGAAATAGTCCGCCTGACGGTGGTTGGCCTGGTCTGACGCCACGTGGTGAGGAATCATAGCTTCCACGGGCCCAACTTAGACCACGGCGGATCACGTCGGAACATTTCGAATCACAGAGATCAGGCCGGACGGCCACAGTTCGCTCTGAACCTGGCGATCACCAGCGGCCAACCCGGCGCGCCACGACTGGGAGATCCCGCGCGGCGGGGCAAACACACGATCGGACTACATCCTCGCGACGACGGAGGTCACGGTCGTCGAGTAGACGCGGTGGCGACTGTGACACCGACCCTCGCGTGATGCGTTCAGCTATCCACAGGTCCGGTGGCCGACCCATTCTTTACGTGGAGGCCACCAAGAGTTCACCCGGGACAGGGGCGGTCGCCGCGATGACCTGCCTATCGTCATCACGGTTCCGCCGACAACCCTCTGCGTAGGAGTAGAAATGATCAATAGCTGACGTGCGCAGCGGAATACGCGCCGCCGGCAGCCCTACGCGTGGTTGGGGGCGGGCGCTCTGGGTGTGGGGCTAGCGCTGGCCGGCGCCGGAACCGCCCATGCCGACGATGTCACCGACACCGCCTCGACCGCGGCGGCCTCCTCGGCGCGCGCTTCGGGCAACTCCGCCGCAGACGCCGCCGCGACATCGACGCCCCGGTCGCCGGCGGCGACGTCGCGTTCTGCGGGGCCGCGCCAGAGCGTGAACGACGGTGCCGGCAAGCGGGCACCGACGGCCGCCAACCGGTCCACACTCGCGGCGACGCCTCGGGTGAGGTCGGCGGTGCCGGTGACAGTCCCGACGCCCCCTGTGCAGCAGCCTCCCACGACGTCGGCTACTGCTGCGGTCCCCGCCATCCCCCCACCACGGGGCGGGGATTGCGGTGTCACCGAACTTGGTGACGAGGTCTGACGACGCTGACCCGACATACACCTGGCCTCCCGCCAGGTGCGCCCGTAGATCGGCTGCGCTGTGGGCCAGGTCGGTGCCCGGGGAGCCAAGGAGGATCACATCGTTGGTCTTCATACCTATCATTACCGCGTCCGCGACGGTGGTCGAACCGTAAGAATGCCCGCCGACGACGTAGTGCTGCGGCACTTGGGCGTTGGACCGCAGACCATTGACGTCGCTGGCCAGCACAGCGGCGCCCTCACGAGCGAGGCCCGTTGAGGCTATCCGCCCGTCAAATGGGCTGTTCGGTGTGTCGTGGTTGTTGTACAGAATGACCGCGGTGCTTCCTTGGACGGCGTCGTTGGCCGCGTTGTAGTGGTTGGCGTGCGCAAGGGCATGAGCCGGACCACCATCAAGGCAGTCGGGGCGTCCTTCCCTAATCGGGGGTTCCACGCCACCCTGCTGCGTCTGGCGAAGGATTACGGCGGATCAACGCTCGTGGGCGGCTGGAAGGTCACGCGCGGCATCGTGAAATTGTTAGCCGCGCCGTCCAGTGCGGGGCCGGTTGGCGTTGTGGTGTTGCGTTTCCCCGGACTTAGCTGGTTGGCCCTCCAGTGAACTTTTGCGTGGGACGACTGGTTCGACACGGAGATCGACCATCTGCGGTTTCAATGGTCGATGGGCCGGTCGCCCAGCAATCCGCGGCCCCCGGCGCGCGGGTTGCGTGAAAATCCTTTTTGAGAAGTATCAACTTTTGCTACAGTCGCGCGAGACGTACCAATCCGATAGCCAAAAGGAGCTGTCAGTGTCTGCTACCGACTCGAACCAGCAAGCCCATCGCCACCGCCACGCGGAAGGAAATCGGGTGCGAACCATCGAGTATGGCCGCGGTGCGGATCGCGAACTGACGGTATCGACGTTTGCCCGCGTTGTGGGTCGGGTGGGTGCGTTGGCGGTGGCTTTGGGTGTGGGGTCGGCGGTGGCGGCGGTGCCGGTGGCGTTTGCGGACACGACGGGTTCGGCGGGGTCTAGCGGGTCGGGGTCGGATGCGTCGTCGGCGGGCGCGTCGACGGCGGCTCCGGCGCGGGGCGCGCGGTCCGGGCGGGGCGGCTCGGCTGTGGGTTCGGGTTCGCAGGGCCGCTCTGCGGTGGGTTCCCAGGACGACAACGATTCCACGGCTGATTCCGCGGCGACGGGTGCGCGGGGTCCGGGTGCACGGGGTGCCGGAGTGGATGCGGGTGTGGGTGCTGCGAATTCTCGGGTGCGTGGCTCGCGTTCGGGGGTCGCGGGCGCGGTGGTGGTGCCCTCGGCGCCGGGTGTCGTCGATGCCCCGGTGGTGACTCCCCGGGTCCCGGATGTGGCGGGGTCGGTGCCGGAGTTGTCGGATTCGGTTGCGACGGCTAGTGATTCGGGTGTTCCGGTCGCGGAGCCCGTTGTTGAGGTCGCGGCTTCGGCCGCCGCGGCGGCGCCGGTGATCACTGCCCCGCGGGCGCCGGCTGCTATTGCCGGTGGCGTTAGTGGTGTGGGCTCGAATCTGTTGGCGTGGTTGGCCTCTGGCGGGTCCGGGGACGGTCCGGCGGCGGGTCCGTTGGCGTGGACTGTCGCGGCGGCCAGTCGTCGTGAGATCGGTGGTGCGGCGCCCACGGTGGCGCCGGCGGCAGCGGTGTCGACCGGTGAGCCTGCGGCTCCCACGGCGACGTCGTTCGGACCTGCGGCTGCGGCGGTGGGGTCGCCGTCGGCGGCGACGTTCGCGGGCTGGTACCCGGGTTCGATTTTGCGGTTCTTCGTCGGCAACGGCACCGCGACCAATCCGAACGCGGGCGTTCTGCTGGGTAGTGGGTATTCGTGGACGTCGGTGACGTGTCCGACCGGAGCGTGCACCGGTGGTAGTGCGGGGCTGATCGGCAATGGCGGTAATGGCTACAACGGCGGTAATGGCGGCTCGGCGATCCTGTTCGGCAATGGTGGCGCGGGTGGGGCGTCACTGACCGCCGGTGGTACCGGTGGCGCGGGTGGTACGGGCGGGTTGCTGAAGGGCAATGGCGGCAATGGTGGTGCCGGTGGTGCGGCAACGACGCCGACCGGTGCTGGTGGTGCTGGTGGTGCGGGTGGCAATACCGGTTTCCTGTCGGTGTTCGGTGCGGCCGGCAACGGCGGTGCGGGCGCGAACAGTGGCTCGGTCTCCGGTGCCGGTGGTGCTGGTGGCGCCGGTGGTTCGGCGGGGTTGTTGTCGTTGATCTCCCAGGGCGGCAATGGTGGTGCCGGCGGGGTGGGTGCGACCGTCGGTGGTGCTGGTGGTGCGGGTGGTTTCGCGGGCATCAAGTTGGGTGGCGGCGGCAATGGTGGCGCCGGTGGCGCGTCCTCGACGGTGACCGGCAGCGGTGGCGCTGGTGGCGCCGGTGGGGCGAACGGCATTTTGTCGTGGCTGGGCAACGCCGGTAACGGCGGCAACGGCGGTGTCGGCGGCGCCGAGGGTGTCGGTGGCGTGGGCGGCAACGGCGGTAATACGGGCTGGTCGGGCAATGGCGGCAACGCCGGCAATGGTGGTGCCGGGGGCAGCGGCGGCAATGGCGGCGGCGGCGGGATCGGTGGTTTCTGGGGTGGCAACGCCGGTAACGGCGGCAACGGCGGGGATTCCGCCGACACCTGCGGCGATTCCACCACCATCTCCGGTGTGGGTGGCAATGGTGGTGTCGGTGGCGGTACCGGGTTGTTCTCGATCATCGGCAACGGCGGCAACGGCGGCAACGGCGGCACGGGCAGCGCCGGGGTCAACGGCATCGACGGCACCTTCCCCAGCGGCAACGGCGGCAACGGCAGCGACGGCGGCACGGCCGGCAATGGTGGTGCCGGCGGTGCGGGGTCGTGGATCTTCGGCATCGGCGGCAACGGCGGCAATGGTGGCGGCGGCGGTACCGGCGGTAACGGCGGTAACGGCGCGGCCGGTAAGGCCGGCGTGGCCGCCGGCGAGGCGGGCACCATCGGCGGCAACGGCGGTGCCGGTGGCAACAACGGTGCAGGCGGCACCGGCGGGGCGGCCGGTGCGGGATCGTTCCTCTTCATTTTCCCGTCGATTGGCACCGATGGCACCGGCGGGCCGACCGGCCTCGGTGGCAATGGCGGCAATGGCGGCCTTGGTGGTAACGGCGCGAACGGCGACCAGGGCACCCCGACCGGCGGTGCGGGCGCGAACGGCGGCAACGGTGGCAAGGCCGGACTCGGCGGCGACGGCGGTAACGGCGGCGGCGGCGGCATCGGTGGTGCGGGCTGGACCTCGGACGTAGCCGGTAAAGCCGGTGGCGACGGCGGTAAGGGCGGCGCTGGCGGTACCGGTGGAGACGCCCCGACCGGCACGGCCGGCAACGGCGGCGCGGCCGGTGCCGGTGGCAAGGGCGGTAACGGCGCTGAGGGCCTCGAAGGGTTCAACTCCGATGGCGGCAAGGGCGGCAACGGCGGCGACGCCGGTGCAGTCGGCGCCGCCGGGACCGGGGCGACCGCGGGCACCGCCGGTGCCGGTGCTGATGGTGGTGCTGGCGGCAACGGCGGCAACGGCATCAACAGCCCCACGACCCCAGGTTTCGTCGGCGGTGACGGCGGCGCGGCCGGCAACGGTGGGGCCGCGACCGGTGCGGGCACCGGCGGTGCCGGTGGCCTCGGCGGTAACGGCGGCGACGGCTACACCGGGGTCGCGGCCGGAGAGAACGGCACCTTCGGCGGCAATGGTGGCGCCGGTGGCGCCGGTGGCAGCGCCCAGGCCGGCACTGCCGGTAACGGCGGCGCCGGTGGTAACGCCGGTGACGGCGGCAACGGAGCCTCGGGGACGACCGGCGGTGACGGCGGCGCCGGTGGTGATGCCGGAGCAGGCGGCAACGGCGGCACCTCCGCGACCGGAACCAACGGCAACGGCGGCAACGCCGGCACCGCGGGCAACGGCGGCGCCGGCGCCGACGGCACAGCCGGAACCAACGGCGATAACGGCACCAACCCCGGCGACTCGGGAACCAACGGCACCGGCGGCGGCTTCGGCGGTGACGGCGGCGCCGGCGGCAAGGGCGCAGCAGGCGGCACCGGAGTCACCCCCGGCACCGACTCCACCGGCGGCAACGGCGGCACCGGCGGTGACGGCGGCGTCGGCGGCAACGGCGGCAACGGTGTGGCCGGCGATGCGAGCACCACACTCGGTGTCGATGGCCAGGCCGGTGGATCCGGTGGCAACGCCGGCGCCGGTGGTAACGGCGGTGCCGGCGGCGCCGCCGGCGCCGGCGGCGGCAAGGCTGCGGCAGGCACCGATGGCGACGGCGGTACAGGCGGCGATGGCGGCAAGGCTGGCAACGGCGCCAACGGCGGCGCCGGATTCACGGCAGTAACGGGAACCGATCCTGGCGCGGCCGGCAGCGCCGGCGGCGCTGGCGGCGACGGTGGTGCTGGCGGTAACGGCGGAACCGGTGGCGCCGCGGGCGGTAGCACCGGAACGGCCGGCATCGACGGCGACGGCGGCAACGGCGGTGCGGCAGGCACCGGGGGCGACGGCGGCGACGGCGCCGACGGCATCAGCGCTCAGATACCCGACGGCGGCAACGGCGGCGCCGGCGGCGACGGCGGCAAGGCTGGTGCCGGCGGTACCGGAACGACGCCAGGAACCGATGGCGCTGCCGCTAACGCGGGCAATGGCGGCAAGGCCGGCGACGGCTACAACGCCACCGGAGCCGATAACGCCGGCAAGGGCGGCAACGGTGGCAACGGCGGCAACGCGTTCACCGGCGGCAACGGCGGCGCCGGTGGCGCCGGTGGTGCCGGCGGTACAGCGGAGGCCGGCGCAGGCGGCGACGGCGGCAACGGCGGCGCTGCAGGCACCGGCGGTAGCGCGCTCGACGGCCCGGGTGGTGACGGTGGTGACGGCGGCATCGGCGGCAACGGCGGCAGTTCCGGCACCGGCGCCGGCGGCAACGGTGGCAACGGCGGCAAGGCAGCTGACGGTGGACGTGGCATCGACGGCACCCAGCAGAATCCCGACGGCACGGCCGGCGGTGCGGGTGGTTCCGGCGGCGGGGCGGGAATCGGCGGCAACGGTCAGGGCCCCGGTACCGACGGTTCGGCCGCGGATGCTGGGGACGGTGGGCGTGGCGGTGACGGCTGGGATTCCACGGTGGCCGGCCTGGCCGGCGGTAACGGTGGTGCCGGTGGCGCCGGCGGTGACACGACCGCAACCGGAGGTGTGGCCGGCAACGGCGGCGCGGGCGGCACCGGCGGCGACGGCTTCACCGGTGGGGCCGGTACGGGTCAAAACGGCACTGCGGCCGGCAACGGCGGCGCCGGCGGCGCCGGTGGTTCGGCGACCAACGGCGGCACTGCCGGTAACGGCGGCCTGGGCGGCGATGGTGGCGTCGGCGGTAGCGGTGGCACCGGTGTCCCCGGCGACAACGGGACGCAGATTTCCCCGAACGGCACCGCGGGCGGTGCCGGTGGTAGCGGCGCCGCGGGCGGCAACGGCGGCCAGGGCGGTGCGGCCGGAACAGGGACTATCGCCGGCACGAATGCCGATGGCGGCAACGCCGGCGCCGGCGGTAACGGTGCGGACGGTGGAGCTGGCGGAAATGGCTTGACCGGAACCGACGGCACCAATCCCGGTGACGCGGGCAAGGCCGGCGGCAACGGTGGCGATGGTGGCGCCGCGGGCACCGGTGGTGCAGGTGGCACGGGCGGTGCGGCCGGCGGCACGGGTGCATCAGCCGGCAGTGACGCCAACGGCGGCAACGGCGGCAACGGCGGTGTCGCAGGCAATGGCGCCGACGGCGGCGCCGGTGCGGCCGGTAGCGCGGGCACCGATCCGGCCACCCCGGGTGGCGCTGGCGGCGCCGGCGGTAACGCCGGCAGCGGCGGCAACGGCGGTGCGGGTGCCGCCGGTGGAGCCGGTGGCGGCTCGGCCGCCGACGGAACCAACGGCAGCGGTGCCAACGGAGGTACCGCCGGAAACGGTGGCGCTGGTGCTGACGGTGGCGCAGGCTTCACCAGCACCACGGCCGGTGCGGCCGGCAGTGACGGCGGGTCCGGCGGTGCCGGAGGCAACGGCGGCAACGGTGGCCTCGGCGGTAAAGCCGGCGGCACCGGCGGCACGGCCGGCACCGACGCCGCGGGCGGCGATGGCGGCAATGCCGGCAACGGCGGCGTTGGCGGCAACGGCTACAACGGCATCAGTGGCACCTTCGTCACCAACGAGAACAAGACCGGCACCGACGGCGGCAACGGCGGCAACGCGGGCGTCGAGGGTCAGGGCGGCACCGGTTCTACGCCAGGTGCAGACGGCGCCTTCGGCAACGGCGGCAACGGCGGCAACGGCGGAACCGGCGGGAACCTGACCGGCGCTGCCAGCCAGAAGGGCGGCAACGGCGGCGACGGCGGCAACGGCGGCACCGCCACCGGTGGCACCGCCGGCAACGGCGGCAGCGGCGGTGACGCCGGCGAGTCCGGTGTGGGTAAAGAAGGTATCGACGGCAACGCGACCGGAGGCATCGGTCCGGTTGGCGGTAACGGCGGCAACGGCGGCAACGGCGGCACTGCGACCACCGGAACCGCGGGCAACGGCGGCGTAGGCGGCAACGCCAGCCATGGCGGTGTCGGCGGCGCAGGCTGGAACTCCGACGATCCCACCCTCGCCGGCGGAAACGGCGGCAACGGCGGCAACGGCGGTGTGGCCGGCAATGGCGGCAACGGCGGCTCGGCCACCGATGCGTCGGGCAGCAACGGCGACGGCGGAAACGGCGGCAACGGCGGCTCGGCAGGTGCGGGCGGAAACGGTGGTAACGGCGCGGCCGGCACCGTGACCACCCCCAACGGCAGCGCTGGCGGCACCGGTGGCAACGCAGGCACGGCGACCAATGGCGGCACCGGTGGCAAGGCCGGCACCGGACCCGGCACTGCAGGCACTGCCGGCACCGGAGGCACGGCCGGCTCCGATGCCGCCAACGGCGGCAACGGCGGCAACGGCGGCGCCGGGTTCGCCTCAGCGGCTGCGGGTGTGGCCGGCGGTAACGGCGGAGCGGGCGGCGCAGGCGGCGCGGCCCGAGCTGGCACCGGCGGAGCGGGCGGTGACGGCGGAGCTGCCGGCGCCGGCTTCACCGGCGCCGACGGCGCGGTGGAAGAGTCCAACGGCGGCAACGGAACCGTCGGCGGCAACGGCGGCGCAGGCGGCGCGGGTGGTGGCGCCACCCTCGCGACCGGTGACGGCGGCGCCGGCGGTGCCGGTGGCGCGGGCGGCAACGGCGGAGACGGCGGTACCGGCGGGCCCGGGTCCGACGCCGGCAGCGGTTTCGCGGCTCAGGCCGGCGGTGACGGCGGCGCAGGCGCCAACGGCGGCGCGGGCGGTGCGGGCGGTGCGGGCGGCAATGCCGGCGCGTCGGGCACCAATGGCACCGGCGGCGACGGTGGCGCCGGTGGCACGGCTGGCGTCGGCGGGGACGGCGGTGCCGGCGGTAACGGCGACATCGCATCACCCATCGGCGCAGCAGGTGGCACCGGCGGTGTCGGCGGCAACGCCGGTGCCGGTGGCAACGCCGGCGCCGTGGGATCCGGCGGTACCGGTGGCAGCGCGGGTACCGGTGGCGATGCCGGCCTAGCGGGTGACGGTGGCATCGGCGGTGCGGGTGGTATCGGCGGTAACGGAGCCACGCCGAACGCGGTGTTCACGGCAAGCACTGCCAACCAGTCGGCGCCGACGCTCCTCTCGGTCACCAACTTCAGCGATTCGGACGTCCTGCTGGTGTCGGTCTCCATCCCGAATGCTCCGGCGGGCACCACGTTCAAGTTCGGCAGTTACGCCGGGTTGACCCCGAGTTACGGGTTCAACTTCACCGGCGAGAAGACGGTCCTCAACTTCACCGGGACGCAGGCAGCCGTCAACGCTGCCCTCGCCACGCTGCAGGTGTCGACCGGAGCCGAACAGGGAGCGTTTGCCTTCGACGTCACATCGTCGATCAACGGAGCGAACACGTACTACAACCCGGTAACCAACAGTTACTACCAGTACTTCGCTGACAGAAATATCCAGTGGGCCCCCGCACGTGCCGCGGCCAAGACCAAGACGCTCAACGGTGCCACGGGTTATCTGGTGAACATCACCACCGATCAGGAAAACGAATTCGTCAAGTCCTACGTGGCGGAAAACGATATCTGGATCGGAGCCTCTGACGAGGCGGTGGAAGGCGAATGGAGGTGGATGGACGGGCCCGAAGCCGGCACTCAGTTCTGGCAGGGCAACACCCCCGCCAAGGGCGGCTACGCGACCGGCCCGTTCAACTACGCGGCGTGGGCTGTCAATCAGCCGGACAACTCCAGAAACGCCGAGGACTGGGGGTCGACCAACTTCCGGGGCACCCGGGGCGCCTGGAATGACCTGCCACTCAGTGGCGCCGGCCTCATCAGGGGTTACCTCGTCGAGTACACCGAGCCGGTTGGCGGCTGGACCCCGGCGAGTGTGAACCAGCAGAGCGTCGACGCCGCCATCGGCAGCGCCGACGGCGGTATCGGTGGCGCAGGCGGCGCCGGCGGTCTGGGCGGCAATGGTGCTCTCGGTGGTAGCACCGGCGGCACGGCCAGTGCCGGCGGCGGCGGCGGCGTTGGCGGTGTCGGCGGTCAGGGCGGCACCGGCGGCGGTGGCGGAACCGGCAACGGCGGAACCGGCGGCACGGGCGGCCCCGGTGGCGACGGAGGCACCAGCGGCACCAGCAATGCCGGCACGGCCGGATCTACCGGAACGGCCGGCTCCGACGGCGTCGGCACAACCGGTGGTGCCGGCGGCAACGGCGGCAACGGCGGCACCGGCGGCGTCGTATAGCCAGCACATGTTTCATGCCTGGCGTGATGTGTTGCCGCGCCAGGAAAAAACACGCCCGGAAGCGGTGACGTCGTGACCCTGGCACAGCCGCGGGCCACATCAGCTTTGTACCCGCATTCAACTCTCTGGAAGGACCGCTACCGGTTCTTCCGGCCGCTGCCGCTGATCATCCCCGCGCTTGTATTCATTCTGATCCCGCTGTTAGTTGTGCTCAACACCCTTGGCATGCAGAACATCTCCGAACTGTTCTGCTGGCTGGGACCGGCCGTGCTGTTCGTCGCCATCCCACTACTGGACTGGCTAGTCGGCAGGGACACCGACAGCCCGCCACCTGATGCGATACCCCAGCTGGAGGCCAGCCGGTTCTACCGCTGGACGGTGTGGACGTTTGTCCCCCTCCAGCTCGCCAGTGTTATTGCGGGGGCGTTCCTTTTCGTCTCGACCGACCTGACGTTCTTCGCGTTCGAAGGCACGCTGTCCGGACCTGCGAAACTCGGGATCGCCATCTCGATGGGCCTCGTCGGAGGACTCGGAATCAACTTCGGTCACGAGCTTGGGCACCAGAACGCCGGGATCGAGAAGTGGCTGGCAAAGGCCGCGTTCGCCCCGACGTTCTACGGGCACTTTCCGCTCGCACACAACTCGGGCCACCACGTCCTGGTCGCCACACCGGAGGATCACTCCTCGGCGCGGCTGGGTGAATCCATCTTCGGATTCCTGCCCCGCACCGTGTGGGGCTCACTGCGGTTGGCGTGGGACCTCGCGTCCGCACGGATGAGGCGCAGCGGTAGATCCGCGTGGAATCCGGGCAACGAGGTCGTCCTGTCCGTGGTGATCTCGATCGCGTTTTGGACGATTCCCCTCGCGCTGTTCGGGTGGGAGCTGCTGCTCTTTATCGTGATTCAGGCTTTCAGCGGTATCGCCCTGCTGGAGACGGTCAACTACCTCGAGCATTACGGGCTTCTGCGGCAGCAGACATCCAGCGGCCGTTATGAGCGCTGCAAGGCCGAGCACAGCTGGAACTCCGACCACCTGTTCTCCAACTTTGTGTTTCTCAATCTTCAGCGGCACAGTGACCATCACGCCAACCCCGACAAGCGCTACCAGTCGTTGCGAAGCCGTCCCGAGGCTCCCCAGCTTCCTGCCGGCTACGCGGCCATGATCCTGCTTGCCTGGGTTCCCCCGATTTGGCGCAAGTTCATGGACCCTCGGGTCATCGCGCACTACGGCGGCGACGTGAGTCGGGCCAACGTGGTTCCCGCGTCCCGGAAGGCGCGCGCATGAGCACCCGGAAGAAAATCTCGCGCCGGACGTTCTTGGGCGCGGCGGCCGTCGGCGCGGGGGGCATCGGCTCCGTTGCGCTCGGAGGGTGTGGGCTATTCGGCTCAGGAGCTGATCGCCCGCACTACGGCGCTGTCGTCGTGGGTAGTGGCTACGGCGGTGGGGTGAGTGCACTTCGTCTGGGCGAGGCTGGGGTCTCGACACTGATCATCGAGAAGGGTCAGCTGTGGGGTAAGCCCGACGCCAGCGGCACGCGTTTCTCCAAGATGCTCCCGCCGGACAACCGGGCGGGCTGGTTCAGTTCGGTTCCGCCGAGCTTGATCACATCGTTCGGCGGGTTCTCCATCGAGGACGTGGTGGCGAACTCTCCGTCGCCCGAGCCGATTCAGGCCGGTATCTGCGAACGCGTCGATTACGGGGCGCACAGCGTATTTCGCGGAATCGGCGTAGGCGGCGGGTCGTTGGTCAATGCGGGGATCGCCGCGATTCCAACCCCAGCTCAGGTTCGGGACACCTTCCCCGACATTGATCCCGCGGAGTTCCTGGGAACTTTTACCGAGCGTGCCAAGTCGACTTTGGGGATCAGTTACCGGGACATGGACTGGTTCGAGCAGGCGCCGTGCTTCCAGTACGCCCGGGTCGGCCGCAAGTACGCCGAGGCGGCGGGTTACGCCGTCGACTACAACGGCAGCTCCTACAGCTTCGACTACCTGAAAAGGGAAGCGGCCGGCGAGGTTCCGCGCTCGGCGCTGGCTTTCGAGCAGCAGTACGGGAACAACTACGGCCGAACCGGCAGCGTGGACCAGACCTACATCCCGGCGGCGTTGGCCACCGGAAAGGTGACGCTCAAGCCGCTGACCGAGGTCACCGATTTCGAGCGGGATCGCGGGGGTCGGTGGGTGGTTCGCACGTCGGAGATCGACCGGTTGGGTAACTCGGTGGGGACCGCTGAGATCACCTGTGACCGACTTTTTCTCAGTGCGGGTGTGCTGGGTACGACGAAGCTGCTACTTCGTGCCAGGGACACTGGAGTGCTGCCTGACCTGAGCGGTGAGATCGGAAAGGGCTACGGAAACAACGGCGATGTCATGGTGGGCCACGCCCTGGCCGACGGCGATTTCGCCGGAACCGAGCAGTCCCTGATGGGGATGATCAACCTTGATGGCCGCGACGACCTCGACAACCCTGTGTACGCCAGTATCTTCTCAATCCCCCTTCCCGTGGAGACCAACACCCTGGGCTACTACGTGATGGTGCGGACCGGCGACCGCGCGGCGATTACCTACGACGGCGCCTCCGACTCCATCAAGATCGACTGGCCGCAGCAGTTCACCGACAATCAGATCGAGCGTGCACGGCGGGTCTTCGACCGGGTTACTCAGGCCAACGGTGTGGTGTACCGCGACGATCTTTTCAAAGGAAAGGTGTTCGCACCGCACACCGTTCACCCCATGGGTGGGTGCGTTCGGGGCGTGGCCACCGACGCGTTCGGGCGCGTACACGGTTATGACAACCTCTACGTCAACGACGCGTCACTGCTGCCCGGGTATCTCGGGTGCAACCCCTACATGGCGATCACCGCGTTGGCTGAGCGCAATATCGAGGCGATCGTTCACGGCCAGCCCGCGTAGGCCGCTATAGCGACCGTCGCTCGCGCGTTGCGCAGCTGCGTCTCGGCCGGGTGATCAACGCGACCAAGGCAGTCGCGCCGGCGGTGTGATCTCACCGGCCACATTGGACCTTGCGGGGCGAGGACTACGCTGACCAAGTGGTCGACGAGGCGGGCGGCGCGCCCTGGTCGAACTTCCGTTTTGTCCAAGACGTCGTTCCGTCACCAGGCGAGGGCAACCGGATCCATCTGCACAACCTGGCTATCCCGAAGCGACGGCCGTGGATGAAGCCGAGTCCGGGGGCTGGGTCGTGCGCGTCGTGGCCCGAGACGGCGAGTACTACCCAGGCGGGCCGGCTCACTTCGCCGAACCTGGACCAGTGGGAGGAGGCACTACGGGCACGAAATTGCCGCCATGCCGATACGAAAGTCTCTCAGCGGCAGGGATATCTGCTGTGTTGGCTGCGTCTCATGCGTGTTGTGAGGGTTCTGCAGTACCCGGCCGCGGCGAGCCGCTAATCGTCCGACACGGTCACGCCGCGCCAAAAGGCGACGTAGCCGGCGATGACCTTGGCAGCCGGCTTCGGTTGGGGGTACGTCCAGGCGGCATCGTTATTGGTCGCGCCGCCGACGGTGATCGAGAAATAGTCAGCGGTGCCCTTCCACGAGCAGGTGGTGTGGGTCGGGGTTGAGGTGAAGTACTCGCGATTGAGCGAATCCGGCGGGAAATAGTGGTTGCCTTCGACCACCACAGTCGCGTGACGGTACTCGCCGGTGCCGTAATCAGCCCGCGGGGGCGTACGTGAGCGCCGGCCTGCCGTGGTTTGACTACTACGGCGCCGATGCCAAAGACCTGGCGCCGTCGCAGACCTTGGCGAAGGTCGAGACCGTCGGCGAAAAGCTCGGCGGCGAGGATGCATCGTTCGTGCCAGTCGATCCGAAGACAGTGATCACGTTGGGCGACGCCAGCCCGAACACAGGCACGGACGGAAATTGGTAGGTCCTTTGCCCGAGCGTTTGCGAATACGGGGAACAGCGAAAAGTTTCACGCTCGGCTCAAACTGTTGATTGATGCTAAGGAGCCCCGATATGGGTGGCAGACGGCGAACAATGGGGCAAAGGGGCGCCGCTCCAGACCCTCTCCGCCAGCTTCACGGAGGTTCGTGCAACTGTGCTGCATGTCGGGCCGAGCGGTGGGAGTTGCGCAAAGACCGCGCGCGGCGATCAAAGGCGGAAACGCCGTCGAAGGTATGTCCCACATGCTCGATTGCCCTGCCGGTTACAGGTGTTTGCGACGACTGCCCTCACAGTTAGCTGCTCGGTGCTGTCGCGCGGGCCGTATACGACAGTTGCCCCGGCGCCTTCGGATCGATGAAGTCGAAGTAGATGCCGGTCAGGTTGTAGGTGGTGTTTCCGATCACCGCGGTGTAGTCACCGGTCACCCTCGTCACCGGCACGTCGAGTGTGGTCGTGAGAACGTAACCAGGCCGCAGGGTCGTGTTGACTGACCAATTCGTGGTCTTCTGGGTCGTGTTCGACAGCGTCTGTAGTGAGGTGAAGGTCTGCTTGGCGACGAAGTTGAAGACTTCTTTCTGACCGAACGTGGCGCTGACTTCCGACGAGTAGGTGGTGCCGAAACTCGATGTTGCCGAGACAGTTTCGGTTGCACCCTGGTTGACCGTCTGGTTGTCCTGGGTGCTGTTTGTGTACTTGTAGACCTGCTGTGTCTTCGTCGCGTCTTGGGTGTCGGCTGTGGGAACGAATTGGCATGTCGTGCCCTGCGCGGTGCACACGGTGTTGAGCACGTTCGCCTGCTGCTGCCCTTCAGCACCGGTGAGGGTGTAGCTGGTGCCGGGCCGATCGACCAGCTTGATCACCGAATTGTCGAGGCCGTAGAAGCCGTTCGGTGACGGCGGCCCGATCTCCTGGTTACTTCCGTTCCAGCAGTTGTTCCAATTGCAATCGCCGCGATAGGTGTCGAGGAGCTGTACGTTCATCCTGACCTGCCAGGGGCCCGCAGCGCCTTCCTTGTAGCTCGTGCATGCGATATCGCTGCAGGAGGTGAAGTTGATAAGGGTGTCGTAGGAGTAGAAGGCGTACCGGGTCAGCTCGACGTGAGCCGATTGACCCGGCTGCAGGATCTGGCCGACAGCGGGTGCGCTTTCAACAGCATTCTCGTACCCGGGCTCTTTAATGATTTTCTGGACGTAGACGGCCCTGCCGGTCAGGTTCGTGATGTCGAAACCGCGGGTGAGCTGCGTCAGCACCTCAGGGTTGACGTTCACGGTCACCGTGCTGGTGCGCGGGGTGAAGGGTTCGAGGATGTTGAAACCTGCGGAGGAGACCTGGGCGGTGAAAGTGTCGGTGCCGGTGAAATTCGCGCCGGGCGCGTAGGTGTAGGTGCCGTCGGACAGTAGCTGCACGGTTCCCGAGGCGGGGGCCTGAGTCAGCTGGAAGCTCACCCCGGCCCCGCCGGGCTGGACGTACTGCAACGCCCCGAGGATCGGTTCACCCTGCGTCCACGACGTGTACTGCACAGGCTTGATGATGGCGACCGGGCTGAACAGCGTGCGCTGCACCCCGACCAGCACGTCCTGCGCCGCGGCGGCCAGTGGCCCGTCGAAGCCGTTGAGCCAACCCCGCGTCGAGGAGAACCAGGCGGTGGCCGCGATGGTCGCCTGGCTCGGCGCCGGGGTCACCACCCCGGCTGAGGCCGCTGCGGCAGTAGGAGCCGACGTGTCCACAGAGGAAACCTCTGCGCTGACCGAAACGGCCGGCGCCGGCCTGCCGGCCACGGCGGCGACGCGCGCCGGTGTGAGCCGTTCCGACGCGGCAGCAGCCGAAACCGGCTGGCTTCCGCGA
>Ga0247835_1001239_pt1 | contig 32217 bp, 27 predicted proteins | sample LaCtaG_3_FD_189912 | JGI IMG/M metagenome (GOLD analysis project Ga0247835, IMG submission 189912) | Freshwater microbial communities from meromictic Lake La Cruz, Castile-La Mancha, Spain - LaCruzMarch2015_13.5m | ecosystem: Environmental > Aquatic > Freshwater > Lake | place: Spain: Castile-La... | reverse complement strand
CAGCACGGTTGCCGGAAGCGCTCAGTACATACACCCAACTGCCGCCTGTTTTACTGAAAAAACCACCGGTTGGCAAGAGCAGGGCATCGGTGGGTTTGCCCAATTGAAGGCGCACCGGTACCGACAAGCCACGCCGAATACCTTCCGGGACAGGCTCCACAAAACGCATATCCACCTCAAATCGGCCGTTGCGCACTTCCGGGTACACCTTGGAAACACTCAGGCGCACGGCTTTTCCATTAAAATCGAAATGGCCTTCCAGACCGGGAAATATGCGCGAAATATAATGTTCGTCTATTTCCACCTTCATTTTGAAGCCGCTCAGGTCGTCAATTTGACCCAGGTTTTGACCGGTAGCGATACTTTGTCCCACCTCCACATCGACCCGGGAAAGCAGGCCCGAAACCTGGGCTTTTACATTCAGGCTGGACAAATTATTTTTCATCAGGCTCAGGTTCACTTTGGTGCGGTCCAGGGTGCCTTCCAATTGTTTGATTTGGGTGACGCTGTTTTCTTCCTGAAACTGTTGATTTTCAATTTCAATGGCCTTTTGCTGCTGCAATCGGTCGAGCGTATTTTTTGTTTTAATCAAATCCTGTTCGGGAATAATATGGTCGGCAAATAATTTTGCGTTGCGCTCGTATTCATCTTTTGCCTGTCGAATTTGGTATTCGAGGTCGGAAAGCGTGCGTTTGAGGCTAAACTTGTTTTGCCGCAATTGCAAACGCGTATTTTCCAGGTTGTTGATGAGGTCGTACATTTCCGTTTCGCGGTTGACGTAATCGAGGGTCAGGCGCTGGTTTTCGAGTTTCAGGATGAGATCGCCTTCTTTAACCGAAGCGCCGCCATCGAGGTACTTTTGGGCTACATAACCGCCTTCAATGGCATCCAATTGATAGGTTTTGAGCGGTTGTACCACGCCAGTCACCACAATAAACTCATCAAATACCCCCCGTTGGGCAACGGAAATGGTGAGTTTTTCCCGGTCGACATTGAGGGTGCTTTTGTTGTTTGAAAACCAAAAACTGTAAACAGCAAAAGCCGCAAATGCCAGGATACCCGCGCCCCCCAGGATGCGTTGCCAGGTCCATCGTTTTTTCTTGATAATTTTGTCCATGAAAAGTCTTTAAAATTGATCCCGTTCAGGTTGTATGTTTGTATTGTAAAGGGAAGGTCGTGCCATTTTTTTATAGTGCATGTAAATCAATGATTTAGCGCAAAACCGTTGTTCAAACTTGTCCATCTGCGAACACAAGTGTCCGAAAATGAACACTAAGTTGCATTTTTTTGATTGATTTGCATAGAGTTACGCGCAGGCATTGTCTTTGCCAGTATATAATCAACCAACCTTTGTTAAAACATCCATGACCGAAGCACATATTTTAATTGTTGACGACAATCCGGGAGTATTAAGTGCCGGAAAGTTATTTTTAAAACGGCATTTTGCGGTCGTTGAAACTGCAAAAGATCCTGAAGCGATTCCGCAAATATTGCAAGATCAGCGTTATGATGTGATTTTGCTGGACATGAATTTTAACCGTAACAAAAATACGGGTCAGGAAGGCTTGCTGTGGCTGGACCGGATTTTGGACATTGACCCGACGGCAGTGGTGGTACTCATCACGGCTTATGGCGATGTAGAACTTGCGGTGCGGGCCATCAAAAAAGGCGCGACCGATTTTGTGCTCAAGCCCTGGGACAATGAAAAACTGCTGGCAACGCTTACGTCGGCCTTGCGTTTGAAAAACAGCAAAGACGAGAACACTCAGTTAAAATCGCGGCAAGTAGGGCGAAATTTGGCCGAAGTGCGCGATTTACCCCCGATTATTTTTCGCAGCAAGGCCATGCAGGCGGTATTGGACACCATCGAACAGGTGGCAGGAACCGATGCCAATGTGCTGTTGTTGGGCGAAAATGGCACCGGGAAAGACCTGGTGGCGCAGGCTATTCACGCACAATCGAAGCGGGCGACAGAGAATTTTGTCAAAGTGGACCTGGGTGCCATTACAGAAACCCTGTTTGAAAGCGAGTTGTTTGGGCATATCAAAGGGGCATTTACGGATGCGCGGGAAGATCGCCCGGGCCGGTTTGAGGCAGCCGATGGCGGCACTATTTTTTTGGATGAAATTGGCAATTTGCCCCTGGGTTTGCAGGCAAAAATGCTCACCGTTTTACAAAATCGCACTGTGACGCGGGTTGGTTCTAACAAAGTAAAACCGATTGATGTTCGGGTGATTGCGGCCACCAACCAAAACCTGTTTGAAGCCGTGAAACAGCGCAGTTTCCGCCAGGATTTGCTGTACCGGATCAATACCATTGAGATACAGTTGCCTGCTTTGCGCGATCGACCCGACGATATTGAACCGCTGGCCCTGCATTTTTTGCAGATATTTTCCCAAAAATACGGTCGGAATGTGCAGGCTTTCAGTCCGGCACTGCTCAAAGAAATGTATCGGTACACCTGGCCCGGCAATATTCGCGAATTGCAACATGCCGTAGAGCGGGCCGTGATCATGGCGAAACAGGAGCAGCTGCAACCAGAGGACTTCTTTTTTCGCGAAAAAAACGAGCATGCCGATACGCTTGACTACATGAGCATGAATCTCGACGAAATGGAGAAACAATTGATTATCAAAGCGTTGAGTAAACATTACGGCAATATTACCGAAGCGGCGCAAGAACTTGGACTTACTCGGGCCTCGCTTTACCGCCGTTTGGAAAAATACAATTTATAAAAATATCAAGCCTTTTCTGACCACGATATGATTGCACATGATCCGCAAAAATGGGTGCTAGCGCCTACGCATTTCGACCGTTCTGACACCATTCGGAAGTTATTTCCCTGGATTTTACTGCTGTGTGCGTACTCCGGCGGTATTGCCTGGCTGGAGATTTCTTATTGGAAACTGGGCGAACAAAGCCACGTACGCAACCTCACCATCATGCATACTTTATTGGGGTTTGTGATCTCCTTTTTATTGGTTTTTCGCACCAATACGGCCTATGAACGCTGGTGGGAAGGTCGAAAACTGTGGGGCAATCTGGTCAACAGCAGCCGGAATCTTGCCATGAAACTGGCCAGTATGTTGCCAGAAGAAGATCCCCACCGCAATTATTTTCAGAAGTTGATTCCGGCTTATGCGATGGCCTTAAAAGACCATTTGCGGGCCGAAAAAACACGGATTGAGTTGTTTGAAGATTTGCCCGCGCATGTACAGCAAAGCCTCGACCTCGAAAAACACGTCCCCAATCAGTTGGCGTTAGCCATGTTGCAATTGGCCAATCAATTGGCCACTGAAGAGCAAATAACGGGGTTCCAATTCCTTTCCCTGAACAATGAACTCCAGGCCTTCACCGATGTATGCGGGGCTTGTGAACGGATCAAAAACACGCCAATTCCCTACTCGTACAGTGTTTTTATCAAAAAATTCATCCTGATTTATGTAGCCACCTTGCCCTTCAGCCTGGTTTTTACCTTGGGTTATTTGGTGATACCGGTGGTTGCGTTTGTTTTTTATGTGTTGGCCAGTTTGGAATTGATTGCCGAAGAAATTGAGGAACCATTTGGGGGGGACGACAATGATTTGCCGCTGGGTAAAATCGCGCGGAACATTGAGGTACACATTCATGAAATTATTTAAACCGGATGTTCAATTTTCGATCTTTTACTTTGGCATTGAGTGTGCGTATTGGCTTGTTAGCTGCCTCGGTTGGCGGGTCCGTTGCGCTTTTTTGCGGCGATTTTCCGGTAATTTGGAGTTTGCTTTTAGCGGGTTTGGCCCTTTTGGTTGCCCACAATTTGTTTTACTATGTCAATGATACCAACCGGCGTTTGGCGCGTTTTTTTGAAAGCGTACGGTATACTGATTTTGCGATCCGATTTTCGGCTGGGAAAGAAAAAGGTGCGTCTTTTGAAGCGGTAAATCGAGAATTTAATGAGGTATTAGAGGCTTTTCGGCAAACGCGGGCAGAAAAAGAGACCAATTTGCTGTTCATGAACACCATTGTGCAGCATTTGGGGACCGGAATATTGGCTTTTGATGTTCAAAACGGGGTATTACTGTCCAATAGTGCGGCTTTTCAACTGTTGGGTATTTACCGGCTGCACCACTTGCATGATTTGCCCGCCAGCCACCATGCGTTGCTGGAGTTTGTGCAAAACTTGCAGGCCAAAGGAAAGTTGCTGTATCAGCCAGAATCAGGTCGGCAAATTGCGGTACAAGGTGTTATTTTAAATTTGCAGGGCCGGGTGGTGCGCTTGCTTACGTTGCAAAATATTCATCCGGAATTACAGAAAAAAGAATTAGAAGCCTGGCGGGACCTTACACGGGTATTGCGGCATGAAATCATGAATTCGGTCACCCCGATTGTATCGTTGGTGGAGACCATGCAGGACATGTTGCGTTCGGATTTGAAGCCTTATAGCCCGGCAGGCGCGACCGATGATCTGGAAGAGGCGCTGGAAGTGGTGGCCACGCGCAGCCGCAGTTTGGTCGATTTTGTTGCCGCTTACCGCAGTTTTACGGCCATTCCGATGCCGCGTATACAGACCATTTCGGCGCAACGGCTGTTAGACAATGTGGTGGCACTGGCTTTGGCCGATAAAAAAGAAAATCCCGTACAACTTTTGCTTGCCGTAGAACCGCCCGATTTGATGCTTTCGGCCGATCCAGGTCAACTGGAAATGGTGTTGCTGAACCTGATTAAAAATGCACGGGAGGCGTTTAAATCGGTGGCGCCCGAAAACGCCATCCATTTGCGGGCGGGCGCAAACAGCAAAGGACGGGCTTACCTGGAAGTGGAAGATAATGGCCCCGGTATTGAACCCGGCCTGTTGGAAGAGATTTTTATTCCGTTTTTCACGACCAAGCCTACCGGATCGGGGGTTGGGTTGAGTATTTCAAAACAAATTATGCAGTTGCATGGCGGAGATATCCGGGTGCGTACGGATGCGGGGCGTGGGGCGCGGTTTGTGTTGGAGTTTTAGTCTCGCTAGACGTCGGAAGGGTCCCCCCCCACGTCGGAAGGGTCCCCCCACGTCGGAAGCGTTTCGAACGCTTCCGACGTGGGGGGGGGATTATCCATCATCCAACCCGTCTTCTTCCCCCAATGGCGACCGTTGTATTTCCCGGTCCCGGTGCATTTTACACCAAACGCAATCTTCTTTTCCGCAGCCCTCCCGAAACGCATGGGTCTGTATTTTCTGATAAGTTTCTTTGATCAATTGCTGCATCCAGGATAGTTGTTCGCCCGAAATAACCACTTCCGAATGCACAAAATTGCCTTTTTTATCGGGCTCCAACCAGGCAATCACGCTGCTGCCCACTTGCTCCGGGTAAATACGCGCTTCCTCCAACAATATTTTATAAAAAGCCAATTGCCGCCAGTATTCACCACCCAGGACTTCAACTTCATTGGGGGGCGCTACTTTTTTAGCGTCCGGCACGCCGGTTTTATAATCGACTACCCGCAAATGATTGTCCTGCCATTCAATTTTATCTAAAACACCGGTAAGCGGCACACCCGCAAGTTCTACCCGGTCTATTCGACGCTCCACCACGGCCCGTTTACGCCAATAAGGCACCTGTTCGAGCCCATAGCGGTTCAAGTGTTGTTTACCTAGGTTGAGGCGCTGCACATAGCCTTGCTGGCTGAAATAGCCGCGCATCCGCTCCATTTGCTGTTCAAAGATATTTTGCAATACCCCTGTGCCCGGAAATTCCTGCTTGGGATCGGCTTTCATGCGCAAAAAATAATGCCGCAACGCTTCATGGATCGCCTGTCCGTAAGCCGCTGCCTCCCGCATGGTTTCAGGAATGCGTAATAAATCGGCATAATAAAAAGCAATCGGACAACGCAAATACCGGTTGAGTGCCGTGATACTCAGGGTATAATCCTTCAACAGTTCGTCCAAAACGGCTTCCTCTGGCAAAGCAATCACTGGTTTTATCGGCTCCAGGAGTAAACTGCGCTGTGCATCCACCAAAATACCCGAATCTGCGGCGATGATTTGTTTGGGCAGGCCCGTTTCATCGATAAAACCTACCTGCGAGAGCGCTTTCCCATTCCAATCGGCCAAACTAAAGGACATGGATAAATGCCGCTTAGCACGGGTCATGGCCACATAAAACAAGCGACGACGTGCTTCCGTGGCATCTTCTTCGCCCGACAAGGTGAGGGTTTCGGGCAACGCAAACCGGTTGCTTCCCTGGCGCGCACTGGGCTCCCAATCCTCTGTGGTACAATTGATTAAGAAAACATGTTCAAACTCAAGTCCCTTTGCAGCATGGGCCGTAAGCAATTGAATACCCGTTCCAGCGCCTACATTTTGTTGCAGTTGGAGGGCAATCTTGTTATCGTCCATACTTTCCAGCAAGCGCAAGAGCCGCTCCAAAGTAAAACGCGGGTTGCGCGTAATTTCATTGCCCACAAAATCGAGGAAACTATGCAGCACTTGCAACCACCAAACTTTGTCGGGTTGGTCGAGCGCCCATTGTAACAATCCGCTTTGACGGTACAATTGTTCGATCAAAGCAGGTAATGCCATATTCAGACAATCGGCCACCCACTGGTTTAAAGTGCGCAAAACGGAATAAGCATCCGAAAAAGGCGCATAAAGTGGCGTGGGCGCTGCATTTTTGCTAAAATTTCGAAAAAAAGCGCCTTTTTGAACTGATTCAGGGGGAACTTCGGGCGCGCGCAATTGGATGGCCAACTGTGCCAATTCCAATGGATCCAGTCCCCACCAGGGCGCATGCAACAATCGGAACAACCGATAATCACCACTGAAAGGTACATTGGATTCGTCGCTCAAATACCGCAACAGTTCTCGAAACTGCTGCATAACAGGCAAATCCAATAAATTAACAGGCCGTTTGGTGGTGTATGCAATGCCTTTTTTATCCAACAATTGCATCAAACGCACGGCTTCCTTGTGGCGGGCATACAGCACTGAAATTTCTTTTGGATCGACGTTGTCCTGAAGCAGTGTTGCAATTTGGTCTACCACTGCCGCCGTTTCATGCAGGCGATTTTCATATACCTGAATGGCCGCTCCGTCTGTTGCCTTGGTATAGGCCTGTAATTTTTTTTGTTCAAACGTCGCGCCCAATGCGCGTACAGCGCGTAAAGCATTGTTTTCGATCACATTAGAGGCCGCATCGAGGATTTCCTGGGTAGAGCGATAATTGATTTCAAGGACAACCGATTGCAGCGCGGGTTGGAATTTATGGTAAAATTCCAGCAAATTGGCCAATCGGGCACCTTGAAACTCATAGATACTCTGATCGTCGTCGCCCACAATAAACACGTTGGGTGATTCCCAAAAATCGAGCAAGTGGTGCAACAATTGATTTTGTGCCCCATTGGTATCCTGGTACTCATCCACCAAAAAATATTGATAACGCTCCTGATAATTGCGCAACAGGGCTTCATTGGTTTCGAAAGCCTTCAGCACCCAAAGCATCATATCCTCATATTCATAGCGCCCGGTGCGTTGGAGGGCCAGTTGGTAGCGCGGGTACAAATCCGCAGCAGCCTTCAAACGGATCATTTTTTCGGTAATATCCTTGACTTTGGCGGTCTTGGGTGCGCCTTTTTTACCGAAACGGCTATTTATTTGGTAAATATAATCGGGATGTTCGGGTAAACTGGCCAGAAATTCGTCCACTTTACGGAGCACAAATCCGGGTGTCCAGCCTTCTTTTTTCATCACCGAAAACAGTTCTTTCAGTTGTTTTTCAAAGAAGAAAGCCTGTTTTTTGCCCTCGCGCAACAGGTGGTCGGCAGGCAGGTTTTCCAGCAATTGCCGAATCACCTCTACCCTTTCCAGGTCGCTGAGGGGCTCGAGGTCGCCGCGCCCAAACAGTTCGATATTTTCCTGGATGACACGGTTGCAAAAAGCGTGGAAGGTAAAAACCGGAACACGGTGGGCTTCGGGGCCGATGATGCTTAAAAGGCGTTCACGCATGGCGCGCGCACCGGCATCGGTAAAAGTAAGGCAAAGGATATTTTGTGCGCGGGCATCGGTATCGAGCAAAATTTTGCCGATCCGGGTTGCGAGTACGTGGGTTTTGCCGGTTCCGGGACCTGCAATTACCAAAACCGGGCCTTCCGTTTGGTCGACGGCCTGTTTTTGTGCTGGATTGAGTTGCTTCAGCGCATCCAGAAACGCCGCATTGTATTGCTGGAGGGGCGTTTCCATTACATTGCCGGATCGATGGACTGGCAGAGTTCGACGAGTACGCCATTCGTCGTTTTGGGGTGTAAAAACACCACCCATTTGTTGTCGGCACCGCGCTTGGGTTCCTTGTTGAGTGGCGTAAAGCCTTCTTTTTCAAGGCGTTCTACTTCGGCGTGAATATCGTCTACTTCAAAGGCAATGTGGTGGATGCCTTCGCCGCGTTTTTCAATAAATTTGGCAATCGGGCTTTCCGGGTCGGAAGCTTCCAGCAATTCAATTTTGCTTTGGCCGATTTGGAAAAAAGAAGTAGCCACTTTTTCGGAGGCCACGGTTTCAACTTTAAAATGCGGAATGCCCAACAATTTATGAAAAAGCGCATTGCTTTCTTCCATGTTGCGCACGGCAATGCCGATATGGTCTATTTGTTTCATTTTTGCTTGATCCAGATTTCTTTAGCACCTGTAAGATCCTGCAAAGCAATCATTTTTTGCTGAATTTCTTGCATATTTTGGTAATGAAACTGTACGCCTACTTGATACCCTTTTTTCTGGGAAAGATACACGTCATACCCGGCCTTTTTCAGGGTTTGGATCGTGCGGTCGGCATTGGTTTTTTCCTGCAAGGTGGCAATAATCAAAACACAGAGGCGGCCTTTTTTGGTGTCCTTCAGTGTTTCACGGCGCACCTCTTCTACTTTTTGGGCCACCGACTCCTTCACTTGTTCGTCCAGATCTTCGCCTTTTGGCGTGGCAGGTTCTTTTGCAACGGGCGCCACATTGGTTTTACTTGCTTTCGCCGGTTCGGGTGTGACGGCACTACTTTTCTCCGTTTTTTCTTTTTCCAGTTTGGCAACAGGCGATTTAACAGGTTTGTGTTCCCGCAGCCACCAAACGCCAGCAATAATGCCCAATAAAAGCAACAACGACCCTATTGCGCCCCACAGTGAAATACGGCCGGCAGGTTTGGCAGGTGATGTATTGTACACGGGCAAATCGGGGGCTGCCACAGGCTTGCTTGCATTGACCGCCGTAGCCATTGGAATCAAATCGGGCGCTTTTTCGGAAACCTCCCGGGAGCGGGCGATCGGAGAAAACTGCAACGGTGGAAGTCCAAAAGATTCGGTGCTATAATTGGTAGCATCGGGCAAAAACTGGATTTTTTGCACATAATTTTTATACAAACGACCAACGCCGGGTAAGGTTACGATTTCGCGTTGATTCAATAAATCGCGCATTTTTTCCACAAAATCGGCCAATGCGCGCCGTGCATCTTCGTCTGGGATGCCATGGGTGCTGGCTATATCTTGCACTAAAATACCATCGTCGAGGGTCAGGTTTTCGCTAAAAGTGAGGGATTTATGGGGTGGATTAACCACGCCACCTACATAATCGACGTTGGCAGTAGACTTCACGGCGGTGAAACCACCAAAATCCGGAATATGGAGGGTGTCATGGAGAAACAACAGTTTTTCTATATGTGCAGGAATATCAATTTGCATAATACGAAAATCAAATGTGGGGAAAGGTACAGGTTAAAAAAAAGCAACCCCGAAAAGCAAAACTGTCTTGGCACGGACGATTAAAATGTACGAATGAAAACGTATTGCAATTTTGCTGCCAAAATCGATGCAAAAGTAGGCCTTTCTTAAATTAGTATGTAATTTTACCCCCTACTACAGACAACAAATAAAATGAGCGAAGTCGAAAGCTTCTTTAAATCGGCTTTTTCGGTTGATAATGTCATATTTGGGTTCGACGAAGGAGATCTCAAGGTGCTTTTGATTCAACGGGGAGCGGCGCCTTACAAAGGTAAATGGGCGCTTCCGGGCGATCTGGTGTATCCGAACGAAGATCTTGATACCGCAGCAGCGAGGGTATTGGAGCAGTTAACCGGGTTGCGCAACGTTTACCTCGAACAGGTAAAGACATTCGGAGCCGTAGACCGCCACCCGCTTGGCCGTGTCATTACGATCGCCTATTATTCTTTGATTAAAATTTCTGATTATGCGGTCACGCCTGCCTCATTCGCACAATCAGCCAAGTGGCATTCTGTTTCCAAAGTTTCCGAACTGGCATTCGATCACAATGAAATCCTGGATAGTTGCCTCAAACGCCTCAAACGCAAGGTACGGATGTCGCCTGTAGGCTTCGAATTGCTCCCGCCTAAATTCACCCTCACCGAACTACAACACCTTTACGAATCCGTCCTAAACCCCGTCAACGGGCTGGATAAACGCAATTTTCGAAAAAAGATCCTGTCCATGAACTTGCTGGTAGAACTCACTGAGTCGCAAGCAGGTGTGGCACATCGGCCTGCTAAACTCTACCAGTTTGACCAGGACAAATACGAGGAATTCGTTGCAGAAGGGTTTAGTTTTGATATTTAGGGAGGAGTGATGAATGATGAATGATGAATGATGAATGATGAATGATGAATGATGAATGATGAATGATGAATGATGAATGATGAATGATGAATGATGAATGATGAATGATGAATGATGAATGATGAATGATGAATTGCCAACTAATTAATTAATATTCAAAATAATACAAAAAATAAAATAAATAATAACTTTCTAGACTTCGGAGAAGTACCACATTAGTATAAAAGCCTGAAAGGCTGATATGATTATAAAACTAATCAAACATCAATACCTACCTACCGACTTCGGAGAAGTCACGCATTTGTAGAAAACAACAACCAACCAATTCCTTCTGACTTCGGAGAAGTCACGCATTTGTACGAAGCCTGAAAGGCTGACATGATTATAAACAATCAAGGCCGTAGGGTTAACACGCCAATTGGCATGCCCAAATTTAGTTGATTTTACGCGTTGATATTCAACGCCAATTTTCTCAACCATATTTGGGCATGTCCAAACTATCAACTAACAACTAACAACTATCAATTAAACATTACTTTTCCCGAACCCGTTACCGCGCCTGCTTCCACCATGCGGAAAAGATACATGCCCGCAGGCAAATTGGAACGCTCCAAAATACCATTGGTGCCTGGCGCGATTTCCAAAACATGCGCCAATTTTCCATCAAGATGGTATAATTCCAGGCGGGTCACCACAGTCGTAGGTGTATTGCGCTGAAAAACGCAACGGTCCGCTGCCGGATTTCCAAGCACATTCCACCGAATAAGCGCTGCTGTTTTGGGCTGACTGACCTGTACCGACAACCGGCCAATGTTATGCCATACGGTGTCGGTAATGATGGGTGCATTAAAATCAAAATAGATGGCGGCGGCATTCTGAATCAAGGTACCATCCGGTAAATCGGCTGCCTGATCGATAAAAAACTGGAACCAGCCGCTGGAGGCCGCCTTATTGGTGAAGGTGTCCGGCAAAATGATCGGATCAAAAACCACATCTAAAGTGTGGTTCAGCAATTGCCAGGTGTACGGATGGGACGCTGCGCCCGGACGGAAATGAAGGGGATTGAGTGTATTGGGCAGCACATCGCGCAACAACACCCTGAACGCGGTATCGTTGCCGGTATTTTGGAAATGAATAACGTATTCCAAGGGGGCATTGGCGGGCAAAATATGGTCTGGTCCCACGCCGGTTGGGAAGGCAAACTTGCCATTCGGATCATAAGAACCCACCACGTCCCGGCATTTTTTATCATGGTCCAAATCGGGATCATCCAACCAGTACATATTGGCTTGTCCAGGCGTCAGGCCGCTGCAGCCTTCTATAAATACCGTCGTGCGTGCACCGGTATCATCGCGGTCCGATTCCAGGCGCCAGGTTTCGCCCGCAGCAGGATAGGAAAGCGTGAAAGAAGCGCCATTGTCGAGGGTATAAGTTTGGGTAGCAACGAGTTGATCGTTTTTATACACCAGGTATTTAAAGGGCGTTAAGGTGGGCGCACCGCCTTTGTTGGTCAGCGTAAATTGCACTGTGGAGTCGCCGATACATTCGGCTTGTAACCTTATTTTAGGGTGGGAAATGGCCACTTCCGGACAAGGATTGCTTATTTTCACATAAGACTCGAAGCAAAGGGTACGTCCAAACAGGCCATTATTACATGGAGGGCGCACTAAAAAAGTTAAATTATTGAACTCTAAGGGCCCCAAGTTGCCCACTTCGAAAATTAAGGTGTCGCCTTGTTGGGTAAAGGGTAAATTTTCAGGCTTTTGTAAAATTTCCAGTTCATTTGGAATCACGACCGCCACCCGCATATTTTCGGCGGGAATCGTGCCGTAATTGCCGTATTTCACCACTAATTTGCTGGTAAGGCAGGCGCGTAAAAAAGGCGCAGGGCCCAGTTCAACAGTTGCGATAGGGCATTGTACCAAGGGTTTCAGGACAAAATTGACCGTATCGACTTGCTGAAGGGTATCGCCCAATACCAGCACCGAATCCGTACATACTTCCCAGGCGCCACCGGGTATGGGCAAAACCGAAATTACCACATCAATGGTATCCTGTTGATAAAAAGTATAAGAACCATCTGCTTTTGTAGGGACTGTAAAGGCGTAGTTTCCTGTTTTTGAGACGGGAACATTGGGGGCTGGCAAATCGGTTGAATCGGAGAGACAATCATCATTTTGATCGATTCGAACCGTACCTGTGATCTTGCCGCCAGAAGTAGCATCTCCAATGCCGGAAGTAACAATAAAATTATAATCACAGGCATCTGAAACCCAGCCGTCTATGATCAAAAAATACTGCTTTCCGGCTTCCAGACCGGGATGAAACAATTGCAGTGGATCGGAAGCGCTGCCTGCACCACCTGGGTTGCAAGTAAACGCATCCACGGTGCAAGATTCCATTAAAGCAATTTGAAGGCCATCCCCGTTCGCACAATTAGAAGCGATTACGGTTATATCAAGCGGATCACCAGAAGCTATAAATCCGAACCATTGGTCATTGTGGATGGCAATTTGGCCGCAAACAACTAAATTAAAAGAATCAAAAGTAGCAAACGTATTATTCCAGGTTTTGCTTTCCAACGCAGCTTTATTAAACAGGCAAATATTGGCAGTTTCACAACTTTCAGCAGGAAAACACTGGGAAAACAACAGGTGGGTGGTAAACAGCAAAGGTAGAAGAAGCAGGTTTTTCATCGTATGATGGATTGAGTTATGTGCCAAAGATAAATCAATCCAATGATACGCCCCAATGTCCTTTTGCTGCTTTTTGGCAAATCAGCGATTATGCTTTTTCAATCTTCACAGAAGTCATGGTCAAAGCGCCGCCCACAGCCTGGTCGTTGAAAAAAGTCGGTTTTTCGTCTTTATTCTGCAAGGCCAGCACGTACAATAAAGGCAAATAATGCTCCGGGGTAGGAATCGCCAAATCAAATGCTTTACCCTGCGCCTTGAAATTAATCAAGTCGGTATGATCGCCTGAAAGGATGCTTGTCTTCATTTTATCATTGGCTTCGATGGCCCAATCGAAGCCAAAACCAGGTTCATTGAGGCGATTCCAGGCTACTTTCCCCAGGTTGTGTACCATGTTACCGCTTCCAATAATGAGCACGCCTTTTTTGCGCAAGGCCGACAACTGGCGCGCCAAATCGTAATGGTACTGCGGCGGCTGGCTGTAATCGAGGCTTAATTGAATCACCGGAACATCGGCTTTCGGGTACAAATGTTTGATCACCGACCAGGCACCATGGTCGAGGCCCCATTGTTCATCCAGTCCCACGGCGGTTTTTGTAACCAGGTTTTGCATTTCTTTGGCCAATGCCGGACTGCCGGGCGCTGGATATTCTACATCGAACAAAGCCTGCGGAAATCCGCCAAAGTCGTGGATGGTAGGCGGTTTTTCCATTGCGGTGACGAAAGTGCCCTTGGTTTCCCAATGCGCCGACACACAAATCACGGCATTGGGCGTTGGAATACCCTCCCCCATTTTTCGGAAACCGCGTACAAAATCGTTTTCCTCGATGGCATTCATGGGGCTACCGTGTCCCATAAACATCACCGGCATCGGCTCGGTATCGCCAAAGGATTCGGCCATTTTATTCAAACTGCTGAGTTTCATAGCGGTACCAGCTATTGGCAAAATTGCCAGGGTTTTGAGAAAATGCTTGCGCTTCATGGGTTACTCTGTTATTTCAATGCTGAATTTGCCTGTTCGCAGGACCAAATTTTATTAAAAATCACACGCATTTCTATGCTTTTTCAACCATTTTTCCTTTTCCTGATAATCGGGCATGTGCTTTTCAACCAAAGCCCAAAAACGATCCGAATGGTTGAGTTCGACTAAATGCGCCAATTCGTGCAAAATCACATAATCCTGTACTTCTTTGGGGGCAAAAAGCAATCGAGTAGATAAATTTACATTGCCCTTGGAAGAGCAACTGCCCCAATTGGAATGGTTGTATTTCAAATTGACGCTTTGGATGGGCTTTTTAAAAGTGCGGTCGTTCCATTCCAACACCCGGTGTGTAATTTCGGCCTGAAAATCGCGGGCAACAATGCGGCTGAGCAAGGTTTTGGTCACCCGAGAGCGCTGCCAATCGTTCAATTTTGGATTAATTTCCAAACTGATCGTATCGCCAATCATTTTTGCGGTGTTGGTTGCCCGGTCTTTGAAAGCAATATCCAGCACATATTTTCGGTTGCCTACGTTCAGGATTTCGCCGTGCTGATGAATTTTCCCAAAATAGGCGGCGCGCAATTCAGGCTTTTGGGCCAATGCGCCCATAACCCAATCCCGGCAGGCATCCAAATGCTCTTGAATGGTACTTTCGGTAGCATTGACGGGCAGGCGCATCCGGATGGAACGCGAACTCAAACTATAACGATGCCCACGCAACAAATCCAGCGCGATCGTTACCGGAAGCGCCGTGCCGTCAATATGTATTAATCGTTTGATTGTTCTCTTTTTATGAAGCATTTTATCCTTTGCGACGTGCAAAATCCTGCATCAAATCCACCAAAGCTTGTACACTTGATTTTTGCATCGCGTTGTACGTGCTCGCGCGGAAACCACCCACCGAACGATGCCCTTGCAGGCCCACCATGCCGTTGGCTTCTGTTTCTGCCAAAAATTCCTTTTCGAGGGCAGCGTATTTTTCCTCCATCACATAACAAATATTCATCAAGGAGCGGTCTTCCTTCGCGACGGTGCCTTTGAACAGCGGATTTGCGTCAATTTCAGTATATAACAGCGCCGCTTTCGTTTTGTTTTTGCGCTGAATCGCTTTCAAACCGCCTTGTTTTTTCAACCAACGCAGGGTCAGCATCGATACATAAATCGGGAAAACCGGCGGCGTGTTGTACAGCGAGTTTTCTTTAATAAAGGTGCGGTAATCCAGCATGGCCGGCATATAGCGTTTTACCGTACCGAGTATATCTTCGCGCACAATCACCACGGTCGTACCGGCCGGACCCAGGTTTTTTTGTGCGCCTGCATAGATCAGACCGAACGGAGAAACATCCACCGGACGGCTCAAAAAATCGGAAGACATATCACACACAATCGGCACCGGAGATTTTGGGAATTTGTGCAATTGGGTACCAAAAATGGTGTTATTACTGGTTAAATGCAGGTATTTTGCCTCTTTTGGAATTTTATACCCCTTTGGAATGAAGTTATAATTCTGGTCTTTCGAGGAAGCCAATATTTCAACCTTACCGAAACCTTTTGCTTCTTTGATGGCTTTATTGGCCCAGGTACCGGTGTCGGTGTACACGGCCGTTTCATCTTCATTGAGCAAATTCATGGGCGCCATAAAAAACTGGGTGCTGGCGCCGCCGGTCAGCCAAAGCACCTTATATTCGGGTGGCAAACTCAGAATTTCGGTCATCAATGCATTGGCTTCTTCAATCACGGCCGTAAATTCTGGTCCGCGGTGCGAAAGTTCCAGTAAACTAAGGTCGATGCCTTGGTAATTAGCAACTGCTTTTGCCGCTTCTTTAAGTACAGGGGCTGGTAAAATGGCAGGACCAGCCGAGAAATTGTGTTTTTTCATGGAAGTGCGATATAGATCGTGCTTGGTTCGGGGGCAAAAGTAAGGGTTTGTGGCGGAACTTTGGGTTGAGGGATTTTTGTAGACACTTTTTTGACTTTAAGGGTATTGTATCGGACCTTTACAGCACCTAACATCTTACCTAACATTTAGACATGAAAAACATCTTTGAAGCATCCGTTACCCATGAAATCATTGACCGGATCAACCATTTAACCCCCGAAACCAAGGCGCATTGGGGCACGATGACCGTAGATCAAATGCTGGCGCACTGCTGCGTGACCTACGAAATGTTGTATGAAGATAAGCACCCTAAACCGGGTGCTTTTATGAAATTCATTTTGCGTTTGCTGGTAAAACCTAACGTTGTGAATGAGAAACCCTACAAAAAACAGTCGCAAACAGCACCGGCCTTTTTGATTAAAGGCTCCCGCGATTTTGAGGCTGAAAAAGCGCGTTTAATTGAATTTATACAACGCACCCAACAATTAGGCGGCGCTTATTTCGATAACAAGGAAACTCATTCTTTCGGTCCGCTGAAAACCCAGGAGTGGAACAACATGTTTTACAAGCATTTGGACCATCATTTGACGCAATTTGGGGTGTAAATGCCTTTTTTGAACCCCAAAAACCTTCTTGTAAGTCAATGGATCAGAAGCCAGATGTTTTCATAATCACTTTGCGTTGACTATATTCCCTCAGCAATCACCAAAAAAAACAATACTGCGAAAATGGTTATCGCCATCGCCCAAATTTATTGCCATGACGGTGATCATGCCGGCAACGTACAACGTATCGAACAAGCCATTCAATCGGCCAAAGCCCAGGGCGCAGCGCTGGTGTTGTTCCCTGAATCGATACTTTATGGCTGGTTGAACCCGGAAGCCCACACAAAAGCCGATCCGATACCCGGCCCTGATAGCGATATTTTATGCAACATGGCAAAAAAACACCAAATACACCTTTGTATTGGTCTGGATGAAAAAGACGGCGATCAACTGTTTGGCAGCGCAATCTTGATCGACGACCAGGGTAAATTGCTGGCTAAACACCGCAAAATCAATGTGTTGCCCGAATTGATGTCGCCGCCTTATACCGCCGGGAATACCGTAACTTGCGTTCAAACCCGTTTTGGAAATATTGGCTTGCTCGTTTGCGCGGATTCTTTTCAGGAAGAAAATTTGGTAGCTTTGCAGCAATTGAAACCCAATTTATTGCTCATCCCTTACGGTTGGGCAGCCCCGGAAGCAGCCTGGCCTGGCCACGGATTGGCTTTGCAAAAAGTGGTACAACACGCTGCCCAAGTGGTTGGTTGTCCTGTGGTGGGGGCCGATTTGGTGGGAATACTTAGCAATGGTCCCTGGCAAGGTCAGGTATACGGTGGACAAAGTGTGGCCTGCGATAAAAAAGGCGCAATTATTGCCCTGGGGAAGGACCGGGAACCCGATTTACTGGTTTTTACGGTGCCTGTAGAATCTGATTTTAAGACCGTTCATATTTAGAAATGTTCATTCAACCACACTATGTCAAAAAGCAACCTTATTGCCCGTTTTTTCCTGCTCGGTATAGTTCTTTGTCAGGCAAATCTTTATGCACAAATCACCCTGAACCACGTTGAACCTGGCAATTGGTGGGTTGGGATGCGCAATCCGGCCTTGCAAATTTTGGTGCATGGTGCCGGAATTGGCGCAACAACCCCGCAAGTTCAATACCCCGGCGTGAAAATCGTCAAAGTGCATCGAGCAGACAGCAAAAATTACCTGTTTATTGATCTTTTAATTGATAAAAGCACAAAACCAGGCATCTTTCCCCTCGAATTTAAAAAAGACGGAAAAATACAGGCATCTTATCCCTACACCTTAGCCGCTCGAGCAATGCCTGCCGATCAAATCCGCGGATTTGACGCTTCCGACGTGGTGTACATGATTACGCCCGACCGTTTTGCGAATGGCAATCCAGATAACGACGTGGTGCCCGGCATGCGGGAAACCAACGTAGACCGCAAGGCGCCCGGCGGTCGACATGGTGGAGACATCCAGGGTATGATCGATCACTTAGATTATATAGCAGACATGGGTTTTACGGCGATTTGGCCCAATCCACTGCTCGAAAATGACATGGAGGCTTATTCCTACCACGGCTATTCCATTACCAATCATTATAAAGTTGACCCGCGTTTTGGCACTTTAGATGATTATAAAGCATTGGCAACCAAGGCGCGCGCAAAGGGATTGAAACTCATATTTGACGGCGTGATCAATCATATTGGATTGAATTACTGGTGGATGCAGGATTTACCCTTTAAAAACTGGGTCAACAGCCTGGATACATTTGGCTATACCAACCACCGCCGCACCGTCAATGAAGATCCGTATGCTTCCCAGGTGGATAAAAACAGCATGACCAAAGGCTGGTTTGCGCCTACCATGCCCGATTTGAATGCCCAAAACCCGTTTTTGGCCACCTATTTAATCCAAAACTCCATTTGGTGGATCGAAACCTTGCATTTAGGGGGCATTCGACAGGATACGTATTGTTATTCGGATAAAACATTTTTGCAAAACTGGAGCTGCAGTGTCATGCAGGAATATCCCAATTTCAGCATTGTGGGAGAAGAATGGACGCTCAATCCTTTGATCGCATCCTATTGGCAACAAGGCAAAAAGAACAGCGACGGTTATACTGGCTGTTTGAAAAGTACGATGGATTTTCCCTTGCAATCATCCTTAGTAAAAGCGTTAAAGGAGCCCGAAGATCCCAATTTTTCCAAAGGCATGAGTAATTTGTACGAGGCGCTCGCCAATGATATCGTGTATGCCAACCCGAATGCCTTGTTGGTATTTGGTGATAACCATGATATGGACCGTATTTTTACCCAACTTGACCAGGATTACGGCCTGGCACGGATGGCCCTTACGTATTTATTGACCATCCGTGGTATTCCACAGGTGTATTACGGCGCTGAAATTTACATGGACAACACGGGATATCCGGGCAACCACGGCGTCATCCGCTCCGATTTTCCAGGCGGCTGGCAGGGCGATGCTGTGAATGCCTTTACCGGACAAGGATTGCTACAAGTGCAGCAACAATACCAGGATTACTTGAAAAAACTGCTGAATTGGCGCAAAAACAACCCCGTAATTTCCAATGGCGCCACCCTGCATTTTGCCCCGGTAAAAGGCGTGTATGTTTATTTCCGGTACAACGCGACCAAAACCGTGATGGTGGTCATGAATAAAAATGAAGACGTGGTAAATGTGGAAACCAAGGCTTTTGCTGAAATTTTGCACGGAAAAACCACGGCTACCGAAATCGCCACCCGTATTTCGGTGCGCTTGAAGGATCCCATTCCAATTTTTCCTAAATCTGCGATGGTTTTTGAAATTGATTAATCTAACTTAGCGGGGCATTACAATCCAACCATATGAAATTCGAACACCTAGCCCTTTGCTTATTCCTTACAAGCGCCACTGCACAAGCCCAACAACTGCCACAGCTTGCTTCAGGCAGCATTCAGCGCCTGGAAAATTTTGCTTCCAAATACGTCGATGCCCGCAATATAGATGTGTGGATGCCCGCCGATTATACGTATGGCAAAAAATACAACGTGGTATACATGCACGATGGGCAAATGTTGTTTGATGCTTCGAAAACCTGGAACCAGCAGGAATGGCAAGTAGATGAGACGTTTACCCAATTATTGCAGGAGAAAAAAATAGAACGTTGCATCGTGGTTGGAATCTGGAACAACGGCCAATACCGCCATTCCGAATATTTCCCGCAGGCGTTTTTAAATACGATCACACCGGTCTTTCGATCTGCATTTTTGGCTAATGAACTGCAAAACAAGCCCCAATCGGATGCGTATTTGAAGTTTATTGTAGAAGAACTAAAGCCGTTCATTGATCGGAATTTTTCCACTTACCCTGATAAAGATGCGACCTTTATCATGGGTTCGAGCATGGGCGGCCTCATTTCGATGTACGCCATTTCGGAGTATCCGGAAGTGTTTGGCGGGGCGGCCTGCCTTTCCGTTGCCTGGGTGGCGAAGACGGAGAAAAACTTTGAACTGCCCTTAGCGGCTTTTAATTATCTGCAAAAAAAGACGCCCGCACCATTCGGCCATAAAATATACATGGACCACGGCACCACAGAAATGGATACGATGTACGGCGTTTACCAGGATTTTGTAGATATTTTGATGCAAAACAAGGGTTTTGGCCCTGGAAACTTCAAAAGTGCGGTATATCCCGGCACCGGACACAATGAAAAAGACTGGGCCGCGCGTTTGTCTGTTCCTGTTCAATTTTTGTTGGGAAAGCCGCCGTTGCAACAAGTAGCCTTTGGGAAACTGGACCATTATGCTGATTTTCAGTCGAAATACGTGACCGAGCGCAACGTGGACGTGTGGTTGCCCGAAAAATACGACCCGGCAAAAAAATACCCGGTATTGTACATGCACGACGGACAAATGCTGTATGATCCCAATACCTCCTGGAACAGAACCAGTTGGAATGTAGACGATGTATTGACCGATTTATCGCGGGCACAAATGGTGAAAGACGTAATCGTCGTGGGCATTTGGAACGGCGGCAAAACCCGGCATGCCGATTATTTCCCCCAAAAACCCTTTGAAGGATTATCTGCTGAGAAAAAAGAAATGATGTACGCGGCGGCCCGGGCAAATGGCGTTTCCGTTTTTAACCATTATGAAATTCACTCGGATGATTACCTGAAATTTATCGTCACCGAGCTGAAGCCATTTATCGATAAAACCTACCCTACCCTGCCCGACCGCAAAAACACCTTTGTGGCCGGTAGCAGCATGGGCGGCTTGATTTCGTTGTATGCCATTTGTGAATATCCAGCCGTTTTTGGCGGTGCAGCCTGCCTGAGTACCCATTGGCCGGGCATTTTTACCCTCGAAAACAACCCCTTTCCATCTGCTTTTCAGGATTATTTGCGCCTTTATTTGCCTAATCCGAAAAACCACAGCATTTATTTGGATTGTGGCGACCAAACGCTGGATGCCCTATATCCAACGATTCAGAAACAAGTGGACGCCCTGATGCGGATGAAAGGTTTTACAGCAAAGAACTGGATGACGAAATATTTTCCCGGAGAAGATCACAGCGAAAAGGCCTGGAATAAGCGATTGGATGTTCCGATGTTGTTTTTGCTAAAAAAGTAAAATATGCGTTATTTCAGTCTGTTGTTGCTTGCTTTTGGGGGCTTTTTTGGGGTGAATTCATTTAAAAATGGGCCTTTACCGCCACCCGATTATACCAAATGGGTAAATCCTTTTATCGGTACTGATGGCACTGGACACACCTTTCCGGGGCCTTGTATGCCGTTTGGGATGGTGCAACCCGGGCCCGACAACCGCGATGAAGGCTGGGATTACACCAGCGGGTATCAATATCAAGACACGATGATCATGGGTTTTTCTCAAACGCGCGCCAATGGTACGGGCATCAGCGAGTTTGGCGATGTGTTGTTACAGCCATTTACCGTCAACAAAAAAGACCATTTTGAAGAATCGTATATTAAATCGAGCGAAACTGCCACGCCCGGATACTATCGGGTTCGTCTGAAAAACAAGGTAAAAGTGGAACTGACGGCTACAGAAAGGGTTGCTTTTCACCAATATACGTATCCTAATCGGAATGCAAATTTACTGGTGGATGTACAACATGGCCTGCGTTTTCTCACCGATTCATTGGTGTTGGAAAGTGCGGTACAAATTGAAAACGCGCGTACGATTTCCGGGTATTGTCACACCAAAAACTGGGTAGACAAAAAGTATTATTTTGTTCTGACATTCAACCAGCCGTTTGCGTCACACATCCAATTGGCCCGAAAACCTAAGGAAAATGCGCCGCGTTATATCCTGAAATTTGATTTGCCGGATAAAATATTGAACATCAAGGTCGCTTTATCCAGTGTAAATGTAGACGGCGCTAAAAAAAACATGGAGGTCGAATTGCCAGGCTGGGATTTCAAGGCCACAGTTGCGCATGCCAAACAGGTTTGGAACACCTATTTAAGCCGCATTGAAATAGAGGCCGATAAAAAGCAGAAGACCATTTTTTACAGTTGTTTGTACCGACTTTTCATCCAACCCTCCAATATCGCCGATGTGGACGGCCTGTATCGCGGCCCCGACGATAAAATACACCTGGCGGTAAATGGAGCATACTATTCGACCCTTTCCTTGTGGGATACCCACCGTGCCGCCCATCCCTTATACACCCTGATCGCGCCTGAACGTGTGGATGGATTTGTGCGCAGCATGGTCGCACACGCACAAACAGCAGGTTTTTTGCCCATTTGGACCGCCTGGGGCCAGGATAATTACTGTATGATTGGCAACCACGCCATTCCGGTAATGGCCGATGCCTACCGAAAAGGTTTTTCTGGGTTCGATGAAAACAATGCTTTACAAGAAATGGTCAAGTCCAGCACCGAAAATCACTTCAACAGCAATTGGACCTTGCTCAATCAATATGGCTATTATCCCTTCGACAGTTTGGATAATGAAGCCGTGTCGCGCACCCTCGAACACGGGGTGGACGATGCCGCCCTTGCCCAAATGGCCGAAAGCATGGGTAAAAAAGAAATAGCCGAGCAGTTTCGAAAACGCGCAGCCTTTTATAAAAACCTGTACGACCCCGCTACCCGCCAAATGCGCGGCAAAGACAGCAAAGGTCATTGGCGCAGTCCGTTTAATCCGCTGATGGCCACCTCGCCCATGAATAATCCGGGCGATTACACCGAAGCCAACGCCTGGCAGTATTTCTGGACGCCCGCCCTGCACGATGTACCCGGTATGGTGCAATTATTAGGGGGTAAAAAGGGGTTTTCCGATCAATTAGACAGTTTTTTTACCATCAAAGCCCTCAACCCGAACAAACACCTTGGGCAGGAAGCCATGATTGGTCAATATGCCCACGGCAACGAACCCAGCCATCATATTGCCTATTTATACGCCTTTACGGACCATCCGGAAAAAGGGCATGCATTGTTGCACCGCATTTGTCAGGAATTTTACGACGATACCCCACAAGGCATGATTGGCAACGACGATTGTGGACAGATGAGTGCCTGGTATATTTTCACCACCCTTGGTTTTTATCCGGTGAATCCTTTCGATGGCGCTTTTGTACTGGGGGCAACGCAGGTGAAAAACGCGGTGGTGCATGTGGGGAAAGGCAAAACTTTGCGGATTGAACAAAAAGGCGTTGGGCAAACTACTTTGAATGGTAAGCCTTTAGGGCGGCCGAGTCTTGGTTTTGAGGAATTGACAACAGGAAATGCGATTTTGACGTTTTAAAAAGTATGAAAATCTACCTGTTTGGTGCTTCCGGCAGCGGGGTAACTACCCTCGGCCTTGCCTTGGCGCAACATTTAAAAACACCCTATTTCGATAGCGACCACTACTTTTGGGCACCTTCAGAACCGCCATTTACCGTGCGCAGAGACCCGGAATTGCGCAATCAGATGATCCGCCAGGATTTGCTGGATGCAGGCGACTGGATCCTGGGTGGTTCGATTTTGAATTGGGGTGAAAACGTGTTTCCAGCCTTTGATTTAATGGTTTTTCTGTGGATACCGCCCGAAATCCGACTGGAACGGCTCAAAAAAAGAGAATTGCAGCGGTATGGCGATGTGATTTTGACCGATCCAGTGCGAATCGCATTGTTTGACGAGTTTATGCGCTGGGCAGCCGATTACGACCAAGAAACGGGCATTGCCAACCGAACTGTGAGCGCACATAAGGCCTGGCTGCATCAAGCCACTGTTTCTACTATGGAGATTTCGGGTGATTTTTCCGTTGAGGAACGTATGCAGGAGGTTTTAGCCTTTCTTAATCTTTTAACGGAATCAAACAATTATTGAACAACGTTCATTACCTTTACCCCACCATACAGTCATGAGCATATCCGATCGAAAAATAAAAGAAAAGGAAGCCCTGCGCGACCTCATCTTGCAAGCAGCCCGCCGACTGTTTGTGGCTAAAGGTATTGAACAAACCACCATCCGCAACATCGCCGATGCGGTGGATTACAGCGTCGGAACCGTGTATGTTTATTTTAAGGACAAAACGGATATCCTGCACGCACTGCATTCGGAGGGCTTTACGGAATTGGGGAATCAGTTTAAAGTATTGTTCGCGGTAGCCGATCCGATGGAAAGATTGCGGGCGATGGGCCGAATTTATATCCATTTTGCCCTCGAAAACCCCGATATGTATGATTTGATGTTCACCTTGAAAGCGCCCATGGATTACCTGGAAGATGAAAAGAACGCCGACTGGAACGAAGGGAAATCCACGTTTTCTGCCCTGAAAATAACCGTACAGGATTGTATCAACGCCGGACATTTTAAAAACCACCAACTCGAGCCCCTGAGTTTTATGATCTGGAGTCTTGTACATGGCATGTGCAGTTTGCACAACAGCCAACGCAGCAAAGGTGTGCACCTCGAAAATCCCGATTCCATTGTGGAACAAGGCTATGCGGCTTTTTTACAAATTATGGAAACTTTGTGATTTTTTTTGCCTTAAAATTGAACATTGTTCAAAAATAAAATGTTGTTCAAAAAACAAAATTATGCAAGAACTTATCCTGCTCACAGGCGCCTCCACCGGTTTAGGCGCTGAAATGGCCCGTTTGCTCGCGGCCAAAAAAATGAACCTGGTTTTGGTGGCCCGCAACCAGGAAAAACTGGAAGCGCTGCGATCCGAATTGCAAATCCAACACGGTATCACCGCGCATGTTTTTGCAACCGATTTATCGCAAACAACCAATGCCATCGCACTTTATCAGGAAATTAAAAACCGCAATTTGGAAGTCACCATGCTGGTCAACAACGCTGGCAGTGGCGTGTATGGGCATTTTGACCGCACCGATCTCAACCAGGAATTGGCGATGATTCAACTCAATATCGCTTCAGTGGTAACGCTCAGCAAGCTTTTCGTACAAGATATGAAAACGCGCAATTATGGTAAAATCATGAACATCAGTTCCATCCTGGCCTTTTTACCTTTTCCGTATTATTCCGTTTATTCGGCCACCAAAGCCTTTGTTTTATCATTTACGGAAACCTTGCGCGCTGAAATGGAGGGCACCAAGGTTCAAATCAGCGCATTTTGTCCAGGTCCCATTGATACGCCTTTCAACACCGCTGAAATGTTGAAAACCAATGGCTACAAAGCCAATCCGCCTGCCGATCCGAAATGGGTGGCCCGAAAAGCGGTGCAACATTTGCTGCAAGGAAGCGGCGTAAAAGTACCCGGCCTTTTGAACTGGATTTTAACCAGTACCCCGCGATTTTCACCCCGTTGGCTGACTCTGAAAATCAACAAGAACTTGGCCTCACCGGCTTCCTAATCCCTTCTTTCTGAATCTTTTCCATCCTTTTGTATGAACTATTTTTTTGAAACCCTGAAAAACCGCAACGAAGCCTTGTTCTATTTTGGACTGCTTTGTTTGGTGGGCGCAGTAGCCTGTCTCCTGCTCGCGCGTGTACAACCCACGCAGGTGCTGGGCACAAATGCCTGGTATAAACCTTTTAAATTTTTGATGTCGTCGACCATTTTTGTCTGGACGATGGCTTGGTACCTGGGGTATTTGCCCCGAGGCACCGACCTAAACGTGTATGCCTGGGGCATGATCTTGTTTTTGGCTTTTGAAAACGGGTACATCGTGGTGCAAGCCGGCCGCGGGGAATTGTCGCATTTCAATATAAGCAGTCCTTTTTATGCTGTAATGTACAATTTGATGGCCCTGGCCGCAGTAGGCATTGCCTTGTGGACGGCCATGATCGGTTTGCGGTTTTTTACAGGTACTTTTCCCGACCTACCGATCGCCTATTTATGGGGTATTCGCATGGGCATCCTGTTGTTTGCGCTCTTCGCCTTACAAGGACTTGCGATGGGTGGCAGACTTTCGCACAACGTGGGTGCACCGGAAGGCATGTTCACGGAAGGCATTCCAATCCTCAATTGGAGCAGAAAATACGGCGATTTGCGGGTAGCGCATTTCCTGGGTATGCATGCTTTGCAGATTTTGCCGCTGTTGGCCTATTATCTGTTGCGCAATGTCACAATGACTGTGGTGGTGGGTGTTTTGTATGGGGCTTATACTACGTTTACGTTTTTACAGGCGCTGGCGGGGAAGCCTTGGATGCGGTTTTGAGGGCTCCCTTGGCACCACGGATTACTCGGATTAACACAGATTTATAGTTCGTTTTTTTTAAAATCTGTGTTAATCTGTGTAATCTGTGGTGAAAATACCTCTACGGTAGTGAACGAATAAAGCCCCAAATTGCGTTTCCTATCAAGCACAATATTGCAACACCACAAATCACCATCACCATGAAGGCCCATGCACTTTTGATCGCTTTTTTGTTCGCGACCCTGTCTTTAAATGCTCAAACCCAATCCGAAAATTCAGCATCAGCGCCCTATATCGAATCGACTGGCACGGCTGAACTTATGGTTGTCCCCGATCAAATTTTTCTACGCATCAGCCTACAGGAAAGATACCAGAATAGAATAAAAATTACCGTGGATGCGCAGGAAACCCAACTGAAAGCAGCGATTTTATCTCTTGGCATTCCCATCGAAAAACTTTCCCTGGCAGATGCCAATGCCGATTATGTAAAAATTCGCAGAAATCAAAAAGACGTGCTTACCCAAAAAGATTATCAATTGCTCTTGCCGGATGCTGAAACACTGGGCAATGTACTGGAAGCACTCGACAAACTGGAAGTTGCGGATGCCTATATAAACAATGTAAGTCACTCAAAATTAGACAGTTTGCAAAAAACGATCCGCATCAAAGCCATTCAGGCCGCGAAAGAAAAAGCGGATTATCTGCTCAGCGCTATCGGAGAACAAACGGGCAAGCCCTTGATCGTGAAAGTGATCAATGATGTGCCTTATGGAGCGGACAACGACGTGAATATCAAAGGCTCCCGCACAGGTGGGGTAAATTATTATATCGATGGCGTGCGGGTGCATAAGGTAGGTGAAAACGACATTCAGTATCAGAAAATACGGATTTCAATGAGTGTTTATGTTAAGTTTGGGATAAAATAGGGGCGATAATAGGGCTTTTAAAAACAGGCGCTGATATTCACCTTTTCGGCTAAGCCATTTTAGGATCTGCTGTTATTTTATTTTAGAAATATCAGTTTTCCTTCCCCGTAAATTCCGATGCCGTCATTGGTTGTCAGAAATATGAGTTTATTGTCTGTCGTGAATTCCATTTGTTTAATGGTCATACCAGCACCAATTGCAAGAGGTTCTCTTTCCCAACGCAAAGCCGGATTAAACATTAATTGCGGGTTTTGAAGTTTTCCTGTTGATGGCAAAGCTGCTTTATAAAAGCCCCTTGTTGTTGCAAAGTAAATTGAACTGTCTGTTTTGTTATAGGCACCTGGTCCAACAAAAATACCTACATCCTCAAATATATTTTTGGTCGTATCAATATAATCTTCGCTATCATATATCTTCGTTACGGTCCTTTGCTTATCAATTTTATAAATCTCTCCATAATTCATTAAATGTTGTAAACCCGAAGTGATGTAGATATTTCCGTTGTTGTCGCTAAAAACAGATCTTGGAAAAAACAGTCCCATATCAAGCCCCTCAAATTTAGCACTAAGTTTTTTTCTTTTCCTCGTATCAAAAAGTTGTAATGAACCGCCAAACTCACCAAAACTACTTGTCATCCAAATTCTGTCATGGTTATCCATGAACGTTAATTGAGGCATATCAAAATATTTTTTGGTTTTCCTCCAAAATAAACCAAGGACTTTTTTTCTGACGATCATTCCATTCTTTTCGTGCCTAAATTTATTCCAATGCTTTTTAGTGGAAGGCTCATAAACAGCAGCAGGAACAATCAGAAACATTTTGTTGTCAGCGTTGAAGCAAATTGCATGAACGGAATGTTTGTCGTCAAGGAACAGCGAATACGATAAGTCGGAAGGATTGACTTTGTAAATTTTGCCCTTGTTTGTTCCGATAAAGATTTGGTTCTGTCTATCCTTGCTGATTGCTGTATAACGAAATGATGTATTATTATGTGCAAATTGGATGGTATCAAGTTTGTTCAAGTCCCAAACAACTACTTGTCCGCTATCATTAATTGCAAAAAATTTGTCGTCCGCTATTGTAAAATACTTATAATTGATGTTTGTCTTTACAATTCTGGCAAAGCCTATACTGTCGGTCTGTGCAAGGCTAACCTGTCCAAAGAAAAGCGTAAAAAGAAAACTAATAGTTAATGTTCGCATTGACAATGGTATTATATTACGGTTGCTGCTAACCTATTTTGCCTCCTATCAAGTTACTTTAGCCAAAATTATTGTCAGAAATCTTCGTTTGGCATTTTTATTCCAAATTCTATCTGTTCGCAATGTATCCGTATTAATTGCCCATTTTCAAAAAAGTAAAGAATGTCGTCTCCGTCCTTTGGTTTTGGTTGTGGAATAATGCTGTCATTTATTCCTCTTTCCGTTGATGGAAAAAATGTAATTTCTCCTAAACAACTACTGTCTTTAAATGTGTTTTTTTCGTCTTGGCTAACTACACTCAGAAAGGTTACTCCTTTATGGGTCAAAACCAGACTTGAAAACTCGTTTTTGTCAACCCAGTCACCGCTTGATTTTTTCCAATGTAGTTTAATCTCTCTGTCAGCAACCTTGTAAACAAAACCAGCAAAATCAAAATTGTTATGAAGGTCGATGTGCTGTCCTTCATAATTTAATGCATAATTGTCTGTTAGGTCGAAATTTACTTTCATTTTCAATCTCGTCTCCCAGGTTTAATATGCGCAAAATCTTCCACATCCGTAAAATACTCAAGGCCCAAAATTAAAAAGATGGCACTAATCGAATTTACTTTTGCAACAATCGGCAATAAATCCCAATTACTGGAGGTATGGATGTAAACAGCGTAAAAGAAAATAAGCAGGCAAAGGACACTGTATAATTTAAAAAAATGAAGTTTGGTCATAAAAATAAAGACCGTAATAGCAACAATACAATTCCAAAATAAAAAATTTGAAATATTGAGCATTAAATCATGTAAAGGTGTTACAATTAAGAACGTAAAAGGCATGATAAGTATACCCGTGTATTTAATAATATTTCTAAAGTTCTTTTCGGGTATTTTTTCTGACATGTTAACAAAAAAAATAGCACAGCTGATTGAATAAACAAACATGCCTAAATAGGCCCAAATTCTGGACGTGTTTTGAGCACCGTTTAATGCCTTTGCTTCAAACAAGTTGCTAATATAATTATTTGACCAGTCAAAACCAACAGCATTTTTGTCTTGATAGGTGCCTCCTGGATAAATTGAAATCGCTATACCCAGCAAAATCAAGGAAAGGGTTATTGTTATTAAAACGGAATACTTCTTAATCATTTTCTCAATGTCTGATTGTGTGAATATGATTGTGCGTTGTGTTGCAATGACCGCTATGCGTAAAAACACGCACAAGTAATCCTCCCATCAACAAAGATAATTCTCAAAAGCAAAACACCAAGCATTTGCGAATAGCATTTTACTGACATCTTATTCTTTTATAAAATTTAAAAACTCATCTAATGATTTTTAAAATACATCTTTGGGTATAATCTTTGCCATTTTTCTAGATTGATCCAATTGTGCAGAAATTGTTTGCACAATCATACTCGTCTAATTATCAATATTTTCTATTTGTGCGGTTTCACCACGCGTAAAATATGTACAACCTATCCCCCAATCAACAAAGAAAATTCTCACAAGCAAAACCACCAAGCATTTGCATCGTTGGCTTTTATCGCCTGTTAATACCCAAAACGCACCCTTCTTCATACTTCCATTGATAAAATCGCCCTTTTACATTTCCTTTACATCGTTTTACACCCAAAAAACGCCCGGGATCATGACGGCTCCTACATTTGTCCCATTGTTTCACCAACCACTACAAAGTCATGCAAATCCATTTGATTGCCTTGTTAGTATGTCTCCCTTCTTTCTATTCCTGTCAGCAAGACCCCATATCGGTCCAATCCCTGACGGCAAATCTCGGACAAAGCGCCGATAAAAACATGGAGGACGAGGACGAACCAGACCCCGCTGCCACCCTGAACGTTATTTTTAAATCGGCCGATGCAGGGGAAACCTGGCAAGATATCAGCGCCGGATTGCCCAATGGTATGTTCATTAACGGCCTAACTTTCCAAAACAACACCCTTTTCGTATCTTCCGAAAAAGGCTTGTACCACATGCGCACCAATGCTTCCAAACCAACTTGGGAAAAAGAACTTTTCTTATACGGTCCAGTCTATGAACTGGTTTCAAATCCGAAAGGCATTATTGCTTGCGCGTATAATTCGGGCATTTTTCAAAACCTGAGCGGTACCGACATTTGGAAAGTACTCAGCAACAACTTGAAAGACAAAGCGATCCGCACAGCCATGTTCACTGAGGAAAATGCGTTGCTGGTTGGTACCGATCACGGCATTTATAAATCGGCAAATGGTGGCAATAGCTGGAAATCGGTGTATGAAGGCGGTATGATCTTCAATTTTGTGGAGGCCGATGGCACCTTGATTGCTGGCGGGGAAAAGGGCGTTTTGCGCTCTACCGATGGTGGCGAAACCTGGGTTACTAGCTTGTTCGAAAATATTATGTCCAAAAATACCGGACGCTTAGACGATCAGTTGTTCACCATTCAGGGCACCGTGGACATTGAAAAACCCAATCCGGGCGGTATCACCAACCGTTTGCGCGTATCAAAAGATGGTGGAAAAAATTGGCAACGCCTGGAAAACAACCTGTTCCCGATCCAGGATCAATACGACATGGACGAAAGTTTGGCCGATGCCAAGGATCTTTTTGATATGGCGCAAGTGGGCAAATATCTGTTTTGCAGCTTTGATACCGGCATTTACCGCACCGCCGACCAAGGCAAAACCTGGCAATTGGTCTTTAATGCCAAAGGAATGTCTTTCAGAATGTACGTTTCAGGTAACGTAATTTATGCCATACCAAGCGGTGGCTGTTAAAAAAGTGCTATTTTTGAGGCATGCTTAGGGTTCGTTTTTTAAAGAATATGCGTTTTTGGCTACTTTTAGCCCTGTTTTTGGTCGCCTGGTTTTTGCCCGCCACGCCAAATGCAGCGCAGGACGATTTACCGCCAGCAAAAGTGAACCTCGCACTGCGCCGCACGGCCGATGGGCTTCTGCGTGCATCGGGTGATGGCAAAAGCCGTATCCCTTCGGTTAAGCAAGTGGATCCGGGGGTATGGCAGGTGATGCTGGAACATCCTTTTCAGTACGATTCGCTGCCCGCGCTTTTACAGGCCTCGCTGGATGTATACGGCATTCAAACGCCTTATGAAGTGGCGGTGCGCAATTGTTTCGACGCCACCCTGGAACTGGGTTACCACCAATCGGATTATTTGGAACAAAAAAGCGTGCCTTGTGGTGGGCGCATCATGCCAGAAGGCTGTCATTATTTAGAAATCACTTTTTTGGGTGTAACAACTCAGCCATCCTTTTGGGCCGGGAAAGCCTGGATTATGTGGCTATTATTGGGCATTTTGGCAGGTTTTGGTTTTTTCTGGATGCAAAAAAAGCCAAAACCTGCCGCCCCAATTGCCGAGGCTACCACCGACTGGCTTGAATTTGGTCAATCCAAATTGGATGTAGCCGGTCAGGTGCTCCTGTGTGCGGGCACGCGCGAAACCCTTACGTTTCGAGAAACCAAATTGTTGCGGCTTTTTGCGGCGCGACCCGATCAATTATTGGAACGCGATTTTATTTTACAGGAAGTTTGGGCAGATGAGGGTGTAATGGTCGGCCGCAGTGTGGATGTATTTGTATCGCGCCTGCGCAAAAAATTAGCCGCCGATCCTTCTGTTGGGATTGTAGCGGTGCATGGAGTTGGGTATCGGTTGGAGACTGGGAAAGGGTGAGGAAAACCATAAAAAAAGGTGGTCCGAAACCGGACCACCCATAATTTATAACGAAAACTTCAAAAAAGCGGCTAAAACTACACCAAATCGAAACGATCCAAGTTCATTACTTTGT
>Ga0247835_1001210_pt1 | contig 32725 bp, 29 predicted proteins | sample LaCtaG_3_FD_189912 | JGI IMG/M metagenome (GOLD analysis project Ga0247835, IMG submission 189912) | Freshwater microbial communities from meromictic Lake La Cruz, Castile-La Mancha, Spain - LaCruzMarch2015_13.5m | ecosystem: Environmental > Aquatic > Freshwater > Lake | place: Spain: Castile-La... | reverse complement strand
CAGAGATTACCCTGTTTATCTTGCAGTCCACACCGAACATTATCAGCTTCTGATGAACCTTGGGTTTTTATAAGTTTCGGTTGTACTAACGAAGTTGATTCTGGTTCAGCACTTAGGTCATTTTGCGTTTCTGTTTTAGTTTGTCCATTGCAGGAAGTCAAAAAGGTCGATGCTAAAAGCAAAGAGCAAATTGATGTATATAAGTTAAACCTGACCATTTGATATTGAAATTTAGTCAACGTTAATAATTGTCTGCTCAAAGCTAGCCATTTCGCCTAAAGTAGTCTATAAATGTCATTACCCTTTATTCATCATTGGATAATCCGGTCGCCATTGTGCCACCATCAAGCGGCAGTGGGGCTACAACCACACCAACCTTTATGGATTGGAAAAAGTTGGAGGTGAACACGCTTTGATCGAAAAACTAAAGAATTTCAAGCAACCTTAAATGAAGGATGGTTGTTTGAAAAACAGACTCTGGTAAACAAGCGCTGGCGAATTCTAGGTAAATCTAAGCATTGTTTTTTGAAGATAAATATTGAAGTTAGGTTTTTTCACAACCTGACGTTTTGCAGATACAAGAAGTTGGCGATTTCGAAGCACAAAACTGTTTGCCACCACAAAACTTGATACGAAGCATAAAGGTTCATTTAACCACTGAACCGCCAATTTTTTGTAGGTGCTGTTAGCTATAGTGCCTTCTTTCGTCATTATTGTTGCCCAACGAGTTTTGTTTTGTTGTCGTCAAGTTTTTGTTTGATATAAGCTTTTAATTCGTCGAAAGTCATATTCTGTGTTTCAGAACTGATTTTGTCTCTGATATCTCGCATCATTTTTACAGCGTCAAACTGTTTTTCTTTTTTAGTCGTTTCCATAATTTACCAAGTCTTTTGGGCTTCTTATTTCAATCATTGAATATCCAAGTCGTAAATTCACAGAATTGTAGCCTTTTATTCTGTCAAGGTTTACGATATGTTTAAAGTTCCAACTTGCTAATACGTCCACTTTGTGAATGGTCGCCATAGCAATGTGACGGCAGTCTTCCAAACTCGTCTTGCCAACTACTTTTTCGTCAATGTAAGTGTCTGCAAGTTTGACTGCTTCCTCAGTGAGTTCAACTCTTTGGAATTTGTCTGCCGAATATTTAAATAAATGTTCTTTAACGTTTTGTGGTGCGTTTATTAACTCAAGGTCAAGCAAGTCAGAAACTACAAAAATAATTTCGTTGTTGTCGAGTCTCTCAAACAGCTTAATTGTCGCCTCTTTGAACTCTTCGTCAAAGTAGCCGCCAACAACTGAAGTGTCTATGTAAATTCTTTGTTTCATTTATTTTTTGTCAAAGCAAAGATAGTCAAAATGTTGTCGATTGAAATATACGTTGTCGTTTTTGCGGCCTGCTGGCATTACTGCTAACTCGTTTATACAATATACAAATTAATTTACAAATTATCAATTGGACTTTTAATACGCCGGATGCTCTTGGTACAAACCCAATTTGAATTTTTAAAATGTCCAAATAAAAATGCCGCTTAATTTGCTCCGAAACTTTAGTTAGTTCATTGTTTATTTCTATGTCATTACCCTTTATTCATCCTTTCGATTTGGGCATTATTTGTCTTGATAAACGGTCTTCCTTGAAGCGCTTGAATGAGTGTCAGCAAAGCCAATAATCCATAAATAACGGACAGTCCAATGGTCAATTTTGTACTTTTTAAACCATAATATGAAACTATTGGCAATATTTGTAAGGCATGCATTCCAATAAAATGTGAAACCCTTAAATCGCCAACGGTCTTGCTCCAACCAATTAGGAACAAATTTGAGTTGTCGTTTAATGCACCTACACTATGGTTTAATCTTGAACCCATGGCAAAACCCTCAAATGAAAAAATAACGAAAATAATTATTCCCAAACGTATAGCCCAAACATAGTAATCAGGTAAGTCTGGAAAGGAGTGTATGAAAAATAATAGCCCAACATAAGCGGTATAAAGTGTAACTAACGATGCTGCCAGTGCCATCATTGAATACAAAAATGCATAAACTGGCGAGCTTACATTGTAATGGGAAAGTTCTCCTTTACTTGCTTGAAATGCAATATAGAATATTTCAAAACCCAATAAAATGATAACTGCCCAATTGAATACCTTAATATTGAAATTCGGCAAATAATGGCAATACCAAGCCATAGCCCAGGCAAATAAAAAGGTTGAAAACGCAAATTTGACAGGTTTATACCACGCATTTACATTATAAACTTGTGTATTTGTAACTTTTGTAAGAATAATAAAAATAACGGATAGCATAAGGCATAGTAAACCATAATAGAATAGGGTTTCATTCCGGTCTTTCAGTTGTTGAATAAAAACGATCATATTTTAATACAATTTTTTAATTTATTTCTAAGTTCCTCAATAAATTTATCTTCTCCATCAACCTTTTAAACACTACATCATACATAGGATTTGCAATAATCATTGTTTAGTTATTTCAGGGAAGATACGATAATAAATGGTAGTAAACCCCAGATGCAGTTAATGAGAAGAGTCATTGGCTGACTAAGATTAAATGCCCTGGTTCCTTTTTAAAGGAATTTTTTTATCCACCGTCATTCACTAAAAAGTGCAGGATCCGACAGGCATTTCCCTTGCTCTTTTGATTTTTTTCAGACAAAATACGTACCCTCAGTATATGTTTTTTTTCATTCAATGATTGACCTAACATCAAATACCAGGGCAGATGAAGATTTTCACTCCATATTGTGAATAAATCTAGTTTTTTAAATGGTTTACCATCGATACTATAAGAAATGATACCCGCATCAGGCCCGGATGCCACACAAATTCCTATCGTATTTCCTGTAAATTCTAATTGGAAAGCTGCATCGGGTTTCTCTCCTATCAACGCTGGAATATTTACATATTGTTTTCGGGTACCTGCACCATCCTTTGGTTTCCAGGAATCAACCGATATAAAATCACTTTTTATTTCAGCATTTTTAATTGAAAGATACCTTCCCTTATCATAACTTCCATCATTTAATATATTGGGTAAAGTATATGCTGTATTTACATCATTTTTTGGCACAGGATTAAAAGCATTATTTAAAAAGGTCTTAATAGATTGGAAATAGACCTCCTGTCCGAATGGAGAAGGATGTAAATCTTTAAAATCATCAGCCCAGGTAAACTCCTTATTTTTAATCCGTTCAAATACCTCTTTCGCCAGATGAATACTATTTATTTGATAATGTTCAGCAACACGCTCATGATTTTGTATTTCAGAGGGAATCACCCCATGTTGATAATCTATTAATTTTTCCGGATCCACAAAATGCATCAGTACAATATCCATTTTAGGATTAGATCGTTTTGCTTGTCTGACAATACCTTCCATTCCCCGGATTTGTGCCAGGCTATCAAACCCATTTGTCCTGTCATTTACCGCTGCTTCTTCAAATAACAAATCAATTTTACCCTTTGTCAGAACCTCCGATGGAAGTCGGAAAGCACCTGGTGTTGAACCTGTTGAAGCAATACCCGCATTAATAAATTCGAAAGCTGTTTCCGGGAATTTTTCTTTTAAATACTGGCAGACTTTATTTCGCCAACCGTCACTTTCTGTGATGGATCCGCCCATAAAAGCAACGACTCCTTTTTTTTCATTTTTAAATTTTAAAAAGCTATGCTGAAAATCTGATCGTAGAACATGAAAATCAGAGGCAGGTAAGGGGGATCCTTTTTGCAAAGTATGAAACTTAATAAACTGGGCTATTCTTTCCGGATTTTCAATAGGGAAATGATGTCCTTCCAGTGTCTGTTTGCCTTTTGTCATAGGCATAATGGTCGCAGGTCCACCCAGATTTATATATCGCTGAACCAATGGAAAGGTATTTTCAAGATAAGGAACTATGCTATCCTTTAAACTGACACTATGCAGAATAGGTATTTTACAGGCAGCTAATCCCTGTAAATTGTCCATTGGATTATCTAAAAAGCCTAAGGCATCCTCTTCGGAAAATTGGTATTCTGTCAACAATTTATTCCAATCCTGAGGAGAACCCTTCCCTTTTCCCTTTCCTCCGGGCCAGCTTTTTATATCGCAAACGGGCGCTTCAGCATAAATACAAGATACTTTTAAAGGATTTCGTTTTGCCCATTGATAGACATAAAGTCCGCCCCTACTTACTCCTTCCAGGGCAACGATAGGAGAAAAACCTCGTTGACGAACCAAATATTCATAAAAAGCATCCCATATTTGCATAGCAGCGTTGGAACCAAACATATCGTTGGTATTCAGGTAAACAATATGAAAACCCTCTGAAAGCAGTATAGAATCCACTTCAGTGTGCCATTCAGGAAAATGGGCACGCCAAACCCAGGGTTTTCCAGGCAATCCTTTAGTAGGTTTTATCAGCCATACTTTTCTTCCCTGAAAAACAAAATGCTCCCTTTCAAAACCCTGACGTTGATCTGTGTAAGTGGTATCTCTTTGATTCTGAGCGAATACATCGGAGATAAACAACAAACACATTAACAATAACAATATATGTTTCATATCTAAAAGGTTTTGACTATATAATGTTGAGCAAGGCAGGTGATTAATTTATCCAAAAATGTCCAATGGAATACGTTTTTGCCTGACCACTAATTATGACCCGTTCTCCCAGGTCTTCACAATACAATTTGCCCATCCTTTCTGACACTTGTTGAGCATAAAGCACCTTTTTGTCGAGTCTTTTTGCCCAAAATGGGATGAGGGAACAGTGCGCAGAACCCGTTACAGGATCTTCCAGAATAGATGTTTGAGGCGTGAAAAATCTTGACACGAAATCGCAGTTATCCCCTTTTGCTGTTACAATCATTCCTCCGGGAGCAAGATTTATCTGGTCAAATGCCTGCCGGTCTATTTTTATATTTCTGATATCAGTTTCGTTATCGTAAACCAGGACATAGTCTCTTGATTTCAGAATTTCTTTAGGTTGAATATTTAAGGAATTTGAAATGATGAGAGGTAAATCAGCTTCTACAGGCATTCTTGATGGAAAGTTCAACTTATATACTCCATCTTCAACGTTAACTATCAGTTTGCCGCTCAGGGATTCAAAGACAATTTCATTTTTGGGGTAGTTGAGAATCGTCGCTAAACAATGCGCGGAGGCCAATGTAGCGTGTCCGCACAAATCCATTTCAATTTCGGGAGTGAACCATCTCAAATGAAAAGTATCTCCTTTATCTACAAAAAAAGCCGTTTCGGCAACGGCATTCTCCTTTGCAATTTTCAGTAGGACATCATCTGGCAGCCAATGGTCGAAGGGTACAACACAAGCGGGATTACCCCCAAAGATGGTATCCGTAAATGCATCAATCTGATATAAATTATATTTCATTGTCTTAAGTTATCTTTATACGGGTTTTATAAACAATGTCTTAGGTAACTTTCTGATTTTTAATGAAATAGTCAAAAATAGCCGGAGAAATTCGTTTGATAATCATAGCCGCTCTTTCTTTAAAACCGCCAATATATACGTTTCCTTTTCTGCGATAAATGGCGTCTAGCGCCTGTACGGCAAATTTTTCAGGAGATAATCCCAGATTATTCTGACTTGATTTTACTAATTCCGGGGAAGTTCCCAATGAGTTTTTTGTGATATTTGTCGCAATAAATCCTGGCATGATGTTGCAAACATTAACACCCTCATCGGCGAGTTCCAGTCTTAAAGACTCAAAATAACCCACCAGACCATGTTTTGCCGCAGCATAGGATGTCCTGTATTTAGTATTTATTTTACCCATAACGCTACTAATCACCACTATCTGTCCCTTTTGGAGCAATAATTGGGGTAAGGCAGCTTTCGTAAGGGCAATAGTACCTATTAAATCGGTCTCAAGTAATCGCAATTCCTCTGAAAATGGAGTATCTACGGCAAAACTTCGCTGACTAATTCCCCCATTATTTATTAAAATATCAATTTTACCAAAAGCATTTATTGCTTTTTTTGTAAGCTCTTCAAAGGTATTATATTCGCGTAAATCTAATGGGATGATAACTGATGATGCTTCTTTATTTAGAAACGATTGTTGTACTCTTTCTAAGGCTGTAACATTCCGGGAAGACAAAATTAGTTGAGCGCCATGTTCGTTAAATAATTTTGCCATAGCTTCTCCCAATCCAGAGGAAGCGCCCGTTATCCAAATAATTTTGTTTCTAAAATTCATGTTTTTATGTAATTAGTATTTTGTTAAATAAATATAGTTATTTTCAGCCCGTTAAATAAATATTTACCTATGTTACGACGCAAATTTGTATTATCTGCTATAAAAGCAAGTCCATTTTTTTTATTCCAATCCTCTTTGACAAGTGCTTGTTCCCTGTTGGAAACGGAAACTCCGGTGCTTACCGATAAAAAAATAATTGTCATCGGTGCAGGTATCGCTGGTCTGGCAGCTGCGAAAAAACTAAAAGAAAATGGTTTTACTGTTTTAGTGCTGGAGTCACAGGAGAAAATAGGCGGACGATTAAGGACTGACCGATCTATTGGCATTGCTTTTGATGAAGGTGCCAGCTGGATACATGGCCCAAAAGGAGGTAATCCAATTACCGCTCTTGCCGCACAAGCAGGTGCTTCTACCTATTTGACGGACGATGAAAGTCTTAGAATTTATGACCAAAGCGGTAAAGAATATAACACTGATTTGTTGGACACTGAATATGATTTATTTGAAGCTGCGTTAACAGCTGTAAGAAAAGCAGGAGCTGAAAACCAGTCCTTTGAGGCTATATTTAACTCCTTATATCCCGAAAAAGGAAAGGAAAGATTATGGAAATATATGCTTTCTGCCTATTTGGAATTTGATTCGGGCGGGGATATTTCAAATTTATCGTCCAAGTATTTTTATGATGATGAGGAATTTCCAGGCGCAGATGTGATTATTACTAATGGGTATGACAAAGTAGCAGAGTTCCTGGGGAAGGGATTAGATATAAAACTGAATTCCCGCGTTACAGAAATTAATTATGGGGCTGCAAAACCTTTCCTTAAAGCCAATGGAACTACCTTTGAAGCAGATTATATACTGGTTACGGTGCCTTTAGGTGTTCTAAAAAATAAATCGATCGCATTTTCCCCTGCATTACCGAGTGAAAAAACTAAAGCTATTGAAAACACCCAAATGGGTAATGTTAATAAGTTCCTTCTGGTATGGAAATCTTCCTTTTGGGATGCAAACACCCAATATATAGGTTTTACGCCCGAGACAAAAGGTAAATTCAACTACTTCATGAATGTGAATAAATTCTTGCCTTCTTCCAATGCTTTAATGACTTTTGCCTTTGGTAAATACGCCTCCCAAACAGAATCTATGTCTGATGTTCAGATTACCACTGAAATAATGAGCCATTTAAAATCTATTTATGGAAATAATATTAGTAATCCCATTCAATTTTTAAGAACCAAATGGGGATCAAATATTAACTCTTTTGGCTCTTATTCTTTTGCAACGAATGGAGCAGGTGCACTCAATTTCGATACACTTTCAAATGCAGTAAGTAATAAATTATTTTTTGCAGGTGAGCATACAGAAAGTGAATATCGTGGAACCGTTCATGGCGCTTATCTAAGTGGCATAAGGGAAGCGGACAAAATTATAGACCTGTAAAAAACAAATATCCGTTTAAAATCATGAAAAAGAACGCAGGGATTATTTGTACTAAATCATCCCTGATTTTTAACCGAGTTATTACTCCCAGTAACATGAGGAGTGATAACCCACCGGCAGACAACAGAAATATGGGTTTTGCGAAGTAGCCTACAAATAAACCTATCGCTCCTAAAATTTCCAGGGTAGCTACTAAGGTCCCGAACTTCGCTAATCCAAAACGGCTAAATTCCAATTTCATCTTGTTAGACATGAAATAGGTAATACCGTAGGAAAGAAAAGAAAGACCACTTAGTGCTACCAAAAAGTTAAATAAACTCAATGATTAAGCATTTTGGTAAATAAGATAAATACATAAGGTCAAAAGAAATAAAGAGGGAACATGTTTTTGCCACGGATTTTTGACCTTAAAATGAAAATATTGGGCAACAATCATTAGAAAACCCATTGCTGCAGCTGAAAGAACAACGTATTCTTCATGCCAGATGCTCACTACCAACAAAGTAGCCAATACGATTTTTGATGTGCCAACTATGGTTCTCATCAAATCACTTAATTCATACTGTTTGAATTCCTTGACGATATTATCGAACCTGAATACCCAAACAATTAGAATGGATAATGCGATGACTAATTTTACAATGGTTTCTAAGGTTAACATATTTACTGTTTTTGAATGAGCTGTGATTGAAATTCATTTGAACCAATTATTTGGACTCGCAGTAAATAAGTACCAGAACTTAAATTTTTAGAAGCAATACGTTTTACTGTTTCGTATCCGGAATATAATTCCCTCAACCATTGCTTTCCCTGTAAATCAAATAACGAAAGTTCAACGTTTGAATGCTTGGGAATGTTTAAAAATTCCAATGAAATATCGTCCCGAAAAGGATTTTCCAATACCCTGAAAAGATTGATAGGAAGTTGAATTTCCTTATTTGGTGTGGTACTTTTTGAAATATATGGATCTGTTTGAGCTTTCCACTCGTTCCAATTGGAAATTCCATCTTTATCGGGGTCATCTGCCCCAATAAATGCAGTTGTAAGCAGCTCTTTAAATTCCCAAATATCCGGCAGACTATCCTTGTCCAGATCTTCCGCAGTTCCCGTAAATTTACTGTAACTCTTGTTAAGCGAAGGCATACGGGTATTTACCTTTTTCAGATAATCCCTGAGTTTGATAGTCAATTCTCTGGCCTTTGCGGGAAATAAAGACGATAAATCAGTTGTTTCGCTAATATCTTTCTTTAGATCGAATAGTTGAATTTTATCTGCCTCATAATCGACCAGTAATTTATAATCCTTATCAATCCAGGCAGATTGAGGAAAAGTATTGGGATTAAAATGCGGACAATGGAAAACCAATTCTTGTTGATTTCGATTAAAAGGCAAATTTAACTGTGGTTTTAAGAGTGGTAGCAAACTAATTCCATCCAACAAAGGAGGCAAAATAGCACTGCCATTGGTTGCCAGTGACGCGATAGTAGGAAAAAGGTCATAAGCAATAACAGGTTGCGCTTGATACGAATTAGCGGTAATACCTGGTCCGGAAATGAAAAAAGGCACTCGAATACCCCCTTCTTGTGTAGAAGACTTTCCCCCTTTCAAAGGACTATTATTCCCCCCTGCCCCATTGTCGCCAATATAAATTATATAAGTATTTTCTGTAATATTTAATTCCTTTACTTTATTTAACAAGGTATTTATACCCGCATCTAAATCCTGAATCATTGCTCCATAAGAAGGATCTTTATGTCTCTTACCCAACGGATGTTTCAATAGATCTTTCCATTCGTCCACCGATTTTTGTGTAGCTTCAAAAGGGCTCCTTGGCGCATGATGTGACAATTGAACGTAAAAAGGCTTTGCTTGTTTTACGGCATCGCTCATAAAAGCAACAGCAGAATCGGTTATACTAAAAATATTTCTCGGATCTGTTTGAACTAAGCCGTCGTGGTTGCCATCTTCGTTCCCCGTTTCCCCATCGCCCCTGTCAAAGCCATGAAAAGCAGGCCCTTTTCCTTGAATATGCCATTTTCCATAATGTGCAGTCGTGTAGTTGAGACCTTGTTTTTTAAGCCATTCTGCAATAGTCGTCAAAGAATCAGGAATCACTAATTCCGTTTTAGCCTCCAAAACTCTGGTTCCAGCTTCTTGCGTATTGTCGGTAAAAGTAAAATGTAGTCTTGACGTCGATTTTCCTGTTAGCACACTTATCCTTGTTGGAGCACATTTAGGAGCTGAGGCATAACCTTGACTAAAAATCATTCCCTTTTTTGCCAATGCCTCTAATACGGGCGTTTGATAATAATCGCTTCGGGAATCTACCTGACTTGGATCCATTAATACAGACGTTCCATTCCAGCTTTGATCATCGGACAAAATAAATATAAAATTAGGCTGAGATTGTGCGTGGATGGTAATGCAAAGGCAGACAAAACAAAAACTTAGGAAACGGGACATTATGTAGGTTTAGCCCTCAATATAGGCATTAGAAAGGAAAGAAAATCAAATAAAAAAGTGTAGGCGGGGAGCACACCCACCTACACATTAATCACAAAACTTAAAATTAACTAGTCAAATATTATTACTGAATCATCCACATTTTTCCAAAAACATCATCTTTTCCAGCAAACTGCCTTGTCAATGCTTCATTTAAATTAACCGCATTGGTAGTCAATTCGTTATTAGGATATCTAAATCTCAATGGGATTTGGCCACCATTACCAGTACCCACACCTTTTAGAAAAGCTGGAATATTAGTTCTCCTGAAATTGTAATATGCCTCTAAATCATTTCCCTGTGCCATAGCCAAATATTTTTGCTCCAATATTTGCGTCAGACCAGATACACTATTTCCAGCATATTTCACTACAGGAAGAGCAAGATAAGTATCTGTATTTACAGGTAAAGTGAAATTATCAAAAATGCCTAAAACAGCACCTGGTTTAGCAAAAGAAACGGTAAGGTTACCTGTTTTAATGCCGTAAAAATCCATAGAAGCAAGAACACCTCTTTTGTAAAAGCTCTCGGCATCGCCAGAAGCCCAACCTCTGTTTATACCTTCCGCAATATTCAAACACATTTCAGCATACCCAACCTGAACTAGAGGTTCTCCCTCGTAAGTGGCATAAAAACGCTTGCGGTTAATCAACGAGTAAATACCCTTTTGAGCGTTAAAAGCCATATCATCCAGACTTTCACCAGAACTTGCGCCATTAAATGATTCAAAATCTAAAGGAGATTTACCAGCTTTTATAGCTGCCTCGGTAGGTTCCGCCACTACGAACAATCTTGGATCCTGATATTTTTTCAACAAATCGATATATAATTTTGAAGTGTTCTCGCGAAGAGCGTCAAAACCATAATTATCCGGATTTTTTGGATATTTATACAGAGGAGCCTTTGAAATGAACTGTAAATTGTCTGCATTACTTGTAAATATTGGATATTTAGTAGGGTTTGCTAAAACCTCTGAAAAAAGTTGTTTAACTTTCAAATCAGCATCTCCCTCTTTTTTACTCAAACTGATTAACACTCTTAATTTGAATGAGTTAACCAATTTTTGCCATTTCACAAGATTGCCACCATAGAACCAATCGCCATCTACTTTCTGCCCACCCTTTTGGATTAATGCAGCGAAATCGCTGTTTGATTCCTCTAACCATTTAAGTACTTGTACGTATATTTCCTTTTGCGTTGCATATTTCGGAGCGGTATTCTCCAATCCATTTAAGCTTTCTAACAAAGGCAAATCACCCACTTTTTGGGTCATATTAACAAAATGGTAAGCGCGTAAAAACTTCCCTACTGCGGCGTAAGGATTAACTGCAGCGGCACCTGCTTTGATAGCCTCTTCCTCCATTTTCTGAACATTTTTTAGACGGGTATAGTCTAAATCTGCTGAACCTGACCAGTATTCGTTGGTACCATAATAGTTGTAATTAATACAAAAATATTGATTCCAACGCATTGGTGAGTTCCATGCACCTGTGCGCATATTTAAAAGTACGCCATTCATTATGAGGGAAGGAGGCGTTGAAGTTGCTCTGTTCGGATCGACATCCAAGGAAGCATAATCACATGAATTGAAGGCAAACATGCAAATAGCCAAGGTTATAAATATATACTTTTTCATTTTAAAAATTTTAGAGTTGAAATGATACCGTCTTAGAATTTAATGTTTAGGTTAAATCCAAAGCGTTTAGTAGTAGGGGTTTCAAAACTGGATGAACCCTGACGACCTGTATATTGATCTAAATCTACGTCCTTGCTTTCAGCAAAATAAAGTAAGTTACGACCCACAAAAGACAAAGTAACTTCCTGGAAGAAACTGCCCGGTTTCATTGGCACTTGGTACGTAATAACTACCTCTCTTAGTTTTGCAAAAGAACGGCTCATTAAATTGTTTTCATCATCCTGGTAGTAGCGGCTAATCCAGTCTTGTAAAAATGTTTTAGTACCATTTGGCTTGAATTGAAGCTCGCTATAATTAGTGATATTTCCATAAATATCCGTTTTGATAGAGGCTGTATTGGCTAACTGAACTCCTTGACCTAACCAGGTACGATTTCCTTTGGTGTCCTCCAAACGAGCATTGGCCATATCTCCCTGAACCGTGGCTACATGACGACCACCTCTGAAAGTTTGTCTTTGAATGTAGTTGGAAATAACACCACCTTGTCTTCCATCAAATTGGAAAGAAACAGACCAGTTCTTATATGAAAAACGGTTAATTAAACCCCAAACGAAGTCAGGATCTAAATGTCCAAGGAATTTACGGGCATTACCATTCACAGAAGCAACTCTGATAGGTCTTCCGCCACCGTCATTTATAATCTGACCATCCTGTGTGAAGAAATAACCTGAAGTATAAAATTTATCTACCCTTTCACCTATCTGTTGGAATGGAGACAATTCTGTTAACTCAACCCCTTTGTCGTCTTTGTAAAATGAAGCCCATCTCTCTCTGAATGTTGATATATTTAATTCCGGGTTCCAACGGAACTTACTGGAAGATCCTTTATTTGGGTCAGCTTTTAATACTAATTCCAATCCCTTTCTTCTCGTAGAAATACCATTTACCAACTGTCCTGTATAACCTGTAGCCTCAGAAATAGGTCTTGCAAAAGTTCTAGGACCTTCTAATATGTTGAAATAAGTAAATTCTACATTCAACTTATTTTTTAACATGCCTAAATCAAATCCCATTTCAATTTCAGATCTTGAATTTCTCTGTAAACTTGGATTACCTAAAGTATTTGAATAGTAAGCTGCAGGATTATTATTATAACCTATTTGAGTACTATAAACAGTTGAATTACCGTAGTTTGGACCATCATAAGAGGAGAAATAAGTATCGCCATAACCTAGTGGATTACCTCCGAATGGACCTGCTGAAGTACCAACAGTAGAAGAGGTAAGACCATCTTTTACATTGGCATAAGCACCACGTAATTTTAAGAACGTAATAGGTCCTAAATCAACCAATTCTGTGATAATACTATTTGCACCTAAAGAAGGATAGTAAAAAGTCTGATTACCAACGGGTAACGTTGATATTTTATCTACTCTACCTGTGTGTGTTAAATTTAAAATATTCCCAAGAGAGATATCAGCCGAATAATACGCACTGGCAACGCCCATCTTAGACTCAAAGCTGAATACTCTGGCTGGATTCAAGGAATTGGTGAAAGAATAAACGCCTGGAGTGATCAAATAATCGGTTGATGCATAGTTACTTCTATAGGAAAATGAGCGAATGTTTGCACCACCTAATAGATTTACGCCCACTTTACCAAAAGACTCATTGTAAGTTAAAAGAACGTCGGTATTATTTTCAAATAATGAACGTCTATCTTCTCTATAATCACCTTTACGCTCGTCACGTCCGTAAGAACCAGCTGAATAAGGGAATTTTTCGTCCCTCAATAAATCGTAAGAAGTTATCGACGTACGACCAACCAATTTAAGTTTGTCTGTAAATGAGTAGGTTAGACTTCCGTATCCATACACATCATTTTTGTAATGCCCGCGCAACCATTCCTTTGACATGAACCAAGGATTGTTATAACGCTGATATTCCGCATAAATCTGCTGAACACCTTCTTTACCTTCCTGCCAGTAGTTCTTCATGTCATCAACGTCCCAGTCAGCACCTGCCCAGGTAACGATGTTATAAATAATAGAGTTTGGACCGTAGTTTGCGTCTGGAAAATTATCAGAATACTGTCTGTTATAGTTTATATTAGATTCGAAACGGAGTTTTTTAGTAAAATCAAAACCTAACGTTGCATTAAAATTTAAAATATTCAGATTAGTATTTGGTACGATACCTTGCTGGTAATTGTGACCCATTGAAAAACGCATATCATAACGTTCGCCTGAACTTGCCACAGCAAAGCTATTTTTTGCTAAAACACCTGGTTGTAAAAATCTTGTAAGATTATCTTTTCCTCTGGCCGTAAAAGGCGTAGGAATTCTTTTTCCAGTTATTGGATCAATTGGGCTATCATATTGGGCAATCAAACGACCGTCCAAAGGAGGACCCCAAACGTCATAATCACCGTCATTTTTTCCTCCTCCTTTACCATCTACGAATTCATAAATACCATGATCACCAGGGCCATATAAATCTTGTACTTTAGGAATAGCGTTGAACCCGTCTTCCATCATGGTTGAAGAGTTGAATTCCACTGTAAATCCTTTCTTTTTACCCGTTCCTCTCTTTGTAGAAATAATGATAGCACCATTACGTCCACGGAAACCGTAAAGTGCTGCAGCTGTTGCACCTTTTAGCACGGTAAAAGTTTCAATATCATCGGAGTTTATATTCCATGTATCAGAATTAATTGGCACCCCGTCAACAACGTATAACAAATCGGAACTACCTCTTAATAAAACATTTGGACGACGTAAAAGCTCTGGCGAAGTACCAATCGTCAAACCAGCCACCTTACCAACTAATCCGTTAATATTGTTAGGTTCTCTGGCCTTAACCAATTGAGAACCATCAACACTTTGAATAGCGGTAGTAATTCTCTTCTTCTCTTTTGTGATACCCAAAGCGGTAACGGTAACTTCTGTCAAACCTAAAGCGGCCTCTTCCAGATACACAAGAATAGTTGTTTGACCATCCACCATTATTTCTTTTTCAGCAAAGCCAACATAAGAAATAATCAAGGCGTTTTCACCCTGGTTCAAAGTAATTGAAAATTTTCCATCCAGATCGGTTACCGTTCCTGTAGAAGATCCCTTTACCAATACATTGGCGCCAATAATGGGAGATTCGGTTCCTTGCTCATAAACGATTCCCTGAACTGTCTTTTGAGAAAAACCATTTAAAGCAAATAACATACTGCTGCACATAAAAAATACAGACAATAAGTTGCTTTTTTTAAACTTTTGTGTAAAAAAACGCATAAATTTGTTTTTAGTTAAAGTAAATTAGAGAGGAGTGTACTCATTTTTAAATGATACACTCCTCTAATTTTCGGCACAAATATGATAGGGTAATACTAATTAAACAATAACTTCTTGTGAACTAATTATTAATTTTCGTCGGAAATAAATAATGGACAAGACTAAAAATAAAATAGCAAAAATTGAAAATAAAATCAGACAATACTTAAAATATATGATTACCGATGTTTTAGGTATAAATTCTTTAGAGAAAAGTAAAAACACATAGCCTATATAGCCCATACTATCAACGATGTACATAAAAAACCCGATATTTCCCTCCTGCCTGAAAGTGGCAATGAGGCGTTCAAAAACGGTAGTATGAATGGTAACGTAAGGTATATAAATCCCTAATCCTGAAAGTACCATAAACCAAAATCCGTCCATCCCCCGCCATTGTGCGAACAAGGCAAGTAAGATGAGTAAAAACCCGAGGTTACATAATATCAAGCTGAAGAAAAAGGCCTTTTTATTGCTTTTAATTAAAACGATGAGCGCATGGGATAAAATAATTCCTAAGGCTATCCACAGTTCCGAATAGATAAAAATGGAGGGAATTCCCTTATAATTTAATCCTTGCCAGATTTCCAAGGCAAAATCTGCCCTAAAACTCCTTAGCAGGGTAATAAGCAAGAAGGCAATACCAATGAAAAAGATTCCCCAGCCAAAGCGCTTTAATAATACAACCCTTTCCTTACCAGCCAAAGGCGTTCGTTTCACCCGGTGCGCTTCATCTTCCAGACTCGGAGGTGGAATCTTTGTTAGCATCCAAATAAAAAACATAGTGGGTATAATAAACAAAAATCCAGCCAGACCAGGCATCCAGAAAGGAGAAATTCCCGTTTGAAGTAAGTAGCTTCCAACTGTTTTTGTGAACCCGTCTGCTAAAATAAAGCTAATACATAAACCTGCAATGAGGGCTTCTGTCATTTTCCTTCCCTCCAGATAACTTTGTACAATGCCATAAACCATGCCTAGGGGTAAGCCGTTGAGAAATAAGAAAATGATACCAAAAGACGGTGGAACCAGACCAAAACCTACCAACATAAGTTGGGCAAAAAGGATAAAACCAATAAGAATCTTAGTCCTGTTTTGATTCCCCAGTTCGGAAATTACTTTAATGCCAATGAATTTAGATAAAGCGTAACCAATGATTTGGGAGGAAACTAACACTGTTTTATAACCAATTCCCCAAAGCAAATAACCGTCAAAATCAGCAGCTGTGTAGGGTTTCCTAAAGCCATACATACAAAAATACGTTCCAAAAGCAGCCAAAATCGCCCAAATAGGATGCCTGTATATTATATCTGGTCTTAGCGCTGACAAACTCATAAGCTATCCTCTAAAAAGTAAGAACGAAGAGATACCGCAATATTTTTTTCAAAATCTTCAACCGGTGCCGTAGTTAATTCTTGTACTTTGGCCTGATCATCCCATTTTCTCAACTTAACAGCATCAGAAAAATATGGATTTTGTTCGAAGGAACTTACTTCAGTTGAAGACATTAAGCCACCTTGTAATACTAAACTTTGTTTAGAGGGTTCACTTAACAAGGAATAATAGGTTTCTTCGGTGGAAGAGAGATACCTTTTTGCCATGACATGCAAGCGAACAGGTTCCGTTACTGTCTCTGGAAAATATTTTCTTAAAAAAACAGCCGCTTTATTTTCATGCACATCGTCAATGCCCTTAAGTGGAGCGTCATTGGGTAAATCATGTAACAAATGTCCTATATCGTGCAATAAAGCGGCCGTTATTAGTTGATCTGACGCATTATTTTCCCGTGCTAAAGTGGCAGTTTGCAAGGCGTGCTCTAACTGAGTCACTGCTTCTCCCCCGTATTCAGAATGTCCTTTCTCATTAAATAATTGCAAAATGTCCGAAATGATATCATTTTTTGTTTCCATGACTTATTATTTTAACTTTTCATTAAATAATCATTCCCCGAATCTATTTTAAAATTGCCTCGTGGCCTTCCAAAAACTCGGGTAATTGAGCCAGGGAATGTAAAAGACCATGATTAGGGTATTCTTCCAACGATTCTTTGGTATGGGTACCATTTAATACGCCTAATGAAAATTGACATTTAGCTGCATTTCCCGACAATATATCCGAAGGTGTATCCCCAATATTTGCCACTTCCTGCGGATCTTTGATGTTGAATATTTCCATTGCCTTAAATATCATATCCGGGTTAGGTCGGCCCACCCCACCTGTTTCATCAGGTGTCAGGGAAAGGTCTATCATTGCATTTCCCGTATAATTAAAATACACCTCATTCAGGTGCTTGTCCCAACCTAATCTATTCAGAATGATATTTGTTACTTTTCTATAAAAACCCGTAGTTAGCGCTATTTTTATTCCTTTACTACGAAGCCAAAGCAATGTTTCTTCTGCTTTAAACGCAGGTAAAATTGGCTGTGTCAAATAGTGGTTTTCCAAAATTTCCTTAAAGGATTGAAAGGTTTTATCTACATTGACAGCAAAATCAGGATGATCTTTTCCCAAATACTCCTCCCAAAGTGTATTTATAACAATGAGTTTAGGAATACCCTGCAAATCGTTCACCCTTTGAGGCGTTGTTTTTAAATTCGATTCCTTTGCCGCCTTTAAAAAACAATCCTCCACTTCATTTTTATCTCTGACGGTGGTTCCAGCCATATCTAAAACCATCAATTTTATTTTCGTCATCTTCCAATTATTTAAAAATTAACACCAAAGCTACCATATTTAATATTTAATTTCTATTTGTCAAAGTACAAAGATTTACCTTTACCGAAAGAATTAATCTTCTCTTAATCTTAGAAACTGTAGATTAACATGAACAAAGATCATTTTGATATCGCCATCGTTGGCGGAGGCATCATTGGATTGGCCCAGGCGTGGGAAAGAGCTAAAAAAGGACAGAAAGTTATCCTTTTTGAAAGGAATCCTCAAGCGCAGGGAGCTTCCATCAGAAATTTTGGTATGATTTGGCCCATTGGTCAACCTACCGATAGTTATCCCGTAGCTTTAAAATCGAGGGAAATATGGTTGGAGCTGTCGGAAAAGGCAAATTTCTGGGCTGCTCCAACGGGTTCATTGCACCTGGCCTATCATGAAGATGAATGGGCCATATTAAATGAATTCCATGCGTTATACCATAATAATCCCTATTCTATTGAATTGCTGACCCCTGAAATGGTAAGTCAAAAGAGTGCCGCTGTAAAAACAAAAGGCCTATTTGGTGCTTTGTTCAGTTCAACGGAGGTAAATGTTGATCCCCGTCAGGCTGTTTGGCAAATGCATAAATACTTAAAAGAGGTCTTGAACGTACACATTGAGTACAAAACCGTTATTTCAGCTATTGATTTTCCTCTTTTGCACAGTGGCAAAAAAGTCTGGCAGGCCGATAAGATAATCCTTTGCACTGGTGAAGATTTGGAAACCTTGTACCCGGAATATTACCAGTCGTTAGATTTAGTAAAATGCAAATTACAGATGATGCGGACCGCTTCCCAACCGTCGGACTGGTCATTGGGTCCGAATTTAGCTGCCGGACTGACCCTCCTGCATTATGAATCGTTTCTGTCCTGCCCTTCCAGGGAAATATTGAAGAAAAGGATAGAAAATGAATCTCCTGAATATTTAAAAAGAGGGATTCACGTCATGGCTTCGCAAACAGCTTATAATGAAGTAACCTTAGGGGACAGCCACCACTACGGAGATACTATATTACCCTTTGATGATCAAAAGACAAATGATCTTATTCTTCAATATTTAGATTCTTTTGCTCATTTTCCCCATCCTGAAATTCAGTCCTTCTGGAATGGTACTTATGTTAAAAAACCTAATACCAAATGGCATATTGGTGGGGTAGAATCAGGTGTTCAGGCCGTTACCGGCGTCGGAGGTGCTGGTATGACCTTATCTTTTGGACTTGCTGATTTAACATAAAAATGATGTTTATATAATATCGTTTACCACCTCATTTTAAAGTCTGGGTTATACTTTTGCAAACATATTGCTGATGTTGATTAGTGTTTTTTCATACAATCTGGTTGACCTGAACCTTCGCGTGGTTCAGGTTTTTTTACATTCATTTAACATTTAGATAATCTTAAAGTAATACGGTCATTTTACCTTTACCAATTACTTAAAAGAAAAAATATATGACTGCATTACATCATTTCCGGGATCAGTTTTTTAAACAGATTCATACCTCCAATTTAGTATATAACACTTGTTGGGAAGACCCCAGATGTGACAGGCAATTACTACAAATAAATGAAGAAAGCAAACTTTGTATGATAACCAGTGCAGGTTGTAATGCGTTGGATTATCTGCTTGATAATCCAAAGGAAATACATTGCGTGGATATGAATCCCCGGCAAAATGCATTGTTAAATTTAAAAAAGTCCGTAATTAAAGAATCAGAACACCCTATTTTATTTGAATTATTTGGAGAAGGCAATACCATTGATTTTAAATACCTGTTGAATAAGTATTTATCCAGGTCCCTGACAGAAAATGACCTCCAATATTGGCAACAAAAAGCGCATTATTTTGAGGCGGATAAAAACAAGGGTAGTTTTTATTACCATGGAACGTCTGGATTAATTGCCTGGTGGTTTAAAAACTTTTTGAATCTTACCCCAACCTTAAAAGCAGACCTTAAGAAAATATTTTCCTCCACATCGTTAGAGGAACAGAAAGAGAAATATGTGGGCATAGAAAGGAAAATATTCTCTCCCTTTTTTCAGTGGCTTACCAGTCGTCATACTGTTTTAACTATGGCAGGAGTGCCAAGAGCTCAAAGAAATTTGATTCAAGCCGATCATCCAGGAGGGGTCAAATCCTTTATTTTAAATAGTTTGAAACATGTATTTACAAAAATACCTTTGCAGGATAATTATTTTTGGCATGTATATTTATTTGGAAAATACACGCACGATTGTTGTCCAAACTATCTGAAACCTGAAAATTTTGAGACCCTAAAGAAGAAGGTCAATAAAATCAGCACCTATTCCCAAACAATTACTTCTTTCCTTACTGAAAATCCAGGAACTTATTCTCATTTCATCCTTTTAGATCATTTGGACTGGCTTGCTTATCATAATCCAGATGCTATGCGGGAAGAATGGGAAATAATGCTTAAAAACAGTGCGCCGGGCACTAAATTTTTACTCCGTTCTGCGGCTAATCATTTAAAATTCATTCCAGATTTTGTACATGATGCGATTGATTTTTCAAATAATGAAACACATATTCAGCATAGCTTAGACCGGGTAGGAACCTACGGTAGTGTACATTTAGGTATCGTAAAATAACACCTAATGAAAACCCAACATAAAACACTGGAACAAACCCTTTCCAGTTATTACCAAATGCATGCCCCCATTTATGACCTGACCAGATGGAGTTTTTTATTTGGTCGTATTAGTATTTTAAAGAAATTACAGATACCCAAAAAACCCTATCATATATGGGAAATAGGTTGTGGAACGGGTAAAAACTTAGCCTTCCTGTTAAAAACACATCCATCTATCACCTGTCTGGGGCTGGATACCTCTAAAGAAATGGTTGAGATAGCAAAAGAGAAATTAAAGGATTTTAAAAAAACCTGTTCCATTTTGCATACCACCTACAAAGTAAATCACACGGAGGATTGGGAGAAACCGGATCTTATACTATTCTCATATTCCCTGAGCATGATTAATCCTGGTTGGCAAGAACTTCTTGAGCAAGCCCAAAAGGACCTGAAACCTGGTGGTCATATCGCCGTAGTTGATTTCCACCAATCTTCTTTTTCCGGATTTAAAAAATGGATGGGTGTCAATCACGTAGAGATGAACGGCCATTTGCTTCCTGCCCTGGAAAAGTTGTTTACCTCAACACGCAAAGAAATAAAATCGGCTTATTTTGGAATATGGCAATACCTGCTTTTTGTGGGTAAGAAATAAAAAAATGAAACTGCCCGCGGCAAAATTTCCCCATTGTACCATTGTGCCCCTGGCGGCAAAAACGCTATAAACGTGTGACCCCTCTGGGGTCATTTATGACCATAAAAAAAGGAGGCTGTCTAAAAAGACAGCCTCCTTTTTTGGTTATCCAGTAACCCGTTTAATTTCCAAAGAAATCAAACTTGATGCCAAGATTTATCCTTGCATTATAATATTCCTCTTGGAAGGTTCTCTCCCTAATCCCCTGGTAATATCTCAACGGTTGGTTTGTCAGGTTGTTTGCTTCAAAGTAAACCCTCCATTTTGGAGAGACAGCATAAGAAGCATTCACATCTAAAAACAACTGTTTGTCATAGTAAACATCATCAAAAGAAGAATCCCCAATCAAATCAATATAATCACTTGCATAATTCAATGATGCTCTGAGAACCAGTTTCTTAGTTTCATAAGAAAGGGAAGCATTCAACATATTTTTTGCTGTTCCCGTCAGTCTTAGATCATCATTTTCTCTACCCTGTATTCCCGTAGTACTTGATTCCGTAAGGGTATAATTCATATAAATACCAAAGCCTTTTAAAAATCCAGGTAAAAAATCAAGTTGTCTTTGGAAGGAAAGCTCCACACCATATACATTTGCCGTTCCACCATTCTGAGGTTGTGTTCTGGATTGTAACTGTCCATATTTGGCATCTGTTACATTTAAATCGGTACGGGTATAAATGAAATTATTCAAATCCTTGTAGAAAGAACCAATGGAAACTAAACCAATGGATTTGAAATAGTTTTCAAACATAAGGTCAAAATTACTTGAGGTAGTTGCTTCCAAATCAGGATTACCCTGAATTAAGACTTGATCATCAGGATTGTAGGTTGCATGCGGAACGATATCATAATAATTTGGTCTGGCCAACGAATTGGTCCAGGCCAACCTGAGTATAGCATTATCTGTGAAGTTATATTTCAAATGGGCACCAGGTAATACATTGATATAAGACTTTTTAACTTCAGGCGTTTCACTGGCTACCTCCGTCTCTTCATCAAAATTGAATCCTCTGTAATTAATGTTTGTATTTTCGACCCTTAAACCAGCTATGATCATCAATTTATCCGATAATTTATAATCGCTCATCAGATAAGTTGCCTGAATATTTTCTGTAGCAGAATAGTTAGATGTGATATACTCTGCTATCGCATCCTCTTTTTTGAATTTGGTATTATCATTAAAATTTAAACCACCCAAGTAGGTGTTATTTATAAAATTACCTGGAACGTATTTATCACCATTCAAGAAAATACGATCATCTTGTTTTGAAAAAGTAAGACTGCCGAAATTATTTCCCCCGCTTGCCAATGTGGTGATAGGTGAATAGATATCATAAGAATCAACTCTTTCTTTTTGTTTATTCCTTAATCTACCCCCAAAATATATATTTCCCTTATTATTTTTGAATGGTAATTCAAAATCTACCTTACTGTTAAAATCCTGTTCATTGGTATTATTATTGGATTCATTTATTTCATTCAATGAAAGTGTAAGGGCATCTGCCTGATTTTTAAGGGTTACTAAAGCCTTAAAAGGATCTTTAGTGTCCACCAATACTAATTTATTTGATCTGTGTGTTATGTAACGCTCATTTGGTCTATCCTCTAAGGCAGATGCCAAGGTAGCAGACCATTTCATTTTCAACGAACCAAATAAATGGTCTCCTGACAACATATTATTATTAACCCGCTGATCTTCAAGTCTCGTTGCTTTATTTCTTGCATTATCAATACCACCTTTTGTTTGAATGGCTACTCTACCTGTTAACTCCAACAGTTTATCAGAAATCTCGGTAAATTTACCAGAAGTCACAGGAGAATTTAATCTATCCGCTCTAAATCTATATCGATTTTCCCAATCGTCTCTCCAATTATACATGGTGTTAAAATAGATATTGTGTCCTTTACCCAATTCATAATCCAATGCAAGGGAAATACTTCTGCGAACTCTTTGAACATCATACTTTCTCAAATCAAAACCGCTTAACACAACTGGATATTTCGCATTCGTCGTTTGAGCCCAAACCGCCTCATAGTTATCAGAACCAAAATTATGATTGTTATAAGAAGCTGATAAAATGACTCCCAATTTATCATTTGCCACTCTATCACCTATAATAAGAGAACCATTTAAAATAGGCTTTTCGGATAATAAATTCAAACCAGAACCCAATGTTCCAGAAAGTCGAAGAGCATTTGGCGCTTTTCTCGTTACGAGATTAACGGCACCACCAATAGCATCAGCATCCATGTTAGGTAAAATGGCCTTATTCACCTCAATGGTTTGAATCATATCTGCCGGAATCAAATCGAGCTGAACATTTCTGTTATCCCCTTCTGCTGATGGAACTCTTTCTCCATTCAACATAACTGAATTTAACTGAGGGGCCATACCGCGAATAATAATATTTCTTGCCTCGCCCTGGTCATTTTGCATCGTAATACCCGAAATACGTTTTAACGCATCTCCGATATTTGCATCCGGGAACTTACCAATTTGGTCAGCAGCCACAATATTTGTGATATTGGCATTGTTCTTTTGCTGATTCAAGGCTTTAGCCTGACCTTTTAATCGATCACCAAGAATTAAAACTTCTTCACCAAGAATGGCTGATTCTACTAATTTAAAATTCTGTTCTGTAGTTGTTCCACCTGAAATATTAACCTCTGCCTCCAAAGAGATATAACCCAAATAAGAAACAGAAAGGATATATTTTCCCTCTTTCAGATTAATAAATTGAAATTTTCCCAAATTATCAGAGATAGTCCCAGAAATGGGCTGCGTATTTATGGACAAGGTTGCTCCCGGCATACTTAATCCATTTTCATCTAAAACTTTTCCTATTAATTTACCTGTTTGACCATGCAAAACAGAAGTAACTATAAGAAAACTTAGTAAAGTTAGAGTTCTTAACATATTTCAATTTTTATTTGTTTGAAAGTGCAATATTATAAGTGTAGTGTTAATTGAATAAACTATGTATATTAACTTATCATTAAAAAATACTTAACTGTTCTTAGTCGAAAATATTAACCTAATTTTGAGCCAAATATGTACCCATGATTCGTTTATCCATTTTATTTATTCTCTTTACTTCTTTTTTAAGTTGTAAAGCTCAATACTCCCCCAAAGTAAAAATCCCGGTCATTGTCACCGAAAAAGTTAGGTCTGATAGTGATGACCCAGCTATTTGGTTCAATAAAGAAGATCCGGCTAAAAGCTTTATCCTTGGCACAGATAAAGGAAATGATACGCTCGATGGCGGACTTTATGTATTTGATCTGAATGGAAAGATAGACTATAACAAATCTGTCTTAGGTTTAAAAAGACCTAATAATGTTGACATAGCTTACGGCCTGGAGGTTTTAGGCAAAAAAACAGATATTGCAGTGTGCACAGAGCGAAATACAAATACCATACGCGTTTTTTCATTACCTGAAATGCAAAGTTTAGATAACGGAGGAATACCTGTTTTTGAAGGAGAATTTTTACGCTCCCCTATGGGTGTTGCCCTGTTCAAAGATTCCATGACCGGTATAATCTATGCTTTTGTAGGTCGAAAAACAGGACCTAAACTAAACTATATCTTTCAATACCTTTTATCTGCGGACGACAATGGCATAGTTAAAGGTCAGCTAGTCAGAAAATTTGGAAAGTTTAGCGGAAAAAAGGAAATCGAATCTATCGTAGTTGATAACGAATTAGGTTATGTATATTATTCCGATGAAGGTAAGGGAGTCAGGAAATATTATGCACATCCCGATAGCAGTTCTAACGAACTTGCCTTATTTGCCCGTAAAAAGGTGAAGGAAGATCATGAGGGTTTATCCATTTTTAAAAATCCTGATGGGACAGGTTTCATCCTTCTTTCAGACCAGCAGGCTAATCAATTTAATGTTTATCCACGGGAAGGACAGAAAGATAATCCACATAAACATGAGTTAATCAAAAAAATTCATGCAAGTTCGCTAGAGAGTGATGGTAGCGAGGTCTTACATTTACCTCTAAATAACACGTTTAAAAAAGGAATTTTTGTGGCCATGAGTACAGATGGCACCTTCCAGTATTACCGTTGGGAAGATTTTTTTAATAGATAGTTTAACGTCAATGATAGGTTTTTTTAATCCTAAGCAACTTTTTTCGATGAATTACATCAATCAAAATATCATGGACTATTTTGTTTGATTGGATACTACTTTCCTATGGATAATATATCTCCAGTGATATTATCCATAGGGAACGTTCTTTAGATAAGTCTTTACTTCAATTTAATTTGTGATAATAAACATAAGAAACGGCCAATATTCCTAAAACAAGCATTGGAAAAAAAGTTTGTACATTTATTCCGTCCACAGCTCCGTGACTTATGCTTGCAAAAATAAAGTCAAAAGCAAAACCAGCATAAGCCCATTCTTTAACTCTTTTTGGAATTTGAGGAATTACCAATGCCAATACGCCTAAAACCTTAAAAACAACCAATGCATTTCCAAAATATTCAGGATAACCTAAATGTCTGATTCCTTCTTTAGCCAGTTCTGTTTGTGAAGTCAATGCTGGCATTACTCCTTCAAATAAAGCGATTATGGTGGTCGCTGTCCAGAAAATAATTTTTTCCTTTTTCATTTTCTTTAGATTAATTCAACTTCAAAGATAAATAAGTTAATATAATTTCTATTTCTTACTTTTAGGAAAATGATTAATTTGCATTATGAAGCGAACACCTATAAACTTAATGTCAGGCATATTCATTTTCTGTCTGACTTTTCTAACTTTTTCTTCCTTTTCGCAAACGAATGCTGGAAAGGTAGTATCCCCTAAAGCGTTGGCCAAAGGTCAAGCACTTTTTGATGCCTTATGTTCGTCTTGTCATAATTTTTCCCAACGGGTCATTGGGCCTGAACTGGGAACTGTCATGTCGGCGGCGCCTGCTGACTGGATAAAAAACATGATTGTTAATGCAGGTGCATTGATTGAAAAAGGAGATCCCAGGGCAAAGCAACTGTACGAAGATTATAAACAGGTCATGCCCTCTTTTCAATATTTGAAAAAATCAGAGGTAGATGCTCTTATATCATATATTGGCAGTAAACAAAAGAAAAGCGCTCCAGCCATTCCCTCTTCTGATGGAATTGCCCCATTAACCGACCCTATTCCCACTAAAATAGCTAAGTCTCCCATTACCCTTGACCTAAGTTACGTTTCTACTTCGCCTCTAACCGCTACCAAAGCGCCTCTGTCGAGAATAAATGTATCGAGAACCCTTCCAGGAACGCCGAACCGCCTTTTTATTCAGGATTTACGCGGTTTTCTCTATGAATTTAAGGATAATAAATGGGAAGTGGCCATAGATTTGATTCGTGAAAAGCCTGCTTTTATTCATGCGCCAGGCTTGGCGACAGGTTTCGGCAGTTTTGCTTTTCATCCCGATTTTAAGTCAAATGGACTACTTTATACGACACATACAGAACCACCTGCCACTGCTAAGGCCGATTTTGCGTTCGAGGATTCCATCAAAGTGACGCTTCAATGGGTTTTAACCGAGTGGAAAATTCAGGACGTCAACAACCTGCCATTTAAGGTCACAAATAGAACCTTGCTTCGGGTCAACATGGCAACACCCATACATGGTGTTCAGGAATGTACTTTCAATACTACCGCAAGTAAAGGTTCCGAAGATTATGGTATGCTTTACGTTGGTGTGGGCGATGGCGGTGCTGCCGGAGAAGGTTGGACTCATGTCACCACAGGAAATAATAGGATCTGGGGTTCAGTCATTCGGATAGATCCTTTAGGAAAAAATAGTAAAAATGGTCAATACGGTATTCCGGCGGATAATCCATTCGCAAAGTCGAAAGATGCTGAACTTTGTAAGGAAATTTATTGCCGAGGTTTTAGAAATCCAAACAGGATTATTTGGACACCCAAAGGTAAAATGTTGATAACAGATATTGGCCAATCTAATAGCGAGGAATTAAACCTGGGCATTCCCGGCGGAAATTATGGCTGGCCAGACAGGGAAGGCACTTTTGTGGTGCGTCCAAAGGTAAAAATAGATCAGGTTTTTCCCCTGCCTGTAGATGGTGATCCTATACCCTATCTTTATCCGGTGGCACATTTTGACCATGACGAAGGAAAAGCTATTTCTGGTGGATTTGTTTATACAGGCAAGAAAATACCGGTTTTGCAAGGGAAATACATATTTAGTGACGTAACGAATGGGCGATTTTTTTTCGTTGAAGCCGATAAACTGAAATTAGGTACACAGTCTACCATCACTGAATTTGGCCTTACGCTGGACAAACAACCTTTTAGTTTCTTGTCAATTCATCCGAAATATAAACCTGATCTAAGACTCGGTCTAGACGAAAATGATGAGCTATTGATATTCACCAAAGCGGATGGGAAAGTTTACAGAGTGGTTGGTGCACAATAAAGGACGCTATCCAAGCCCTTTTTTCATTTCATAAACGAAATTATGTTTGGGTAGCTCACCATAATAGGTAACTTCTTGCTCAAATATCTTTTCAGCACCCAATCGCTCCATTGCTTTTTGGGACCTGATATTTTGGACCCCAATCTCAAAATGAACCTTATCAACATAGTTGAAGGCGTAATGTAGCATAAGCCATTTAACTTCCTTATTAAAATGATTTCCCCAACAAACTCTTGAAAAAAAAGTATAGCCAATTTTTATGAGGCGGGCTTTAGCATCATAATCATAAAATCGGGTGGAACCAATAACATCCCCTGTAACTGCATTTGAAATTAAAAAAGCCCCTTCAGATTGGATGGCCCCTTCAAAATACTTCTCAAAAACTTCCCGTTTAAACCTATCCGGATTAGGATGCTGTACCCAAATCATTTTATCGGAAGCCACCTCGAACAATCTTTCAAAATCACTTTTAAGCAGCGGCGTTAATATGACTTTTTTATTTTCCAAAAGGATGATTGGTATTTTTTCCATTGTAAAATCATTTGCATTATTCTATAAATATACCCTACATTTGTGGAAGATACCTATTTCACCCGCAAGATTTTAACCTTATGACAAATATTGAAAAATTTCACCCAGACCAGCTGTCAGAAGATCAAAAGGAAGGAGAATCCTTGAAAGAAAATACGACAGAAACCGATTATTTCGAGCAGATAGATATTCCCTATTTGATCAAAAGATCATTGTCTCAATATCAGCCTGCCCCTCATCGGATTATTGCCATAAAAGAAAAAATCCTTAAGCGTTGAATACCTTATGCCCCTATTGCCTGTCCTTTTCATCCTTCTTTTTTCACTGAATGCAGCAGGTCAGGTGGTATTACCGGATTCGGTAAAAAATAAGATTGCTCAATTGAACGGGGAGATATTACTTCCCCTGGACGCTGATTACAGAAATACCTCGTATTTCAATAACGAAAAGGAGGATGAACCGCATTGGGATATAATCCTTTCGGACAGAAAACACAAGCGAGAAATTCGCTATATGTTTTTACCCGACATTTCAAGCAGTCATTTCCCTCCTGACATGACTGTTTATCGTTTGGTGCTTCATATATGTAAAAATGAAGAAAATAGTGTGGTTACTGCCAGAGAATTAAGTGAAGATGAGCTATTTGACTGGTACCAATGCGATTCTGGCAAAATCTACCAGTTTCCACCCAAAATAGCGCTGGGATATTACGCCTACTGCAGGCTGATTGCCATACACAGGGAGGGTCGCGGAAAGGTTATTATTTGCCTCTTGTACAATGACCCACAGGATTTACAAGAAGGACATACCTATTCGTTCCGATTTTTAGATGATAAATGATGTTAAAAAAATAAAGCAAATGAAAAATTCATTTAATGTGAATGACACGGCAGAATTTATAAGCCGAATCGACAAATTAACACCGACTACAAAACCAATCTGGGGTAAAATGGATGTAGCAAAAATGATGGCACATTGCAATGTTACCTACGAATTGGAATATGAAAATATTCACTCAAAACCAAATGGCTTTGTGAAATTAATGTTGATACTATTTGTAAAAAATGCCATAGTTGGCCAAAAACCGTACAAAAAGAATGGACAAACTGGATCACAATTTTTAATTAAAGATAGCAGGGATTTTGAGACTGAAAAGAAACGTTTGGTTGATTATCTAAACAAGACACAACAACTTGGAGAAACTTATTTTGACGGAAAAGAATCCCATTCATTTGGCGTTTTAACCGCACAAGAATGGAGCATAATGTTTAGTAAACACCTTGACCATCACTTGACACAATTTGGCGTTTAAACACCATGTTGTAAAGGATTTAGTAAAGCGTGAGGTTGATGAAAAATAATGGCTTAGGCGTTGGAATCGATAGTTTTATGGTTTCAATAAATTAATTCAATTATGTTAAAATTATTTGACCTGAAAACGGTCATATCAAGAAGCTGAGAGGTAATTAGCGCTTATTTTATTTTAATTTCGCCCAAAATTTCCCTAGATTGCGCTTATAAATAACTTAAAATGATTGATAGCGCCTATTTTTCGGACGATGCGCCCATTATTCAAGGGATAGCAAAACCTTATCCGGGATGGATAGTTGGATACGCAGCAATCATTGAAAAGTTACCACTCCAAATTCCATTACCAGCAGTGAAAGCCATGATTTCGGTGAAATACCGAAGTGTAAAAATGTCATCCTGGCTAATTTTTTCTGCTGCCTATTTGCCTCAAGACAATACCAGCATCTCTAAAATTGAAGCATTATATAATCACCTGGTATTTGCACTTAAATACGAAGGGGTAAATCTTTTGGTGTTCACAAAGTTGCGGGAAAAGTTGAGTAGTGAAGAGCTATTAGCCTTGGTAAACATTCAGCCATTTGGTCAGTATTCCAGAAGGATTTGGTTTCTCATAGAATGGGTATCCGGAACAACGATTATTGGCAAAAGTGATATAACCAAAAAAAGCTATGTCCCTATGGTTGACACCAAATTACAATTTGCTGTTTCGGGCATTAAATCGCCACGTCATTTGGTACTAAACAATTTGCCAGGAACAAATAAATTCTGCGCGTTAATCAGAAAAACGGAAAAAATAGAACAGCATTTATCGAAGAACTATGTGGAGGAGAATAGAAAGCAGCTTGCCGGGATTAGAAAAGACATCATTCAAAGAGCATCCGCCTTTTTGCTTTTAAAAGACTCAAAAGCTTCATTTACCATCGAGGGGGAAAGCCCAAAGAGTAAAAGAGCAGCCAGGTGGGGTTCAGCCATAGGCCAGGCAGGTTTAATTGACCTAAGCAAAGAAGAATTGATACGCTTGCAGCATCTGGTAATTGAAAATCAACGATTTGTTCAAATGGGATTAAGGACAAAAGGTGGATTTGTTGGTGAACATGATAGATTATCCGGGGAGCCCATACCTGGCCATATCTCAGCAAAACCGGATGACCTGGATGATCTTGTAAACGGTTTGATTGAAGTGAATCAGTTGCTCATCAAAGATGACATCCATCCTGTATTGGCAGCGGCAATAATTGCCTTTGGCTTTGTATTTATTCATCCTTTTGAAGATGGCAATGGAAGAATACACCGGTATTTGATTCATCATACCCTGGCAAAAAAGCAGTTTGCCGACCAGGGTATAATTTTCCCTGTTTCATCTTCCATTCTTAACCATATCAATGATTACCAGCAAGTTTTAGAATCATATTCCAAACCACTTCTGGATCTCATTGAATGGGTTGAAACCAAGGATCACAATGTGAAAGTGACCAACGAAACCAAAGACTACTATCGATTCTTTGATGCTACCAAACAGGCTGAGTTTTTATTTGACTGTGTAGAGGACACTATAAAGAACATAGTTCCTCAGGAAATTAATTATCTGGCAAATTATGATGCTTTTAAAGACTACATGGATGAGGAATTTGAAATGACGGATAAATTGGTTTCGGTATTGGTGAGATTTTTAGAGCAAAACCAAGGGGTTTTATCCAAGAGAGCCAGAGAAAAAGAATTCAGCATGCTCACTGAGAGGGAAGTAACACGAATCGAATCTACATATACCGAAATCTTCGGCAGGTAATGTGGATAGGAGGAGCTTGTGCAGCTATAAATTCTGGACATATTTTAAAAAAGTGCCAATGCTCAATTACGCATGTGGATCAAATTAAAGAGAATATTTAGCCATCACCATAATCATACTGAAATCCAAAGAAATTCTAAATGAATAAAGCATAAATAACATCAAGGAGTATAAATCTCGTTGTCTATCAAAATTATATCACTCGATGTAGTGAAAATTTAACTAACAACGAACCTTAAATCGTTAACTGTAATATGTCTGACATTTTCTTCAAAACTAAACTAAAATCGAAAATTAGGATTAAATAGTTCAGACTTGACTGTTGAAAAAATAATGATAATATTATTATTTCGATAAATTATTGTAAATGGCGAAGCTTCTCATAAATACTGAAACTATAATTGGACAATGACTAAACGAACTTGAAAAATGTTTATCAATCCTAAATGAGTTTATACCAAAAAAAGACTTTGAAATAATAGAAACAGTTGTCACGCCAGAAAATTTTATCCAATTGACAGAAAATGAAACTACTATACAATTCTGAGACAAATGCCCAAACAGCTAACACGAGTCTAGCAAAAGTGGCGGTTCAGTGCTCCGCAGACTCATTTGCAGTTAATCATAGTTTGGTTCACAGCATCAAGATTTGTGGTGAAAATCGCCACCTTCGCTAAGCCCGAAACCTTTATTAACCAAGCTAACAGACCGACAAAGCAACATAATTCATAGTCATTTTTAGACTTTATATTCCAGCGAATCAAAAAAATGAAAGAAATATTTGCGTAGTTAAATAACTACATTTAAATTTGTAGCCAAATACCTTCACAATGAATTTAAGAAGAGACGTATTCCAAGCTATTGCAGATCCGACAAGAAGGACTATTCTACTTCTTCTTGCTACACAATCAATGACAGCAGGGGTTATTGCGTCCAATTTCGACACAGCAAGACCGACCGTTTCAAAGCATCTTCAAATTTTGACAGAGTGTGAATTAATAAAACAAGAACAGCAAGGACGAGAAATATACTATCAACTTAATGCTGATAAAATGAAAGAGGTAGCAGACTTTTTAGAGCCATTCCGAAAGCTTTGGGACGACAGATTTAACCAGTTGGAACATGTAATGAAAAGCTATCAATTAAAATATTAATATCGTGGAACAGAAAACAAAGCTAATAGCCGATGACGGCAAACAGGAAATTTTAATCACTAGAACATTTGACCTACCTGTAGACCTGCTTTTTAAAGCTTACACAGAATCTGAATTGGTGGAACAATGGATGGGTAACAAAGTCTTGAAAATGGAAAATCAAACTCACGGAAGTTACCAGTTTGAGACAACGGACGGACAGGGAAATATTCTGTTTAGGGCTAATGGTTCAATTCATAAAGTGATTGAAAACGAAAATATCACAAGGACTTTTGAAATGAGGCCGTCTAAAAAGGTAGCCTCTTTTCTTTATACTACGCTATAAATTTTGGTATTAGAATTTTTCTAATACCAAAATTTGAGTAAATCTTTATGATTTTTAAGGATGGACAGCTCTATTAGGCCT
>Ga0247835_1001204_pt1 | contig 32843 bp, 4 predicted proteins | sample LaCtaG_3_FD_189912 | JGI IMG/M metagenome (GOLD analysis project Ga0247835, IMG submission 189912) | Freshwater microbial communities from meromictic Lake La Cruz, Castile-La Mancha, Spain - LaCruzMarch2015_13.5m | ecosystem: Environmental > Aquatic > Freshwater > Lake | place: Spain: Castile-La... | reverse complement strand
GAGCCCGAAACGTGAGAGGAATATCTGGCGCAGCGCGCGGAGCAGGCGGAAGGCGATCGGCTCGGTGCCGTGATCGAAGCGGACGAAGACGCGCTCGCCAAGCCGCTCGACCGGCTTGCCGTCGGTGATGCGCATATCGACGAAGAACAGCCCTTCGAGCGCCCGGGATCGGTTGGGATCGCGCGGATCGACGATGATTTCGCCGCCGCCCTCGGTGGTGAGGGTGGCCGACGGAATAGTGGTCTGCGCCGCCGGAGCCTCGCGCAGGATTTCGGCCGGGCGGATGGTGTCGAGATCGCCGGCAAAGCGGATATCGATGGGGCCGCGGCGGGCGCGCACGATATCGATCTGCGCCTGCGGAACGACGACGCGCAGCACCGGATCGTCGGCGCCGACGACATAGCCGACAAGGTCGCCACGGCGCACGTAGCGGCCGACGAGGTCGTTGCCATCTTGCAGCAGCAGCCGGCCATCGGTCGGCGAAATGATATCCAGATTGGCCTTGCGCTCGGCGAACGCCACGAGACGGCCCTCGATGTGGTTGAGCTGCCCTTCGATCAGCCGGACCTGCACCGGATCGATGGCGCGCACCGCATCGAGCTGCGCCATGTACTCGGCGCGCTGCGCTTCGAGGACGCTCACCTGCGCGTCGATGATCGGGTCGTCGAGGCGCACCAGCGGCGTGCCGGGCAGCACCACGTCGCCATCGAGCGCGGCGACGCGCTGCACTACCCCATCGGTTCCCGAACGGACAAGCGAGCCTTCGGGCACCCAGACGACGCCCTGCGCCACCGTCGCGTAGGGCAGCGGGATGGCGAACAGCGCGGCGAAAACGAGGCCAATGAAGCCGGACGTCACCAGCACCGAGCGGGTGCGGTGGCCGTTCAGCCGGCCATTCGAGAACACGAAGGCCAGCCCCTTGAAGGCGGGCAGGATGAAGCTCTGGAACAGCGTGTAAATGGCGATGGCGATGCCGACGAAGAACAGCTGCGTAGCGACAAAACTCGCAATGCCGAGCGACACGCCGACACGGTAGATGGCGGCGAGCACGGCGTAGCCGAACAGCCACTTGCGCTCGGAGGGGTGGGTGACCGGGCTATCCTGGTCCTCGACGCCGAACAGGTATTTCTGCACGACGTGGAAGAAGTACTTGTTGGAGCGGGTGCCGAGGTTGGGGATCTCGATCAGGTCGGCGAAGATGTAGTAGCCATCAAAGCGCAGCAGCGGGTTGCCGTTGAACAGCAAGGTCGAGAGGCCGCCGATCAGCATGACGTTGAAGGCGATGGCGCGGACGAGGCCCGGCTCGGCATTGACCCAGACGATCATGGCGATAGCGGCGAGCAGCAGCTCGACCATGATGCCAGCGCCCGAGACGACGAGGCGCTTCCACTTCTGCTGGAACGCGGCGGAAGCCGAGGCATCGACATAGGGCACCGGAATCAGCACCAGCAGCATGATGCCGAACTCGTGCAACTGCCCGCCCCAGACCTTGGTAGCCGAGGCATGGCCGAGTTCGTGCACGAGCTTGATCAGCGGATAGACGGCGGCGAGGATCAGCAGGTTCTGCGCCGAGAGGGCCTGGGTGACGACGTCGGCGGTGAGTTCGTTCCAGTGCATCACCGCCAGCACCACGCCGGCAATGACGATGCCGAGCCACAGCAGGAAGCCGGGCACGGTGTAGATCAGGCGGAACAGCGGTACGAGCGCGTTCAGCATCCGGTCGGGGTCGAACAGCGGCATGCGCAGAGCGAGCGGGTTGCGCAGCTTCTGCATCAGGGCGCGGTCGGCGGTTTCACGCGCGCGCTCGGCCAGTTCAGCGATATCGGGCGGGGTCTCGCCGGTGAGCAGGTCGGCGGCGTGGAGCTGGCCGAGGAGCTGGATCGTCTCGTCCTGCGTCGGCGGCTCGTCCTTGGCCCGGTCGGCCACAGCCTGCCAGATGTCGCGCACGGTGCGGCGGCCATCCATCAGGTTGAGCATCAGGTTGGCCGACGGCGAGATGCGGTGGTAGCGGCCGGACTGGTTGTCCTGCAGGATGTACCAGGTGTCGCCGCGGAAGCGCTGGCGGTGGATGGTGGCGTGCGAGCGCAGCCGCGGCGTGAGGTCGGAGACGCGATACCAGTTCTGCGAAAAGGGCGACTTGGCCATCTTGCGCTAGCGCAGCCACTGCCAGGACGCGACGCGGGCCCAGTCGAGGAACGAGCGTGCCCAGATCCAGACGAGCAGGCGCTGTTCGACCTCGATCTTGGCAACGCCATCCATGCCGGGGCGCAGCCGCTCGGGTGCGCCGGTGAGGCTGCCTTCGACGCGGAACACGGTATGGCCCTCGCGCGCCTCGGCGACGGGGGTGATCTTGTCGACGACGAAAGGGAACGCCTGGTCGGGCACGGCCGCGAACAGCGCGGAGCCCGCCTGCCCCAGCTTCACGTCGCCGATCTGGCTCTGGTCGACCGCGAGAGTGACGCGGTAGGCGTCGAGCGGCGCGAGCTCGAACAGGGTGGTGCCGCGGCTGACCACGGCGCCGATCGATTGGCTGAGGTCGCCGGCCGTCACCAGTGCATCGAACGGGGCCTTGAGCTGCAGGCGGCTCAACTGCTCGTCGACGAGCTTGATCTGCGCTTCGGCCTCGTCGATCTGCGAGCGGCTGGTGGCGAGGGCCGAGCGGTCGCGGGCGGCGAAAGCGCGGTCATACTCGATCTGGCGCTGCTGCCGCTCGGTGGTCCAGCGCAGGCGCTCGAGGGTGAGGTCGCTGTCCTCGAGGGCGGCGATCACCTCGCCCTCCCCTACCCGGTCGCCGGCCCGGGCGTTGGCGGATTTGATGTAGCCATCGAGCGGCGCCACCACGGCGCGGCGCACCAGCCCTTCGAGCCCAGCCTTGGCGCTGACATCGTAGCTGCCGGTGGCGAAGCTGAGGAAGGCGGCGATGGCGAGGATGCTGACGGCAGTCGCCTTGAGGCCGGCATGGCCAGGCCCGAACAGGCGGCGGAGCACGCCACCGAAGCTGTCGCCGAGCTTGAAGCCGATCCAGCGATCGTTGAGCCGGCGCTCCTCGAGCAGCGGCCCGAGCGCCGAGACGGCGGCGCTGAGGATTTCCACATCCTCGGCGGTGAAGGGCCGGTCGGCCGGGCGCTCGAACACCACGGCGCCGAAGAACGTGTCGCGCACCAGCATGGGGATGGTGCAGAGGCGCGGGCTCGCTTCGGCCACCAGTTCGGCATGGGCGCGGGTGGCGAGCGGCGCATCGGCATTGGCCGGCGGGTAGAGGATCGTGGCGCGCTGGTCGATGGCCTCGTCCATGGCGGCGGAGAGCTTTGCCACCAGCAGCATCTGCTTGCCGAAGGTGGCGCTGTGCGAGATGGCCGCTACCTTGGAGTGGCCCCGCCGGATAGCGCCGATGGCGACGCGGTCGCAATCGAAGGCCAGTGCCAGGTGCGTTGCCGCAGCGAGAGCAGAGGCGGCAAAGCGCTCCTCATCGAGGGTGACCGACAGCAGTTCGAGCACGGCGGCGTTGCGGGTGCGGTCGGCCTCGCCGGAATTGGCGGCACGGCGCGAGGCCAGGTCACGCAGTTGAGCGATGCCCCATTGCAGCAGCCGCATCGCTCGGGTCGGGTCGCCTGCATAGGAGATGACAGCGGCGCCCGCCACGCCATCGCGGATGATCAGCGGATAGGCCACGGCCCCATCGCCACCGCGCGTCAGCCCGACGACGCCGCGCTCCTGCCGGATCGCCATGTCGGCAAGACGCAGCAGCGCCGGATCGGCCGGGCGATCGGCCGGCAAGGTGGCGGCAGGCTTCAACTGGCCATCGGCGTCGCGGAGCATCACGGCGCCGGACGCCTCGGGCGCAATCATCCTCGCCTGAATCTGCAACCACGGACCGGCGGCAGCGGCGATGCCGGCGGCCTCGCGGAGCGCCACCCACAGCGCATCCTCGCCCGGCGCGGTGGCCGGGGCCAGCGGCGCCGATACAAGATTACCGGTGGGGGCGGCCTCAGCCATGGTGTCCTCGCGCCACGACGACGCTCAACGAGAGCCTGAAGTGTCCCGCCGTTTTGGCGAAACGACAAGACCACGCGTCCTTCATATAGCCGCTATCTTCAGCCGGAAAGGCTTGCGCCCCCTGCTGAAGTCGCGCTGTCGTCAGGAGCGGTCGACAGTCAGCACGCCGTAGCGCTGCTCGTACTCGCGCAGCACGCCGCCGAGTACGGCCCACAGCCGCTTGGCCGCATGCGGCGTGAGGATGACGCGGTTTGACAGATCGACGGCCAGCTTCGGCTCGGACGAAATGTTCCACGTCTGGTTGGTGCCGAAGAACAGGTCGACCTGCTCGCGGGTCGACTGGACGTTCACCACATTGGCGAAGTGCGTCGCCATGTTGCGGTCAATCCACTCGACAGTCTTCTGCTGGTCGCGCGCCGCGGCGTCGGTGGCTTCATCCTTGGGGTCGGCCATAATACGCCTCAGAACAGGAAGGCAGCGCCGACGCGGGCTTCAACCGATGTCGGCTTGGCGTAGTAGGGATTGCCAGAGCCGGAGTCGAGGAAGCGGTACTCATCGATGGCCGCGTTGTAGAGCCCCTCGGCACGCAACAAGGCATTCTCGGTGATCATGGTCTCGATGCCCATGCCAGCCGACAGGGTCTGCACGTAACCCGATTCCGTACCGAGTTCTGCAAACAAGGGGTCGGGATTCATGTGCATGATGCCATAGCCGGCGCGCGCGTAGATCAGCGTATCGGGGTTGGCGAGATAGCCGAAGCGGACCGAGATCTGTGCCTTGTAGTCGCTGCTGGCGAAATCCTGGCTGTCGTCGATGACATAATCGTAGGCGGCGTCATACTTGACGATCTCGCCCTCGAGGCTGGCCACCCACTGCTCGCCGACCTGAAGGTTAGCACCCATGTAGGCGCCGTACGAGGGATCGATCGTGCTGACCGGACCCTCGCCGCCAATAGGAACTTCCAGCTCACGATTTCCGTTCAGCGTGCCTGAACCCTGAGCGCCGGCAAGCACGCCGATGTAGCCGCCGGTCCATGTACGCTTGGGCGCAACATCGATGCGCGGCCCGCGGCCCTCACCGCCGAAGCGATAGGAGACGCCGATGGTCGCACCGACGTGCGACGGGGTGTACTCGGTAGCGCCACCGTTGATGCTCAGCGTGTCGATGGCCTGCGTGTAGGTTCCTTCGGCGCGGAGGATGACATTGTCCATTACCTCGGTCTCGATACCTGCGGCGACCTGATAGCCGTTGAGATAGGTCTGCTGCGGATCGAACGTCACTTCGCTGGTCTGGGCATGGATGGCGGCATACGACAACCGGCCATAGGCCAGCGTCCGCGGCGCAACTTCCACACCAGCGCGCACGCCGGCATAGGCCGCGCCAAAGCTGCGGAACTCGTAGTCGTCGGCGAAGGTCAGCGACGAAATGCTGGCTTCACCGTTGAAGAACTGCAGGCCGGCCTCGAAGCCGAACACAATGCCGGGCGACACTTCGTAGTCGTAGCCGGCGAACACGCCACCAACCACGGACTCCTGTCCGAGCCCGCCGATCTCGGTCGGCGTGATGGTGTCGTAGGAATAGGTGGAGGACATGCCAACGCCGAGGTTTGCGCCGATCCGCGCGCCCGTCCAGCTGTTGTCGATCTCCTGCGACAAAGCCGCGCCCGAGCCTGCTACAAGCGCCGCAAGCGCAACTCCGCCGAACAGACCGGTACGATACGACATGAAAAACCCACCCCAAGTGCGGACGCAAATCAGTTCCGCTGCTGCTGAAAAGCTAAGAGAGTCAGAGCCACCCGGTCAATCAGAAACGTTCTGCTGACCGCACCATCCGAACTACGGTGTCCCTGTTGAGACGCCAAAGCCACACTTTCATGCCGTCTCCCCTTCGCTGTACTTGTCACCACTGGCAACCGGCACTGATCGAACGCCCGCCAATGTCGCAACACTCAACAATAACCGAGGCGCCCGAAGGCGCCTCGACTAGTACCCGGTCTCTATGTCCACCGTTATCCACCGCTCGCCGTCGAACATGATCGACGGCAGCTGCTTCTTTGGCGGCGTCTGGCCCGGCAGCTGCGTGGCATCCTCGATGATGGTCTGAGCCACGAACGTGCTCGACTGCTCATCATAGATGTAGAGCTGCTGGAACGTCGTCGAGACGTTGCTGTCCTCTTCCACCATGCGCACGATAATCTCGCTCGAGCGCACCGCAGCGATCAACTGCGACGGAGTCGGGATGTTGATCGACACGTTGCGGATCGTCACCTGCTTGTCCGTCGTCGTGGCAGGGGCAGCGGTATTGTAGTCGCGGAAGCCAACTGCCATTGCGCCGTAGTTCTGCAGGCTCGCCTTGGCCTCGACGATGTCGGTCGACAGCGAACGGAGCAGCGGGCGATCCAGGGTGAACCGCACCAAGGTCTTGGCGGTGCCGCCGGCATCGATTGCCGTCAGCTTCTGGTCCTTGGCGCCGGACGTGGTGATCACCGTGTCCTTGCCTGCGGTAATGCCGAGCTGGTTGGTGCCGGCACCACCGCTGACCGTGTCCTTGCCGTCGCCGGTGCCGAGGCGATCGTCGCCCGCCTCGCCGTACAGCATGTCATTACCGCGCTGGCCGAAGATCAGGTCGTTGCCGTTGCCGCCGTACGCCTTGTCGTCGGCCACGATGTAGTTGTGGTTGTGCGTGGTGCTTTCGTCATAGGGCGGCAGCAGGCGGGCAAACGGCCCGAACTGGTAGAGGAAGTTGTCGGCTGCGGTGGTCGTGAAGCCGGCCTCGTTGAGCGGCACCATGGTCAGCAGCGTCGTGAGCCCGGTCCCGGTTGCCGTCGACAGCACCGGCTTCAGCGTCGCCACATCAGCAGAGATCAGGTCGTCGCCGTCATCGCCGTAGATGGTGTCGCTGTAGAGGGTGTAGGCGGAGGCTGCCTGCTTCTGGGTGTGACGCTTGTCGGTCAGCTTGGTGTCGATCCACCAGTAGTTGTAGCCGCCATCGAGGGCCCAATCGACCGCGTTGGTTGTCTGGGTGGCGCCCACGCCAGTGAGGATCGCCTCGGCATGCATCGGCTTGCCGCCGCCGCCGGAGAGGAACAGCCGCGTGGCCAGTGCTGCAAGCGAGGTGTCGAAGTTCTTCGTCAGCTCGGTCACTTCGCGGCTGTCATTGGTCGGGCTCAACAGGGTCGGCGACTGGATCGTGGCGAAATCGCCGACGATCAGGTCGCGTTCGCCGCCGCCGCGCATGGTGTCGTTGCCGACGCTGAGTTCGAACGGGTGACCGTTCTCGAACAGCCACTGCGCCTTCTTGTCGGTGTTCGTGGTGTGCGCGGCGTCCGGATGGCGGGCGTTGAGGTGGGCGCGCAGGGCGTTGTCCATCGTGGTGTCCTGAGCCTTCAGGCCGTTCTCGATGGCGGTATAGGTCGCCGAAGTGGTCTTGTTGCCTGTGAGCGTGCCGTTGGCGGCAGCCACCTGCATCAGCAGGAAGCCGTTGTCGCCGACGAGGAGATCCTCGCCCGCCCCGCCAACGATGCTATCGTTGCCGATGACCAGCTTGTAGGTCGACAGCCGCATCTTCCAGGTCCCGGTGTTGCCAGCCGGCACGTAGTTGGACGGGCTGGTGAAGCCAGTCTTGGTGGCGAACTCGTTGATCAGGCCATGCGTCGTCTCGTGGGCGACGAAGGCCATGTCGGCCACCACCGTCTGCAGGTCCTGCAGCTGGGCGTGGAAGGCGAGCGCCGCCGCCTGCAGGCTGCCGCCATTGGCTTCCAGCGTGCTCGACTGCGGCATGATGATCCGGCCCGCATCGCCGAAGACGATGTCGTTGCCGCCGCCAGCGTCGATGTTGTCGCCGCCCAGCGTGATCGTCGTGGTGCCGTAGTTCGTGCCAGCACGATCGACCGCCGCCTTGGCGAAGCTGAGGGAAGCGAAGTCGCCCAGCATCGACATCAGCGAGGCGGAGAGGCCGAGCAGTTCGTTGTCGATGGTGGCGAAGCCGGTTTCGATTGGCGAGAAAATCAGCCCGTCGTCACCGAAGATCATGTCGTCGCCATTGCCGCCGGTGATGGTGTCGGCACCCGGCATCATGTCTTCGGAGTTGATGATATCGGGCACCAGCGAGGCCAGCACTTCGAGCGCATTGCCGGTGAAGGTGTCGCCCGACATGGTCAGCAGCCGGTCGTTGCGCGTGAGGTCGGAGAGCACGCCCGTGCCGGCCGGGATCAGGTTGAGCTGCGGGGCGTTCGGCGTCAGCGCCGACGGCATCAGGTCGACCAGCGGGGTCACCACGGTGCCTCCGATGGGGATGTAGATGCCCGCCGCCGCGGTGGCGCCGACGAGGCGGACCGCGTTGACGATCAACGGCAGGTCGGTGCCCATATTGGCGATGTTGGTCGCCTTGTCGCCGAAGATGGTGTCGTTGTTGTCGCCGCCATTGATGATGTCGTTGCCGCGCTGGCCGATCAGCACGTCATCACCGGCATCGCCGTTGATGGTGTCGTTGCCGCCAGCGGCGACATCCAGCAGCAGGGCGCTGGTGGCCCAGGCGCCGCTGCCCAGCATCTGCTTGCCGGCATTGGTGTAGCCACCGGCGAGGAGGATCATGTCGGCTTCGAGCAGCTTGGCCGCGAAGGCCGAGTTCACTGCATGGCCATTGTTGTCGATGGCAATGCGCTCGGTCACTGTCGCCACTTCCTCGGTGACGATGTAGCGGCGCCAGCTGCTGTCGGTGTTGAGCACCGCGGTGCCGTTGGTGTTGAGCGCCTTGTAGATGGTGCCCTCGTCGCCGAGGACGAAATCGGCGCCCGCACCGCCCCAGATGCTGTCATTGCCGAGTCCGCCGACGATCTCGTCGGCACCGTCGTCGCCGTACAGCATGTCGTTGCCGATCTGGCCGTAGATGGTGTCGTCACCCAGGCCGCCACGGATGGTGTCGTTGCCACCCTGTCCGTCGCTGAGGTCGAAGCGCATGACGGAACGCAGCGCGGTGCTGAGGGTCAGGCCAGGGCCGTAGCTCACCCGCACCCAATCGATGGTCTTGAAATCGGTGCTCGACCCCAGGACCTGGCGGATGATGATGCCGTTGTCGCCAAGGATGACGTCGTCTTCGGCATCGCCGGCGATGATGTCTGCCCCATCCCAGCCACCGACCACGTTGTGGCCGCCGACGATGTCGTCTTCGCCGTCGCCGCCCGACAGGCTGTCGGAGCCCTGCTGACCGAAGATCACGTCGTCGCCGGCACCACCGAGGATGGTGTCGTCGCCACCCTCGTCTTCCTCGCGGAAGAAGATGGAGACGGCGCGCTGGCTGGCCGGCAGGTCGATGTCGTAGAGGCCATGGTCGCCGAACAGCGTATCGTTGTCGGCGCCGCCCTCGATGTAGTCGCCGGCGGTGCCGCCGAACACCAGGTCGCGGCCGGCTCCAGCCAGGATCGAGTCCGATCCGCCATCGAGCGGGTCGGTGGAGCGGGCGAGGATCAGGCGGCGCTCGGTCTGGGCAGTCGGTGTCACGACGCCGCCGAGGTCGAAGTCGAGGCGGCCGTTATCGCCGAACAGGATGTCGGCGCCATTACCAGCCGTGATGGTATCGGCGCCATTGCCGCCCAGCACCACGTTGTCGCCGCCGCCGGTGGTGATCGTGTCGTTCGAGGTGACCACGACATTGCCGAGGTCGGGAATGACCGTGAAGGCGTAGTTCAGCTGGCCCGTCGGGAAGAACCACAGTTCGCCCTCGTCGCCGAGGATGATGTCCTGGCTCGTGTCGGCGTCGCCGCCGGCCTTGAGCAGGTCGCTGCCGACGCCGCCGACGACGATGTCCGCGCCGAGGCCAGCTTCGATGTCGTCGTCGCCGCCATAGGTCGGATCGGTGGTGACGATCGAGGCCACGATGTCGGGGGCGCTGAAGTCGATGACGCCGTTGTCGCCGAGGATGACGTCGATGCCAGTTCCTGCAGTGATGCTGTCGCCAGCCGAGCCGCCGAGCACGACGTTGTCGCCGTTGCCCGTAGAGATGATGTCGATGCCGCCGAGTTCCGGACGGATGGTCTTGGCTTCCTTGAGCTTGAGGCCGACTTCTTCGAAGAAGGTCAGTTCGCCCTCGTCGCCGAGGATGATGTCACGGTCCTCGTCCGCGTCGCCGCCGGCGCCGATGATGTCGCCTGCAGCGCCACCGATGATCACGTCGGCGCCGAGGCCGGCCTCGATGTCGTCGACGTCGCCGAACTCGCCCATGGTGGAGCGGGCCGTGACGATGACGGTGGCGGTGCCGACGACGGCGAAGATCACCTCGCCATTGTCGCCGAGGATGGTGTCGGAGCCGGCGCCGGCGCGGATGAAGTCCTTGCCGGAGCCGCCGATGACGATGTTGTTGTCGCCGCCGGTGTAGATGAAGTCGTCGCCACCGGTGGCGAGGCCCGTGGGCTCGCCTTCAACGAGGTCGTAGTTCAGCTCGAAGCTGCTGATGGTCGCGACCTTGCCGCGCACGTCGGCGGCCGAGAAGAAGGTGATCGAGCCTTCGTCGCCGATCACCACGTCGGAGCCGGTGATGCCCTGGGCGAAGAGGTAGTCGCCCGCGGCGCCGCCGACGAACACGTCGGAACCCTCGCCCTGCTCGGAGAGGAAGTCCTCGGTGAGCACGGCCGGGTTGAGGTCGTAGTCCTCGACGTTATCCTCGTCCTCCAGCCACTCGATGTCGTTGATGCGATCGGCGCCGCCGAGGCCCGCATTGGTGGACCAGGCGCGCAGTACGATGTCGTCGCCCGAAATCAGGCGGGCAATGTCGAGCACGTCGTCGGCCGTACCGGCCTTCGGATCGTTGGCAGCGAAGACCGAGACATTGCCCTGGTCGCCGAACACCACGTCGTTGCCGGTGCCGCCGAAGATGATGTCCTTGCCGGCGCTGGCAGTGTCGACGATCTGCACGGTCCGCTTGTGCGGGTTGGCGTTGATGCCAGAGTCGCCGAAGATGAAGTCGTTGCCGTCATAGCCGAAGATCAGGTCGTCGCCCTCGCCACCGGCGAGGAAGTCACCGGCCGAACCGCCGTAGATGACGTCGTTGCCGAGGCCACCATAGGCGACCACGAAGCCCGAGGACGCCGAGGCGTCGATGACGTCGTTATACTGGAAGACGTTCTGCCACATGTAGGCAGTGCCCGTCGGATTGGCCGGGGTGGAGGTGTAGCGGCTGCCATCGGCGGAGGTATCGCCATAGATGACCAGCGGGCCGGACGAGGCTTCCACCATGATGCGGTCTGAGCCGGCGCCGCCATGGACGACGGTGACGGTGTTGGCATCGGTCGACTTGATGGTGACGGTATCGTTGCCCGTGCCGAGCAGCAGTTCGGCCACTTCCATCGAAGAGAAGGTGATGCCGCGCTTGAACGACAGGTCGTCGGTCAGATCGTCTGGCGTATCCTGGCCGAAGGTCAGGTCACCGAGGCCGTTGCCCATGCCGAAGCCACTGACCAGCGTGCGGGTTGGCAACTCGCCTTCCGCTGCGAAGGTCTCGAACGAACCAGTGCGCGGGCCCAAGGTGGTGTCGTCATACATCACCAGGGTGTCCTGGCTGACGCTCTCGTCGTCATTGCTGTCGGGCGAAACCAGCGGCACGTCGAACTCGCCGGTCGGCATGATGACAGCCGGCTTGAGCGAGCGATCGGCACCGCTCGTGTCGCCGATGATGTTGATCGGCCCGAGGATCTGGTTGAGGTCGTGCGGCTGGCGCGAGAACACCATTTCGGCGCGCGGTGGCAGTTCGCCCGGATTCAGGACAGCTGTCAGCTGGATCTCGACCGCATTCATCCAGTTGGTCGTGGTGAAGAGGACGTAGTCGCCCTGCACGTCGTTCAGGATGCGGCCATTGCCATTGGTGGCAAGCGTCTGTCCGTCGGTCTGGATGTAGACCTTGACGTCGGCCGTCGGAGCCATGGTGAGCGACATCTTGTAGCTGTCGCCCGAGCCGCCTGCGACCACCTCGGTGGTGCCGCCGGTTTCCTCGATATAGACGCCCGGCGACTGGGCATCGGAGATCTGCACCCCGATGTCGCCGCCAAAGGCGATGTTGCGATAGTCGCCGTTCGGATCGTTGCTGGTGATCGCGTGCGAGATCTGGCTCAGCATGCGGGCTTCGCGCACCGCATCGGCATCGCCGCTGACGGTAACCGTCTGCGGGGTTTCCCAGTTGGCGAGCGTGAAGGTCAGCGTCTGCACGTTGGTGCTCAACTGGGCGGTGTCGTAGCCGAGGGTGACGGTAACGGTCTCCCCGGCCGCCGGAGCCTTCGCGAGGCGCACGGTGTAGGTGTCGGTCTTGGTGCCCTCGACGACTTCGGTGCTGTTCTCGGATTCCGAGAAGATCAGGCCTGGCTTGTCGTTGTCGGCCACCTGGACGGCCACGTTGCGGATCACCAGGTTCTGCAGGTCGGTGTTCGCCGTGTCGGCCGAGTAGAGCAGATGGCTGATCATCACCGTCTGGTCGCCTTCGACGCCGGCATCGTCGACCGCCATCACGTAGATAGTGTGGCCATCAACCGGGGTGGTGCTGTCGAACTTGACCACCAGCGCTTCCGACCAGTTCACGTTATCGGTCGAAACCAGGATCGTCTTGCCATTGAGCGCCCGCGTCTGTGCCGAAGCCTGGGCGGCCGAGACGGTGACGAAGGCGACGCTGCCCGCCAGCACCGCAGTGGGGATGCTGAGCTTGTAGGAGTCGGTGGCGCCGCCTTCGATAACCTTGGTGGCGCCAGCAGTTTCCTCGACGCCCGCCGAGAAGTTGTCGGTGCCACCGACCGTGAGGTTGAGGCCGCGGGCGAACAGGCCGTCATAGAGCGGATCGCCGCTCTCGACGATGTGGTTGACGACGCCCGAGCGGCCAGCAGTGTTGTAGCTGGCAATGATCTCGGTGACGTCACCCATGACGTTGAAGGTGTCGCTGCCGGTGCCGCCGATGACGGTGGTGACGGTGTTAGCGTCGGTCGAGAGGATGAAGAAGGTGTCGTTGCCTTCGAGGCCATCGACTTCGACTGCCTCTTCGACATTGGTGAGGCTGATCGAGAGGCCGGCGCCGAAAATGCCGTCGGCGGTGATGACGAAGGCGTCGTCGCCCTCGGTGCCGAGCACGGTCACCTTGTCGAAGCCCGCGCCGCCGTCGATCGAGACCGGGGCGTTGATGTTGTAGCGGATAGTGTCGTCGCCCGCGCCGGCCAGCAGCTGGATGCCGCCGGTTTCGGCCAGGAGGAAGGCACGAACCAGGAAGTCGTCATTGCCGTTCTCGCCCTCGAGCCGGATGTCGGCCTTGTTGGCGTAGATGCGGAACTGGTCATTGCCTTCGCCGCCGTAGAGCACGGCGGGCAGCGTGATGCCCGGCGACAGCCAGCCGACGGTCGTGTGGATCGTCTGGAACCGATCGCGAACGGCTGCGATGCCATCGACGGTGTCACGAGCCGAGCCGAACACCTGGCCAACCTGGAACACGTCGTCGCCGACGCCGCCATCGACGGTCAGCAGGGTCGGGTTGTCGTCGAAGAAGAAGCCGTCGTCGCCATCCTCGCCTTCAACCGTGAGGCGGCCGTTGACGGTGGCGTCGATGTTGATGCGCTCGGTGGTCGGGCCATAGGTCCGGGCGAGCGGATCGAGGCTGTTGTCGAGCGCGTGCAGCGCCGCCACGAAGTTGTGGCGGAACAGGAAGGTATCACCCTCGTCGGTGCCGAGGATGGTCGCCACGTCGACGCCATCATCCGGGGCGCCGGTATCGTGGATGGTGATCTCGTAGTTGCCCTCGTTGGCGATCTGCACGGTGTAGGTGTCGGTGCCGCCCTCGCCGTCGAGGTTCAGCACGTCGCCGTTGCGCATGGTGGTGAGGCGATCGACGGAGAATTCGTCGGTGCCGCCGCCGGCATGGATGAAGACCGAGCCAGTGACCGAGTAGATATCGTCGTCGGTGCCTGCGTCGCCCATGTCGTTGGCTTCGGGGCGGATGATGAACGTGTCGGTGCTGTCGCCGGTGTAGATGTTGGTGCCGACGGTGTCCGCGATCAGGCGGCCGTAGATCTCGACCGTGCTGCCGACCGTCGGGTCCTTGTCGACATAGGTCGTCGAGCGGCGAGTGGGGACCACGAGGCCGGTATCGTCATCGGCGGCGGTGTCGCCGAAGATGTAGATGCCTTCCTTGCCGCGCACGGTGGCGCCAGCTTCGACCTTGATGTCGTCGCCGGCCTGGATCAGCACGAACCCATCCTGGGCCCAGACCGTGAAGCCGTCCTTGATCACGACGTCGTCGCCATAGTCGCTCTCGAGGGCTTCCTCATGCGCGATGATGGTGATGTTACCGGTCGTGGCGATCATGTTCTTGGTGACGGTCACCGGGCTGGCGGCCGTGACGTAGATCGAGCCGCCGGCAGACATGCCGGCCTCGTCGCTCTCGGTGACGCCACCGACGGTAAGGCCACCCAGGTTGGAGATCCAGGTATTGCCGGTGGTCGACTGCGCTTCGAGGCCGCCGATGGTGGAGACGATCTGCTCGGCAAAGGTGCCGATGTTCTGGCTCGCCACCAGGTAGGCCTTGCCCATCGAGAGCGCATCCGGATCGGAGCTGCCGACGATGTTGGTGCCTTCATCGGTGCGGCCGTTCTTGATCGAACCGGCCGTGACGGTGACGAACGCCGTGGCCCCGGCGGTGCCGATCTGCGCGAGCAGCAGGTCGCCGATGACCTCGGTGATGTTGAGGTTGTAGGTGGCGCCGCCATTGGCGAATGCCGTCAGCGTGCCGCCCTTGGTGTCGATGTCGATGTCGTTGCCGGCCGAGCCGATCGCGGCCCCGGCCCACAGGGTGATCGAGTTCGCGGTGATGTCGATACCCGGCCAGCCTGCGCCAGCCGCGCCGGTGGGGTTGGCGACAACAGCGGACAGCCCGTTGGTCGGATCGACCAGATCGACGGCGTCGATAATCGAGGCCTGGGCACTGAGGCCCACATCGCCCCCGGCGAAGATGTTGCGGATGTTGAGGTCGCCCTGGGTCTCGCCGATGTAGATGTCGTTGGTGGCGGTGGCCGTGAGGGTGGCGTTCCAGCGGTCGGTGTCGGACAGGGTGCCGAGGAGGTCGATGCCGACATAGTTGTCGGACGAGCCGATCGACACATCGGCCTTCAGCACGATGATACGGGCGCTGATGTTGGTGAAATCGGTGTTCAGTGCGTCGGTGATCGAGCCACCTACGGCGTAGAGCTGAATCTGACCCGAGGCCGAGTAGATCATTTCCACCGGCATGTTGCCGTCGGAGTCGATCCACACGTCGCCCTCGGCGCGCGCGGTCAGCCCACCTGCCCCGATGATCTTGACCACGATGTGGCTGGCTTCGCTGCCCACGGTGCCATCGCCGCCTTCGAGCACGATATCCTTGCCCTGGACGTTGACGCCGCTGCCGGTGATGCCGTCGATGAGGCCGCCATCGGCCTTGATGCGGACGGCCTGGCCGGTGGTGTTGTTGCCAGCGGTCACCTGGTTCAGTTCGATCGAGCCACCCGAACCTATATAGAGGTTCTTGGACGCGCTGGCGGTCAGCGTCTCGGTCAGCGAGACGTCGATGTCCTCGCGGTTGGAGATCAGCATGGCCACGACGGTCTTGCCGTTCGGCGGGGCCTTGGGATCGTCGACGACGATGCCGATCGTGACGGCGCGGGCGTTCTCGGAGGCGGACAGCTTCAGGTTCTCGCCCGTCATGTCGAGCGTGATGGTGTTGCCGCTGACGCTCAGCACCGTGTAGTAGCGCGCTTCCTCGGTCGAATTGCCGGTATTGCCAGACAGGTAGAGCATGTCGCCGGCCTGCACGTCACCGAAGGTGTCGCCGGAGGTGCGGGTGATGGTGCCGGCGGCCGAGTTGATGTTCACCGTGGCGTCGATCGGCGAGGCCGAGAGGAACACCACGTCCTGCCGCTCGGCGGCGGCGAGCGCGATACGCTCCGCGTCGGTGAGTTGCACCGTCTGGCCCGGGGCGGTCACGAGGTCGATGACCAGGTTCGCCTCGAGGTTGCCGACATTGCCGTCGACGACGCTGATGGTCAGCGAGCGGGCGGTGATGTTGTCCTTCTCGACCACCACCGTGGTGGACGAGGCCGCCTTGAACAGGCCGGCGCTGAACGCGTAGAGCAGCTCTTCCTCGGTCCAGACCTTGAAGGTCTTGGCGATGTAGGCATCGCGCTCGGTCTGGCCCATCACGAAGGCATAGTCTTCGTCGTAGGTCTCGCCGTCCGTGTGGAACTGGGTGTGGAGCGTCTTGTACTTGTTGGTGCGCTGGGTCTCGAGCGTGGCGATTGCCGCAGCGACCTTCGCCTCGATTTCGGACTCCGGATAGGTGGTGGGGTCGGCGGCGGACTGCGCCGTGAACAGGTCGGTGTAGTAGCCTTCGAGGTACGCGCGCTCGTCATCGCCAAGCGCGACTTTGAAGGTCGCGTTGCCGACGTCGTCGGGGTCGAGGCTGTCCGCGACCAGTTCGTTCCGCCACTGCCAGTAGGTGTGGTAGTCGCGCGTCGTGACGTTCTCGAGCGCCGAGATGGTCTCTTCGATCTTGTCCTGGGCGCCGCTGTCATTGGTCAGCTGCAGGTCGGACCAGACGCCGTTCAGCAGCTGCTGCTCGGTGCGCTCGTCGCGCTCGGCGAAATCGTCGCCGTCGAGCAGGTTGCCGGCGGTGACGGTGATGTAGGCGTCGCCACTGGTCGACAGGCTCTGCAGCACCAGGTCGCCAACGTCTTCGGTGATCCGGACGTCGTCGAGGGCGATGATGTTGACCTTGTCCTGGAGGCGCCCGCCGCTGTCGAGATGAACGTCCTCGTCGGCGGTACCGATGCCGCCGCTCTTGGCGATGAGGGTGACGGCGCCGCCCTTGATCTGGCCGGATTCGTAGCCGCCGCCCACCTTGAGCGCGGTGACGATGTCGGCCGGGGTGGTCAGGAACACCGACTGGTTGCTGCCGGCGGAAACCGCGATGACCGCGAGGCTGCCGGACATTTCGGAGATGTTGATGACGCCATTGGCGGTGGTGGCGCTGAGGCCGGCGCCGGCCGTGCCAGCATTGCCGGTGTCGACGACGAGGCCGTAGTCGCTGATGATCACGTCAGGGTTCGACGGATCGGCCGGCGCGAGGCCGATATTGCTGCCAGCGTTCAGCACGACCTTGTTGCCCGCCACCCAACCCTGGGTGCCGAGCGCCACGATGGCGCCGTTGGTGTCGATGTCGGTGGTGCCAGAATTGTTCAGGATCGGGCCGGCGATCAGCACGCTGCCGCCGAACCTGGAGTCGATCTCGATATCGGCGGTGGCCCCGCCGAGGAAGTTGACCGCGATGCCGTAGTCACCCTTCACCGAGTGCGTGGCGATCGTCTGCTCCTTGGTCTCTTTGACCCAGGTGCTGGTGTAGGTCTTCTTACCATACCAGGAGCTGCGCTCGGTCCGGCTGACGAGGCTGACCTTCTCGGGCTCGAGTTCCTTCACCGTCGAGCCGAAGATGTAGGCGTCGCCTATGTTGGCGGCGTCGAGATAGTAGTAGCCCGACTCCTTCATCATCTGCGGAGCGGTGACGTTCTGACGCTCGCCCCAGTTCACGTCGGCCGGATCGGGTGACATGAAGTCGAGGCCCAGCCAGGCGGCTGTCGATTTGGCGGTGAACTGCCGGACAAAGGTCTCCTGACCGACGGAGTAAGCGTAGCGCCAGCCTGCCTTCGGATCGTAGGCGGTCGAGGTGCCGATCGCCTGGGTGGCCTGCCCGGTTTCAACCTTCTGGTAGCCGGTGTTGCCGGTGTTGCGCTCGAAGATCGTGGTATGCGGGATCTCGGTAGTGCCGCCCTTCGAGGGGTCCTTGATGATGACCTTGCCGACACCACGGTCGGCGGCATCGAGCCGCTTGATGACGATGTCGTAGCCGGTGTTGTTCTCGATCTTGATGTCGGCGTAGCCGCCCAGCACGCGGATCTCGCCGTTGCCGGTCGACATCACGTTGCCTTCGATCTCGACGTAGCCGCCGGCGACCTTCAGTTCCTCGACCTGGATGCGGTCATTGGCGACGTCGTAGCGGACGGTGAAACCTGAGCTGCTCAGGCTGTTCAGAACCACGAAGCCGGTGGCCCCGGACGCCTTGATGCCGGCGATCTCGTTGACGGTGTCGTTGCCGATGGTCAGCGTGTACTGCTCCCGGCCCGACTGGATGAGGCCGTTCACGTTGACATACTGCGAGCGGATGGTGATGCGCTCGCCATAGAGGTTCGGCGAACCCGGAACATGGCCGGTGAGCACGTTGGTGACGGCAGCGTCGTTTGCCGCAGCGTTGAGGCCGTTATTGCCGGTGACGCCCGCGCCGACGAGCTGCGCATAGATGTCGCCGCCGACCGGATAGCTGGTCGGCATGTTGATGTTGATCGAGCCGCCGGACTCGATGTTGAGGTCACGGCCAATCACGTCGGCCGTGATGCTGATGTCACCGCCGGCCCCGCCTGCGGAGCCACGGGTGGTGCTGATGGTGATGGTGCCGTTGCGGCTGACGATATCGCCGATGATGTCGATGCCCGGCCACGGCGGCAGGTCGCCGCTCTGGTCCAGCGCATTGCGGTCAAAGGTGTTGACGATGGTGATCGACGGATCGTTGCTGCCCCCCGGCCCAACCAGTTCGCCAAAGGCAGCGACGCGGACCGCCGGCTTGTCGACGACGCTGAATGCGCTCTCCAGTTTCAGCTGGTTGGTGATGTTGGTGTTGTTCTTTGCGGTGATGAATGCGTTTGCGTTGACCAGCGACCGGACGGCCCCATTGTCATTGTTGGTGACACTGTCGCCGACGAAGTAGACGCCGCCATTATTGTCCGGCATCTCCACGCCCTTGACGGTCAGGAAGGCCGCAGTCTGGTTGTCGATCGTGACGCTGGCGTCGCCCGGAGCGTTCATGCTCCCCTGCCCGCTCAGCTGATCCGAGATGATATCGATCAGGCCGGCCGCAGCGTAGACCGGGTCGATCACCAGGGTGATGGCCTCCTGGTCAGTGCTGATGAAGTCGTACATCAGCGCGCCGTTTCCATCGACACGCTGGACCGGCTGGCCGTTGACCAGCTTGAGCTGCGGGTTACCGTTGCTATCGAGGATCGGCTTGTTGTTGCCGTCGACCAGCGTCTCGTAGACCGGCACCCTATTGTAGAGGCCGGACTCCTCCATCTCGCCCTGCAAGCGGGCGATCTCTGCTGTGTAGAACGCCTCGAGGATGCTCGGCTCGCCGTTCGGGCCGCGGTTGATGCCGGCGTAGCGCTTGAGCTGCGCCTCGGCATCCTCGAGCGCCTTGGTGAGGGAATCCTTCACCAGCTGCACGGAGACCGTGAAGGTGATGTCGGTCGTCCCGTCATTGTCCTGGTCGGTGCCCGAATAGTAGACGCGGAAGCCGGACGTGCCGGTGCCGAACTGCTTGGACTTGACGTTGCTGCCGCTCGGCACGGTGCCGATCGGGTTATTGTTGGCATCGAGCTTCAGGACGCTGAGCACCGTGAGCGACTGATTGCGCTCGATGCCGGTGAGAAGATTGCCGTCGACCACCACGTTGCCGTGCGCGCTCGCCAGCTGGTCGCCGGTGTAGAGCGCCTCAGGATTGCCGCCGAAGAAGCTGTCGATGGCGCCACCGACTGCGGTGGTCCAGTTGGTCGCCTTGCCCTTGGCCAGGATGTCGGCGAAGCCATAGCGCTCGGCGTGCAGCTTGATGTCGCGTGCCGACTTGATGGTGGCGTTCGAGCGCACCTCGATATTGTTGTTCTGCAGCAGCCAGGCCGTGACATCCATGTCGTCGATCGGGATGGCCGAGCCGGCGAAGGCGTCGGCACGAGCCTCGATCTTGTACTGGTCGCGGTTGTATTCGGTGTCGGTGCCCGTCGAGAGCAGGATGTCGCCACGCGCCTCGATATTGGTGGCGGCGCCCGAACCCGTGCCGATCAGCACGCTGTTGGTGGGCCGCACGTCGATCGTCACATCGGTGACGGCGACGGTGCCGAGGCCATAGGTCTCGGAGTTGACGGCGCTCTGCAGGTCGCCGCTGCCGCGGGCCGACATGAGGATGTCGCCAGCGCTCTTGATGGTGACGCCGTTGCCGACAATGACGCTCGCGACCATGTGCGTGACGTCGACATGCGACTCGGCACCAAGGCCCGAGAGCGCGCCGCCGGTGGTGAATGACACCTTGTCGCGCACGAACACATAGTTGGTGGCGCGTAGCGCCACATCGCCCGTGGTGCCGATGACGGTGAGCGTGGCGCCATCGTTCACGAACACACGCGTGTCGAGCACGATGTCGGTTTCGGTGATTACGCCCGCACCGCTGACGAGACCGGCGGTGGTGCCGTTGATCGAGTCGATCCAGTTTCCGTTGTTGTCGAACGTGCCCATCTTGTAGGCGCGGTTGATGGCGTCGGCGGAGATGTCGCGGGCCTTAATGTCAGCGTCGCCGATGACCACGTCCGAGGTCGAGGTAATGCGGTTTTCGGCCTCGGCGCCAGCACCCGACAGAGCGCCGTAAGCGTTGGTGATCACCCGGGCCTCGACCTGGCCGGTGTGGTCGGCAACGAGTTCGACCTTGCCGGTTGCCGCCGGGTTGGCAGACACGTCGATATTGGCGCCGTTTCCAACTGTGGTGATGGTCTTGGCAGTGTTGGTGGAGGTCGGTGCCGCTGCGGCGCCGGCCAGCACACCGCCAGCGCCAGACGTGGCGACGGTATCGGTACGATCCGTCGACAGAGCCGAAGCCTTCAGCGAGCCGGCGAAGATATCTGCATTGCCGATGGTGACATAGGTTTCGGTGTCCGACAGCGAGGTGGACTTGGTGATGCCGGCCGCGATCAGGCCGCCGGCCGTGCTGTCGGAGCTGGCCCGCTGGCGCGTGTTGCCGCTGGCGGTGAGCACGACGGCCCCCGTGGCGGTCAGCACTGCATCCTGCAGCACGCGGGTGGTGACGTCAGAGTAGTCGGTGGTGTTGGTGACCGTCGCGTCGACGCCGATCAGGCCGCCGGTCGAGCCATTCGCAGTGGCCTCGGCCGACAGCGCATTGGCGTCGGCAAGGTCGCGGCTGGCCACGGCGCTGATGCTGCCCGCGTTGATGATGCCACCAAGGGTGCTGGTGACGGCGGTGTTGACCGTCGAGGTCGCCTTCGAGACGCCGACGGCAAGTGTGCCGGCGTTGACGCCCTGAGCGTCGGTGTAGGCCTTGGGCTTGGCCGTCGCCAACAGCACGACCGAGCCGGCGTCGATATCCGGACCCGACAGGGTGGCGTTGACGATGCTGGTGGTGGTGGCCGTGGCGAGCGATCCGCCCGCCGCAATGCCGATGCCGCCGGCCAGGTTGACCGAGAGCGTCCAGGCATTGCTGACCGAGATGTCGCGCGCGGTGATCGAGATCTGCCCGTCAACGTCGAGGATGGAGCCGGTGGAATAGGCTTCCGTCGTCGTGGTGATGGTATTGCGCGCGTCGGCGCCGCCGCCCGAAACGGCGATCAGTCCAACCGAGACGTTTGCTGTCGCCGCCTGTGCCGTGATGGTCGCCCGCTCTTCGGCGAGCAGCGTCAGGCTACCGGCCTCGATGCCAGTATCGGCGCCGGTGATCCTGGCCCGGACAGTGTTGTTGATGGTGTTGTCGGCCAACGCGACGCCGATGGCGGCAGCGCCGCCGATCGAGAACGAGGCCGCCAGCGTCGCGGCACCGACGAAGGTTTCGATCGTGCTGTTGTCCTCGGCCTTCAGCTCGATGCTACCGGCGTCGATGCCGGTTGCACCGTCGCCGCTGATCGAGGCTTCGACGTCGACACCGATGCGGTTCTTCGCGCTGCCACCGGCACCGGCGGCGGAACCACCGAACGTGCCAGCCGAAACGGCGACCGAAGCGGCCGCCACTGTTGCATCCACCGTCTGCGTCGAGTCCGCATGCACCAGCATGGCGCCGGTAACGTCGACGGAGCTGTTGGCGACATACGCCTTGATGTCGTTGCCGGTCCGGGTGTTGCCGTTGTAGCCGATGCGGTTCTGCGCCAGCGCCGCGCCAACCGAGGCGGCGGCACCGACGACACCGCCGATGGAAAGCGAAGCCGCCACACCGACGACGAGGGCGTCGATTTCCGAGCTGCCTTCGGCCGTGACTGAGAGGCTGCTCGCCTCGATGACGCTATCCTCGACATAGGCCAGCACGTCGCCGCGAATGTCGTTGGTCGCCTCGGCGCCGGCACCGGCCACCGAGACACCGACCGTACCGCCACCGCTGATGGCAACCGCCGCGGCAACTGCCTTGGCATCGATCGAAGCCGACTGGACTGCCGAAACAGTCACCGCCCCGGCCACGTCCATGGTGTCGTTGACGTTGTCGATATAGGCGGAAACGTTGTTGGTGATGGTGTTCTGGGCAAGGCCGACGCCCACCGACACAGCCACACCGACGACGCCGCCGATGGCTACCGCGATGGCAGCCGCACCGACATCGGCGACAATGGTCGAGTCGTCGGTGGCCGAGATGGTCACCGAGCCGGCATCAATGCCGCCAAGGGCGTTGCCGTCGCCATCGACATAGGCGTTGACATCGACGCCGATGCTGTTCTGCGCGCTGGCGCCCGCCCCTGCTCCGCCGACGCCGACGGTTCCGCCGCCGGCTGCCGCCACCGAACCGGCGGCAACGAGGGCGTTGATCGTCTGGGCTGACGTCGCCGTTACGGCAAGCGCCCCATCGACATCGATGCGCGAGTTGCTGGTGTAGGCCTTGACGTCGTTGCCGACCCGGGTGCTGCCCGAGTAGCCGATGAGGTTCTGCGCCAGCGAGGCGCCGACCGACAGGGCGACACCGGCGACGCCGCCGAACGACACGGATGCCGCGACCGCGGCCACCGTGGCATTGATTGTCGAGGTGCCGCTGGCGGCGACCGACAGCGAGGCCGACTCGACGACGCTGTTGGCGACATAGGCCACCACGTCGCCCAGAATGGTGTTGGTGGCCTCGGCGCCCGCACCAGCCACCGACACACCGACCGTGCCGCCGCCGCCGAGGGCAACGGCTGCCGCCGCGGCCGTGGCGTTGATCGTTGCCGCCTGGGTGGCGCTGACGGTCACCGCACCGGCCACGTCGAGGGTGTTGTCGACGTTGTCGATATAGGCCGACACGTTGTTGGAAATGGTGTTGTAGGCGAGGCCGACGCCGACCGAGAGGGCCACGCCAGCCGTCCCGCCGATGGCGGCCGTGATGGCGGCGGCACCGGCGAAGGTCGAGATTTTCGAGGTGTCCGAAGCCGAAACCGAAACCGAAGCGGCATCGATGCCACCGAGGTTGTTACCGTCGCCATCGATATAGGCGCTGGTATCGACCGCGATGCGGTTGCGCGACCCAGCACCGGCGCCGCCACCGGCAACGCCGGCAGTGCCGCCACCCGAGATGGCGACCGAGCCTGCTGCGACGATCGATTCGATGGTCTGGTTCGACGTGGCGGAGAGGTTGAAGGCTCCAGTCGCGTCGACGCGGCTGCGCGCCGAATACGCTTCGACCGCATAAATCTGCTTGTCGTCCGCAAGCGTGTAGCCGATCGAGTTCAGCGCCACGGCGGCGCCGATCGAGACGGCGACACCGGCGGTGCCGCCGATGCCGACACTGCCCGAAGCGGCCAGGACCATCGCTTCGATGTCGGCATCGTTGAGCGCCGTCACGGTGACGGCGCCGCCAGAGGTGACGCGGCTGTCTTCGATGAAGGCCTTGGTGGAGCCGAGGATGACGTTGGTGGCGGCAGCACCGCCGCCGGCAACTGCAACGCCGGCCGTCGGGCCGCCGGCTACCGCTACGGCAGCGGCGGCGACAGTGGCGGAGATGCTCGACGTCTGGGTGGCGGACAGGGCGATGGCGCCGCCGCTGCGCGACGTGATGCCGGTATCCGCATCCTCGATCGAGGCTTCGACGGTGTTGGAGATCTCATTCTGAGCCACCGCGAGGCCGATGCCGACGCCGACGCCGTTGGTCGCGCCGATGGCGAGGCTGACGCCGGCGGCAAGGCCGAGCGCGTTGATGGTCGACTCGTCGAGGGCCGTGACGGTAATCGCGTCGGCAGTGATGCCGTTGCCGTCGCCATCGATCTGAGCCGAAGTGGCGACGTTCATCTTGTTCTGGACGTAGCTGCCACCGGCCGAAACCGCGACGCCATTGGTGCCACCGAAGGCAATGCCGACCGCGAGGGCAGCGACGTTGGCGTCGATGGTCTGCTTCGAGGTAGCGGTGACCGACAGGCTGCCGGCGGCGTTGAGGCCGGTACGGTTCAGGTATGCCTTGACGCTTGAGCCTTCGGTCGCGCTGACGGAGCGCAGCCCGATCAGGTTGAAGGCGACCGAGACGCCGATCGCCACGGCCACGGCGTTGTTGCCGCCGATCGCCACCTGCGCGGAGGCCGCCAGCACGTCGGAGTCGATGTCGGCAATCGAGTTGGCGCTGACCGTGACGTTGCCGTCATTGGTGGTGGTGAGCTCGGTGTCCTCGATATAGGCGAGGGTCGAGCCGGAAATGGTGTTGTAGGCCGTGGCGCCACCGCCACCGACCGAAACCGCAGAGTTGGCGCCGGCGGTAAGGCCGACGGCGACGGCCATGGCGCTCGCATCGATGGTGCCGCTGCTCTGGGCCGCGACATTGACTGTACCCGCGGCGCTGGCGTTGCCGACATTGTCGATATGGGCATCGACGTTGTTTTCGATGGTGTTGCGCGACAGGCCGATGCCGATGGCCACATTCGTGGAGCCGGCGCCGGAGGCCGACATGCCGATTGAGGGCGCGAACAGCTTCGACGTGATCTTCGAGGCATCGGTGGCGGTGACGGTGATGCCGCCAGCGTCGGCATGGATGCTCTTGGTGGTGGTCGCATCGATATAGGCGTCGACGTCGGTCGCCACCCGGTTGAGCGCGACGATGGCACCGATGCTGACCGACGTGGTGGCACTGCCATTGAGGTTGAGGGTCAGCGAGATCGCCACGTTGCTGGCGTCTGCCGCGATCTCGGCGATCGAGTCGGCGGTGACGCTGATGCTGTCGGCGTCGATGGTCGAATTGGTGATCGCGGCGACCACCTTGACCGGATCGGTGTCGCCGATCTCGGCGCCCAGCACGTCGGCGAGGTTGAACAGGATGTTCTGCGCTTCGAGCCCGACCGTGTTGAAGGCCAGTTGCACGCCGACCACGACATTGGTGGCGCCGCCGGTGGCGCGGGTGTTGGAGTCGATGGACGCCGTGATCTTGGCGGTGTCGTCGGCATCGACGATCAGCGCCCCGCCGGAGGCGGTGGCCGAGGAGTTAAGGATCGTGGCGCTGGCGCCCGACAGCACGTTGTTTGTGGCAATCGTGGCGTTGACGGCGATCGAGGAGCCGCCCGCGAACACGCTGCCGCCCGCTGCGGCGGACGTGCTCTTGTTGGTCGAGGTGATCGTGGCGCTCTCGTCGGCGCGGACGGTGATGCCCGTATCGCCGGTGACGGTCGCTTCCTTGATCATCGCCTCGGCACCGCCGCGCACGTCGTTGCGCACGATGATGCCGCCAACCGCTGCCGCGTCCGACGCGCTGACATTGGTCAGCGACGGCATGAATTCCTGGATCTTGGCAAAGGTATCGAGCGCCGACAGGTCGATCAGCACCCATGGCGAGGTGGCGAAATTGACGGTGCCGAGATTCAGGCTCGCCGCCGGCGGAGGTTCGTTGCCGATATCCGCCGGGCGATACTGGTAGAGACTGCCGTCGCTGGTGCGGACGAGGTCACCCTTCAGCACGTCCTGCACGCCGGACTTGGTGGTGAACTTGTAGTCGAGCAGCAGGGTCTTCAGCAGCTTGCCGACGATCGACAGGCCGCCATCATTGGAGGTGGTCGACAGCGCCTTCATCAAGTTGTCGGCAATGATCGAGGCGTCGTCGATGGCTTCGACGGTCAGCTTGCCGCCGGCATTGACGCTCTCGGAGCCGCCGACGACGTTGTCGATATAGGCCTTGGCGTTGGCGCTCACCATGTTGGAGGTGATGATGCCGCCGATGGCCTTGCCGCTGGCGCCATAGAGCGCGGAGGCGGCAGACGTTGCTTCGTTCGAGACCTTGGCCTCGATCTTTGCCGTCGAGGTGGCCGTCACGTCGATATTGCCGCCGGCGTCGACGCTGGCATCGAGGATGTAGGCCTCGGTGACCGCCGAATTCTCGCCGTCGAAGGCTTCGCTGATGGCCGGATCGCCGATCAGCGCATCGACCGCGTTGAACAGGAAGTTCTGCGCGTTCCAGCCGATCGAGTTGAACGCCAGCGTCAGGCCGACGGCGGTGTCGCCGGAGGTGGTGGCGGACAGATTCGTGGCGGTGATGGTCGAGGTATTGGTGGCATCCACCAGCACGTTGCCGGTCGTCGCCGTCAGCGCGGCGTCGTTAGCGACATAGGCGCGCGCTTCGGACAGCACCACGTTGGTCGCAATCACGCCGTTGACCGCAATCACCGTGCCCGAACCGTAGGCGCTGCCGCCCGAGGCGGAAGCGGCGCTGTCGGCGGTCGCGAGGATGGTCGCCGTTTCCTCGGTGACGACGGAGATATCGCCGGTCGCCGCAGTGACGATGGCGTCGGAGATGTAGCCTTCGACCTTCGCCTTCACCTGGTTCATCACCACCAGCGCGCCGATGGCCATGGCGTCGGAGTCGGTGACGTTGTAGCCCTGCGGGATGATCGAGCTTTCGGCCACCTCTTTCCAGAGTTCGAGGTCGAGGTAGTTGGTATTGGCGAGGTCCACGTCCTCGGCGGAGTCGCCCATATAGATGTAGACGCCGCCGGCCTTGCCGCCGACTTCCAGCCAGTCGCCGGTCGAATAGTCGACAGTCGCAAGGTCGGCAGTGAGCGGGGCGTCACCGACGTAGCGGTAGATGCTCCCCGCAGTGCCGCCGTTGGCGTAGTCGTCACCGAGTTGCACGTCTTCGCCGATCTCGACGGTCTGCTCGTTGGTCGTCTCACCGAACTCGATGTCGGTGGTGTATTCGACCGAGGCGTAGGCGTCGTCGAGGCGGATGCGGTCGCCGAACGTGACGTCGCGGATCTTGGTGCCGTCGCCGTCGGGGATCGAGTCGTTGTCGGCGGCCACCAGGTCGTTGAGCGTTTCCTGGATGATGGCGGCGCCGCCGTCGTTGGTGGTGGTCGACGAGGCGACCATCTTGGAATTCGAGAAGATACCCGCTGCGTCGGTCGCCTCGACGCGCACGTCGTTGCCGGCTGAAATGGTCTCGCCGATCGCGGCGCCCGAGTTGTCGATATAGGCTTGCGTGAGCGTGTTGACCTTGTTCGACGACAGGATGCCGCCAAAACCCTTGCCGCTGGCGTTCACCAGAGCCGAGGCAGCAGACTCTGCGGCGTTGCTCATCGTGGCGTTGAGCTGGGTGGCGCCGATCGCCGTCACGAGGACGTCGACACCGGCATTGACGTCGGAATTGATGATGCTGGCGATGGTGGCGACCGGGTCGCTGCCGTTGAAGTGGTTGGCGAGCTGAGGATCGCCGATCAGCGCGTCGAGCGCGTTGAACAGGACGTTCTGCGGCTCCCAGCCCAGCGAGTTGAAGGCGAGCGCGAAGCTGCCGGCGGTATCGCCCGACAGCGAAGAGGACTTGAGGCGCGCGTCGATCAGCGAGTTGTTCTCGGCCTCGACCTGCACCGAACCGGCGACGGCATCGATCGCGGCGTCCTCGACACGAGCCCTGGCGCTCGACAGTACGACGTTGGTGACGATCTGCGCATTGCCGGCAATCACCGTGCCGCTGCCGTACAGCGAGCCGCCCGACGAGCTGATGTTGCTGGTGGCATAGGCGGAAAGCACTGCCGATTCATCGGCGCTGACGGTGATGTCGCCAGTAGTCGCCGTGACAGTCGCGTCGTTGATATAGGCCTCTGCCCCGCCGCGCACGTCGTTGTAGACGAGCAGCGCGCCGAACGCCTGGGCGTCCGAGTCGGTCAGGTTCCCGAGATTGGGGAACAGGATGTCCTCGAAGTCCGCCGTCGTCATCTCGCGGAAGAGCGGATTGCTGACGAAAATCGCCGTCGACAGGTTGAGGGCGAGACCTTGCTGGTTGTCGCCCTCGAAGAAATAGACCTTGTCGCCGACGCGGATGCGATCACCTTCTTCGACGTTCTGGACGCCGGACTTGTCGGTGAATTCGTAGCTGTCGAGCCCGAGCGCTTCGGCAATACCCTTCAGCCCCTCGACCGTGTTGGTCGAGCTGGCCGAACTGACAACCGTGCTCTCGGCATTCAGCCGGATGCTGTCGGAAGCGGCGACATTCACGCCTGCCCCGGCGGTGACCGTGGTCGGGCGGACGCCGCTGTCTTCGTCGTCGATATAAGCCTTGGCCGAGGTGGCGATCTTGTTCATCGCCAGCAGGCCGCCCGCGGACATGCCGGACTTGCCGAACTTGGCGGCGAAGGCGAAGTCGTTGGCTGCAGTGGACGAGCTCTCACTGCCGGCGATGGCATCGATGCGACCGTCGGTCGTGGCGGTGACACCGACCGCGCCGCTGGCATTGACGCTGGTGTCGGAGATGAAGGCGACCGTCGAAGCCGGGGTCTGGCCACCGAAATGATCACCGAGCTCGGAAGACCCAATAATGGCGTCGAGCGTGTTGAACAGGATGTTCTGCGCCTGCCAGCCGACGGTGTTGAACACCAGAACGAAGCCGAAGGACTTGCCGTCCTTGATCGCCACTTCGCTCGTCGACTCGGCCGACAGCGTGGCGGAGTTTGCGGCGTTCACGGTCACGTTGCCGAGCGTCGGATTGTTGGTGCGATTGGTGCTGTTGACGATCGTCGAGTCGGTGATGTGGGCATCCACCGCGCCGAGCACGAGGTTGGTGACGACGATGCCGCTGATGGCTTCGTGCTGCGCGAACAGCACCGAATTGTCGTTGGCGGTCAGGGTGCCGACAGACAGCGCCTCGACCAGGATATCGCCAGCCGTGGCGGTGACGCTGGCGCTCTCGATCGCTGCGGTGACGTTGGAGCGCACGTCGTTGCGCACGATCATGCCGCTGAGGCCGACGCCCTTGCCGGTCGACAGCCCGACACCCTTGAGGATGTCCTTGGCGAGGTTGGTCGGGATGACGTTCTCGTCGGTGAGCAGCTTCCAGAAGCCGGCGTCGTTGTAATTCTGGGTGCCCAGGTTCACCGAAGTGTCGTTGGGGCCCATGTACTGGTAGACGCGGCCGACCTCGCCGGTTGCGCCGCCGTCGAGGCCGGCGACGAGGACCTTCTCGCCGAAATCGATCACCCGGGTGCCCGACCCGGTGGTGTACTGGTAGTCGTTCTTCAGCGTGTTCACGAGGTCGCTGATGAGGCCGGCGCCGCCATCGTTGAAGGTGGCGGTGTGCGACTTCAGCTGCGTCGACGCGTCGATGGTCGCGCCATCTTCGGCGACCACGCTGACGCCGTCGGCGGTGACGGTGCTGCCCGTGATGATCGACTCGGCGCCCGAGGAGACCTTGTTGGACGAGAGTACGCCCGCGAAAGTGGTCGAGTTGGCGCCGAACAGCGCGGCGGCCGCGCCGGTGGAATCGTTGGTGACGAGGGCCGAAATGGTGCTCGAGGCGACCGAATTGACCGCCACGGCGCCGGCGGCGGTGACGGTCGAGCCGGTGATCGTCGCGGTGACGCCGCGATCGGGCGCCTGCCCGTCGAACGCGCCCGGAACGCCAATGGCCTCCCACTTGGTGGCGTCGAGGAAGTTCGCCGTCGACAGGTCGCCGGTATAGGCGGTGTCACCGAGATATTTGTAGATCACGCTCTGGGGCGCGATCAGCTTCCACAGCGCGGTGTTGCTGTAATCCTGGCGGGCCAGGTCCAGAGTCGCGTCGGCACCGACGTAGCGATAGGAGCGGCCGGATTCGCCGCCCACCTTCACCCAGTTGCCGGTCGAGTAATCAATGTCGGCAAGGTCGAGCGTCGCGGCCGCGCCGGTGTAGCGGTAGGTCGCCCCGACCGTGCCGCCATTGGCGTAGCCCGTCGCGATGCTGACCACGTCGCCCGGCTGCAGCGCGATCGACTTGGTCGTCGCGTCGCCCGACAGCGAGGTGTCGTAGTCGGCAGCGGCATAGCCATCGTCCAGCGCCACGATGTCGCCAGTGTCGACCACGGCCGACTTGGTGGTGATGTTGGCGGCCGTCGCGGTGTCGAAGTCCTTGGCACCGTATTCGGGGCCGACGAGAACCGTCTCGCCCTTGGCGACGCCACCCATCGGGCTGTCAGCGGTGACATGGTCGTGATCGAGGTCTTCGCCCTGGTAGAGCGCCTCGATGACGTTGAACAGCAGGTTCTGCGTCGACCAGCCGATGGTGTTGAAGGCAAGAACGACGCCGACGCCCTTGTCGCCCGTGGTGGTGGCCTGGCTGGTGCTGGCTTCGATGAGCGCGGTGTTCTGCGCATCGACGACCACGTCGCCCGTCGTGGTGACAATCTGGGCGTCGTCGATGGTCGCGGTGGCCGCGCCGGTGATGATGTTGGTGGCAATGACGCCGTTGACGGCGATGACGTTGCCGTCGCCGAAGGCGCTGCCGCCCGAGGCCGACACGGTGCTGTCGACCGTTGCAGAGATGGTGGCGGCTTCAACCGCCTTCACTGCGACATCGTCGCCGGTGACCTTGGCGTGCTTGATCGCGGCCGAGACGCTGCCGCGGATCTCGTTGACCGCGATGATGGCGCCCACGGCAGTCGCGTCGGAATCCGTGATGTTGTAGCCGACCGGGATCAGGTCGGTGGTCGGCTGCTTCTTCCAGATGCTGAGGTCGGAATAGTCGGCATTGGCCAGGTCAACCGTCGCGTTGACGCCCATGTACTGATAGATGCCGCCGTTCGAGCCGGCGATCAGCACCCAGCGGTCTTCGTCAGTGAAGTCCTCGGCCGCGAGGTCAATCTCCTCGGCATCATCGCCGATGAACTTGTAGACGCTGCCTGCAGCGCCCATGGCCGGATCGTGCTCATCGGTGACGAGCACCTTCTGGCCCGGCTCGACCTCTTCGAACTTCTCGGTCGCCAGGAACGCCAGCGAGGTGTCGTAGTCATTGCTCGAGTAGTCGTCGGCCAGCCGCACCGTTTCGCCGAACTTGATGGCGATGGGCTTCTCGAGGCCGTCGCCGGACGGAATCGTGCTCCAGTCGGCCGGCAGCAGGTCGTTCAGCGTCTCCTGGATGGCGCCGGCGCCGCCGTCATTGGTGGTGATGGTCGAAGCCACCAGCTTGGTGTTGGCGTTGATCAGCGCAAGGTCGTTTGCTTCGACCGAAATGCTGCCACCGGCGGTGAAGTCGCGATCCGGCACGCCGTTCGTTTCGCTGGTCAGCGCGTTGTCGAGATAGGCCTCGGTGATGACGTTGATGCGGTTCGACGCCGCGACGCCGCCGCCGCTGCCGCCGCTGGCGCCGTACATGGCGCCGGCCGCGGTCGATGCCGCGTTCGACACGGTGGCGTTGATGCGGGCCTGCCCGTCGGCGAGCAGCGACAGGTCGCCCTCGGCATTGACGTCGACATTGGTCAGGTAGGCGGCAGTACGCGAGGCCGCCAGGTCGGCGCCTTCGGCCGTTGAGGCCAGGGGATCGCCCAGGATGGCGTCCGCGGTCTTCGAGAAGATATTCGAGGCGTCCCAACCCACGGTGTTGAAGGCGAGGATGAGGCCGACTGCCGTTTCGCCCGACTGCACCGCATTGTGCATGGTGGCGTCGATACCGGCGGAATTGGTGGCGGTGAGGGAGACGTTGCCGAAATCGTCGGCATCCACATCGGACGCATCGCCCGCGGTGAGCACGGCGTTGTCGCCATAGGCCAGCGCGTAGTTCTGGACGATGTTGGAGACGACCTGCAGGCCGAGCGCCAGCACCGTCCCTTCGCCGTACAGCGAACCGCCGGAGGCCGAAGCGCTGGTCTCGACATAGGCGGTGATCAGCGCGGCTTCGTCGGCGACGAGTTCGATATCGCCATTGGTGGTGGTGACGTTGGCCTTTTCGACATGCGCCTTGGCGCCGCCACGGACGTCATTGACGGCCGCGACAACGCCGACAGCCGTCGCCTCGGACTTGGTGAGGTTGCCGAGGTACGGGAGGTAGTCGGCTGCCGCGGTCTCGCCGTCGGCGATCAGTTCCCAATCGGGACTGGTGGCGTAGTTGATCGAGCCAAGGGCCACTGGTGCGCGATAGTCGTCATCGTCCAGGTCGCGGCTGTAGTCCGAAGCATTTGCGTCGCCGACATAGCGGTAGGTCCGCCCGCCGATGCCGCCGCCGGCATAGTCGTCCGCCAGTCGGACGTTGGTCCCGCTATAGACGGGCTGCGCGCCGGACTTGGTGGTGTAGACGTAGTCGCGCGGCGCCAGCGACGTGATGATCGGCCCGAGGCCGGTCAGATCATTGGCACTGGCGGTTTCGGTGATCAGGGAAATCTCGGAGGTGACCGAGCCCTCATCGGTGGCAGTGATCGAGACCGATCCGCCGGCCGTGACCGTGGTCGAATTGCCCGTGGTCGAGTCGATATAGGCGTCGGCAAAGCCGGATACCTTGTTGACCGCGAGGATGCCGGCGCCGCTGGTGCCGCCGGCGCCATACTTGCCCCAGAACACGATGTCCTGCGCCACGTCGCTGACCATGGTGGCACCGGTTTCGGCGCTGATCGCGTTGGCATTGGTGGCGGTAACGTCGACGTCGCCAGCTGACGTTAGCTGGCTGTCGCGAATATAGGCGACGGCGCTCGATCCGGCGTCGGCGCATCCAGCGCAAGCCCGCAGAAGCGACGGAACGACACACGATCCAGCAGCGCCTCCTCCAGCCCGGGGTCGGACAGCCCGTACCATTGCTGCAGCAACAGAGCCTTGAACATC